>Ga0209758_1001385_pt1 | contig 28863 bp, 17 predicted proteins | sample AraplaMF_Col_mMF_FD_184258 | JGI IMG/M metagenome (GOLD analysis project Ga0209758, IMG submission 184258) | Arabidopsis root microbial communities from the University of North Carolina, USA - plate scrape MF_Col_mMF (SPAdes) (version 2) | ecosystem: Host-associated > Plants > Roots > Endosphere...
TTCGTTAGTTATAGTGATATCGCAGAGGCAAGTGGCGTCCCCTGGAACGCAGCGTTTCGCCGAATGCCGCAACATCTCGGTCAACTCGTGTTGTTGGCGCATCAACGGGGTTGGCCGATGCCGAGTGCGATTGTAGTCAATAGAGATGACGTCGCGACAGGCAAGTTGGAAGGAACAGCTCGCGACGGACTGGTTGCAGCCGCAAAAGATGTGGGGCTTCCGGTTGAAGACCCTGAACAATTCGTCAAGGAGCAGCAGGCTAAGGTTTTTGCTTGGGCCCCGACTTCGCCAGAAGAACTTAACCCCGCAACAGGCAATGGAAAGATTGAACCTAAGGGGCCTCGCTTCCTTCATTTTCTCGGACCGGTTCTTCGTGCATTACGCGCCCTGGGAGGCGAAGGAAAGCCCAAAGATGTTTTCGACTGGATAGGGGAACATGAACTGGCAGCGGAATCGGAGATTGGCGCAGTCACGAAGGGCGGCAATCCAAGCTTTGAGAATAGGGTTGGCTGGGCGCGATTTTATTTAGTTAAAGCAGGTCTGATTGATGACAGGCATCGTGGCATATGGAGATTGACACAAGAAGGCCGTGATACAGAGCTGGATTACACCGACGCGCTCGCGATATTCAAAGAAGTCAGGGCAGCTGGTTGGGACGACGGTGAAGAAGACAAGCCGGCGCCGGTTGCGACGGCAATTGCTGCAGAACTGTTCGATGATCCTGCGAGGCAATTTTGGTTTGCGGGCGCATCTTGGGATAAAGGGGACCAGTTTGAACGCTTTGTAAAGGAAGGGATTTGGCAGAACGGCTATGAGACGAAATTCTCTGAACTCGTGCGTTCGATGCGTCCTGGCGACCGAATCGCTATCAAATCCTCGTTCGTTCAGAAGCGAAACCTCCCGTTCAACGCCGGCGGTAAGTCTGTTTCGTGCATGCGAATTAAGGCTATCGGAACAGTCACCGCGAATCCGGGCGATGGCAGAATTGTTCAAGTAGATTGGACGTCCCTCAACCCGCCGCGGGACTGGTTTCTCTACACCTACCGGACAACGCTGCATCAGGCGGATCCTAACGACGATCTTAGCCGAAAGCTTATCCTGTTCACGTTTGGGGGCATCCCACAGGATTATCAATTCTGGACACAGCTCCCGTATTTTACAGAAAAATTTTCCAGCGGTGGAGAAGGCGCCTCGTCCGGTACCGTCTATGCAGAGGATGCGGAGCCTGACGCAACCGACGAGGCGGTCGAAATTGAATCCTATGATGTTACCAATATCGTTGAGGAAGGCTGCTTCCAGTCGCAGGGCTTCCTCGAAGCTATACTGAAGCGCCTCAAGGAAAAGAAGAACATCATCCTTCAGGGACCGCCGGGCACAGGTAAAACCTGGCTCGCCAAGCGACTTGCCTATGCGCTAATTGGAACCAAAGATCGCAAAGTCGCGCGCACGCGCGTTCGAGTCGTGCAGTTTCATCCTTCCTTGTCCTATGAAGATTTTGTCCGAGGATGGCGCCCCACCGATGGAGGCAAACTTGAGTTAGCTGATGGAATCTTTCTCAAACTCATTCAAGCGGCGTCGGCGGTACCAGAACCGTTCGTAATAATCATTGAGGAAATCAATCGCGGCAACCCGGCTCAGGTGTTCGGCGAGATGCTGACTTTGCTCGAGGACACCAAGCGACGGCAGGACGAAGCTCTGGAACTGGCCTACAGTCGAGATGGCGAACGTGTATTCATTCCTCCAAATTTACATATTATCGGAACCATGAACGTTGCCGATCGTTCGCTCGCCCTAGTCGACCTTGCCTTGCGACGAAGGTTCGCCTTCATCTCGCTTGAACCCGAACTTGGCCCGCTTTGGAGGACATGGTGCGCAGAAAAGGCGCTGCTCGATGTGTCAACGATCAGTCTGATCGAACAGAAGATAGTCAAGCTCAACAATGAAATTGCGGGAGATCGATCCCTCGGTCCCCAGTTCCGCATTGGCCACAGTTATGTGACACCACAGGAGGGCGTGACGATCCCCGACGGAAAGATGTGGTTCAGTCAAATAGTGCAAACCGAGATTGGTCCTCTGCTCGAAGAATATTGGTTCGATGCATCGGACAAGGCCACCGAAGCCAAACGCCGGCTCCTGGCAGGACTGGCGTGACTGCTCGAGCCGTTAAAGCGGTGCAAGAGTCCGCGGGCTTTATCGGGCGCATTCCCGTGCGGAATCTCTGGCTGCTTCTCCTATACGCATCTGACCTAGGTCGCTATCTTGGGCAATTTGATGCAGCAGTCGAAGAGTCTCCTGATCTGCCGAGCCTCATCGCGCGCTTGCTCGCCTACGCGGTGGAGCGCCGTCTGAGGCGCAACCTCAGTCGCGGATATGTGCGCAGGCAGGCCATCCTTAGCCGCGTCCGAGGCCGTATCGATATTAAACGTACACATACACGTGATCTACTGTCGCTTGGCAGGGTGGCAGTACGCTTCGACGACCATTCGATCGACACGCCCCGAAACCGTTTCGTCCGAGCGGCGCTCGACGCAATCTCAAGCCGCGTCGCCGACGCCGATCTTTCGCATCGCTGCTGTCGGCTCGCCGGGGATCTCGGCAGGCTGGGCGTGGCAGGCATTCGCCCATCCCGTGCTGATATGTCTTCTGACCGGCTGGGCCGTAATGATGCCGACGATCTGCTAATGATGACCTTGGCCCGGATCGTTTTCGATATGGTCTTGCCTTCAGAAGAGGAGGGAGTACACGCGCTAACGCGGCTAGATCGCGATGAAATGATTGTATGGAAGGTATTCGAGAGGGCCGTTGGGAATTTTTACGCTGCGGAGATCGATAGTCTCTCAGGCTGGCGGGTACAACAGGGAAGGAGACTTCAATGGCAATACGGGGCCGCATCGTCCGGGATAGAGACGGTGTTGCCTAATATGAAGACCGATATCATCCTGGAGAACTTGTCGGCGGGACGGCGCATAATAATCGACACCAAATTTACGTCGATCTTTTCCAGCACAGCCTATCGAGAGGCCGTTTTGAAAAGCGGCTATCTTTACCAGATGTATGCCTACCTGCGCTCGCAGGAAAACGATGGTGACCCGCTATCTGATGACGCGGAGGGGATTCTGTTGCATCCTACCATCGACGTCAACGTGGATGAGAGCATCGAAATACAAGGGCATCGTATTCGGTTCGTAACTGTTGATCTTGCACGGCCGTCGTTAGAAATACTCGCACAGCTTCGTCGGTTACCAGGCTGACAGTCGACGAAAGGGCACCCCCATGCAGCGCGCCACGTCCTAACCTCCATCGGCGCTGCCACCCTTCTGTCCTAGCGTACCGCCGCCGCGTCAACCCCCGGCCGCACCTGTACACTGGCGCGGAATCCAAAGACCGCGAGAAGCATGAGGGTGGACTTTCCGCGGGCGTTACTGACGAATAAAGTGGCGGAGTGGAAGCGGCCGACGCTCGGCAGTAAGCAGTCGATGCGTCATGGCCGGGCTCCGTCCCGGCCATCCACGCCTTTAGGGTGCTGCAGCACCAAAGACGTGGATGCCCGGAACAAGTCCGGGCGTGACGTACCTGGATGCAGTGCGCTGTATCCGCCGGCGCGTAATCTCACGCCCCGAACCACACCCGCCCATACATCGCCCTGACGATCCAGCGCCGGCCACCCGCCATGTCCATCGTCATCGACATGTGCAGCCGCTGCTGCTTCAGCACGAACTCAACATGGAACGCCTTGCCGGCCAGCGTGCCGCCCACGCCTTGGCTCCAGCGCCCGTTGCCGGAGGCGTCGACGGCGTCGCCGTGGGGCCGCGCCACGACGGTCGCCGACCAGCCGTTGTTGGCGGTGACCACCAGTCGCTGGCCGTCGGGTTCGATCGCCAGCCGGCAGGTTGGACAGGCGCCGGCGTTGGATTGGATCTGCTGCCAGGGTCCTTCGATGGGATCCGACTGGGCTCGCACGGGGAGGGGGGCGATCGCGAAGAGTGCGAGGATGACGAGGCATCCGAGCAGGTAACTTGGGGTACGTCGATGCATTGACCCTGTCCTCAATGTGGTGCTGGCGAACGAGGTGGCAGAGAAGGGGAGTGCAGACTTGGTCCCGTCATTGCGAGGAGCGAAGCGACGCGGCAATCCAGAGGCCGCAAGGGAAGACTGGATTGCGGGAAAAGGCATTCCGTGAACGGTGAAGAAGGCAGTGCGTCACCCTGCCCTACGCCACCATTCCCGCCGTCACCACCGCGCCCGCGCGCCCCACCAACCCCGCATACCCCTCAATCCCCATCGGCCGCCCGAACAAATACCCCTGCACCGCATCGCATCCCTGTTCCGCCAGGATATCCCGCTGCTCGCTGGTCTCCACGCCTTCCGCCAGCACCGGCACCCCTAAGCTTCGCGCCAGGCTGATCACCGCCTTGACGATGGCCATCGAATGCCGGTTGCTGCCGAGGTCGCAGACAAAACCGCGGTCGATCTTGATGCGGTCGAAGGCGAAGGCGTGCAGGTAGCTCAGCGAGGAATAGCCGGTGCCGAAATCGTCGAGCGCGATGGCGACGCCCAATGCCTTGATGCGGCGCAGGATCGACAGCGCGCGCGAAGAATCCTCGATCAGCACGCCTTCGGTGATCTCCAGTTCGAGTCGGTGCGGCGGCAAACCGGTGTCGAGCAGGATGCCGTGGATGATCTCGGGCAGGTCGAGCTGGCGGAATTGCCGGGGCGAGATGTTCACCGCCACCGTCAGCGGCGCGGTCCAGGTTGCGGCCTCCTTGCAGGCGGCACGCAGCACCCATTCGCCGAGCTCCAGGATCAGCGGGCTCTCCTCGGCCAGCGGGATGAAGGTCGCCGGCGGCACCATGCCGCGCTTGGGGCAATTCCAGCGCAGCAGCGCCTCGAAGCCGATCGGCCGGCCGGTCATGTCGACCTGCGGCTGGTAGTGCACGGTCAGCGCATTCTGCTGCAGCGCGCTGCGCAGGTCATCCTGCAGCGCGCGCCGCTCGCGGATCTGCGCGTCCATGTCGGCGTCGAAGAACAGCGCCGTGCCCGGCCGCGCCGCCTTGGCGCGGTACAGCGCGCGGTCGGCATTGGCCATCACGGTGTCGCGGTCCTGGCCGTGCAGCGGATAGACCGCGATCCCGAGCGTCAGCCGCACCGCCACCCGATGGCCGTCGACGACGAGGTCGTCCTGCATCGCCGCCAGCAGTTGTGCCGCCATCCCGCGCGAGGTGGCGAAGTCGCCGTCCTCGGCCACCAGCAGCGTGAATTCGTCGCCGCCGAAGCGCGACAGGAAGGCGCCGCCGGCGACGGCGCGCAGCCGCGACGCCACCTGGCGCAGCACCTCGTCGCCGGCCGAATGGCCGAAGGTGTCGTTGACCTCCTTGAAGCCGTCGAGGTCCATGCAGATCACCGCCACCTGGCGGCCGTCCTGCGTCGCCGCCGCGATGGTGGTGGCGAACTCCGCGTCGAATGAGGCGCGGTTGGCGAGGCCGGTCAGCGGATCGAAATGCGCCATCCGCGAAATCCGCGCCTCGGCCTCGCGCCGCTCGGTGATGTCCTCGAGCATCGCGATCACGTGTTCGGCGGCGCCGGCGTCGTTGCGGATCACCACACGGCGGGAGGTAACGATACGGGGATTCGAGGTCGTCGTCCGTACCCGGGCCTCGGAGAGCGTCACGGGCGCACCGGATGTCAGCGCTTCGTTGTCGCGCTCGATCGCGCCGGTGTTGTCCCGCTCGGGAAACATCTGGTTGAGCGTGCTGCCGATCCATCTCTCCTGCGGCATCTCGAACATTTCGGCGGCGGCGCGGTTGACCAGCTCGACGCGCCAGTTGCTGGCGTCGGAGGCCCCCGCCGGCACGCTCTTGACGATGATCGGCAGCGGAATGGTCTCGATGATGGCGTTGAGGAAGGCCCGGCTGCGCCGCGACTCCGCCTCGAGCCGCTTGCTGGTGGTGACGTCGTGCACCGCCACCAGCCGCGCGGCGACGCCGGCGTAGTGCAGGTTGCGGGCGTACACCACCACGTCGATCACCGAACCGTCGGCGGTGCGATGCCGCAGTTGATCGTCGCCGTCCCTATCCGGACGGGCACTGATGCGCTGCCGCAGCGCTTCGGTGTCGTAGCCCGGGCGGATGTCGGCCAGCGTCATGGTGAGGAACTCGCTGCGCGACCAGCCGTATTTGACCACGGCGGACTCGTTGACGGCGAGGAACGCCAGCGTCGAGCTGTCGATCACCCACATCGGCACCGGATTATTGTCGAACAACAGCTGAAAGGATTTTTCCCGAGCGCTGGCCTCGGTGATGTCGCGATGGGTGGCGATCCAGCCGCCGCCGGCGATCGGTCGGTTCGACATCGCGATCAGCCGTCCGTCCTCGGTCTGCCGCACGAAGGCGGCGCGCTCGCCGTCCTTGAGCTGCGCCTTCAGTTCGGTCTCGTAGACTTCAGGGTCGCCACGCAGCGTGCCGTTGTCGCGGCGGAATTCCAGGATTTTGCGCAATGGGGTGCCCATCCGCATTACCGCCTCGGACAGGCGATACATTTGGCCGTAGCGCGCGTTGCAGATGATCAGCCTGCCACCGCCGTCGAACAGCGCGACGCCCTCGGCCATGTTTTCCATTGCCGAGCTCAAATGCAGGTTCTGCGTCTGCAGCGCCGCGGTGATCCTGCGCCGCGTCGCCCACACCACGGCGAAGATCGCCAGCGCCAGCGCGAACGCCAGCAGCACCACGAAGGTCGCTGCCCCGCGCCAGCCTTGCAGCACTTCGTCCGCCGCCGCGGTCAGCACCAGCACGACGGGATAGTTGTCGAGCTTGCGGCTGACGATGAAGCGGTCGCGGCCGTCCATCGGCGAAGGCCGGCGAAAGGTCTGCGACGCCTCGCTCAGCACGCCGGGTCCGAGCTGCTGCTCGGTGTAGCGCTTGCCGATCGATTGCGGTCGGCTGGGAAAGCGCGCCATCATGGTGCCGTCGGTCGAAAACAGCACGATGGTGCCGTTGCCCGGCGGCTTGACGCGCCCGAAATAGCTCTCGAACTCCTCGAGATGGATCAGCCCCACCACCATGCCGGCGAAGGCGCCCTCCGCATTGGTGATCTTGCGGATGATGCGGATCGACCATTTGCCGCTGACCAGGGCGCGGGTCGGCTCGCTGGCGATCATCTCCAGTTTCGGATCGCCGCGGAACCGGTGTGCCGGGTTGCCGTCGAGCTGCACCAGTGGCGCCGGCCACAGACTGGACGAGTTGATCATCAGGCCGTCGGCATCCCACAGCGACAGCGCCGAGATGTAGGACAGCCCGCTGACCCGTGCCATCAGGTCGCGGTGGCTCGCTTCCGATGAAAATGTTTCGCGCAGCGTCGCCGCCGACAGCGATTTGTCGGCGCGGATGTCGTTGACCACCGACTTCTGGATCTGTTCCACCACCTGGAAGTTGAAGGCGACCCGGTCGGCCAGCACCAGCGACAGCGCGCGCATCTGGCCCTCGGTCTCGCTGGTGACATCGCGCCGCCGGTCGGAAATCACCGCCGCCGCCATCGCCAGCACCAGCGCGAGCAGCAGCACCCCGCCGATCGCCAGCGTCCGCTGCACCCGCCGCGGCGCCTCGCCCACGCTCGATGGCGCCTTGTCCTCGCGGGCAGGCGTCCCATCCGCGCGTCCTGCGCTGGTCTCGGTCATGCGGGTTCCAAAAGCGCTTGTGTTCAAGCAGCTTGCAACCGCGACCGTTAAATGTTGCCGAAACCGCGGATGCTGATTCGGTTAACCATTAAAATTTGCTGAGCGCGCCTTCTCCCCTCCCTCCCGCTCTTGCGGTGGGGAGGGAGTCTTGCCGCCTTTGTTGCTGACTCAGCGGCTCATCAAAACCTCACCCGCCCCGCGCCACCACCGGCACATACCCCTCCAATTCCGCATCCGGAAACTCGACTGTCCGCCCCAACTCCGCCGAACGATACAGCCCCATCAGCATTTCCATCACGCCGACCCCGTCGGCGAACGTCTCGCTCGGCATCTCGCCGCGGCGGAACGCCTCCACCATGTGGCGATTCTCGTCGGTGTAGCCGTAGACGCCGGCCTCGTCCTCCAGCACCGGCATCAGGCCCTGTTCGGCGTTCTGCTTCTCCACCAGGTCCTCGCCCTCCGATCCCGAGACCGCGCGGGAGAGGAAAACTTTCAGCCCGGTGGAGAGCGATGAGAACTCCATCGAATATTCCGGGCCCAGCAGCTCGAGCTGGATGCGCAGCCCGGCGCCGACATAGGCCCACGACGTCGTCGCCTCGATCATCAGCTCGTGGCCGTCGGGGTCTTCCAGGGTGAGAATGCCGCGGGCGAAATCCTCCACCGGGCGTTTTGCAAAATCGATGCCCATGCGCTTCTGCAGATCGGCGGCATAGCGCGGCCGCGTCCATTTCAGATTGGCCACGGTGGCGCTGGCGCTCTTCAGCTTCAGCGAGTTGCGCGCGGCGCCGGGCGCGGTCAGCAGGAACCGCGCCACCTCCACCGAGTGGCACATCATGTCGCTCAGCACGCCGCCGCCCTGCTTGTCGCCTTGCCAGAACCACGGCTCGTGCGGCCCGGAATGCTCCTCCGCCGCGCGCGCCAGATACGGCCGTCCGCCCTGCGGCACGCCGCGCCGCCAGATGATGTCCTTGCCGCGCACCACCGCGGTGGAAAACAGCTGGTTCTCCAGGTAGCCGTGCAGCAGCCCGGCATCCTGCACCAGCTTCAGCATCTCGCGCGCCTCGCCCAGCGTGCGCGCCAGCGGCTTCTCGCACGCCACCGCCCGCAGCGGCGCGCCGGCCTTTTTCAGCCGATGGATCTCGCGCATGATGTCGAGCCGGGTGTCGTTCGGCGTCAGGATCCACATCGCATCCACCTCGCCCGACATCGCCATCGCCTCGATGCTGTCAAAGGCACGCGCCGGCCCAAGCCCCAGCGCATTCGCCTTGTCCGCGATCCGCGTCCGCCTCTCCGCTGACCGGGAATACACGCCGCCGACCGTGAGATTGCGCACGCCGAGCATCGACGTCAGGTGAAACGCCGCGATGAAGCCGGACCCGATCAGGCCGACGCGCAGGGCAGGGAGGACAGGAAGGGACATGGGGGACTCCGGTTACTTTGTGATTCGTGAATTCTCAGCGCGCGGTTCTTCTCCCTCCCCCCGCTCTTGCGGTGGGGAGGGCAGGGGTGGGGGGCGCTTCAGGCGGTGAGTCAGTAAACGCGGCGCCCCCACCCCCGACCCCTCTCCACTGAAGGGGGAGGGGAGCGCGCCGCCACTGCCGTCGCGCATCACGTCAAAACCTTCCGCTTCTTCCCCGGCACCGCCGCCAGCAGCGCCTGCGTATAAGGATGCTCCGGCGCGCTCAGCAGCTCCTTCGTCGGCTTCACCTCGACGATCTCGCCGAGCCGCATCACCGCAATGCGGTCGCAGACCTGCGCCGCCACGTTGAGGTCATGGGTGATGAACAGCATCGCCAGCTTGAGGCGCGTCTTCAGTTCTTCCAGCAGCTTCAGCACCTGCGCCTGCACCGAGACGTCGAGCGCGGACACCGGCTCGTCGGCCACCAGCACGTCGGGATCGAGCGCCAGCGCTCGCGCGATGCCGATGCGCTGGCGCTGGCCGCCGGAAAATTCGTGCGGAAAGCGATTGACCGCGGCCGCGTCGAGGCCGACCAGCGCCAGCAATTCGCTGGCGCGGGCAAACGCCTGCGCCGCCGGCACGCCATGGGCAATCGGGCCGTCGGCGATGATGCGGCCGACGCGGCGGCGCGGGTTCAAGGAGGCGAACGGATCCTGGAACACCATCTGCACATGCTTGCGCGCCTCGCGCAGCGCGCGGCCGCGGCTCCTGGTGAAGTCCAGTTCGCCGACGCGGACCTCGCCGGAATCCGCATCGACCAGCCGCATCACCAGCCGGCCGATGGTGCTCTTGCCCGAGCCGGATTCGCCGACCAGCCCCAGCGTCTCGCCGCGCCGGATTTCGAACGAGACGTCCTTCACCGCCGCCACCTCGCGGCCGAGCCCGAACCAGCCGCTGCCGCGATAGGTCTTCTGCAGATGCGCCGCGGCGCAGGCCACCGGCTCGGCGTCGAGCGGCGCGCGCTGCGGCGGCACCAGCGTCGGCACTGCGGCGAGCAGCCTGCGCGTGTAAGGATGCTGCGGCCGTTCCAGCACGTCGGCCACCGGGCCCTCCTCGACGACGCGGCCTTTCTCCATCACCGCGACCCGGTCGGCGATGTCGGCGACCACGCCGAAATCATGGGTGATGAACAGCACCGCCATGCCGCGCCGCTGCTGGATGTCGCGGATCAGCTTCAGGATCTGCGCCTGGGTCGTCACGTCGAGTGCGGTGGTCGGCTCGTCCGCCACCAGCACCGATGGCTCCAGCGCCAGCGCCATCGCGATCATGGCGCGCTGGCGCTGGCCGCCGCTCAATTGATGCGGATAGCTGTCGATGATCTGCGCCGGCTGCGGCAGCCCCACTTCCTCCGCCAGCGCGATGGTCCGCGCCCGCCGCTCCATTGGCGTGCCCACGTCATGCGCCTCGAACGCCTCCATGATCTGGTCGCCGATCCGGATCACCGGATTGAGCGCCGTCATCGGCTCCTGAAAAATCATCGCGATCCGTTGTCCGCGCAACGCCCGCCACTCCGCCGCCGGCAATTTGGTCAGGTCGCGGTTCTCGAACCGGATCGCGCCCGACGTGACCCGGATGTTCGGCGGCAGCAGGCCCATAGTGGCATAGGCGCACACCGATTTGCCCGAGCCGGATTCGCCGACCACGCAGAGGATTTGTCTGGGGTACAGGGTGAGGGAGACGTTTTCGACGGCGAACGCGCGGTCTGCGCCGGCCGGCAACGCCAGCGTGAGGGAGTCGATGGAGAGGATGGGGGCGGCGGTCATAGTTTCACCCACCCCGACCCTCCCCCGCAAGCGGGAGAGGGGGCGCGCCGTGCGTTTCGGCCGGCGGTGTGAATGAACAACGGCGACGTCGACAATATGCTGCAGGCTTCACGAATGCTGCCGGCTCCCTCTCCCGCTTGCGGGGGAGGGTTGGGGTGGGGGCTCTTCCCGGCTCGGCTTTGTGTCATGACATCTCCCTACACCGCCAGCGCAATCCCGTCCTTGCGATGGTCCGACGCGCCGAACATCACGCCCTTCGCCCAGTCCACCTGCACCGCCTGGAAACCGCCGAGCGGCTCGCTCACCCACGTCACCTTGTGCCCGCGTGCGGCGAGATCATCCGCCGCCGCGCGCGACACCGTCGGCTCGAGCTGCAGCGCGCCGTCGAATGCAAAACTGCGCGGCACGTCGGACGCCTGCTGGATGTCGAGATCGCGGTCGAGCACGCCGTTGAGAATCTGCAGGTGCCCCGTCGCCTGGTACTGCCCGCCCATCACGCCGAATGCGATGGTCGGCTTGCCGTCCTTCGCCAGCATGCCGGGAATGATGGTGTGGAACGGCCGCTTGCCCGGCGCGATGACGTTGGGATGGCCCTCGGCCAGGCTGAAGCCGCAGCCGCGGTTCTGCAGCAGCACGCCGGCACGCGCCGCATAGATACCGCTGCCGAAGGCATAAAACAGCGAGTTTATGAACGACACCATGTTGCCGTCGCGGTCGGCCACCGCGACATAGGCGGTGTCGCGGTGCAGCGGCATGTCGAAATCCACCGGCGCGCTTGCGCGCGTCATGCTGATCTTCGCCCGCAACGCCCCGACGAATCTTTCCGACAGCAGCGCCGCGACGTCGAGCGGGTGGAACGCCGGATCGGCGACCAGCGCGTCGCGCTGCCGGTACGCCGCCTTGGTCGCCTCGGCGAGCAGGTGGATGCGGTCGGCCTCGCTCAGTTTCGAATCCGCCATGTCGAAGCCGGACAGGATGCGCGCGATCAGCAGCGCCGCGACGCCCTGGCCGTTCGGCGGGCATTCCCACAATTGATGACCGCGATAGTCCGTGCTGATCGGCGTGACATAATCCGCCTTGGCGGTGGCGAAGTCGTCGGGCTCGACCAGCCCGCCCATCGCCTGCAGGGTCGCGGCGATCTCGTCCGCCACCGCGCCTTCATAGAAGGCCGACCGTCCTTCGCGCGCGATGCGGCGCAGCGTGGCGCCCAGCGCCGGATGGTCGAGCTTGCCGCCGATGCCGGGCGCGGTGCCGCCGGGCAAGTAGACCGGCACGCCGGCCTTGTGCCTGGCGATGCGGCTGCCGTATTCCGCCCAGTCCAGCGCCGCGCGCGGCGTCACCACGAAACCGTCCTCGGCGGCCCGGATCGCGGGGCCGAGAATTTGCTCCAGCGGCTTGCTGCCGTAGTCGGCATTGAGCTTGCACCAGGCATCGACTGCGCCGGGCACCGTCACCGCCAGCGGCGAGTCGTCCGGGATTGCGGTGAGACCTTGTTCTTTGAACCAGTTCAATCGCGCTTTTGCGGGCGCCCGCCCCGAACCGTTGATCGCCACCGGCTGGCCGGAGGCCGGCGCATAGATCGCAAAGCAGTCGCCGCCGATGCCGGTCATATGCGGGTCCAGCACACCCTGCAGCGCGATCGCCGCAATCGCCGCATCCACCGCATTGCCGCCGCCGCGCAGGATATCGACCGCCGCCAGCGTCGCCTGCGGATGCGACGTCGCCGCCACCCCCCGGTCGCCAACCGCGAGCGAACGCCCCGGCATCATGAAGTCACGTTGTTTCATGGGCGAGACTCCGAACCCTCACATATGCTCTTAATGTTCGTCATGGCCGGGCTCGTCCCGGCCATCCACGCCTTCACAGCAGCGAGGCAGGAAAGACGTGGATGCCCGGGACAAGCCCGGGCATGACGGTGCTTTTGCAGAGCCCTCATCTCGCCCGCTTCCTCTCGCCCGCCATTGCCCGCGTCAGCTTCCCCGCCGCCGCCGCATCGCAGATCACCTGCACATTCCGATGCAGCCGCAGCGCCGAGGCCGGGCAGTCCGTAGTCAGCGGCCCTTCCATCATGCAGGCGACGGCGTCGGCTTTCTCGGCGCCGGTCGCCAGCAGCACGATCCACCGCGCCTCCAGAATGGTCGCAATGCCCATGGTGATGGCGCGTTCCGGCACCGCGGCGTGCGGAAAATGCGCTGCATTGGCGCGTCGCGTCGCGTCGTCGAGCCTGATCTCGCGGGTGCGCGAGGAAAAAGCCGAGCCCGGCTCGTTGAAGCCGATATGGCCGTTGGCACCGATGCCGAGCAGTTGCAGGTCGATGCCGCCCGCGGCCTTGATGTTCGCCTCGTAGCGGGCGGCTTCCGCGGCGATGTCGGCCGCCATGCCGTTCGGGATATGCGCCCGGCCCGGCGGCAGGTCGACGTGATCGAACAGGTGCGCGCGCATATAGGCGTGGAAACTGCCGCGCGAGTCCGGTCTGACGCCGACATATTCATCGAGGTTGAAACTGGTGGCGTCGCGGAACGAGACGCCGCGTTTGCCATAGGCGGCGACCAGGCGGGCATAGAGCGGCGTCATGGTGGCGCCGGTGGCGAGGCCGAGGGTCGGCCGCTCGTTGCCGTGCAGCGCCGCAATGAGCTGGATGGCGGCGTAATCCGCCGCGGTCGCGGCATCAGGCACGATATCGATTTGCGGCGTGGTTTCGCTCATGCCGCGGCCTCTGATGCCGTGGCCAGCGGCAGCGCCAGCGGGCTGATCTCGGCGCCGACGCCGAACAGCGCGCGGTGCATGCTGTCGATGGCGCCGCCGATGGCGCCGAGCAGCGTCGCCCGGGTGCCGAGCGCGCTGAGTTCGATCTTCACGGGCTGGCGCATGCAGCGCTCGAGATGGTTTTCGATGCGCAACTTGAGCTCCGGCCGCGCGCCAATGCTGCCGCCGAGGATGACGATTTCCGGATCGAGCACGCTGTGTACCGCGAGTAGCGCAGTGGCGATGACCCGGCCGGCCTCGTCGACGGTGACTCGCGCCGCCTCGTCGGTCTCCAGGGCATCAAAGATCTCGCGCACGGTGAAGCCGGGGGTGCCGCCGAGCCCGACATAGCGCTCGGCAATTCCCGCGCTGGCGGCGGAAGTCTCGAGCGTGCCGAGTCGATGCCCGCGCGCGTCAAATGGGTCGCCGCCGAGCGGCAGGTAGGCGATCTCGCCCGCCGCGCCGCGGGCGCCGCGGATCAACTGGCCGTCGGCGAAGATCCCCATGCCGATGCCGGTGCCGACCGCGATGAAGCAGAAATTTTGAGATTTGCGGCTGTTGCCGCGCCAATGCTCGCCGATCGCCGCGAGGTTGACGTCGTTCTCGATGGCGACGTCGACGCCGAGCCGCGTGCGCAGCGCGCCGCGGACGTCGAGCGAATCCAGCCCGGCGATGTTCGGCGCGATGACGATGGCGCCGCTTGCGGGATCGACGATGCCGGGGCTGCCCATCACCGCACCACGCAGCCGCTGCCGCGGCACCTTTGCCTCGATGAGCAGCGCATCCGCCATCCGCCCGATCTGCGCCACCACCGCAGCGCCGCCGTCGCCGGTGGTCGGCTCGATGTTTTCCGCTACGACATTGCCTTGCAGGTCGGCCAGCGCGATGTGGAGCTTGGTGCCGCCAATGTCGATGCCGAGCACGAACGCCGCGTCCGGCCGCAGCGCGTAGGTCACCGCGCTGCGCCCGACGCTGCCCTGGACCTGGCCGTCCTCGACCACCCAGCCGTCGCGCTCGAGGTCGCGCATCACTTCGGAAATCGTCTGCTTCGACAGCCCGGTCGCTCGCGCGATCTCCGCCCGCGACACTGGCCCGTCGCGCAGCAGTCGTTCGATCACCAGCCGCACCGATTGCTGGCGCGCGGCGGGGGAGGTGGGAGTCGACGTCTCGTCGGTCATGCTGGCAGTCCAATTAGTCCAGATGTCGAACTAATACGGCCGATTCAATTCCGTCAAGCCGCCTCTGTCGTGGAAAAGTTCCACAATTCAGAGTTGCGCCAGCCGCGTCGCAGCGTAATTTGTTCGAGACATTTACAAATGCCGCCAGCCATGGTTGGCTACATTGCAGTCCTCCGCGGCCAACGGCCGGAGGCAAAGCGCGGAAAGTTAAGGATATCGGCAGAGGGGACTTCGCATGAAGCGCGTATCAACGGCGTTGCTGGCCATTTCGACCTTGGCATTGCTCTCGGTTTCGGCGTCGGCCGCGACCTTGAAAGTGGGCATTCAGGACGATCCCGATGCGCTCGATCCGGCGCTCAGCGGAACCTATACCGGCCGCTTCATCTTCGCCGCATTGTGCGACAAGCTGGTCGACATCTCGCCGGATCTGAAGATCGTGCCGCAGCTCGCCGAGAGTTGGGAGTGGGCCCCCGACAGCAAGTCGATCACCTTCACGCTGCGCAAGAACGTCACCTTCCACGACGGCACGCCGTTCGACGCCGCCGCGGTGAAGTTCAACATCGAGCGCATGAAGACGATGCCGGACAGCAAGCGCAAGACCGAGCTGGCGCCGGTCTCGACCGTCGAGGTGCTGAGCCCTGACAAGGTCAAGTTCAACCTGTCCGACCCGTTCGTGCCGCTGCTGGCGAATCTCAGCGATCGCGCCGGCATGATGGTGTCGCCGAAGGCGGCCTCCGAGAAGGCCGGCGAGTTCGCCGCGGCGCCGGTCTGCGCCGGGCCCTATCAGTTCGTCGAGCGCAAGTCGCGCGACCTGATCCGGCTCAAGAAGTATCCCGGCTACTACAATGCCGGCGCGATCGGCTATGACGAGGTGGTCTACACCTACGTGCCGGATTCCACCGTGCGGCTGTCACGGGTCCGCGCCGGCGATCTCGATCTCGGCGAGCGCATCGCGCCGACAGATCTCAAGACCGTGCGCGACGACGCCAACCTGACGCTGCATTCCGGCCAAGGGCTGGCGGTGGCGCACCTGATGTTCAACATCGCCGCCGGGCCGAAGGCCGAGGCGCCGCTTTCCAAGAACGAAAAGCTGCGGCAGGCGCTGGAGCTCGCGATCGACCGCAACGTCATCAACAAGGTGGCGTTCAACGGCGAATTCGTGCCCGACAACCAGATGGTGTCGCCTTCGTCGCCGTTCCACGATGCCGCTCACAAGATCCCGGCGCGCGACGTCGCCAAGGCCAAGGCGATGATCGCCGCCGCGGGCATGACCCGCGTGCCGGTCGAGCTGTCCTACGAGAACACCGCCGGCGACACCCGCGTCGCCCAGATCGTGCAGTCGATGGCCGCCGAGGCCGGCTTCGACATCAAGCTCTTGCCGATGGAAACCTCGACAGCGATCGAGCGCTATCTCAACGGCAACTTCGAAGCCTATATCGGCAACTGGAGCGGCCGGCCCGATCCCGACGCCACCCTGGTGCAGTTCTTCAGCTGCGCCGGCTCGCAGAACGTCAACAAATACTGCAACAAGGATCTCGACGTGATCCTGAACCAGGCCCGCGCCGAATCCGACGAGGCCAAGCGCAAGGCACTCTACGTCAAGGCCACCGACATCTACCTCACCGCGCTGTCGTCGATTCCGCTCTATCACCCGAACTGGTTCTTCGCCGCCCGCAAAAACGTCACCGGCATCGTCATGGTGCCCGACGGCCTGTTGCGGCTGGTGGGCGTGAAGCCGGCGAACTGATGGCTATTTCGAACGCCAGCGTTTCCCCAAACTCCGTCATGCCCGGGCCTGTCCCGGGCATCCACGCCTTTGCAGCGTCGCAGCAGGAAAGACGTGGATGGCCGGGACGAGCCCGGCCATGACGAAAAGTAAGGCCATACAACGGCCATGACCACCCTCCTTCTCCGCCGGCTCGGCGTCGCATTGCCGACACTGCTGCTGGTGTCGATGATGGTGTTCGGCCTGTTGAAACTCCTGCCCGGCGATCCGGCACTGGCGCTGGCCGGCGAGGAGCATTCGCCTGAAGTCGTCGAATATCTGCGCCAAAAATATCGCTTCAACGATCCGGTGCCGGTGCAATACGCCATCTGGTTGAAGGCCCTGGCGCAGGGCGATTTCGGTACGTCGGTTCGCACCCGGCTGCCGATCGGCAAGATGCTGGTGGAAAAGCTACCCGTCACCATCGAGCTCGCGATCCTCTCGATGCTGGTGGCGCTGGCGCTGGGATTGCCGATCGGCATCTTCGCGGCGTTGCGCCGCGGCACCGCGTTCGACTATGGCGCCAGTCTGTTTGGCCTGGCCGGATTGTCGATCCCGCATTTCTGGCTTGGCATCATGCTGATCCTGCTGTTCTCGGTAAATCTCGGCTGGCTGCCGGCCGGCGGTTTCGTGCCGCCGACCGAGAGCATCGGCCGCAACCTGCTTTCGATGCTGATGCCGGCACTGGTGCTCGGCACCGGCACCGCCGCCATCATGATGCGTCATGTGCGGAGCGCCATGATCCAGGCGATGAAGCAGGACTATGTCCGCACCGCCCGCGCCAAGGGCGTGCGCGAACGCCTGATCGTGCTGCGCCATGCGCTGCCCAATGCGCTGATCCCGGTGGTCACCCTCGGCACCCTGCAGTTCGGCGAGCTGATGGCCGGTGCGGTGCTGACCGAGCAGGTGTTTTCGATTCCCGGCTTCGGCAAGATGATCGTCGACGGCGTGTTCAGCCGCGACTATGCCGTGGTGCAGGCGGTGGTGCTGTGCACCGCCGCGGTGTTCCTGCTGATGAGCCTGATCGCCGACATCGCCTATGCGCTGCTCAATCCGAGGCTGCGCACATGACCACGATCGAAGCCGCCTCGGTTACATCCGCGCCGCGCGCCCCGTCGGAGCTGCGCCGGCTGCTGCACGAGCCCTCGGCGCTGATCGGCGGCGCCATCATCCTGTTCTTCATAGCGCTGGCGTTGTTCGCGGCCTATATCGCGCCTTATGAACCGAATGCGCCGGACTGGCTGGCGATCCGCGCCGCGCCGAACGCTGCGCACTGGTTCGGCACCGACGACCTCGGCCGCGACGTGCTCTCCCGCGTGATCTACGGCACCCGCGCCTCGCTCTCCGCCGGCGTGGTCTCGGTCACCGTCGCGGTGCTGATCGGCCTGCCGCTGGGCTTGATCGCCGGCTACTTTGGCGGCCTCGCCGACATGGCGATCTCCCGCGTCGCCGACGCGTTGCTGGCCTGTCCGTTCCTGGTGCTGGCGATCGCGCTCGCCGCCTTCCTCGGCCCCAGCCTGGAAAACGCGATGATCGCCATCGGCATCTCGGCGATGCCGATCTTCATCCGCGTCGCCCGCGCGCAGACCCTGATCGTCGCTACCGAAGACTACATCGCCGCCGCCCGCGCCCAGGGCCTCGGGAGCTTTGCGATTCTGACCGGGCAGATCCTGCCCAACGTGCTGGCGCCGATCGTGGTGCAGGCGACGCTGACCATGGCGATCGCCGTGCTCGCCGAAGCCAGCCTCGCCTTCCTGGGTCTCGGCCAATTGCCGCCCGCGCCGAGCTGGGGCAGCATGCTCGATGTCGCAAGGCAATTTTTGGGCGAAGCGCCATGGATGGCGCTGTGGCCTGGTTTGGCGATCATCGCCATCGTGATTGGGTTTAATCTGCTGGGCGACGGCCTCAACGACGCGCTCAATCCAAGAGACTAACCGGCTCTCCGTCCCTTCGGGTCGAGCCCGGCGAACCGGCCCTCAGGCCGCAGACGTCTTGATCGGGCGCTCCGTCAATTCCGGTTGCAGCGGCGGCGCCACATGGAGCGAAGGCTTCAGCATCTCGGCCATCTGATCCGGCTGCACCGGTTTGCTGAACAGATAGCCCTGCATCTCGTCGCAGCCGCGATCGCGCAGAAAATCTTCCTGAGCGGTGGTCTCGACGCCCTCGGCGACGATCATCATCCCCAATGCCTTGCCCATGCTGATGATCGCCTGCGCGATGGCCTCATCCTCGCAGTCGTCGGGCAGGTTGCGAACAAAGGAGCGGTCGATCTTGAGAGTGTCTATCGGGAATTGCTTCATCAGCGACATCGATGAATAGCCGGTGCCGAAATCGTCGATCGCAATGCAGATGCCCCGATCGCGCAGCGCGTTCAGCACGTCGAGCGCGCGCGACACGTCGTGCATCATCATGCTCTCGGTGACTTCGATCTGCAGCAGCGATGGCGGCATGCCGCACGACGCCAGCGCGTCGTCGATATCGTTCAGCAGGTTGCCGTCGATGAATTGCCGCGGTGACAGGTTGACCGCCATCGACACCGGCCGCAATCCGAGGCGCTGCCACGCCATGTTCTGCGCGCAAGCCTGCTTGATGACCCAGCGGCCGATCGGCACGATCAGCCCGGTCTCCTCGGCCAGCGGAATGAATTGTGCGGGCGAGATCGGGCCAAGTTCCGGCTCGGTCCAGCGCAACAACGCCTCGACACCGGTGATCTGCCGCGTCGCCAGATCCACCTTGGGCTGGTACTGCAGCGAGAACTCGTTACGCTCGAGCGCATGGCGGAGGCCGGTTTCCAGCATCAGCCGCTCGATCGACTGGCTCTTCACCTCCTGGGTGAAGAAGCGAAAGCCGTTCTTGCCGTCTTCCTTGGCGCGGTACATCGCCATGTCGGCATTCTTGGTCAGCGTCTGCACGTCGGAGCCGTCGGCCGGGAACATGGCGATGCCGATGCTGGCGGTGGTCTGGCATTCATGACACGACAGCAGCAGCGGCTGGCTGAGCGTCGACAGCATGGTGCGCGCGATCGCTTCGACGTCGTCGCGTTTCCCCGTGTTCTGGAGGATCACGACGAATTCGTCGCCGCCGAGCCGTGCCACCACGTCGTCCGGTTGCAGGGGCTCACGCAGCCGGCGCGCGGTTTCCGCCAGCAGGCTGTCGCCGGCTTCGTGTCCCAGCGAGTCGTTGATGATCTTGAAGCGATCGAGGTCGAGGAAAAGGAGCGCAAACTGCCGACGCTGCAGTTCCGCGCTGACCATGGCGCTGTGCAGCAGCTGGTTGAAGCGCTCGCGATTCGGCAAGCCGGTCAGGCTGTCGTGCGAGGCAAGATATTCGATCTGCGCGTCAGCCTTGGTCTTCTCGTCGGCGCGGTCGAAGTTGTCGAGTGCGAAAGACACGTTTTCCGCCAGCCTGGCCAGCAGTTCGACCATCTCGATGGTGAAGACGTGTTCTTCGCGGGCCATGAACAGCAGGACGCCGACGGCCTCGCTGCCTTTGCTGATGAGCGGAAAGCTGGCGCCGGACCGGGTGCCGCCGCCCTTGGCCAGGGTATGCCAATGAGTGGTTCGTGGATCGGTCAGGAAGTCGTTCATGATGCAGGGCATCTTTGTCCGGAACGACGTTCCTGTCAGACCGCGGCCCTCGGGCCGATCGGCGGTGACCGCGAAGCGGGTGCTCAGAATTCGTTCGCGATTGATGCCCTTGGTGGCGGCGATGCGAAGAAAATCCTGGCCGGGCTGGGTCACCGCGATCGTCGTCGAGGTGAACGTGTCGCCCAGTACCGCAGCCTCGCAAACCAGCCCGAACAGTTCGTCCCGCGACTTGGCGCGCATGATCGCTTCGTTGGTGGCGCTCAGCGCCCCGAACATCCGCGTCAGGCGATCCTTCTGCCGCTCGGTTCTGGCCTTCTCGTCGGCGAGCTCGAAGTTGCCGATCGCGAATGAAATGTTGTCGGCCAGGCGCTGCAGCAGATCGGTGAATTCGGGTGTGAAGGTGTCGGCTTCCACCGCAATGACGCCGATGACGCCGACGGTCCGGCCGCCGCAGAACAATGGAAAGGCGGCCGCGGACCGGGCACCATCGCGACGGACGATGGCGTGAAACGCCGTGCCGCGGGCATCGGCCAGATAATCGTTGCTGATGCAGGGCTTTCCGGTGCGGTATGCGGTGACGCTCAGTCCCCGGCTCGCCGGGCAGTCGTCGCGCAGCGACAGGATGGCGGTTTTGGTGATCGCTGCTGTCGGTCCGGCCGTGGCGACGATATCCAGGATCTCTCTTTCGGCATTGGCCATCGCCACCAGGGTCGAGGTGAATCCTCCACCTTCCGCGGTTGCGATACAGACCAGTTCGAACAGCTCGTCGCGGGTTCGCGCCCGCATGATCGCTTCATTGGTCGAGCTCAGCGCGGCGAGCATCCGCGTCAGCCGCTGCCGGCGGTCCTGATCGCGGGCCTTTTCATCGGCGCGCGCAAAATTCTCCAGCGCGAATGACGCGTTCTCCGACACCCGCTTCAATAGCTCGATGAGCTCGGGCGTGAATGTTCCGGTATCGGGAGAATTGATGATCAGCACGCCCGCGGTCGCTTCCCCATCGAGCAGCGGAAACGCCGCCGACGATCTGATGCCGCTGCGCAACGCGTGGTGGTGCCAGGGTTTCGTCCGCTCATCGGCGAGAAAGTCATTGGTGACGCAAGGCTGCCGGGTGCGGAACGCCGTTCCCGTCAGTCCACGTCCCTGCGGCAGTGACTCCGTCGTTGCGAATTGCGAGGCCCTCATCTCGTCGGAGCTGGGACCCACCGAAGCGACGACACGCAGGAAGTGCGAGTCCGCCTCGGCCAGCGCGATGGTCGTGGAATCGAAATGAGCGCCTTGCACGACGGCTTCGCAGACCATGTCGAACAGCTGTTCGCGCGACTTCGCCCGCATGATGGCTTCGTTGGTTGCACCCAGGGCCGCGAACATGCGCGACATCCGTTCCATGGCCTGTTCGGTGCTGCGCCGCTGCTGCTCGCGTTCGAAATTTCCCAGCGAGAATGAGACGTTCTCCGCCATCCGTGCCAGCAGGGGAACATTTTCCTCGCCGAGCGACCCGGCTTCGCGCTGGTAAACGATCAATGCGCCGACGCTGCGGCCGTTACAGGTCAGCGGCAGTGACGCCACCGCGCCGATGCCGACCTCGAGGGCGGCTTCGCGCAACGCCCACGCCCGCGGGTCATTGAGAAAGTCGTTGCTGATCGACGGCTGTTGGTCGCGCAGCGCCTCGCCGGAGAGTCCGAGGGGCTTGCCCGGTGTTTCGGCGATCGAGATCTCGAGGGCGCGCAACCGCTCGGTCAATTCGCCACCGCCGGCGGCAAAGCGCAGCAACTCGGTACCGGGAACATGCAGGAAGATCGCGGTCGCCAGGAAGTCGCCGCTGGCAAATGCCGCGTTGCAGACTTGGCGATACAGTTCCTCGGGCGATTCCGAATAAAGAATCGCTTCGTTGGTTGCGCTCAACGCGGCAAATGTCCGTGCGACATTCGTCTGCAAGATACTGACTCCCCAAACGGAATTTTCCGTCTGGAGCCTTCATGCACGGGACGCACCTAAGCGGTGGTTATCAATCAAGGTAAAGCCGGTCTGAATCCACCGTAATAATAACGGGGTACTAAAATTTTAAGCTCCTCCCCGCCGCAAGGCCGGACGCCAACAACCCGTTTCGGATCGTACTCTCGGCACCTCATTCATGGTGCGGGGAATGCTTCCGCCGGGGCGTGGCGGCTATGCGTGAGTGGCGGCTATGCGTGAGCCACAGCTGGTGGCTGGCCACCGGTTAATGCTATGTTTACCGAGTTGTCATGCGCGGCACCGAACGACTGCGCGTTGAATCAGGTGTGGAGGAAATGAATGAGCCAACGGTTCAAGCTGGCCGAAACTCTCTCGATCGCGTGTTTCTTGACCATTGTGGCTGCGTGCTGGGGCGCCGTGCAGGCCCAACAGCAGGTGGTTGGCGCCTCCCCGGAAGCGTCGAATATGAAACTGGTGGGGATGAGCGACCTGCAGGCGCGAAGCGGCTATCAGCCGACCATTCATCATCAGGGCGACCGCTGGATTGCCTATATCGGACATCATGGCGGCACCGATGCGGTTCCCGCCCCGGTCAACCCGATGACCGGCAAGGCCGAGCCGAACGGCACCTCGATCGTCGACGTCACCGATCCGGCGCAGCCGAAATATCTCCGCCATATCCCGGGCCAGCCCGGAACCTACGAGGCAGGCGGCGCGCAGATGGTCCGGATCTGTGACGGCAAGACGCTGCCCAAGGGGGATCGCAACGCGGTGTACATGCTGCGCACCTTCGGCAGCGAAGCCCACGAGATCTGGAACGTCGCCGACCCGGCCAACCCGATCCTGGTCACGCGCATCGACGGACTCAAGGATACCCACAAGAACTGGTGGGAATGCGAGACGGGCATTGCGTTTCTGGTGTCGGGCGCGCCGGACTGGCGCACGCGGCGCATGACCCAGGTTTACGATCTCAGCGATCCCTCCCATCCGGTGAAGATCAGGGATTTCGGCCTTCCCGGCCAGGAACCGGGCGCGACCGGCGCGGTGCCGACCGAACTGCATGGCCCGATTTCGACGGGACCTGAGGGCAACCGGGTCTATTTCGGCTACGGCACCAACAAGGGTGGTTTCCTGCAGATCGTCGACCGCGACAAGCTGATCAACGGCCCGAAAGAGCCAACGCCTGACAACCTGCGCCTTCCGGAAATCTCGCGGATGCCGATGTCGGCATTCAACGGCGCACACACGACGTTCCCGATGAAGGGAATGCCGATCGCCGAATTCGCCAAGGACAAGGATGGCAAGACCCGGGACATCGTGATGATCGTCGACGAGGCGATCCTGAATGAATGCAGCGAGCCGAGGCAGATGGTATGGTTTGCCGACGTCACGGTCGAGAACCGGCCGATGATGATATCGAGCTATACCGTTCCGGAAGCCAGCGGCTCGTTCTGCGAGCGTGGAGGCCGTTTCGGCTCGCACTCCTCGAACGAGAGCATGGCGCCGGTGTTCTACAAGAAGATGGCTTTCATCGCCTTCTTCAATGCCGGCGTGCGCGCACTGGACATCCGCGATCCCTATCACCCGAAGGAGGTCGGCTACTTCATCCCCTCCATTACCGCGGCCACCGATAAGCGTTGTGTCACCATCGACGGCAAGGATCGCTGCAAGGTCGCGATCCAGACCAATAATGTCGAGACCGACGAGCGTGGCTATATCTACATCGTCGACCGTGCCAACACTGGCCTGCATATTCTGGAATTGAACGGCGCCGCGCGTGCCGTAGCGGGGCTGCCATGAGGGCCGCCACTGTGACGGGTGATGTCGCGTAGATTTCCATCAGCCGCGGCCGTGGCCGCGCTAGCCATCCTGTGCTGCGCCGCGGCCTGGCAATATGCCGCGTCCGCGAGGGGCGGCTGGCAGGAAATCGCCTGGCCCTACCCGCGCGACGGGTGGCCGCCGGGACGAGCCTATCGCTGCGACGCAGCGTCCTGCGGCGAAGAGATCGACCTTTATGTGCGGCCGAAGCTCGGGTTCTGCAATTGCGACTCCGGCGTCGCCGACGATGATGAGGTCGACCGCGTCGCCGACCTGGACCTGGTCAGCGAGCGGTTCATCCCGATTGCACCCGGCAAGGTCGTTCATGTTGCCAATATGGCCGGACGGATGCGAGCTTACGATCTTCAGATGGCCGACGGCACCCGACGCCGCGCGATCGGAATTGCTGCATCGCGGCGATGCGACCTGTTGGTTGCCGTCGTGCTCAGCAAGGTCTCGTCGACCGGCGCCGCCGGCATGGCGTTGAACCTGCTCGATTCCGAAGTGATGGCGGCCTGGATGATGGCCTCCATGAGCAGTCGGTAGAAGCGGTTCCGCGGACACGCGGATATTTTTATCAGCGGCGCGTGAGACGGACGGGCCGATGCCTCTTTAGTGAAGCATCGGTCGATGGTATTGGTGCGAACAAAAGAGCAGGCTGAATGGCCTGCAAGAAAACAACGAATGGGGGCGAAGCGACGGATCATGGCATCCTCACGGATCATTGGAAGCGCGATTGCGGCGGTCGTGATCGCCGGCGCGGTCGCCGCGTTTGCCGTCACTTGGCGACCGGCGATTGCCGCCATCGAGCCGCCCGCGCCGCAATCGTTCGATCCGGCCCTGGTCAAGCGCGGCCGCGATCTCGCCGCGATGGGCAATTGCAACGATTGCCACACCGCGCGCGGCGGCAAGAGCTTTGCCGGCGGCGTTGCGGTGCCGACGCCGTTCGGCACGATCTATTCCTCCAACATCACGCCCGATCCCGACACCGGTCTGGGTCGATGGTCGGAACAGGCATTTCGCCGGGCGATGCGCGCCGGTGTGGATCGCGAGGGCCGGCATCTCTATCCGACATTTCCCTATGATCACTTCACCAACGTCACCGACGAGGACGACAAGGCGCTCTACGCCTTCCTGATGACGCGGCAGCCGGTCAATGCGCCGGCCCGCGCCAACCAATTGTCGTTTCCCTACGATCGGCGTCTTGTGATCGCCGGCTGGAAGCTGCTGTTCCTGCGTCATGGCAGCTGGCAGCCCGACAGCAGCCAATCCGCCGAATGGAATCGCGGCGGCTATCTCGTCGAGGGCCTGGCGCATTGCGGCTCCTGCCACACGCCGCGCAACGGGCTCGGAGCCGAGCAAAGCGGCAAGTCGTTCGCCGGCGGCGATGTCGAGAACTGGCATGCCTATGCCATCAATGCGCAGTCGCCGGCACCGGTGCCGTGGACGGTCGATGCCCTGTCAGTCTATCTGCGCAGCGGCGCGCATCCCGACCACGGCGTCGCGCGCGGCCCGATGGCGGAAGTCGTCAGCAATCTGTCGTCGGTGCCGGAAAGCGACGTTCATGCCATCGCCACCTATATGGGCAGCGTTTTCGGCGCGCCGTCGCCGGACCGCCTGCGTCGCGGCGAACAGGCCTTGGCGAGTGTCAAGACGCGAGCTTCCACCCAGGCATCCGCAGCGCCCGCGGCCGGCGCGGATGATGCCGGCGCCGCGATCTATGCGGCGGCGTGCGCGTCGTGTCACGACGCCGGCCGCCCGGTGCCCTATGGCGGCGTCAATCTGCGGCTCAGCAGCGGCATCAGCGGTCCCGACGCCCGCAACGCCACCAACACGATCCTGAGCGGGTTGCGGGCCGTGCCGGGCGAGCGCAGCCCGATCATGCCGCCGTTCGCGGCATCGATGAACGACGCCCAGTTGGTGGCGCTGTTGAAATATCTGCGGGCGCGGTTCAGCGACCAGCCGGCCTGGGCCGACCTTGAAAAGACCGTTGCCGAAGCCCGCCACACCCAGACATCAGCACTTCAGACGTCGCCCGGGCCGCGCAATGCGCCCGCCGAACCAGCCCAGCGAGACAAGCCATGACGACATTGAAGGTCAATGGTCACGAACACCAGATCGATGCCGATCCGGATACGCCGCTGCTCTATGTGCTGCGGGAGGACCTGAAGCTCAACGCCGCCAAGTTCGGCTGCGGACTCGGCCAGTGCGGCGCCTGCACGGTCATCGTCGACGGCAATGCGGTGTTGTCCTGCGTCACGCCGTTGCTGCTGGTGGCCGGCAAGCAGGTCACCACCCTGGAAGGGCTCGGCACCGTCACCTCGCCGGCGCCGATCCAGCGCGCCTTCATCGAGGAGCAGGCGGCGCAATGCGGCTACTGTATCTCCGGCATGATCATGCGGGCGCAGGCGCTGCTGCAGAAAAACTCCAAGCCGACCGACGAGCAGATCCGCGCCGAGCTCGAGCCCAATCTCTGCCGCTGCGGCACCCACATGCGCATCCTGCGCGCGGTGCACCGCGCCGCCAAGCTGATGCAGACCGCCGACGCGTCGACAACTCGCGCCGAAAGGAGCGTGCAATGAACGCCCCCGTGATTCTCGACCGTCGCCGGCTGCTCGCAGGCGGCGGCGCGCTGGTCGTCAGCTTCTCGCTCACCCCTGCCTTCGCGCAGGATACCGCCGCGCCACCGGCTCCGCCTGCGCCGAAGCCGCCCGGCAGCCTGAAGGATGCGCCGTTCCTGGATTCCTGGATCCGCATCGATGCCGACGGCTCCATTACCGTGTTCACCGGCAAGGCGGAGCTTGGCCAGGGGTTCAGAACGGCTGCGCTGCAGATCGCGGCCGAAGAGCTGGATGTAGCTTTCGAGTCGCTGAAGATCGTCACCGCCGATACCAAGCTGACGGCCAACGAAGGCTACACTGCCGGCAGCAACTCGACCAAGGACAGCGGTACCGCGATCCAGAATGCCGCCGCGCAGGTGCGCGAGCTGCTGATCGCGGAGGCCGCGCGGCGTCTCGAATTGCCGGCGGAGACTCTCAAGACCGAGAACGGTGGCGTCATCGCGCCCGACGGCCGGCGTTTCGGTTACGGCGATCTGGTGGCGGGCAACATGCTTCACGTCGAGGCCCAGCCAAAATCGAAGCTGAAGGATCCGGCCTCCTACAAGATCATGAACCGGCCGCTGCAGCGCGTCGATATTCCGGCCAAGGTGACCGGCGGTGCGGCCTATGTGCAGGACATCCGGCTGCCCGGCATGGTGCACGCCCGCATCGTGCGGCCGCCGAGCTACGGCGCGCAGATTACGGCTTGCGATATTGCGGCGGTCGAGAAACTGACCGGCGTGGTCAAGGTGGTGCGTGACGGCAACTTCCTGGCGGTGGTCGCCGGCAAGGAATTCCAGGCCATCAAGGCGATGCAGGCGCTGTCGGCCGCGACCACCTGGCAGGAGACCGCCGGCCTGCCGAAACAGGACGATCTGCTGCGTGTGCTGACCACGCTGCCGTCGCAGGACAAGACAATCTTCGAACAGGGCAGCCAGGCTGCTGCCGGCAAAACCCTCGAGGCGACCTACACGCGTCCCTACCAGGCGCACGGCTCGATCGGCCCGTCCTGCGCAGTCGCGCAATCGGTCGACGGCGCGATGACGGTGTGGACCCACACCCAGGGCGTCTACCCGGACCGCGCCGGGATCGCGGAAATGCTGCGGGTGCCGCCGGCGAGTGTGCGCCTGATCCATGTCGAGGGCTCGGGATGCTACGGCCACAATGGCGCCGACGATGCCGCGGCCGACGCTGCGCTGATTGCGCGCGCGCTGCCCGGCGTGCCGGTGCGGGTGCAGTGGACCCGCGAACAGGAGCAGGCCTGGGAGCCGTTCGGCCCGGCGATGGTGACCAGGCTGAAGGCTTCGCTGGACGGCGATGGCACGATCAGCGACTGGAATTTCGAGGTCTGGAGCAACACCCACTCGATGCGTCCTGGCGGCGCCGGATCGATGCTGGCGGCGCAACACATGGCGCAGCCGTTCAAGGTGCCGGATCCCAAGCCGCTGCCGCTGCCGGAAGGCGGCGGCGATCGCAACGCCATCCCGTTCTACAAGTTTCCCAATGCCCGCGTGGTGCATCACTTCATTCCGCAGATGCCGCTGCGGATTTCGGCGATGCGCGCGCTCGGCGCCTACCACAACGTGTTCTCCATCGAGAGTTTTATGGATGAACTGGCGCTCGCCGCCGGGGTCGACCCCGTCGAGTTCCGGCTGAAGCATCTCGACGATGCCCGCGGCCGCGAGGTCATCACGATGGCGGCGCAACGTTTCGGGTGGCAGAAGGGTCAGAATGCGCCGCGCGACCGCGGTTATGGTTTCGCCTTTGCACGCTACAAGAACCTGGCGGCCTATTGCGCCATTGCTTCGGAGGTCGAAGTCAACACCGAGACCGGCCGGCCGCGGCTGGTGCGGGCGGTGGCCGCGATCGACAGCGGACAAGTGGTCAATCCGGACGGCCTGATCAACCAGATCGAAGGCGCCATCATCCAGTCGATGAGCTGGACGCTTTATGAAAGCGTTTCCTTCGACGATACCCGGATCACCAGCACCGACTGGCAGACCTATCCGATCCTGCGCTTCAACGCCGTGCCCGACAGCATCGACGTTCACATCATCAACCGCCCCGGGCAGCCCTTCCTCGGCAGCGGCGAAACCGGCCAGGGACCGGCCGCCGCCTCGATCGCCAACGCCATTGCCAACGCCACCGGCAAACGGCTGCGCGACCTGCCCCTGACGCGAAAACGCATCAAGGGCGCGATCGATGCGTGATGAAAATCGCGACTCGCGAACGAGGTGAGGCCGGCACCGAAAGGCGCGCTTGCCGATTTCCGCAAGGACGATGAGGCGGAAGGGCCACTAGAACGGTAGTCCGACGTAGTTCTCGG
>Ga0209758_1001386_pt1 | contig 28851 bp, 24 predicted proteins | sample AraplaMF_Col_mMF_FD_184258 | JGI IMG/M metagenome (GOLD analysis project Ga0209758, IMG submission 184258) | Arabidopsis root microbial communities from the University of North Carolina, USA - plate scrape MF_Col_mMF (SPAdes) (version 2) | ecosystem: Host-associated > Plants > Roots > Endosphere...
TACCACGGCGCCGCCAGCTTCCAGTATACGGTCAGCGATGCCGGCGGCGCGACCTCGACGGCCACCGTCAACTTCAACATCGCGGCGGTCAACGACGCACCGGTGATCACCTCGCCGGACGGTCCGCTCAGCTTCGTCGAAAACGGCACCGGCGTGGTTTACCAGGTCACCGCCACCGACGTCGACGGAACGCCGCTGACCTATTCGATCACCGGCGCGAACGCGTCCGCCTTCAACATCGACGCCGCCACCGGGGAGCTGACGTTCAAGTCGCCGCCCGACTACGAACTCCACCCCTCATATACCGTGACGGTCGTCGCCCTGGACGGTTCGGCGCAGGCGTCGAAGACCCTTCAGATCGCCATTACCAACGTCAACGACGCGGCACCGTTCGCGCGCGACGACCAGACCGGGACCTTCGAAGACACGCCGCTAGTGATCCAGACCGCCGACCTGCTCGCCAACGACGACCACGACGCCGCCGGGACGATTGCGATCACGCGGATCGTCAGCTCGACCCACGGCACCGCGGTTCTGAGCGCGGATGGATCCACCATCACGTTCACGCCCGATCTCAACTACGAGGGGCAGGTGGTCCCGGGAGGGTTCGTCTACGAAGTCACCGGCGATAACGGCCGCACCGATCAGGCCGCGGTGACGGTGGGAATTACGCCGGTCGACGAGCCGGCGACGTTCGGCGGCATCAGCACCGCCTCGCTGATCGAAGACGTCGATGTCGTCGCGGGTAATCTGTTCGCCAGCGGACAGATGACCGTGTTCGATCCCGACAAGGGCGGGACCATGTCCACCTTCACCGCCGGCACCTTCACCAGTTCGCATGGCGGCGTCCTGACGTTGCAGGCCGACGGGGCCTGGACCTACGCCATCAGCAACGCATCCGCGACGGTGCAGACTCTCGCGCTGAACGCGACGTTCACCGACACCTTCACGGTCACGAGCCAGGATGGCACGCCCACCACCGTGGCGGTCCAGGTGATCGGCAACTACGACGCGCCGCGCGCCGACTTCATGGGGGGCTACTTCAGGGCGTTCGTCTACACGGCGGCAAATCCATTCATCACGGCCGCATCGACGGAGGTGAGCAACAGGGTGGAGTACACATCCCTGGATCCCCATTACGTCGTCGATGTCACGTCGAACCAGATCAAGTTCACCTTCACCAGCGCCGCCACGGCAGCAGATCTGCGGCGGCTCATCTTTACCGACGTCGTCAATGAGATTCCGGGTTTCACCGACGTTTCGGCAAGCAGCTCGTTAGCGGGATTGACCGCCGCGGTATCGATGTCCTTCAATTCCGAAAACATCAATGTGAGCTTCGACACCATCAATCCGGGATTCCTGATCCCGGCCGGCACCACCTACACGCTGACGGTCAGCTTCGTGCCGCAGGGAAGCCCGGTCGCCGGGCCCGACGGCTTCACGGCAACCGAAGATACCGCGCTTGTCGTTGCGCGGAATGCGGGTGTTCTCGTCAACGACACCGATCCCAACGGGACCTACTTGACGGCGGTTCTCGTCACCGGTCCCGCACACGGTTCGCTGGCGCTGAAGCTCGACGGCTCGTTCGTCTACACGCCGGATGCCAACTACAGCGGCGCCGACAGTTTCGTTTACAAGGCCAGCAATGGCGTCAAGTTTTCGGACAACACCACGGTGAATCTGACCGTGACCAGCGTGCCCGAAGCGCCGACCACGGCTGGTCCGGCATCCGTCGGTGTCATAGAGGACATCGGCCGGGTGCTGAAAGCCGCGGATTTCCGCTTCATCGACGCTGATGGCGACGGCATGGCCGGCGTGACCATTTCCAGCCTCCCGCCGGCGTCCGTCGGCCAGCTGTTGTACGGCAACGCCGCGGTGACCGCCAACCAGTTCATCTCGGCGGCCGACATCGCGCTCGGTCTGCTGCTGTTCGTGCCGGCGGCCAACGTCCATGACGCCAGCGGCGTCTTCACCTTCCACGTGCAGGACTCGACCGGGCTCAGCGATGCCGCCGGACAGACGTTGACGCTGAACATCGGTGCCGATCGCACCGACAACTCCGACTCGTCGGTCGGCGACAACACCGTCACGATTGCCTCCGCCACCGGTGGCTATGCCTCGTTCTACGAGGCCGGCGGCCAGCACGACGTGCTCTCGCTGGACGCGGCCGGCCTCCCGCCGGCGTTCGACACCCTGCGGATGACGCGCAGCGGCGACAACCTCGAAATCGGCTGGCAGCTCATCACCGGCAACCTGGCCACCGATACGCTGCTGCATCAATTCAGCGCCGACAATCCGAACCATGCGTTCGAGACGCTGAGATTTTTCAGCAATGCGCAGTTCGGGCCGCAGATTCATATCAACGGCGATTTCACCTTCGAGTCCGGCCTTGCCGTGACCGCCGCGGGGCAGCGCATCGTGGTCGGCACGGCCGCCGGCGAGACTCTCGACGGCGGCGGATTCACCGGCACCCAGATGTTCCAGGCCGGCGGCGGCGACGACATCGTCCATGCCGACGGCAACAGCGGCCAGCACTTCATCTATGGTGGCCAGGGCGACGATCTCCTGTACGGCGGCGGCGGCCAGGATGTCTATGTGACGGGATTCGGCGAGGGCAGCGACACCATCCTCGACGCCGGCGGCGGCAACGACCTGATCGTCATCGAGTCGACCTTCGCCGATGCGCCGGGCGCGAGCCCAAGGACCTTCTCGGGACTGTATGCTTATGACAACCATGTCGGCGCCGGCGGCGATCTGGTCATCGCGTTCGCCGGACAGCAGCTCGCGGTGGAACATCAATTCGATGGCACCGGAAACGCCGTCGAACGAATCAGTTTCGGCTTCGACCTCACCGCTTTGGGGCTGGACGGCGAAGGCGGCGTTGGCGCAGGCTATCGGTTGTCGGGGAACGCCTATACGATCAGCACCGCCGATCCCGCCGAGGATGCCGGCGGCTTCCGCACCGTTTCGGTTGCGAGCGGGCAGAACCTGCTCGCCGGTGAGCTCGATCATGCCAACCGTCTGAGCGGCGGCACTGGCGATGACCTGCTGTTCGGCGGCGGCCACGACGACATTCTCGCCGGCGGCGGCGGCCATGACCTGCTGGTCGGCGGCGCGGGCGCCGACACTTTCAAGTTCGCCGAGCAGGGGAGCGCCAATTACGACGACATCCTCGACTACAGCGCGGCCGGGGGCGACGTCATCGACCTGTCGGGCCTGCTGGCCGATACCAATGCCACCGCCGCGACGATCGGCAGCTACGTCAAGCTCGCGGCGTCGCCCGACATCCATGGCGGGGTGACGGTGCAGGTCGACACGACCGGGCAGGGCAACTTCGCTCCGCTCTGGATTAATTTCGGCGGCGCCAACGACGTGGTCCACCTCGAAGGCGTCAATCACTCCAACGGCGACGTCGTCCGCATCGCTTTCGACAACGCCGCCCACGATCACATCGTGATGCAGATGGCGACATAAGCCCAACGGAGCCTGTCATCGGGCCGGCCGAAGGGCCGGCCCCGTTGGCAGCAATGACGAGGTTGATGTCGCCGCGCCGGCCATTCTATTCCGCGAGCTGCGGCACCGGCGCGCGTCTCCGCAAAGTCACCAGCGTCACCACCAACGCCGCGGTCGCCGTCAGCGCGATGGTGCCCACCATCGGCCGCGATGTGCCGTCGAAGAACAGCCCGCTGATCATGATCATGATGCCGCCGGTCACCATCTGCAGGGTACCGCCGAGCGCCGAGGCGATGCCGGCGATCGGCCCGTGATTATCCAGCGACAGCACCATGGTGGCCGGAATCACCAGGCCGAGAAACGCGAAGGTGACGAACAGCAACGGAATGAGCACGGAGAGGCTGTCGAAGCCGATCAGCGTCAGTCCGAGCAGCAGCACCGCGAACGTCGCATAGCTGCACACCGCCCATCTGACCGTGCGCTCCATGCCGAAGCGGGCGCCGAGCACGGCTGCAAACTGCGAGGTGCCGATGAAGCCGATGGCATTGACCGAAAACGCCAGGCTGTATTGCGTCGGCGTCAGGCCGTAGTGGTTGATGTAGACGAACGACGACGTCGCCAGGAAGGCGAAGAAGCTCGCCATGCCGAGCCCGCCGATGAAGGTGAGGCCGAGAAAATGCCAGTCGCCCAGCAATTCCCGGAAACTGCCGAGCACGCTGCGAACGTCGCCCTTGATCCGCTCCGCGGCCGGGCGGGTTTCGGGCAGCAGGCTGATCGTCAGCGCGAGGCCGATCAGCGCCGCCACGGTGACGGCGACGAACACGGCGCGCCAGCCGAACGGCACGATCAGCGCGCTGCCGCTGAGCGGCGCCAGGATCGGCGACACCGAGAACACCAGCATCACCAGCGCCATCAGCCGGGTGGCCTCGACGCCGGTGTGAAGGTCGCGAATGATTGCCCGCGGAATCACGCCCATCGCGGCGGCGCCGACGCCCTGCAGGAAGCGGCAGGCGATCAGCCAGCCGACATTCGGCGCCAAGGCGCAGCCGATCGATCCGATCGTGAACAGCGTCAGCCCGGCATAGAGCGGCGGCTTGCGGCCATAGACGTCGGACAGCGGACCGTAGGCGATCTGGCACAGCCCGAAGGCGATGAAGAACACCGTCAGCGTCATCTGGGTGGCCGCGGTGGTGGCGTTGAGGTCGGCGGCGATCGACGGCAAGGCCGGCAGATACATGTCGATCGCGAACGGTCCGACGGCAGACAACAATCCAAGCACGATGGCATTGCGGGTAAACGAGGATGTCATGCGGGTTTCTTGTTGTTGGCGGGAAGCGGCGTCATAGCGCGGGACGGCGGCAGAATGATGGGCGCCGACGGCAACGCCGCCCCGGTCTAGCAACTACCGCCGATCTGGGGCAAGCTTGGCCTCAAATCACGCGCTGGAGGTCTGAATGACGAGGGGCAGGGAGCTTGCAATCGCCACAGTCACGGTGCTGGCGATGCTCGCATCGTTCGGCATTAGCGCCGAGGCCGCCCAGTGCGGTTCCTCGGGCGGCGGCTTCGAGGCCTGGAAACGCAGTTTCGCCGAAGAAGCCCGGGCGCAGGGCGTCGGCGCCACGGCCCTCGCGGCGCTGGCGCAGACCAACTACGCCTCCGCCACCATCGCCGCCGACCGTGGTCAGCACAGTTTTCGGCTGTCACTGGAACAGTTCCTGGCCAAGCGCGGCGCGTCCACCATCGTCTCCCGCGGCCGTTCGCTCAAGCAGTCACAGGGCGCGCTGTTCGCCTCGATCCAGCAACGCTATGGCGTGCCGCCGGGGCCACTGATCGCGATCTGGGGCATGGAGACCGGCTTTGGCAGCCAGCGCGGCAACCAGAACATGCTGTCGTCGATCGCCACCCTGGCCTACGACTGCCGGCGCTCCGAGTTTTTCACCGACCAGCTCTACGCGGCGCTGAAGCTGATCGACCGCGGCGTGTTGTCAGGCGCCACTCGCGGCTCGATGCATGGCGAGGTCGGCCAGACCCAGTTCATGCCCAAGAACATCCTGGCCTACGGCACCGGCAATCTCGACGTCGCCGCCAACGCGCTCACCTCCACCGCCGCCTTCCTGCGCGCCCATGGCTGGCGGGCAGGGGCCGGATATCAGCCCGGCGAAGCCAATTTTGCTGCCATCGAGGCCTGGAACGCCGCCGGCGTCTACCAGAAGGCGATCGCGCTGATGGGGCGGCAGATCGACGGCGGGGAGTGACGGGGGAACGCGCTGCCCCGCAAGCCTTGTCATGATCTCGCATCATGCTCGCCGCATTGCGTCGGAGCCGGGGAGAGCCAAAAGCATCCTCACTGCGAAAAATGGGCTGCACCCATTGCCTTATTTATAGTTGCAATATAGTTTCGATACTACTTTTGAACGCAACATTTATTTCAGCAGGAGTCGCATATGACCACGGTCGTAACGCTGGACGTGTTTTCGGGCTTGCCCAACCCGACTTGGCAATTGACCGCTGCACATGAGAAGGAATTGGACGACCGGATCAGGGCCTCATCGACCTTTACTCATTCAAGGCCGTCCGGCGTCGTCGGCGGATTGGGATATCGCGGATTTCATATCGCGCAGCGTATCGACAGCCTGACCGGACCGAGCCGCCTGTTTTTGCACGAAGGCATCCTCGATCGAGGCCTTGGTCTCGCCAACTATGTTGCCGATTCCGATATTGAGAAGTGGCTCATCACGACGTCGGGGAGCGCCACGAACGACGAAGTCCGCCAGCACGTCAATTCTCGCATCGCAACTCATGCGCAAACTAAGTTCGATGCTAATCTGGCTGCTCCGGCTTCATGCCCGCCGTGTCACGCCGTGGATGCGCCCGCCTACAACCCGGGCATCTGGAATGTTCCCAATATTCAGCCCTATAACAACTGCTATAACTACGCGAACAACAATGCGACAAATACCTTCGCTCAGCCAGGTCGCGCCAGTGGCCATCCCGCGACGGCCATGGCGTGCAGCAACGTACAGCCTGCGGCCCAATCGGATGGATTGGTGCCGGCAGCGAACTTCACGAGTCCTTTGGCCGCCGGTTCCGGGTGGTACGTGGCCCTGGTCGTTTGGCCGAACAATGACTATCATTGGTATCGACAGGACAACGTCGGGTGCTGGTCGCATAAGCCGGGACAAACAGCGGTGAGGAACGTCGACAATGCTGGCGCGGCAATCACCGACCCGAAGACTTGCAATCGCGGCCCTTATACCGATTTCTGTACTTACATGGTTACCAGCCGAAGCGTTCACATCCGATGAGGCTTCGGTGCACACTGGGCGAGCTAGGAACTCGATGGAACAATTGCCCGATCGCGCTCAAGTCGAGATTGATGTCTTTTCGGGCCGTCCCAATCCAACGTGGGAGTTTGGGCATCAGGACCTGGCAGCGCTGCTGAATTTGCTCGAGAAGACCAGGAAAGTAAAAACGACTGCCGACACCGCGGACGGACTCGGCTTTCGTGGCTTCAAGGTGAGTTTTACAAGCCGCGGTACTCGCCGAGAACTCCACGTCAACGGCAACTCGGTGACCGACGGCCCTCAACGTTTCTCGGATGATCAAAAGACAATCGAAAGATTTCTTCTGGCGAAGATGCCACCTGAACTTCACGATCAGCTCGTCGGCGTGCTGCCTCATTAGAGCGTTTTCGAGCGGAATGGATACCGGCGTGAAAACGCGTCAAACAAGAATCTAGAGCCCGGTTCTGATTCAATCAGAACCGCAGGCTCTAGCTAAGCCGCATACCGGACGGGAAGGCCGGGCCTGATTTATCCGATGCGGGCGGAAGTTGCCGAACCGCCGTCGATCACCAGTTCCCATCGTCGAGCGCGCCGAACTCCACGACGGGCGTAACCCAGAACACGAGATGGGCGCCGGCGAAGCTTGCCTTGAGACAGCCGAGCAATTGCCGGGCGGCGTCGTTCCGCAGAATGATGCGGATGATGATCTGGTCGCCGTGGCCCTTGACCCGCTCGGCGGCGGTGTGCAGTCGCACCGAGGGGCCGTGTCCTGCGGCATCGGATGCGGTGAATCCGGAGACGATGTCGCCCTGTTCGTTGAGGTAGTCGAACAGCTCCTGGCGAAGCCCGCGGGCGGCAACCAGGGTCAGGCACACGGACTGGGCGCTCATCTGGCCGCCGCCTTCGCCACGCCGCCAAACCGGCGATAGAGGATCGGCAGCAGGATCAGCGTCAACAGCGTCGAGGACAACAGGCCGCCGATCACGACGATGGCGAGCGGTCGCTGGATTTCCGATCCCGGACCGGAAGCGAACAGCAGCGGGATCAGTCCGAACGCCGTGATGCTGGCGGTCATCAGCACGGGGCGGAGACGGCGGCTGGCGCCTTCGATGACGATCCGGCTCTCCGGCACGCCGTGGGCGCGCAGCTGATTGAAATAGGAAACCAGCACGACGCCGTTCAGCACGGCGATGCCGAGCAGGGCGATGAAGCCGACCGAGGCCGGCACGGAAAGATATTCGCCGGTCAGCACCAGCGCGAACACGCCGCCGATCAGTGCGAACGGGATGTTGACCAGAACCAGCAGCGCCTGACGGACGGAGCCGAACGTGGTGAACAGCAGGACGAAGATCAGACCGATCGCGAACGGCACGACGATCGAGAGACGTGCCGCGGCGCGCTGCTGGTTCTCGAACTGGCCGCCCCAGGTGAGGCGGTAGCCCGGCGGCAGCGCCAGCTCGGCAGCTACTTTCTGCTGGGCCGCCTGCACGAAGCCGACCATGTCGCGGCCGCGGACATTGGTCCGCACCACGCTCATCCGGTTGCCGTCCTCGCGGTCGATCTTGACCGGGCCATCGACACGGTGAATGCGCGCGACCTGCGACAGCGCCACGTGCTGGCCGGAGGCGAGCGTCAGTGGCAGGCTTGCCAGCAGGGTGGGGGCTTCCCGCGTCTGCTCGCTGCCGCGAACCAGGATAGGGGTGCGGCGTCCGGTCTCCAGCGCGGTGCCGATGGTCCGGCCTTCGATCTGGGTGCGCAGGGAGTTGGCAACGGCATCGACCGTCAGCCCGAGGCGGCCTGCCTCCATCCGGTTCACCGCGACGGTGTAGTACTGGGCGCCCTCATTGAGCGCGGTATAGACGTCTTCGGAACCGTCGATCGACGACAGGATGGCCGACAGTTTGGCCGCGATCTCGTTCAGCCTGGCGATGTCGGCGCCGAAGATCTTGACCGCGACGTCGCCGCGCACCCCGCTGATCATTTCCTGGACGCGCATGTCGATCGGCTGGGTGAAACTGAGCGATAATCCGGGAAAGGCGCCGAGGGTCTGGCGCAATTCCTGCTCCAGCGCGGATTTGTCCGCGGTCCTGCGCTGCTCCACCGGCTTGAGAACCAGGAACGTGTCGCTCTGGTTGGGACCCATCGGGTCGAGGCCAAGCTCGTCCGAACCGGTCCGGGCGATGATGCCGGTCACGTCCGGATTCTTGGCGAGGATTGCGGACTGCAGCCGTGCGTTGATGGCGAGGGCTTCATCGAGATTGACCGAGGGCAGCGTCTCGACGCTGACGATGATATCGCCTTCGTCCATCGTCGGCATGAACGACTTGCCGAGCAGCGTGTAGGCAAAACCCGCGGCAACCAGCATCACGACGGCGCCGACCATCACCTTGCGCTCGTTGGCCAGGGACCAGGCGAGGGCGGGGGCATACAGCCGCGAGGCGGTACGGATCAGCCACGGCTTGCCGTGCGGGGCCGCCTTGAGCAGGAACGAGGTCGCGACCGGCAGGACCGTGAGCGCCAGCAGCAGCGAGCCGGCCAGCGCGAAAATGATGGCCAGCGCGACCGGGATGAACAGCTTTCCCTCGAGCCCCTGGAGCGTCAGAAGCGGCACGAAGACGATGATGATGATCAACACACCCGACGCCACCGGCTCGAGGACCTCGCACACCGAACGAAACACGATATGGACCAGCGGCGCTTTTGCGCCCGCGCCTTCCTTGCCGAGGTTTCCCACGATGTTCTCGACCACCACCACCAGCGCGTCGATCAGCATGCCGATCGCGATCACAAGGCCGCCGAGACTCATCAGGTTGGCCGACATGCCGACCGCGCGCATCATCAGCAGCGCCATGACGATCGCCAGCGGCAGGCTGAGTGCGATCACCAGCGAAGCGCGCCAGTTGCCAAGGAACAACAGCAGCAGGACGACGACCAGTAGCGTTGCCTCGCCCAGCGCGCGGACCACGGTGCCGACGGCCCGTCCGACCAGCCGGCTTCGATCGTAGAAGACGTTGATCGATACGCTCTTCGGCAGCGAAGGCTGCAGTTCCTGCAGCCGCTCGCGGACGTCGCGGACGATCTGGCCTGCATTGGCGCCGCGCAGGCCGAGCACCAGCCCCTCGACCGTCTCGCCGTGACCGTCCATGGTCACGGCGCCATAGCGCGTCAGCGCGCCGACCTGAACGCGGGCGACGTCGCTGACCCTGATCGGGATGCCGTCCCGGGTATCGACGACGATCGCTCGGATGTCGTCGATCGAGCGAATGCTGCCTTCGATGCGGACGAGGGCGCTGTCCTCGCCCTGATTGACGCGGCCGGCGCCGTCGTTGCGGCTGTTGGCTTCCACCGCACGGCGAAACAGTTCGGATGAAATGCCCCGCGCGGCGAGCGCGTCGCTGATCGGCACGATCTCGAAGGCGCGAACGTAACCGCCCAGGGCGTTGACGTCGGCCACTCCTGGAACCGTGCGCAGCGCCGGACGGATCACCCAGTCGAGCAGGCTTCGCCGTTCCGCCAGCGACAGCTCCGGGCTGTCGATCGTAAACATGAACATCTCGCCCAGCGGGCTGGTGATCGGCGCGAGCCCGCCGCTGACGCCCTCCGGAAGATCGCGTGAGACGTTCGACAGGCGCTCCGAAACCTGGTTGCGCGCCCAGTAGATGTCGGTGCCGTCCTCGAAATCGACGGTGATGTCCGCCAGCGCATATTTCGTCGCCGATCGAAGGATCTTCTTGTTCGGCAGGCCAAGCAGCTCGAGTTCGATCGGGACCGTGATGCGCTGTTCAACTTCCTCCGGAGTGAGACCCGGTGCTTTCATGATGACTTTCACCTGGACCGGCGAGACGTCTGGGAAGGCATCGATCGGCAGGCCCGGCAGGACCACGACAGCCGCACCGATCAGCAGCAGGACGGCCAACATGACGAACAGGCGTTGCGACAGCGCAAATCCGACGAGGCGCTCGAGCATCAGCCGGCTCCAAGCCGCAGCAGGATGCCGCGCAGTGCGGAAATGCCGCTGATTGCCACCTCGTCCTTGTCGGTGATGCCGCCCGACACCACGATGTGGTCCTGATCTTCGGCGAGCACCGTGACCGGGAGCAGGCGGAAGCCATCCTTGATCGCGACGAAGACCGAGGCGGCTTCGCCGCGCCGAACCAGCGCGCTGTAGGGAATCTCCCAGGCGCTTTCGCCCTCCGAACGAAAACTGATCCGAGCCGCGGCGGTTTGGCCAGGGCGCAATTCGCCGGTGTTCGGCACCTCGGCCCGCACCAGGACGGTCTGGGTCGCGGCATCGGTGGTCTCCGACACCAAAAGGACCTTGCCCGGCGTTGCATACCCCTCGACTTCGACCTTCGCGCCGGTTCGGATCGCACGGACGTTCGACAGCGGAATTGCGATCTCGGCCCACAGGGGCGACAGGCGCGCGAGCTTCACCAGCGGTGCTGATTGCTCCAGCCGTTGCCCGGGCGAGATCGGGATTTCGACCACCGTCGCCGCCTCCGGCGCCGCGACGGTGAGCGTCGCGGTAATGGCGGCCTCGCCGGTCAGGCGGGAGATCGCCTCATCCGAAAGCCCGCTGAGCCGCAGCATCTGCCGGCGTTCTGCCGCGGCGATGCTGGCCTGCCTGGCCTCCGTCTGACTGGCCTCCACGACGCGCAAGGGCACCGCCTTGCCCTCGAACAATTCGGTGTTTCTCCGCAACTGCTGCGTCGTCAGGACCTCTTGGGCGACCGCATGCAGATAGTCCCGCTGCAGCGAAAGGAAACCGGGGCTTTCCAGCGTCACCAGCAAGCGGCCCGGTGTGACCCGGTCGCCGCGTGCGACGGAAAGACTGCTGACCATGCCGGCCACCGGTGCGCTGACGACCCACAACTGCGGGGTGGGAATGACGATCTGCGCAGGGTAGGGCAGCGTCTGATCGGTCCGGCTCGAGACCGGATGCGTGACGCGAACGCCGAGGCTTTCGATTTGCGTCGGCGTGAGCTTGATCTCGTTCTCGGCGAGCCCAGCCGATGACAATCCGGCCAGGCAGAGCGTCAGGATCAACCGCACCGGCATTGGCCAGCGCCGCCGATGACAGATCGGCTCACGAACATGCATGACGGGTTTCCCTGCAGCTCTGGCTGACGAAGGTTGCGGCCGAGACATCGATAGTCCCGCCGGAGGATGAGGGGTTGACGTGGGTCAAGCCGACCGTGACCGGCCTTGCCGTTGCGCGCCGGAGAACCTTCACATTCGCTTGCGGAAGTGCGGGAGCATTCGCCTCAGGACACTGTCGCCGAACACCCAATGATGAAGCAGCGCCGCGGTCATGTGGAACAGGGCGAGGACGACGAGCAGGTGGGCCAGCACTTCGTGCACTTCCTTGACGTTCCGGGCGAAGGCTCTGTCGGCAGGCCATGGCGAGGGAATCTCTGCGAGGCCGAACAGGGGCAGCGAATGTCCGCGCGCGAATTGCAGCGCAATCCCGATCAGCGGCACCGCCAGGAGCAGCGCGTAGAGCGCAAAATGAGTGATCCGCGACACCGGATCGACCCATTCGATCAGCCATCTGCCAAATCTGGTTGGTGGGACGCGCGGCGGCGGGCTGACGAAACGCCAGGGGATGCGGATGATCGCCATGGCGAGGATCGCCAAGCCGATCGCGATATGGAAGAGCAGGCCGGTATCGCGCATCGCGCCTTTCGGCAGACTATCGCCGAATATTCCCAGAGCCCAGGCGATGGCGACGAAGCCGACCGTCAGCCAGTGCAGCGTCTTTGCGACCGCGTCGTATTCTTCGCGCCTGGCTCGCGGGTTCATCGTCGGATCCTTTCAAGCGAACCCCGCAAGCCGGTCCGGCGCGCGCGGCCCAGGCAGGCCTAGATTGCAGCGCGGTGCACCACCTCCTGGTGGATTTCGCGGCCTGATTGATCAAGGACGGAGACGATGAGGCCCGGTTCGCTGCCGGGCCGCTCCTTGCGCAGCCGCGCTGCGAGTTCTTTGCTGTGCTCGATGGCTTCGGAATTGCGCCTGAACGGTGTGCCAACCCGGTCACGAACCGGAACCCCGTCTTTGACGTCGAAATAGAATGTCTGAAGGGTCATGTCGCTTTCCGGAGCCGGTCCATTTTTGATCGGGAGTGAACGACCTCATCTAGCCAGAAACGGGATCGGAGAGCTTGCGCCAGATCAAATCGGGTTCCATTTGGCTGGCGGCATCCGTCTGGTCGTGCTGGCGGGCAGGCTGAGGCCGTAGCTGTTTGCGGACGCGCGCGGCGCAATTGCGCGACCTCAAATATCTGCACCGACGACTTCATGGACGGCCGCGAGATCGCGTGTCCGCCGCACAGCGCGCGGTGCGATGTCCGCACCGGAGAGGCGCCGACCAGCCGGCCGAGGCGGACCTCGAACCTTCAGGACAAGGGTCGTCGGGGATCAGGTCGAGGTGCTGATCCGGAGGGCGCCGCCGCGTGCCGCGAAGGCCACCCCACCGGCCACGCCCCATATCCCGGATTCGCATAAGGTATATTATGGAATATAAATCACCACAGGATATCAACAGGATGGCCCGCGACAGCCGTGGTCGGGTCTGCTGCCAGAAATGCCGGTACATTGGCAAGGTTCTCAGGCAATCGATGCACAGATCCGCCAAAACCCTTGACCGGACCGACACGGCGCGTGATGACCAAGCAGCAACGCGCGGCCGTAGTGTGCGCCTCAAAAAACATAAGGCCCAGGGAGACGATCAGATGAGTTTTTCACGACGCAGCCTGCTGAAAGCATCCGCCGCCGCCACCGTGTTCGGCGGCCTCGGCACGCCGTTCGTGGCGCGCGCCCAACAGGCCGAATTCACCTACAAATACGCCAACAATCTGCCCGACGTTCATCCGCTCAACGTCCGCGCCAAGGAGATGGCCGCGGCGATCAAGACCGAGACCAATGGCCGCTTCGACCTGCAGATCTTTCCCAACAACCAGCTCGGCTCCGACACGGACATGCTGAGCCAGATCCGTTCCGGCGGCGTCGAGTTCTTCACGCTGTCCGGACTGATCCTCTCGACCCTGGTGCCGGCGGCGTCGATCAACGGCATCGGCTTTGCGTTCGCCGACTACGACATGGTCTGGAAAGCGATGGACGGCGATCTCGGCGGCTACGTCCGCAAGGAAATCAACAAGGCCGGTCTCGCGGTGATGGACAAGATCTGGGACAACGGGTTTCGCCAGACCACGTCGTCGACCAAACCGATCAACGGCCCGGACGACTTCAAGGGCTTCAAGATCCGCGTCCCGGTGTCGCCGCTGTGGACCTCGATGTTCAAGGCGTTCGATGCGGCGCCCGCCTCGATCAATTTCAGCGAAGTCTATTCGGCGCTGCAGACCAAGGTGGTCGAAGGCCAGGAAAATCCGCTGGTTCTGATCTCGACCGCGAAACTCTACGAGGTCCAGAAATACTGCTCGCTGACCAACCACATGTGGGACGGCTTCTGGTTCCTGGCCAACCGCCGCGCCTGGGAGAAAATGCCCGAAGACGTCAGGACAGTCGTCGCCAAACACATCAACGCCGCGGCGGTCAACGAACGCGCCGATACCGCCAAGCTCAACGCCACGGTGCGCGAGGACCTGACCGCCAAGGGCCTGTTGTTCAACCAGCCGCCGGTCGACGCCTTCCGCGAGAAACTGCGCTCGGCCGGCTTCTATGCCGAATGGAAAGGCAAATACGGCGACGAGGCCTGGGCGTTGCTGGAGAAATCCGTCGGCAAGCTCGCCTGAGCAGCGCAATCCGCCATGGCTCATGCCGAACTGACGCAAGCGGCACCTGACGGGACGGCGTCCGACGCCTCCCGCCGTCGCGCGCTTGCCGATCGGCTCGAGTCCTGGCTGGGCACGCTAGTTGAGGTGCCCGCGGCGCTGCTGGTGGTGGCCGAGATCGTCATTCTTTTCGCCGGCGTGGTGGCGCGCTACGGGCTGCACCGGCCGCTGATCTGGTCCGACGAACTGGCCTCGATCCTGTTCCTGTGGATGGCGATGCTCGGCGCGGCGGTTGCGTTCCGCCGCGCCGAGCACATGCGGATGACCGCGGCGGTGGCCGGCGCCAGCCCGTCGACACGGGCATTCCTCGATCTGGTCGGCACCTGCGCCGCGCTGGCGTTCCTGGTGATGCTCGCCTGGCCGTCATGGGAATACGCCTATGAGGAAAGCTACATCACCACGCCGGCGCTGCAGATCGCCAATAGCTATCGCGCCGCGGCGCTGCCGATCGGCATCGCCTTGATGGCGCTGTTCGCCCTGCTCCGCCTGCTGCGCGTCGGCCGGACCGGCACCGTGCTGCTGGCGCTGGCGACCGTCGTCGCACTGATCGGCGTGTTCTGGCTGGCGCAGCCGCTATTCCGCACCCTCGGCAACCTCAACCTGGTGATCTTCTTCGTCGGCGTGGTCGGCGCCTGCGTGTTCGCCGGGATTCCGATCGCCTTCGCCTTCGGCCTGTCGATCTTCGGCTACATGGCGCTGACCACCCATACGCCGATGATGGTGCTGGTCGGCCGGATGGACGAGGGCATGAGCCACCTCATCCTGCTGTCGGTGCCGCTGTTCGTGTTCCTCGGGCTCTTGATCGAGATGACCGGGATGGCGCGGGCGATGGTGGCGTTTCTCGCCAGCCTGCTCGGCCACGTCCGCGGCGGCCTGCATTACGTGCTGCTCGGCGCGATGTATCTGGTGTCGGGCATCTCGGGCTCCAAGGCCGCCGACATGGCGGCGGTGGCGCCGGTGCTGTTTCCGGAGATGAAGGCGCGCGGCGCCAAACCCGGCGATCTGGTCGCCCTGCTCGCCGCCACCGGCGCCCAGACCGAAACCATTCCGCCGAGCCTGGTGCTGATCACCATCGGTTCGGTCACCGGCGTGTCGATCTCCGCGCTGTTCACCGGCGGGCTGCTGCCGGGCGTCGTGCTGGCGATCACGCTGTCGATGCTGGTGTGGTGGCGCTACCGGGCTGAGGATCTCAGCCACGTCAAGCGTGCCTCGCGCAGCCAGATCTTACGCGCCTTCGTGATCTCCCTGCCCGCGCTTGCGCTACCGTTCATCATCCGCGCCGCGGTGGTGGAGGGCGTCGCCACCGCAACGGAAGTTTCCACCATCGGCATCGTTTACGCGCTGCTGGCGGGGCTCGTGGTCTATCGCCAGTTCGCCTGGCGCCGGCTGATGCCGATGCTGATCGAAACCGCCAGCCTGTCCGGCGCCATCCTGCTGATCATCGGCACCGCCACCGGCATGGCCTGGGGTCTGACCCAGTCGGGCTTCTCCCGGGCGCTGGCCGCGGCAATGACCGGCCTGCCCGGCGGTGCCGCCAGCTTCATTGCGGTGTCGATCGTGGCCTTCATGGTGCTCGGCAGCGTGCTCGAGGGCATCCCGGCCATCGTGCTGTTCGGCCCCCTGCTGTTCCCGATCGCGCGCCTGGTCGGGGTCCACGAGGTGCACTATGCCATGGTGGTGATCCTGGCGATGGGCATCGGATTGTTCGCGCCACCGTTCGGCGTCGGCTATTATGCGGCCTGTGCCATCGGACGGGTCGACCCCGCGGAAGGTATTCGTCCAATTCTCGGCTACATGCTGGCGCTGCTGCTCGGGCTGATCATTGTGGCGATCTTTCCGTGGATCTCGATCGGCTTCCTCTGAAATCAGTTATTTCAGAGGGTTGTGGTCACAATGGCAAGTTCAGGATAAGCGCCGGTGGACAAGCCTCTGACGAACGAGAATATCGCTGTAGTTAGCTGAAATAACGGGAGAATCGAGATGGCAACCCAGGGGCAGTACAACGCCGGTCTCGACAAGACCCCGGCCAATTTCGTGCCGCTCTCACCGCTGAGCTTCCTCGCTCGCAGTGCGGCGGTTTACCCCGATCTGGTCAGCACCGTTCACGAGAGCCGCAGCTTTACCTGGGCGCAGACCAACGACCGCTGCCGTCGCTTTGCCTCCTGGCTGGCTGGCCAGCGCATCGGGCCCGGCGACACCGTGGCGGCGATGCTGCCGAACATTCCGGCGATGAACGAGGCCCACTTCGCGGTGCCGATGACCGGCGCCGTGCTCAACGCCCTCAACATCCGGCTCGACGCCGCCGCGATCGCCTTCCAGCTCGATCATGGCGGCGCCAGGATCATCCTGGTCGACCCCGAATTCGCTGGGGTCATCGCCGAGGCGCTGACCTTGATGACCGGTCCGCGTCCCCTGGTGATCGACGTCGAGGATGCGGCCTTTTCAGGCGGCGGACGGATCGGCGACATCGAGTATGAGGAGGCGGTCGCCTCCGGCGATCCGTCTTTTGCCGCAAGGCCGCCGCAGGACGAATGGGACGCCATCGCGCTGAGCTACACTTCCGGCACCACCGGCAATCCCAAGGGCGTCGTCACCCACCATCGCGGCGCCTATCTCAACGCTGTCAGCAACATTCTCGCCGGCAATCTCGGCCAGCACCCGGTGTACCTGTGGACCCTGCCGATGTTCCACTGCAACGGCTGGTGCTTTCCCTGGACCATCGCGGCAACCGCCGGCATCAACGTCTGCCTGCGCAAGGTCGAGCCGGCCAAGATTTTCGAGCTGATCGCAAAACATGGCGTCACCCACATGTCCGGCGCGCCGATCGTCTACAACACGTTGATCAACGCCCCTGATGCGCCAAAGGCGGTCAATCCGGCGCGGCCGGTCACCGGCCTGATCGCCGGCGCGGCGCCGCCGATGGCAGTCCTGGCGGGTGCGGAAAACATCGGCATCCGTCTCACCCATGTATACGGTCTCACTGAGGTCTATGGACCGGCCTCGATGTGCGCCGAGCAAGCCGGCTGGGACGACCTGCCGGCCGATGCCCGCGCCGAGTTCAAGCGCCGCCAAGGCGTCGCCTACCCGCTGCAGGAGGCGGTGACGGTGCTCGATCCCGCCACCATGCGCGAGGTACCGCGCGATGGCGAAACCATCGGCGAGGTCATGTTCCGCGGCAACATCGTCATGAAGGGCTATTTGAAGAACGAGCGAGCGACCCGCGAGGCGTTCGAAGGCGGCTGGTTCCACACCGGCGACCTCGGCGTGCTCGACAAGCACGGCTATGTCATCATCAAGGACCGCTCCAAGGACATCATCATTTCAGGCGGCGAGAACGTCTCCTCGGTCGAGGTCGAGGACGTGCTGTACAAGCACCCAGCGGTGCTGTTCGCCGCCGTGGTGGCAAAACCCGACGCCAAATGGGGCGAGGTCCCCTGCGCTTTCGTCGAGCTGAAGCCGAACGCCAATGCCACCGAAGCCGATATCATCGCCTACTGCCGCGCGCACATGCCTGGTTTCAAGACGCCTAAAGCCGTGGTGTTCGGCCCGATCCCGAAAACCTCGACCGGCAAGATCCAGAAATTCATGCTGCGCGAGCAGGTGCATTCGGCGAAAGCGATCTCGGCCTAGGGAAGGTTCGTCTGAGCTAGGTTTCCACCACCAGGCGCATCCCGTCATACGCCGGGATCACGCCCCGCGGCAGACTCTGCCGCAGCACCTCGTAGTCGATATCGGAGTGCATGTTGGTGATCACCGCCCGTTTCGGCTTGAAACGCTCGATCCACGACAGCGCGTCGTTGACGCTGAAATGGCTGGGGTGGCCGGCGTAGCGCAATCCGTCGATGATCCACAGATCGAGGTTTTCCAGCAGCGGCCAGCTGACCTGCGGGATGTCGCTGACATCAGGTGTGTAGGCGGCGTCGCCGATCCGGTAGCCCAGCGCCGGAATATTGCCGTGCTGAAGGTCGAAGGCGCGCAGCGTCACCGCACCGCCCTTACCTTCGATGGTCCGGCTTTCGCCGCCTTCGATCGCATGGTGATCGAGGATCGGCGGATAGTCGCTACCCTCGGGCGAAACGAAGCAATAGGAGAACCGCAGCAGGATCTCCTTGGCCGTCGACTGGTTGAGATAGACTGGAATCCGCCGGCGCTGGTGGATCACCACCGAGCGAAGGTCGTCGATGCCGTGGGTCTGATCGGCATGCTCATGGGTCAGGAACACCGCGTCGAGGTGATCGACGTTGCTGTCGATCAACTGCTCGCGCAGGTCCGGCGACGTGTCGATCACCACCCGGGTCACGCCCTGCCCTGACGCCATTTCCGCCAGCAGCGAGCAGCGGCGACGACGGTTCTTCGGGTTGGTCGGATCGCAGGCGCCCCAGCCCAGCGCCGGCCGCGGCACGCCCGCCGACGATCCGCAGCCCAGGATGGTCAGCGTCAGCGTCATGCCGCCGGCACTTTGTTGAACAGCCGGAAGAAGTTTTCCGTGGTCTGCCGCGACAGCTCTTCCAACGAAACCCCGCGTGTCTCCGCCAGCACTTTTGCGGTTTCCACCACGTAAGACGGCTCGTTGCGCTTGCCGCGGAACTTGCCGGGCGCCAGGTACGGCGCGTCGGTTTCCACCATGATCCGATCGGCCGGCAATTCGGCAGCGAGGTCGCGCAGCGCCTGCGATTTCTTGAAGGTCAGGATGCCGGTGAACGAGATCGACAGCCCCATCGCGATCGCCTGCATCGCAAGGTCACGGCCGCCGGTGTAGCAATGCAGCACGGCGCGAAACGCACCCTTGGCCATTTCGTCTTGCAGGATGCGGCCGCAATCCTCATCGGCCTCGCGGGTATGAATCACCAGCGGCAGTCCCGTCGCCCGGGCCGCGGCAATGTGGGCGCGAAAACCGCGCGCTTGCGCCTCCCGCGAGCCGTGCTCGTAGAAATAATCCAGCCCCGCCTCGCCCAGCGCCACCACCTTCGGATGCTTCGTCAGCTCGACGAGTTCGTCGGCCGGAATGCCGTCCTCCTCGTCGGCCTGATGCGGATGGGTGCCGACCGAGCAATAGACGTTGGGGAACCGCTCGGCGATCGCCAGCAGCGCCGGCATCCGCCGCACCCGCGTCGAAATCGTCACGATCCGCCCTACTCCTGCGGCTTCCGCTCGCGCCACGAGGGCGTCGAGATCCTCGGCGAAGTCCGGAAAGTCGAGATGGCAATGGCTGTCGACAAGCATTGGGCAAAAAAACCAGGTCAGGCCGCAGTGGGCTCGATATAACGCGGAAAAACGCCCGTCGGCGCCGGCAGCACCGTGCCCGGCTTGATCCGCATGGTGCCACCCAGGGCGGCAAAGTCGCGCTGATCGGCAGGAATGCCGAGGATGTCGAGCAACTTCGCGGACGCACTGGGCATCACCGGCTGGGTCAGGATCGCAACCTGCCGAACGACCTCCGCTGTCACATAGAGTACGGTGCCCTGTCGCGCCGGATCGGTCTTGGCCAGCGCCCACGGCGCCTCACCGGCAAAATAGCGGTTGGCCTCGGCCACCACGGCCCAGATCGCATTGAGCGCCTGGTGGATCTGCTGCGTCGCCATGGCGCTGCGCGCCAGCGTGATCATGCCGTCGGCCTGCGCCAGGATCGCCTTGTCGTTGTCGCTGAAGGCACCCGGCTCCGGCAGCACGCCGCCGAGCTGCTTACTGATCATCGACAGCGAGCGCTGCGCCAGATTGCCGAGGTCGTTGGCGAGATCGGCATTAATCCGCGCCACGATGGCTTCGTGATTGTAGCTGCCGTCCTGTCCGAACGGCACCTCGCGCAGGAAGAAATAGCGCACTTGGTCGACGCCGTACTGGTCGGCGAGGTTGAACGGGTCGACGACGTTGCCGACCGACTTCGACATCTTTTCGCCCCGGCTGAACAGGAAGCCGTGGGCGAATACCCGCTTTGGAAGCGCGACGCCGGCCGACATCAGGAAGGCCGGCCAGTACACCGCATGAAACCGGATGATGTCCTTGCCGATGATGTGCACGTCGGCCGGCCAATACCGCCAGTTCGCATCCTGCTCGTCGGGGAAGCCGACGCCGGTGATATAATTGGTCAGGGCGTCGACCCAGACATACATCACGTGCTCGGGATCGTTCGGCACTTTGACGCCCCAATCGAACGTGGTGCGCGAAATCGACAGGTCGCGCAGTCCGCCCTTCACGAAGCTCATGACCTCGTTGCGGCGCGAATCCGGCCCGATGAAATCCGGCTGGTCCTCGTAGAGCGCCAGCAGCCGCTCCTGGTAGGCCGACAGCTTGAAGAAATAGCTCTTTTCCTCGACCCATTCGACCGGCGTGCCTTGCGGTCCGCGACGCACCTGGTCCTCGCCGACCACGGTCTCCTCTTCGGCGTAATAGGCCTCGTCGCGCACCGAATACCAGCCCGAATAGGTATCGATATAGATGTCGCCGGCCGCCTGCATGCGCCGCCAGATCTCCTGAACCGAACGATGATGCGCCGGCTCCGAGGTGCGGATGAAGCGGGTGAATGCGACGTTCAGCCGTTCGTCCATCTCGCGGAACCGGCCGGCGTTACGGGCCGCGAGATCGGCGGGCGTCATGCCCTCGCCCTCAGCGGTCTGAATCATCTTCAGGCCATGTTCGTCGGTGCCGGTGAGGAAGAATACGTCCTTGCCGTCGAGCCGCTGGAAGCGCGCCAGCGCGTCGGTCGCGATCGCCTCATAGGCGTGACCGATATGCGGCGTGCCGTTCGGATAGGCGATCGCCGTGGTGATGTAGTAGGAATTGGTTGCCGCCGCAGGCTTGGCCGCAGGGGTGGCCTTCGCGCGCACGGACTTCGCTGTTGGCGCGCTGCTCGTCGAAGGGGACTTAGCCGCCGTTTTCGCGCGTTTGTTCGCCGCCGCCTTCTTCGCTGTCGTCTTGACTGATGTCTTTCCGGCTTTCTTTGCCACCGGCCTTTTCGCAGCTCGCTTCGCCACCTTCTTGACCGTTTTCTTGCCGGCCTTTTTGGCGGTTTTCTTTACAGTGTTCTTTACAGTTTTTTTGGCGCGCGTCTTCGACGCGGCTCCCCTGGCGCGGGCGCGCTGCTTGCTGGCCTTCTTCGTCTTTGACTTTTTGACGGTTTTTTTGCGGGCGGGCGCCACCACAATTTCCTTTATCGCTCAAACAAGTTTATTGGGAACAACCACCGGCTGGAGGTTTAGCGCGTCGCCTCGGCGAGCAGGCCAAATACCGAAAAAACCAGCGGTTTTCGCTCGAGATTGTAGGATTCGGTGTCGCGCGCGGCGCGGCTGATCTTTTCCCATACCTCCGCCAGCCGTGCAAGGCGCGGCAGGTTGGCGTTGGGGTCATCGGCGCGCAGCCGCTCCGTGATCCAGCGATCGACGCTGTCGACAAAGGCGCCGAGCGCCGCCCGATCGCTGCCACCGAGTGCATCGCCAAGTGCATGGAGCTCGCGCGGATCGACCTGCGGCAGGGTGTCCAAAAGCGCAGCGGTGCGCTGATGCAGCTTGAGTGCATCGCCACCGAGCAGGGTCAGGGCGCGCGCCACGCTGCCCTCCGCAGCTTCTGCGGCTTCACGCAGCAGGGCGTCGCCCGATGGAATGTCGGCGGCTTCCGCCGCTGCCGCGATGACGTCGGCCACGGCGAGCGGTCGCAAGGGCAATTTGCGACAGCGCGACTGAATGGTCGGCAGCACCCGCGCCGGCGCGTGGGTGACCAACAGGAACAGCGAGCGGCGCGGCGGTTCCTCGAGCACCTTGAGCAGCGCGTTGGCGGCGTTGGGATTCAGTTCGTCGACCGTATCGACGATACAGACCCGCCAGCCGTCGATCGCGGCGGTGGAGCCAAAGAACGAGATCGTTTCGCGGGTCTCGTCCACGGTGATGACGGTGCGCATCACGCCCTTGTCGTTGAGCGTCCGTTCCAGCGTCAGGAGCCCGCCATGGGCGCCGGCCGCGATGTGGCGCGCGACCGGATCCGACGCGTTCACCTGCAGCGTTTTGGCGGCCATCACCTGCGCCCCCGCTGGATCGCGATGCGCCAGCACGAATCGCGCCATGCGATAGGCCAGCGTCGCCTTGCCGATGCCCTGGGCGCCACCGATCAGCCAGGCGTGGGGAATCCGTCCGCTGCGGTAGGCGTTCAGCAATGCCGCCTCGGCCTCGTGATGTCCGAACAGCGCTGTGGTTTCGCGCGGATGACGCACCGTGACGTGCGCTTCGACCTGCTTGGCACTCATGCGCGGACAATTTCGCTGCGGGCGTTCGATGTCATCAGGCGCTCGCGCAATGCGCCCCACACCCGTCCCGCAACGGTCGTGGAATCCGCGTTGGCGTCGATCAATACGCAGCGCTGTGGTTCATCGGCCGCGATCTGCCGATAGGCCTCGCGCAGCCGCTGATGGAAGTTGATGTCTTCCGCTTCGAAACGGTCGGGTGTTGCACTGCCGCGGCGCGCGGCGGCACGCTGCAGTCCAACCTCGACCGGAATGTCGAGAATGATCGTCAGATCCGGCTTGAGATCGCCGATGGTGACCCGTTCCATTGCATTGACGATCCTCGGATCGACATGGCCGAGCTTGCCTTGATAGGCCCGTGTCGAATCGGCGAACCGGTCGCACAGCACCCAGACGCCGCGTTCCAGCGCCGGCGCAATGACGGTGTGCACATGATCGTCGCGGGCCGCCGCGAACAGCAGCGTCTCGGCCTCCGGCCCCAGCAATTTGCCCATGCCCGACAGCACCAAGTGCCGGACGATTTCGGCACCGGGTGAACCGCCGGGTTCGCGGGTGACGATCGCGCGCATTTTCGCCGCCGCGAGCCGGTCGGCCAGCAGCTTGATCTGGGTCGATTTTCCTGAACCCTCGCCGCCCTCGAAGGTGATGAAGCGCCCACGGATCTGGGCTTTTTGGCCGCCGCTACGAGGCATGGTCAGAGCCTGCGAGGCGCATGTTCGCTCGTCTCGGCACCCCCTGGCAAAAGGTGCGCACCGGAGCGGAAAATCCCGATCACGAGCTCGCTGGCGCCATCAATGGCCCGCCGCATTGTCGATCCGGTCGCCACCGCCTCGGCGGCGTAGACCGGCGTCTCGACGGCAATGTTGGCGCCGCGCCAAACCTTGACGACGCCGACCTGCGCGCCGGCTTCGACCGGCGCGCGGACCGGACCGTTATAGACCAGGCGCGCAATCAGCTTATCGGTGCCGTTCTTCTGCACCATCACCTTGACGGGATCTTTCGAGACCAGCTTGAGCGAGCGGCTCTCGCCGCCGAATACTTTTGCGTATCCCAGCTGCTGATCCGGCTTGAACAGGATGCGGGCCTCGAAATTCCGGAACCCCCACTCCAGGATCTTCTTGGCCTCGGACGCGCGGTCGTCGGGGTCATCGAGCCCGTTGACCACGACGATCAGCCGGAGGCCGTTCTGCACGGCGGAGCCGACCATGCCGTAGCCGCCCTCCTTGGTGAAGCCGGTCTTCAGGCCGTCGGCGCCGTCGAGCGAGGTCAAGAGCGGATTGCGATTCTGCTGCCGGATCTTGTTCCAGGTGAATTCGCGTTCGCCGAACAGCTTGTAGAACTCCGGATAGGTCTGGATGATGTGGCGCGCCAGCCTCGCCAGTTCGCGCACCGTCATCTTGTTGCCGGGATCAGGCAGCCCGTTCGAATTGGCGAAGGTGGATTGGCTGAGGCCAAGCTCCCGCGCCCGCTTGGTCATCATCTCGGCGAAGGCCTTTTCGTTGCCCGCCATGCCCTCCGCCAGGATCATGCAGGAATCGTTGCCGCTCTGGATGATGGCGCCATGTAACAGGTCGTCGACCGGGACGCGGCTGTGGATGGCGGCGAACATGGTCGATCCGCCGGCCGGCGCGCCGCCCTTGCGCCAGGCGTTCTCGCTGACGACGTATTGGTCGGTGAGTTTGACGTCGCCTTTCTTGATGGCGTTGAAAACCACCTCCGCGGTCATCAGCTTCATCATGCTGGAGGGTGCGCGCATCTCGTCGGCGTTCTTCTCGAACAGCACGCTGCCACTCGAGGCCTCGATCAGGATCGCGGTCGGCGCGTCGGCATCGTAGCCCTCGTCGGGCTTCTTGGCGCCCTGCACGCTGTTGTTGGCGGCATAGGCGCCGCCAAGGGCGATACCGGCGACCAGTATGCCGGCCAGCAGACCGCGCCAGGAACGTGTTGCCCTGGAAATCGGTTTGTCTGACGGTAAGGACGTGTTGGCCATGCACCCTGCTCTGCGCGCTGCGTTCTAACAGTTGGCGCCAGCGCGAACAATTGCGGAAAACTCCCGCCGATCCTAACCTGTTGCAGCTGCTAGCCAATCAAATCTGCCAAACAAGGCGTAAAAGCGATGCCATCGGCACAGACCGCTTCGGTCAATGGAATCGAGATGTTCTGGCTCGAACAGGGCGAGGGTCCGCTGGTGATTCTCTGTCATGGCTGGCCGGAATTGTCGCATTCCTGGCGGCACCAGATTCCGGCGTTGGCCGAGGCCGGCTTTCGCGTGGTCGCGCCCGACATGCGCGGCTTTGGCCGCACCGCCGCCCCCCGGGACGTCGATGCCTACAGCATCTTTGACATGGTCGGCGACGTGGTCGCATTGGTCGAGACTCTCGGCGAGAAGACCGCCGCCATCGTCGGCCATGACTGGGGCGCGCCAGTGGCCTGGCATGCCGCCATGTTCCGCCCGGCCTGTTTTCTAGCCGTGGCCGGCCTGAGCGTTCCGCCGCCGCTGCGTGGCCGCGGCCGGCCGCTGGACACGCTGCGGCAGTCCGGAATCCACAATTTCTATTGGCAGTATTTTCAGACCCCGGGGGTCGCGGAAAGCGAGTTCGAGCGCGACGTCGCGCTGACCATGCGCACCCTGCTCGGCCGCGGATTCTCCGATCCGCACGCCTCGCTGTTCGTGCAGGACGGCAAGGGGTTTCTCGGTGATACCCTGATCGACCGGCCGTTGCCGCCCTGGCTCAGCGAGGATGACCTCGCGCATTTTGTCGGAGCGTACGGGACATCCGGCTTCCGCGGCGGGATGAACTGGTATCGCAACATCGACCGCAACTGGGAATTGACGGCGCCCTGGCACGCCGCGCAGATCCGTCAGCCCGCTTTGTTCATCGCCGGCTCGAAGGACTCGGTAATCACCGGCCTGATCGGCGCCAAGCGGGTGGCGGACATGGCAAAGGTGGTGCCGAACCTGAAGCAGAAGCTGATCATCGACGGCGCCGGCCACTGGATCCAGCAGGAATGCCCGGATCAGGTCAACGCCGCGCTGATCGGCTTTTTGAAGAGCGCCTAATAGATCCCGCGGCCAGACAGCAATTCGACCGGCCCATTATGATCCCCCGGCGCGTAAGCCGCGACTGGTCTCACCGGCGGCGGGGCATAATTGCCGTCGTTGTCGTAGGTGACGGCGCGCGGGTTCTCCAGGGCGCGGCCGCTGGATCGGGCACGACCCGACGCCGATAGTTCCGAGGTCGCCCGGATCGAGGCCAAGTCCGCAGAGGTATTGCCAAGCGTGTACGGCCGGCCTTCCGGCAGCGGGACGTCGCCGCGCACGGCCCGGCCGGACGCGGGCAGTTCGGGGACGAACGAGCGCGCCGAAGCGACGCGGACGGTGGAAGGCGATGGCGCCGGCTCGCCGGTGCGCAGCGTCGCCATCAACTGACGATCGTCGGAACCTTCCAGGGGCGCCCGAGCGACGTATTCGACCCGCACGCGCGCCACGCCATTGCCTTTGAATTCAAGGAGTTCGGCGGCTCTGTTCGAGACATCAATGAGCCGGTTGCCGTGATACGGGCCGCGGTCGTTGACCCGCACGATCAGCGACTTGCCGTTGCTGAGATTGGTCACTCGGGCATAGCACGGCATCGGCAGCGTGGGATGGGCCGCCGTCAGGGACGCCATGTCGAACACTTCGCCATTGGCGGTCAGCCGGCCATGGAAATCGTCGCCGTACCAGGAGGCCATGCCCTCGGCACGGTAGCCGACATCTTCCTCGGGAACGTAAACCCGTCCGGCTACGGTGTAGGGCTTGCCGACCCGGTAGGTGCCGCCGCCCTTCGGAACCGGTTCGCCGAACGCGACCACCCGGGGGCTGCTGGAAACGCCATATTTGGGGTCAACACGGCTGAATTTGCCCGATGAACTGCAATTCGCCAGCACAATGCAGGCGCCGACCGCCGCAGCGGTACGCGCTGCCCGGCCAAAACGATCTGATCGTCGAATCCCCATGCGCCCCAATTACCATCCTGGCCGTTGTGTGCCCACGTCCCCGAACCCGGTTTCGGAAAACCTGTGTCGGAGGCGCAAACGGCCGGCAACCTCGATGCGGCCCACTTCCGCATCAAGGCATGAACATACCGCAGCTGGAACGCGGCGAAAATGGGGAGATGCCCGAGGTGGTAAACCAATGGTTCCTTTTTCCGCTGGCCGCGTTGCAGGAAAGTCGCAACGCGGGCCGGCTGGACCCGGGCGGGTTTACCGGAACTGATCCTGCGAGATGATATAGGGTCCGTACAGGACGTCCTGCCGCCATTCGTAGACCTTCACGATGAAGGCAGCCACGGCGATGACGCCGGTCAAAAACACGATTGTCTCGACGATCATGGCTCAGATGCTCCCGATCACGGAGGTGAGCGCCACGATCACCGCGGCGAGGCCGAGCGACAAGAAGATGTCCTTCCTCACCACGGCCCGCATCGCCGTCGAGACTCCGGATCCTGTAACTGTTTTTCTGTTCATTGATGCCCCCATCAGTGTTGTTGACGGGCACACTACGCGTGAAATTCTAAAATCCCGTCCGCGGAATTGCTCGCATTTCAACAGCGGCGCTACCGGGCCTTAACCAACGGTGCGCCCGCGCGCCGCCGCGACGCGCTACGCGCTTGGTAGAACTACGAGGCAACTGTCGCCGCCGCTGGCCCGCTCCCCTCACCTTCGGCAGATGGAGCGTGTGCTTGCCCTGGAACGAAATCCGGCCGCCTGTCGTTGCCGTCACGCACGGAGGAAAGCGCGATGCCAAAGGAAAACGATCTCGAGGGCCCGCAGGACCAGGGCGGCAAGCACGGCGGTCAGAAGGGCATGCCGAAACCGCAGCCTAAACCGGAGATCAAAACTGAAATACCAGGCCGCGATCGTCCCGAGTTGCAGACGCCACGCCAACTGCCCGGGTGAACACCGCACGATTCACCTCCTCCCGGTCCCCATCAGGGTCAAAACAACAGCAAACTGCCCCGATCGCGGCTTTTCGCCCTTGATGTCTCAAGCGGAATGCCGCAATCACAGCGGTCTGGAAGGGTGGCCGAGTGGTTGATGGCACCGGTCTTGAAAACCGGCGTGCCTGAAAGGGTACCGTGGGTTCGAATCCCACCCCTTCCGCCACATATCTTCATTTGCCGGTAACAGATCGCTAGTGGTGATATCGGCGCATGAGTTCATCTCTACAACCGACCGCCACGAACGGCCTGCGCATCCGCACGATGCGGCCGGATGAAATATCAATTGCCGTGGACTGGGCGGCGGGCGAAGGCTGGAACCCGGGTCTCGCCGACGCCGCCTGCTACGCCGCGACCGATCCGGAAGGTTTCTTCATCGGCGAACGCGACGGCGCACCGGTCGCGACGGTGTCCTGCGTCAATTACGATGAGAGCTTCGCTTTCCTCGGTTTCTATATGGTGCGAGAGGCGTTCCGCGGCCGCGGCTACGGCCTGCAATTATGGAACGCGGCCATCGCGCATGCCGGCCGGCGTGTGATCGGGCTCGACGGCGTGGTCGCACAGCAGGAGAACTACAAGAGGTCCGGCTTCGCGTTCGCCTATGCCAATGTCCGTTACGGCGGCACCGTCCCGACCCTGCATGCGCCGCAGGGTGAGGTCATCGCGCTCACCGACATATCACTGGCGACCGTGTCGGCGTCTGACGCGACGGTGTTTCCGGCACGGCGCACGGCATTCCTGCGTGCCTGGATCGGCGCGCCCGGGCATATCGGTTGCGCGCTTGTGCGCGATGGCGGGCTTGCCGGATGGGGCGTGATCCGTCCATGCCGGAGGGGGCGCAAGATCGGCCCGCTGGTGGCCGACGACCGCGCCGGCGCCGAAGTGGTTCTGTCGGCTTTGCTCGCCCGCGCCGGTGGCGGCGAGATCTTCCTCGACGTTCCAAGCATCAACCGCGACGCAATCGCGTTGGCGCAGGATCTCGGCCTTGCGCCGGTGTTCGAGACCGCACGCATGTATACCGGCACGGTGCCGCCGTTGCGGCTGGAAAGGGTATTCGGCGTCACCACTTTTGAACTCGGATAGTCAAAGCAGAGAAGCGGCGCGACATCCTCAGCG
>Ga0209758_1001387_pt1 | contig 28824 bp, 27 predicted proteins | sample AraplaMF_Col_mMF_FD_184258 | JGI IMG/M metagenome (GOLD analysis project Ga0209758, IMG submission 184258) | Arabidopsis root microbial communities from the University of North Carolina, USA - plate scrape MF_Col_mMF (SPAdes) (version 2) | ecosystem: Host-associated > Plants > Roots > Endosphere...
CCTCGCCCGGCGAAGGTTCAGCCGCGGCCTCCTCGCGCAGGCGGCGGGCCCAGAGGATGACTTCGGCGACCGCCGCGAACAGGTCCTGCGGGATGATGTCGTCGACGGCGACCTTGTCGCGCAGCGCCCGGGCCAGCTCGACATTGCGGATGATCGGCACGCCATCGGCCTCGGCCGCCTCGCGCATGGCCTGGGCGATTAGCCCCTCGCCCTTGCCCAGCAGCACCGGCACGGCATGCTCGGCGGGGTCGTAGGCCAGGGCGCAGGCGATGTGGGTGGGGTTGACCACCAGCACCGAGGCGTCCCGGGCCGCCTGCACCGCGTTCTGCTGCGCCCACTCCTGGTGCAGTTGGCGGCGATGAGCCTTCACGTGGGGATCGCCTTCGGAATCCTTCATCTCCTGGCGGATGTCGCGCCGGCTCATCCGCATCTTCTTCGTGAACGAGAACTTCTGGTAGGCGAAGTCCAGCATCGACACGAACAGGAACACCCCCACCGTGCCGGCCAGCAACTGGAAGGTCAGCCCGCCATAGGCCGCCAGGGCGCCGTCGGCCTCGCCGGTCGGCACGGCCATCAGCTTGTCGAACGCCGCCGCGGCCACGATCCAGGTCAGGACCGCCAGCAGCAGGGTCTTGGCCAGCGACTTGACCACCTCGAACAGGTTGTCGGTGTTGAACATCCGCTTGAGCCCCTCGCCGGGGTTCATGTGCGACATCTTCGGGCTCATCTTCTCGAGCGTGAAGACCGGCCCGACCTGGGCGAACTCGGCCAGCATGCCGAAGATCGCGATCGGCAGCAGCAGCATCGCGGTGATGGACACGAACGCCTTTCCGGCGGCCGCGCCGGCGATCGGCCAGGCCTCGGCGAACGGCCGGTCCATGACGGCGAAGATCTCGTCGAACAGCCCGCCGAGCCGGTCGAGCGTGAAGCCGGCCGTCATCAGCCCCAGCAGCAGCCACGCCCCCAGGGCCGCCGTCGAGGTGACGTCCTTGCTCTTGGGAACGTCGCCCTTCTTGCGGGCGTCGGACAGGCGCTTGGGTGTCGGTTTTTCGGTCTTGTCACCGCCGTCGTTCTTCTCAGCCATAGCGTGTGCCCATGAAGAAACGCGGGTCCTTGACCGTTGATCGGCCTACGAAATTAACGAGTTCATATCCAAATGGGGCGGAAAGATGACAACCTGAGCCATAGATGACGATAAGCTTAAGCTTAGATGATCTCGCCATTATATCAGTATACCGCGCTTAAAAATTGTCACGAATGCGCAGTTGACAGGTCAGACAGCCTAAAGTTAACCTTTAGATCGTTGGGAAAACAGATGGGGCGCTACATGAGGGGACCAATGTATGCGCAAGTTCTGCGTAGCGCCGACTATTGCCTGTTTGATATTAATCACATCAAGCCCAACACTTGCTTATGAGTGCGAGACGGAAGACGGACTGAAATTCAGTTCGACCCAGGCGCTCAACGAGAAGTTTTCCTTGGCGCTGGCCGATTGCAGGGCTGAAACTCAACCAACGGCGGCATCCGAACAGCTCAGGCTCTATGACGCGCCCGTCACGGCGACCGCCGTTATCTCTGCGGGCCGGATGCCGCAGGCGCCGATCGCCGTCGCCTCGCGGGGACTGGCCGGAACCGCGCTCTACGCCAGCCAGACCGCCGCGGTCGCCCGCGACTACGACATCGACCCGGACCTGCTGCGCGCCGTCATGCACGTGGAATCCCGGGGCAACGCCGCCGCCGTCTCGCCCAAGGGCGCGCGCGGCCTGATGCAGATCATGCCCGCCACGGCCAAGCGCTTCGGGGTTCGCGAACCGCTGGTCGAGCTCAGCGACCCGATGATCAACATCCGTACCGGGGCGGCCTACCTGAAGACCCTGCAGGGCCGCTTCGGCAACAATCTCGAACTGGTGCTGGCGGCCTACAACGCCGGCGAGGGCGCGGTGATCAAGTACGGCCTGAAGACCCCGCCCTACCGCGAGACCCAGGGCTACGTGACCAGCGTCATGGGCCGGTACCGCACCCTGGTCTCGGCGCGCGGCAGCCAGTAGGCGGGACGAAGGGCCGAAGCGATGAGCGTCGAATCCTATCTCAAGCGCCTGCAGCGCCGTCCCGACCAGGGCCTGGTCGCGCGGTTCAGCGACCTGTTCCTGGTGGCCGGCGTGGTGGCCATCGTCGGACTGATGATCCTGCCCCTGCCGGCCCTGGCGCTGGACACCCTGGTGGCCGTCAACATCTGCTTCGGGGTGATGCTGCTGCTAGTGGCGATCTACATCTCGACCATCGTCGAGTTCTCGGTCTTTCCCAGCCTGCTGCTGATCACCACGCTGTATCGCCTGGCCTTGTCGATCGCCACGACGCGGATGATCCTGATCGAGGGCCATGCCGGGCACATCATCGACACCTTCGGCTCCCTGGTGGCCGGCGGCAACCTGGTGGTCGGGCTGGTGGTGTTCCTGATCATTACCGTCGTGCAGTTCATCGTCATCGCCAAGGGCGCCGAACGGGTCGCCGAGGTGGCCGCGCGCTTCAGCCTGGACGCCATGCCGGGCAAGCAGCTGTCGATCGACAGCGACCTGCGCTCGGGCATGATCGACAAGGACGAGGCCAAGCGCCGCCGGCGCGTGCTGGAGATGGAGAGCAAGCTCCACGGCAGCCTCGACGGCGCCATGAAGTTCGTCAAGGGCGACGCCATCGCCAGCATCATCATCGTGGTGATCAACCTGCTGGGCGGCCTGGCCATCGGCATGATCCAGCAGGGCCTGGAGTTCGGCGCGGCGATCCACAAGTACTCGATCCTGACCATCGGCGACGGCATGGTCACCCAGATCCCGGCCCTGCTGGGCGCCATGGCCGCCGGCCTGATCGTCACCCGCACCACCGACGAGGACAGCGACAGCCACCTGGGCGACGCGGTGCGCAAGCAGTTCGCGGCCAAGCCCCGGGTTTTCCTGGTGTCGGGCGGCATCTGCTGGCTGATGGCCCTGATCCCCGGATTTCCGGCTCCGGTGTTCCTGCTGCTGGGCGGCGTGGCGCTGGTCACCGGGGCCCTTCTGGACGTCGACCTGCGGTCCAGGCTGACCAAGCGGTTCCTGCCCGGCCGCGTGCTGGCCGACGAGACCAAGGCCCCGCCGGTCGCCGCTCAGACCCGAACCCTCGACGCCCAGCCCATCGTGTCCCTGCTGCTGGAACTGGACGGCGACGGCGTGCGCCGCCACGAGGGCGCGGTCCTGGCCCAGGCCCTGGAGGAAGTGCTCGAGGGCTTCGAGGTCCGGCTCGGCGTCGCCTTGCCCCGCGCCTCGTTCCACTACGGCGAGGCCGCGGGCCCCGCCCGTTGGCGGCTGCTGGCCTTCGAGGCCCCGATCGGCGCGGGCGAACTAGCCGACCCGTCGGACCTGCCCGCCCTGCAGGAGGCCGTGCGCCAGGCCCTGCGCCGCAACACCGGCCTGTTCGTCGGCATCCAGGAGACCAGCACCCTGCTGAACCGGGCCGGCGCCGACTATCCCGAGGTGGTCAAGGAAGCCGCCCGCGCCCTGCCCCTGGCCCGCATCGCCGAGGTCATGCGCCGCCTGGCCGAGGAAGAGGTCCCGCTGCGGAACCTGCGCGACATCCTGGAATCCCTGGCCGACGCCGGCCAGCGCGAGAAGGACCCGTTCGCCCTGACCGAGTTCGCGCGGGTGGCCCTGCGTCGCCAGATCAGCCACCGCTACGCCCCGGACGGCGCCCTGCGGGCGGTCGTGCTGGAGCCGCCGCTGGAACAGCACCTGCGCGAGGCGATCCGCACAGGCGGCGGCGCCCAGCAGCTGGCGCTGGATCCGGAGATGTCGCGCCGCGTCACCGACGCCATTCTGGCCAAGGTGGACGACACAGGCGCGCCGGTCCTGCTGGCCGCCATCGACCTGCGCCGGCACTTGCGCAAGCTGATCGAGCCCGCGCGCTTCGACCTCGGCGTGCTGTCGTTCCACGAGCTGCTGCCCACCCTGAAACTCGACATCGTCGGTCGCGTCGCCTTCCCGCGCGAGCCGCTGACCGTCGTGCCGAACGATCCCGAACCGCCCCAATCCGCGCCCGCGGCGGCCTGAACCTGGAGACGGAATGCGCCTACGACCGGACTACGCCATCGCCGCCAGCCGGGGCTCCTGGCGAAAGACCCTCCTCGCGGCCGGCCTCGGCGCCGCCCTGCTGATCCCGCCGCCCGCCGCCGTCGCCGGCGAGGTTCCCCTGGGCGCGCGCACGGTGGATCTGACCGCGCGCGAGCAGCCGATCAGCCAGTTCCTGCAGAACTTCTACAACCAGATCGGCGTGCCGGTGGTGATCTCGTCCTCGGTGGCCGGCACGATCAACGGCGTCTTCAAGGGCCCCGCCGCCAAGATCGACGCCGACGTCGCCAAGGCCTTCGACCTGGTCACCTACTACGACGGCGGCGCGGCCTATGTTTACACCGCCTCGCAGTTGTCCAGCCGCAGCTTCCCGATCTCGGCCTCAGCTTCGCGGCGCGTCGATCGGGCGGCCCGGCAGCTGGGCATGCTGGACAACCGCAACACCCTGCGCGCCACCGGCGACATGCTGCTGGCCTCGGGCGCGCCGCGCTTCCTGCAGCAGATCGACGAGCTGGCGCGCGGCGGGGCCCAGGCCGAGGCGGCCTCGCCGACCCTGCAGTACCGGGTGTTCTACCTGCGCTACGGTTGGGCCGACGATGTGAACCTGACGGTGGGCTCCAAGCAGGTGACCATTCCCGGTGTCGCCTCGATCGTGCGCTCGCTGGTCAATTCCGATCCCAACGAGCGCGCCGGCGCCAGCGCCCGCAGCGAAAACCTGATCCCCGCCGCCGTCCAGGGTCTGCGCGGCCAGGGCCTGGCGACCCTGGGCACGCCCAATCCCGCCGGCCCAGGTTATGCCAACGACCAGGGTACGCTGGGCATGCCCCTGGCCAACGAGCAGACCGGCGTCTACTCGCCGCAGAACCCGGTCCGGATCCAGGCGGACTCCCGCCTCAACGCCGTCATCGTCCGCGACGTGGCCGAACGGATGTCGGCCTACGAGGAACTGGTCCGCGCGCTGGACGTCGAACCGCAGCTGCTGGAGATCGAGGCGGCGATCATCGACATCGACACCACCAAGGCCCGCGACCTGGGGATCAACTGGCGGTTCGACGACGGCAACGGCGGCGTCCAGTTCGGGCGCGGCCCCAACGCGCCGGCCGGCCTGGAAGACAGCAACCTGGTGCGCGGCGCCACCTCGCCCAAGTCGGCCGCCGGCCTGGTGGCCTCGACCATCATCGGCAACGGCGACTATTTCTCGGCCCGGCTGAACGCCCTGGAGACCGAGGGCGTGGCCCGGGTGGTCTCGCGGCCCCAGATCGTCACCCTGTCGAACGTCGAGGCGGTGTTCCAGAACACCCGCGACTTCTATGTCCGCCTGGCCGGCGAACGCGACGTCGACCTGTTCAACGTCAGCAGCGGCACAACCCTGCGGGTCACGCCGCACGTCACGCGCGACAACAACCAGACCCGCATCCGCATGCTGGTGAGCATCGAGGATGGTTCGCTGACCAACGCCAGCGTCGACAACATCCCAGTGGTCCGGCGCTCGGCGCTCAACACCCAGGCTCTGATCGTCGAGGGCCAGAGCCTGCTGCTGGGCGGCATGACCGTTCAGTCCGACACCACCGACTCCAACAAGATCCCCGTGCTGGGCAGCATTCCTGGCCTGGGAAACCTGTTCAAGGTGCAGTCGCGCAGCAGCGGCCGCCTCGAGCGGATGTTCCTGATCACGCCCCGCCTGGCCTCGATCGGCGCGGCGCGGTCCACGACCCAGGCGGGCCTGCGCTACGACGCCCCGGCCTCGGGCTTCGAGAACGCTCCCCTGCCCTCGGCCCCGCCGCTGCCCATCGATCGCAAGAAGCCGCCGCGCGCGGCCAGGACCAGCCGCGCGACCCAGCCGCCAGCCACCCCGCCGGCGTCGCCGCCGACCAGCGGCACGATGCAACCCATCCCCAACCCGAGTTAGGCGCCATGTTCGACACAGCCCTCGAAACGTCCTCGGAAACCCTCGTCCTCAAGGTGCTGGCCGGCCGCGCGCGGGGCGCCTCCGCTTCGCTCGACGACGGCGAGCCGGTCGATCTCGGCCACGGCTTCGACGCCGACATCGTGCTGCGCGACCCCAGCGCCAAGGGGATCCGCGCGCGGCTGACGGCGCGGGAGGACGCCGCCGACCTCGATATCCTGGAAGGCCGCGCCGAAATGCTCGGCCACGTCCTGGCCGCGCCGTCCCGCGCCGTGCTGCCATTCTACGTGCCGCTGCTGATCGGCGACAACGCCGTCGCCATCGGGCTCGAGGGCAGTCCCCGCTGGGCCGAGGCCGAGCGGCTGCTGACCACCGCCCCGCCCGGCGCCGCCCACGACCTCGCCGACCTCGACCACGACTATGGCGAGACAATCGCCCGCCGCCTGTTCGACCGCGGCGTAGCCATTGTGCGCGGCACGCCGCATCTCGTGCCCGGCCTGGTGTTCGGCGCGGCCCTGGCCTGCGTGACCTACGCCGCCGCCAACGCGCCGATCTGGAACGGTCACCACGCCAGCGCCAGCCAGGTCCACGCCTTGCTGCGCGAGGAGGGCTACGGCGCCCTCGCGGTCAAGCCGGGCGAAGGCGACAAGCTGGTGATCGCCGGCGTGCTGAACCGCGAAGCCGACAAGGACCGCCTGCGCCAGATCGTCGACGCCCGCGAGGTGCCGGCCCGCATCGAGGTCCAGACTAGCGAGTCCCTGGCCCAGAACGTCGAGGACGTGTTCATGGCCAACGGCCTGGCCGCCACCGCCCGGCCCAACGGCCTGGCGCGGGTTCAGGTGCAGGTCACCGGTCCGGCCGAAGAGGTCGCCAAGGTGCGGAACGTGGCGCTGACCGACGTCCGCGGCCTGCGCGCCCTCGACATCTCGCGCGCCGACGGCGGCGGCGACCGGTTCGGCAAGGTGTTCGACGAAGGTCCCGGCAAGCGGGTGGTGTCGGTGGTCGGCGGCGAGGCCGGCTACGTCGCCACCGCCGACGGCGCCCGCTACTTCGCCGGCGCGATGCTGCCGACCGGCGACCGCATCGTCGCCGTCGAGAGCCAGGCGGTCACCGTCGAGAAGGGCGGCGCCCAGACCAAGCTGATGTTCTGAAATCCAACCCGAGAAGGAGAACGATCATGGCCGATGAAATCCAGGGGTTTGGCAACCTCTCCCTGGCCTCCACCCTGCAGGGGACCAACAACAGGAATCGTCCCGGCACCTGGTTCGAGGCCATGGCCCACGCCTGGGGCCAGACCCTCGACGCCCAGGCGGTCAAGATCACCGAACTGGCCGACCAGATCGGCCCGGGCGGCGAGGACAAGCCCTCGGTCATGGCCATGCTCACCGCCGAGAGCCTGCGCATGAACTTCATGGCCAATTCGGAATCCACCTCGGTCGACAGCGTCGGCCGGGCCCTCGAAACCATGGCCCGCAAGAACTAGCGGTCCTTCAGTCGAAAGAGACGTCATGTCCTTCGATCCCGTTTCGGCGGCGGCCATGGTCGCCCCGCAGGAAGCCCAGGTCACCCTGGTCGGCTACGGCGCGACCCTGACCGACGCGGTCCAGTTCCAGAACGCCCTGCACGTGGCCGGCGCCCAGCCCCCGTCGGGGCTGGGCGGGCCGGAAGCCCTGGCTCCGGCCATGAAGGGCATCTTCAACCAGCTGGAGTTCGTCAACGGCCAGGCCTCGAACCTGGCGGCCCACGCCAAGGCCGCCGAGGCCAAGGGCGCGGCGATCACGCCCGGCGAGATGATCGGCCTGACCGTCCAGTGCCACGAGTTCATGTTCAACTGCCAGCTGACCTCGAACATCGCCAACCGCACGTCCGACGGCCTGCAGCAGCTGTTCCGGCAACAGGCCTGAGGAGGCGAGCCATGCGCAGGAGCCTCATGGCCGCCCTGGCCGCCACCGCGCTGCTGCTCTCGGCCTGCGCCGAGAAGGAGCTCTACGGCGATCTCTCCGAACGCGAGGCCAACGAGATGGTCGCCGTGCTCCAGAACGCCGGCGTGTCGGCCGCCAAGAGCACCAAGGACGGCAAGGTCTGGACCCTCAAGACCCTGCCCGAGCAGTTCTCGTCCGCCGTGGCCGTCCTGCACGACCAGGGCTATCCGCGCGACAAGTTCGAGAGCCTGGGCGACGTCTTCAAGAAGGAAGGCTTCGTCTCCTCGCCGATGGAGCAGAGGGCCCGGCTGATGTACGGCCTCAGCCAGGAACTGAGCCAGACCATCTCGTCGATCGACGGCGTGGTCCAGGCGCGGGTGCACATCGCCGTGCCCGAGGCCGACCCGCTGGCCGAGACCCAGAAGCCGTCCTCGGCCTCGGTGTTCATCCGCCACAATCCCGACGTCGACCTGTCGGGCCAGGTGGGTTCGATCAAGGCGCTGGTCACCAATTCGATCGAGGGCCTGCCCTACGACAAGGTGACGGTGGTGATGTTCCCGGCCAGGCCGGTCATGACCCAGGCCCAGCCCTCCGCCGTCAAGTCCCTGACCGTGCCGGCCATCGCCGTGGTGCTGGCCGTGGGCGGGGTGGGCGCCTACCTGCTGACTCGCCGGACCAAGAAGAAGCCCCGGCCCCGCCTGCGCGCGGTCGAGACCGAAAGGCCGGCGGCATGAGCGGCGCGGACGCCCGCGCCCGGATCGTCGCCCAGGCGCGCGTGCTCGACGCCGCCGGTGCGCCGACCGACCTCCCGGCCGGCCTGGGCGCCCGGGCGCGCCGCCTGTCGCGCAAGCTGGCCGAGCGCGCGGGACGCGGCCCCGCCCCGGCGGTCGATTTCGCCGATGTCGCCGCCCTCCCCGACTGGGCGTCCTGGCCGGCCGGACGCCGCGGCCTGTTCGTCCACCTGGCCGGGGCCATGGCCTGCGCGCCGGTCCTGCGTCGCACGATCGACGGCCGCGTGCTGGCCCGCCTGGCGCGCCTGCTGGGCGAGGCGACCCTCGACGCGGTGCTGGCCACGCCGCCCGGCCTGGTTCCGCCCTCGCCCTGCGACACCGCCCTGGCCAGCGACCAGGGCCTGCGCGACCTGGGCGCGGCGGTGTTGCTCTCCGAACTCGCCGACCGCGCGGCCCTGTCGATCCGACTGGCCAACCTGCTGGACGCCCAGCCCTGGCCCCTGCCGCCCGCCGTCGGCCTCGCCGCCCTGCGCGCGGCGCGGGGCGCCCTGCTGGCGGTCGAGGCCGGCCTGATGGAGACCGCCGCATGAGCTACCTTCTGCTCGCCGCCGCGCCCTCGTCCGTCCTGCTGACCGACGACCCGATCCTGCGCCGCGAGGACGTCGCCCACCTGGCCCAGGCGACCGAGATCGTCGCCGGACTCGAGGCCCACCGCCAGGCCGCCCGCGAGGCCGCCATCGCCGACGGCTTCGCCCAGGGCCACGCCGCGGGCCTTGCCAAGGCCGCTCGCGAAACCGCCGAGACCCTGGCCGGCGTGCACAACGCCCTGCAGGCCGAGCGGACCCGCCTGCGCGCCTCGTCCGCAGCCCTGGCGCTGGACATCGTCCGCCGCATCGCCGCCGGCCTCGCCCCCGAGGAGGTGCTGGCGGCCCTGGCCGAGCAGGCCGCGCGCGACCTGCTGCCCGAGGAGCCGATCGGCGTCCGCGTCGCGCCCGGCGCCGTCGGCGCGGTCAGCCGCCGGCTGTGGCCGATCGGGGCGCGGATCGAGGTGCAGGGCGATCCGGACCTGCCGGAAGGCGACTGCGTGCTCGACACGCCATCGGGTCGCACCCATGCCGGGCTCGAGGTCCAGCTCGGCGCCCTGGAGACGGTGTTCGCCGCCCGTGACGAGGCCGCCGCATGACCGCGCCCGACGCCGTCCTGCGCGACGCCCTGCGTCATGCCCGCACCGTCGAGCGGCGCGGCCGTGTCGTCCAGGCGTTCGGCACCACGATCCGCGCCACCGGTCTGGACGCTCGCATCGGCCAGGAGTGCGAGATCGTCGACCACGCCAACGGTGGTCGGTTGAGGGCCCAGGTGGTCGGCTTCCAGGACGGCGCGGCCATCCTGACGCCCCTGACCCGGCTGGAAGGCCTGTCGATCGACGCGGAGGTTCTGGCCGGCCCGCGCCGCAGCGAGATCGGCGTCGGCGACGGCCTGCTGGGCCGGGTGCTGGACGCCCATGGCGAACCCCTGGACGGCCTGGGCCCGATCACCGGGCCGCTGCGTCCGCAGGCCGTCTATGGCGAGGCTCCCAATCCCCTGGCGCGCTCGCCGATCGACACCGTCTTCGCCACCGGCGTACGCAGCGTCGACACCCTGCTGACCACCGGCGAGGGCCAGCGGGTGGGCGTGTTCGCCATGGCCGGCGGCGGCAAGTCGACCTTGCTGGGCATGTTCGCCCGCCACGCCCAGGCCGACGTCAACGTCATCGCCCTGATCGGCGAACGCGGGCGGGAGGTGCGCGAGTTCCTCGACGACTGCCTGGGTCCCGAGGGCCTGGCGCGCTCGGTGGTGATCGTCTCGACCTCCGACCGGCCGGCCATGGAGCGGGTGCGCGCCGCCCACGTCGCCACCGCCATCGCCGAGGGCTTCCGGGCCCGGGGCCGCAAGGTCATGCTGCAGATGGACAGCGTCACCCGCTTCGCCCGCGCCCTGCGCGAGATCGGCCTGTCGGTCGGCGAGCCGGCCGTGCGCCGGGGCTTCCCGCCTTCGGTCTTCGCCGAACTGCCGCGCCTGTTCGAACGGGCCGGCGCGGCCGGCGGCGGGGCGATCACCGCCTTCTACACCGTGCTGATCGAGGACGAGGACGGCGGCGACCCGGTCGGCGAGGAGGTCCGGTCGATCCTGGACGGCCACATCTACCTGTCGCGCAAGCTGGGCCAGGCCGGCCATTATCCGGCGATCGACATCGCCGCCAGCCTCAGCCGGGTCTTCCCGCGCGTGACCTCGATCGATCACCGGGCCCAGGCCGACCGGGTTCGTGGCTGGATGGCCAAGTACGCCGACATCGAGTTCCTGCTGCAGATCGGCGAGTACAAGCCCGGCGGCGACCCGCTGGCCGATGTCGCCATCGCCAAGCGGCCGGCGATCGAGGCCCTGCTGCGCCAGGGCCCGCACGAGCGCGTCGCCCTCCCCGACGCCTTCGCGACCCTGGCGGAGGCCGCCGCATGAACCCGCGCCGCCAGCTGGACATCCTGACCCCCGTGGTCCGCCTGCGCGAACGGCGGGTCGAGGTCGCCCGCCTGGAGGCCGCCGCGGCCCGCGACGCCCTGGCCGTCGCCGAGGAGGCCTTGGCCGCCCGCGAACGCGCCATCGCCGCCCACGACGCCGCCCTGGCCCGCCTCGACGCCTGGTTCGCCGAAGGCCTGTCCGGCTCGGCCGCCATGGTCGAGACCGCCCTGGCCCGCCGCCAGATGGTCGTCGACGCCCGAGACCGCGACGTCGAGCGGCGCGACCAGGAACGCCAGGCCGTCCAGCTGGCGCGAGAAGGACTCGAGGCGGCCTTGCGCGTGCTCGTACGCGCCCAGGGCCGGTTCGAGGCGATGAGCGGCCAGCGCGACCGTGTCCGTTCGGCCCTGCTGGCCTGGCGCGACGAGCGCCAACAGCAAGAGACCGAGGAACAGCCCGTCCGGAGGGCCACGCAATGACCACCACCCGCGACGTCTCGTCCGCCGAGCGTTCGGCCACGCCCCAGCATCGTTCCGCCGGCGAACCGGCCACGCCGTGGCGCGGGGCCGAGTTCAACGCCGCCCTGCAACAGGCCGCCGAGCGTCATGCGCCGGTGACCCGCCAGCAGCTGTCCCGCGCCGAGCGCAAGGACGACGAGGATCGCACCGAGGACGGCGCCGACCTGTCCGCCCTGTTCGGCCCCGCCCACGACTTCAAGGGCGCCGACGCCGCCTCGGCCGACAAGGCGCCGATCGAGGGGGTCGGGGCGCCCGGCGCGGCGGCCCACGGCGCGGCCGAGCCCGTCGTCGTCCAGTTGCCGGCCGGGGCCTCGGGCGCGGAGATCGAGGCCTTCGCCGCGGCCATGGAGAAGGCCTGGCTGGCGGCCGGAGATGGCAAGGCCAAGGGCGTGGCCATGGGCCTGGCCGATCGCGGCTCGCCGTTGACGGGCCTGGGGCTGGCGCGCGGCGCGGACGGCTCGCTGTCCCTGACCCTGGCCGCTCACCCCAACGCCACGCCCGAGGTGACCAAGGCGCTGGAGGCCCTGCGCAAGCGCCTGGAGGTGCGGGGCCTGACCCTGGCCGACCTGCAGGTCGAGGCGGACGACGGCGACTTCGAGCGCCTGATCCCGAAGGTGCGCTGATGTCAGCGCAGCGGCAGACCCCAGCGCGCGGCGCCCCGGTCGGCTTCGGCCGCGCGGGCCACGGCGCGCGCCACCTCGGCGGGCGCGTCGCCGGCCGCCCAGCGCTCGGCCAGGGTCTCGATCAGCCGGCGGGTCTGGGCGTTGTGCAGGCCCTCGGTCGGGTCGCCGGCGTCGGCGCGCAGCTTGTCGACATAGAGGGCGGCGGCCCGGGGCGAGGCCGAGATCAGGTCGATCAGATAGGTGGCGGCGGTCTCGAAGGCCTCGCCGCCCAGGGCCTCGTCGCTGACGTCGCGCACCAGCCACACGCAGAGGAATTCCAGCGGCCCGACATTGCGGCTGTTGGTGCGCAGCGGGCCGTCCAGTCCCAGCCCCGCGAAGCCGCCCGCGCCCCAGGCCGGCAGCCGCGTCGAGGGCAGGCGCGCGGTCATCAGGGCCTGGGCCAGGGCGTCGGCGACCAGGACCTTGACGTCATGGTCGCCGAAATGGTCGACGGCGGCCAGCAGCTTGGCGAAGCCGGGATACAGCGCCTCGCCCAGGTCCAGGCACACGCGCTCCAGCACGTCGACCCGGCCGTCGAGCGTGGATTGCGCCTGCAAGCCCTCGACCAGGGCCTGGGCGGCGCCGAACCAGTCCGGTTCGGCCTTGAGGATGCGTTCGGCCATGACGCCGGGAGGCTAGCCTCAGCCGAAGCCGTTGTCGCGGGTGTCGGTGAGGCGATCGCTGACCGCGCGGGCAGTGTCGCCCAGGTCGCGATGGGTGGCGGAGAGGCTCAAGGCCCCTTCCTGCCGCGAGAAGGCCGAGAAGTCGCCGAACGCCTGGCCCTGACGGCCGGCGGCGGACGGCGAGGCGCTGTCCAGGCCCCGGGCCCAGACGCCGGAGACGGCGTTGGCGTCGATGCGGATGGTGGACATGGCGGACTCCTTCGCACCCTGGATACGGCTGAGAACGCGCGGACGCCATTCGGGTTTTCCCTAGTGAGACCGCCTGTCGCAGGAGGGCGGTCATGAGGGCCCTGCGTCTGCACGCGCCGGACCTGGATCCGACCGAGGCGGCCTTCGCCGCCCTGGACCTGGCGGTCGGGGCTTTCGAGGGCGCGCCGGCGCGCCTGGTCTGGCGCAGCGACGCCTTCGCCCGGCTGATGCCCGACGTCTCGCCCGGCGACGTCGCGCCGCCCGCCCTGGACGCCGCGCTGGAGGCGGCGGGGCGCGGCGAGACCGCGCCCCTGTCGCTGGAGGGCGGCGACGCGACGCTGGAGGTCCGCCCGGGCCGCAGCCCCGGCGGCCGGCTGTATCTAAAGCTTTCCGACGCCGCCGAGCGCCAGGAGGCCGAGGCCCGCCGCCTGGCCGATCGCGAACGCCTGCTGCTGACCTCGCGGGTGATGTCGGTCGGCGAGATGGCCACCATGATCGCCCACGAACTGAACCAGCCGATCGGCTCGATCGCCAATATCGTGCGCGGCCTGAAGGCAAGACTGTCCCGCGACGCCCTGGCGGTGGCCGACGGCGTCGAGGCCCTGGACAAGGCCGCCGACCAGGCGCTGTACGCCTCGGGCGTCATCCAGCGCATGCGCTCCTTCGTCGAGCAGCGCCAGCCCCAGGTCGAACCCCTGGACCTGCCGCGCCTGGCCCGCGCCACCCTGGACCTGCTGGACTGGGAGATCGCCCGCGACCGGGTCTCGGCCCAGGCCCTGTTCGACGACGACCTGCCGCCGGTGCTGGGCGATGCGGTGATGATCCAGCAGGTGCTGGTCAACCTGGCCCGCAACGGCCTGGACGCCATGCGGGGCGAGCCCCAGCCCCGCCGCCTGGCCATCACCGGCCGCCGCCTGGAGGGCTCGACCCGGATGGTCGAGCTGACCGTGGCCGACACGGGCCCCGGCGTCTCCGAGGAGGCGGCCGGCCGGATGTTCTCGCCGTTCTTCTCGACCAAGCCCGGCGGCATGGGCGTGGGGCTGGGCATCTGCCGCTCGATCATCGAACTGCACCGCGGCCGCCTCTGGCACACCCGCGAGGAAAGGGGGGCCAAGTCTTCGGGGGGAAGCGTGTTCCACATCGCGCTGCCGACGGCGCGCCAGGAGGATGAACCATGACTTCCGTCCAAGACGCCGCCACACCGGAGCCGCCGCGCGGCCTCGGCGCGGTCTGCCTGGTCGACGACCACGGCGAGTTCCGCCAGTCGGCCGCCTGGTGGCTGGAGAGCCTGGGCTACGAGGTGAGGACCTTCGACGATCCGCAAGCCTTCCTCGACGCTGGCGATCCGCCCGCCGACGCCTGCCTGCTGTTCGACGTACGCATGCCCACCATGTCGGGCCTGGAACTGCTGGACGCGGTCAAGGCGCGCGGCTGCGAGCGGCCGGTGATCTTCATGACCGGCCACGCCGACGTGCCCCTGGCGGTCGAGGCGATGAAGAAGGGTGCGATCACCTTCCTGGAGAAGCCCTTCCAGGAGGCGGCGCTGGAGGAGGCCCTGGGCCTGGCCTTCGCCCGCCTGCGCCCCGCCACCACGCCCGGCCAGGATCTCTATGCTCGTCGGCTGGCCAGCCTGACCGAGCGCGAGCGGGAAGTGATGGCCCTGGTCGTGGCCGGCCGGGTCAACAAGATCATCGCCTACGAGCTGGGCATCAGCCCCAAGACCGTCGAGCTGCACCGCTCGCGGATCATGACCAAGATGGAGGCGACCAGCCTGACCGAACTGGTCCGCATGGCCATCACCGGCACGACGGACAGTGACGCATGACCGACGTGCTCGCCGCCGCCCCCCTGGTCTTGGACCTGGAGGCCTTCGACCCCGCGCAGGTCGCGGCCCGCAACCGCGCCCTGGCGGTGATGTCGGCTCTCTCCGCCCCCGGGCTGCGCATCGCCGCCAGCCTGGTCGCGCCGCCGCCAGGTCGGTGGATCCTGTTCGGCCAGGGGCCCGACGCCGCCCGCCTGGCGGTGGTCGCGCTGGACGGCGCTCCGTTCGCCCCGGCGGACGACGCCGCTCTGCTGGTGGCGCTGGACCGCCTGGAGCCGGTGCTGGCGGCGATCGAGACGGCGACCGGCCTCGACCTCGAGCCCAGCGATATCTCCAGCCCGCCTCCCGAGACGGGCGTCGCCATCGCCCTGGACGTGACACGCGACGCCGAGGCGACGCCGAGCCGGCTGGTCTTCCACGTCGCCGCCGCCGCGCCGGACGGCTGGCCGTCGCCGGCGATCGACCTGTCGACGGACGGCGCCCACATGGTCGCGCCCATCGCCTGTCGCCTGGTGCTGGACGCCGCCACGGTGACCGCGGCCCGCGTCGCCGGCCTGCGAAGCGGCGACATCGTGCTGACCGCTTGGGGGCCGCGCCGGCCGGGCGACGCGCGCCTGATCCTGTCCGACCGCCGGCTGGTCGGCCGGTTCGACCCCGCCGACCGCCGCTTCACCGTCATCACCCTCGAGGAGAGCGCCATGACCGCGTCACCCCCGGACGCCGCCGTCCAGCCGGCCGAGGCGGCCGGCCCCGACATCTCGCCCGTCGCCCCCGCCGACCTGCCCGTCGCCCTGCGGGTGATGCTGGGCGAGACCAGCCTGCCGCTGGCGGACCTGACCGGCCTGCGCCCCGGCTCGACGGTGGTGCTGGGCGGTTCGGCCAAGGCCGCCACCGCCGTGCTGCTGGCCGGGGACCATCCCATCGCCACCGGCAAGCTGGTGGCCGTGGGCGAAGCCTACGGCGTGCTGATCGAACGGCTGGCGAAGGGAGCCTGACCCCGGATGGACCTGTCGTCGTTCACGCCCGGCTCGGCCCTCATCACCGTCATCCTGCTGGCCCTGGCGCCGTTCGTGGCGGTGATGGTCACCTCGTTCACCAAGATCGTCGTCACCCTCAGCCTGCTGCGCAACGCGCTGGGCCTGCAGCAGGTGCCGCCCAACATCGTGCTCAACGGCCTGGCCCTGATCCTGACCCTGTACGTGATGTATCCGGTCGGCCAGCAGATGGCGGCGGCCAATCAGGACGTCAAACCGGTCGCCGCCGTCAGCAGCGACACCCAGGCGCTGTTCACCTACGCCGACAAGGCCAAGGAGCCGCTGCGCGCCTTCCTGATGAAGCATTCAACGCCGCGCGAGCGGGCCTTCTTCCTGAAGACCGCCCAGCGCATCAACGGCCCGGAAAAGGCCCGCACGATGACCCAGCGCGACTTCATCGTGGTAGTGCCGGCCTTCACCGTCTCGGAGCTGGCGGCGGCCTTCCAGATCGGCTTCCTGATCTTCCTGCCCTTCCTGATCATCGACCTGGTGGTCTCCAACATCCTGCTGGCCATGGGGATGATGATGCTGTCGCCGACGACGGTGTCCCTGCCCTTCAAGCTGCTGCTGTTCGTGCTGATCGATGGCTGGGTGAAGCTGGCCCACGGCCTGGTCCTGTCCTACACCTGAGGAGCCCCCCATGATGAACGCCCAGGCCATCGAGCTGGTGAACCAGGCCCTTTGGATGGTGCTGATGCTGTCGGCTCCGCCGATCGTCGCCGCCTCGGTGGTCGGCGTGGCCGTGGCCATCGTCCAGTCGGCCACCCAACTGCAGGAGCAGACCCTGCAGTACGCCGCCAAGTTCTTCGCCATCGTCCTGACGATCTTCCTGACCGCCAGCCTGCTGGGCGGCACTCTCTACCGGTTCGGCGACCGCGTGTTCACTGAGTTCCCGGCCATGGTCCGCCGCTGATGCCGGAGACGGCGCCGGACTGGCTCAGCGCGATCTTCGCCAACACCCTGGTGCTGGCCGTGGGCGCCACGCGGATCGCCGCGGCGTTCATGCTGCTGCCCCTGCTGTCGCCCGAGACCGTGCCGGCCCTGGTGCGCAACTCGATCTTCCTGGCCTTCGGGGTGATCGTCGTCACCCTGCAGCCACAGATCGCCCACAGCGACCTGCCGACCGTCCAGTGGATCCTGATCTTCGGCAAGGAGGCGTTGATCGGGGTCGTGATCGGCTTCTTCTTCGGGACCATGCTGTGGGCCTTCGAGGCGGCCGGCCAGATCATCGACTGCAAGGTCGGGGCGACCATGGCCCAGGTGGTCGATCCGCTGAGCGGCCACCAGACTTCGCTGAACGGCGAGTTCCTGGCCCGGCTGGCCAATTTCGTCTTCATGTTCTCCGGCGGGCTGCTGTTGCTGGTCGGCACGATCCTGGACAGCTATGCGGTCTGGCCGATCGGCAGCCTGACGCCGGTGCTGTCCCTGCGCAGCCTGTCGCTGTTCGAAGGCGAGTTCTCGCGGCTGATGGTGCTGGCGGTGATGCTGGCCACCCCCGCCCTGGCCATCCTCTACCTGGTGGACGGGGGCCTGGGCCTGATCAACCGCTACGCCCCCCAGCTGAACGTCTTCTCGCTGGGCCTGGCCATCAAGTCGTGGATCGCCACGGCGGTCGTCCTGGCCATGCTGACCGGCCTGGTCCAGCTGCTGCTGAACGAGATCGGCGCCCGGCCTTCGACCATCCTGCAGGTGCTGCGGGCGATGTCGGGGAAGCCGCTCTGAACCGCCGCTAGGGAATACCCTGATGGGGTACGCCCCAGCTAGCGGGACCGTCGCGCGCGGCGCCAACTGTCGGTCGAGGCCGCAGGACGCGGCCGGCACGATTGGACAGGGGTTGAAGATGACGAGCATCAACACGGCCTTGGCGAGCGCCGTGAACGCCAGCTTGCTGACGGAGATCGGCGCTCAGATGGGCCAAGGCCTGCGCACGTTCGGGGCCATGCAGTTCACACTCGGCCTGATGGCCGGCGGCGCCTTCCAGGCCGCGCCCAGCCAGCCGAAGTTCACCGCCGCCATGCCCGAAAGCGGCAAGGCCGAGATCGACCTGGGCGACGGCAACACCCTGTCGATCAACGAGGCCAGCTCCGAGGTCGTCATCCGCGACGCCGACGGCAACGCCACGCGCATCTGGGGCGACCCCCACGTCAGCTACAACGGCAGGCAGGTCGGGGACTTCTGGGGCACGACCACCTTCGTGCTCGAGAACGGGACGAAGATCACGATCAACACCGAAACCTCAAAATGGAACAACATGACCTACGCCGAGCAGATCGTCGTCACGCGCGGCGACCAGGCCTTGGTGATCGATGGGGTCAGCGAGCAGACCAAGGGCGACCTGAAGGTCTCGCTGGGCGGCGACGGCTACGCCCTCGACGCGGCCCATGACGACGGCCTGGTGATCAACGAGAACGACGGCGCCAGCAGCGGCTGGACCAGTTCGATCACCGGCGCCGCCGTCGGCCAGGCCGACTTCAACCTGACCAAGCCGGGCGCCGAGGGCCTGCGCGAGGCGCTGGAAGCCTTCAACGCCACCCTCGGGCTGATGCTGACCGGCTGGCTGCTGGGCGCCTTGGTCAAGGCGGACGCGGACGTCGCCGCGACCGTCGCGGCCAAACCCTTCGCGGCCCTGCCCCTGGTGAACGCGGCCCGGTTCTGAACCCTCGCCGAGACCGCGTCCGATCCCGGATCCGCTCACGCGGGTCCGGGACTTTTTCGTGCCTGAAGGGCAGGTCCCATCGGTGAAGCAGTGGCTCGGCGCGCCGCCTAGTCCGCGTTGGTGCGAACCACCACCGGCAGGCCCGCCGCCGGCGCGGCCAGGGCGGGCCCCGGCTCGACTCCCGCGACCATGAACCGATGGGACCCGGCCTTGTAGCCGAACGACCAGTACTGTCCGGCCAGGGCGGACCGCGCGGGCGGCGTCAAGGCAGGGTCGGCGATCCAGCCGCTCTCGGCGGCGGCCTTGCGGTAATAGGTGGCGATCGCCTCCCGCCCCAGGCCGACAGGCGCGCGATAGACCTTGGTGCTGACGTTCGACGCGCGCCAGATCCGCGATTCGGCGGCCAGGCCGGTCTCGAGCACGCGGTCATAGTCGCCGGCCGAAGCCTGGCTGAGGGGTAGCGTGCGGGCGTCGACGAACTGCGCCGGCGGCGCGGGGGTCCGCACCGCCGGCGCCGGGCCGCACGCGGCCAGGCCCAGGGTCATGGCGAAGGCGACCGCCAGCAAGGGCGGAACAAAGGCGGTCGATCGCGTCATCGGGCCTCGACGTCGGCGAGTCGGCGTCAGGGCTTGGCCTGCCGCACGACGGTGTCCAGGGCGGTGTTGTAGGCGCTCTTGGAATTGCTGCCCACCGCCTCCTCACCCGTGTTGCGGTCGGTCGGCACGGCGGCCAGGTCCAGCGCCTTGCCGGCGGCCGAGGGATCGTCCTGGATCGCCTTGAGCGCGGCGTTCGTGCCGATGGTCACCCATTCCTTGGCCACCGCCGCGGCCGCCCCGACGCCCTTGCCGCCCACGCCGGACTTGTCGATGATCGTCAGGCCGCTCTTGAGCACGGCGCTCAGCAGCTCGGCCTGTTCCTTGCGATCGGTGGTGATCGAGGCGGCCGCCGCTTGCACGCCGCCCACATAGTGGCCCAGGGCCGTGGCGTTCTCGTAACGGTCGACCTTGGCCCCGTTGGGCAGGGTGACTTGCTCGGTGGCCTCGAACCGGTTGATCGGGTTCTCGTTCTTGGTCCCGCCCACCTGCAATTGCTGCATCATGTCGGCCAGGGGCTCAGTCTGCTTGTCGTTGAGCATCTGCTTGGCGTAGGTGGCGAAGGCCGTGCCGTCGCGGGTCTCGGCGTTGAACGACAGCTCGCGCATCACGCCCGACACGTCGCTTTTGAGCACCGCGGTCAGGCCCTCGGCCATGGTCCGGGTGGCCGCGTCTCGGTCCATGACGCTGACGCCCAGCAGCAGGTTCTGCTGTGGGACATCCTTCAGCACCGCCGAACCCTCGGCGAACAGCCGCGCCTTGAAGTCGGCGTCGGTCGACTGGGCCCCGGCCTCCAGGATCGCCTTGTAGCTCGAGGTGTCGAGCGTGGTGCTGTCGCTGTGCGCCGCGCCGCCCATCGAGACGGTCGTGGTGTCCATCTCCTCGCGGTGGATGGACGCGGACAGCACGCCACGCAGCTGTTCGGGGCTGAGGGCCTTGAACGCCTGCTCGGCGACGGCGGGATTGCCCTTGAGGCTGGCCAGCACCTGGCCCACGGCGGCGGCCTCGGCGTCGCCGTGGCTGGTGACCCGGATCGAGCCGCCCAGGGTGAACGGACTGGTGGTGTCGGCGGCGTGGTCCTGGGTCGAGCCGGCCTGGGCCTTGACGTAGTCCAGCTTGGCGTCGGCGGTGGCGTGGGTGGCGATGGCCTTGCCCAGGGCCTCGACATCGGCCTTGCCGTGATAGTCGCCGCCCGCCTTGGCGAAGGCGTCCGACAGCGACTTCAGCTCGGCCCCGCCCAGGTCCTTGGCCATCTCGGCGAAGAAGTCGCGCTTCTCGTCGGCCGACAGGCCGCCCAGGCCGAAACTCTTACCGTCGTTGATCTCGGAGGCCAGCTTGTCGAGCCCGCCGTCCTTGGCCAGCTCGCTGATCGCCGCCCGGGCGTTGGTCGCGTCCAGTCCCTTCAGGGCGCCGACCGCGTTCTTCACGTCACCGTTGGTGATCGGGTTGAAGAAGCCGCTTTCCATCGCCTTGTGGACGGTGTTGACCGCGTCCTTGGACGGCTGGAGCGAGGGGGGCGGAGGCGGTGGCGGAGGCGCCTGGCGAACCGTGGTCGAGGACGCGGCGTCGAGCATGGCGAAACTTCCTGACTGGCCGCCAACCTCGGCGGCGCCTGGAGTTTCGACCGCGGAGGTCACGATCGCCAGCTAGGGAATTCCCTAGTCCCGGCGATGGGCGATCGCGCCGTCAGGTTGCGCGCGGCGGCGCGGCGCGCAATGGTCGGCGCCGGCGATATCGTCGCCTCACGGAACTCATCGGGACCGGTGGGGTTCCACTTCCAACGCCAGCGCTTCAGGTATGTCGGACTTAATGCTTTGTATGTCGGACTTAATGCTTTCTCGTCGCGTGAGCGACCTGGCGCAAGCCGACCGCTTCCAGTTGCTGGTCGACGCCGTGAAGGACTACGCGATCTATCTTCTCGACGTCGATGGCCGCGTCGCGACCTGGAACACGGGCGCGCAGCTGTTCAAGGGCTACACCGCCGAAGAGATCATCGGCCAGCATTTCTCGACCTTCTACACCGAGGAGGACCGCGCGGCGGGCCTGCCCGAGCGGGCCTTGCACACCGCGGCGACCGCCGGCCGGTTCGAGTCCGAAGGCTGGCGCGTTCGCAAGGACGGCACGCGATTCTGGACCCACGTCGTGATCGACCCGGTGATCGAAGCAGGCGAGGTGATCGGCTACGCCAAGATCACGCGCGACGTCTCCGAGCAGCGCGCGGCCGATCAGGCGCTGTATGAAAGCGAGCAGCGCTTTCGGCTCCTGGTCCAGGGCGTCAAGGACTACGCCATCTACATGCTCGACCCCGAGGGCAACATCACCAACTGGAACTCCGGCGCGCAGGCCATCAAGGGCTACGCCGCCGACGAGATCGTCGGTCGCCACTTTTCCCTGTTCTATACGCCGGAGGATCGTGAGGCCGGGGCGCCGGCGAAGGCCCTGGCCACGGCGCTGCGCGAGGGCAAGTTTTCCGGCGAGGCCCAGCGCGTCCGCAAGAACGGCGAACGGTTCTGGGCCAGCGTCCTGATCGATCCGATCCACGACGAAACCGGCAAGTTGCTGGGCTTCGCGAAGGTGACCCGCGACATCTCCGAGAAGCGCCGCGCCGAAGAGGAGCTGGAACGCTCGCGCGAGGCCCTGGTCCAGGCCCAGAAGATGGAAGCGATCGGGCGACTGACCGGCGGCGTCGCCCACGACTTCAACAACCTGCTGACCGTGATCCGCGCGTCGGCCGACTTCCTGCGGCGGCCGAACATCTCCGAGGAAAAGCGGGCGCGCTATGTCGAGGCGATCGCCGAGACCGCCGAGCGGGCCGCGACCCTGACCGGGCAGCTTCTGGCCTTCGCCCGCCGCCAGCCCCTCCAGCCCGAGGTCTTCGACGTCTGCTCGCGCCTGAGGGGCCTGCAGCGGATCATCGGCAGCATGATCGGCTCGTCGGTGACCATCCAGAACGACCTGGCCGAGACCGAGCATGTCGTCGAGGCCGATCCCACCCAGTTCGACACCGCGATCCTCAACATGGTCATCAACGCCCGGGACGCGATGCCGCGCGGCGGGACGATCAGGATCAGCGCCAGGACCGTCGACGGCGTCCCCGCGGTTCGGGGCCACGCCGGCGCGAGCGGGGCGTTCGTCGCCGTCGACATCTCCGACGACGGCACGGGGATGTCGCCCGAGACGCTCCAGAAGATCTTCGAGCCGTTCTTCACCACCAAGCCGGTCGACAAGGGCACGGGCCTGGGCCTGAGCCAGGTCTACGGTTTCGCCAAGCAGTCGCGGGGCGAAATCGACGTCGCCAGCCAGCTGGACGTCGGCACGACCTTCACGCTCTACCTGCCCAGCGTCGATGGACAGGCCCTGACGGTTCCCGTCCCCGCCGCCCAGCTGGCGGACATGTCGAAGGTTCCCCAGCGGCGCGTCCTCCTGGTCGAGGACAACGAGGGGGTCGGCAAGTTCGCGGCAGGCCTTCTCAAGGAGTTGGGCCAGGCGGTCACCTGGGTTGGCGACGGCCAGGCCGCGCTCAGGGCGCTGACCAACGACCCCGGCGGTTTCGACCTGGTGTTCACCGACGTGGTCATGCCCGGCATCAACGGGCTGGAGCTGGCCCAGCTGATCCAGCAGCAACGCCCCGACCTGCAGATCGTGCTGACCAGCGGCTACAGCCACGTCATCGCCGAGCAAGGCGCCCAGGGCTTCCCGCTCGTGCGCAAGCCCTATTCGATCGACGGCCTGCTGGCGATCCTGGCCTCGCGGCCGGATCAGCGCGGATAGCCGCCGACCTCCTTCTCGTCGTCGATCACCCGACCGGTTCCCTTGCGGACCTCCTGGACGATGCGGCGGTCGACGGCGTCACGATCCCAAGGCCGGGCGCCGGCGTTGGCCAGGACATTGCCTTCGACTCGCCGGGCGTCGATCGCTTTCAATCCCTCTGGCCATAGCGACGGCCTGTCCAGCAGCCTGATCCTCGGCAAGGGATCGGTGGGCAGGACGCGGGTCGGCGGCATCTCGCTTCCGTCGGCATAGGTCGCCAGGTTGTCACGCGCATAGAGGTCCAGGTCGCCCTGGCCCTCGACGATCAGGAACGGCAGCTTCGGATCGGTCGAGGCCCCGCCCTTGACCACGTTGCCGACCAGGGCTAGGCGCCCGGCGCGCCAGGCGTGGCCCGCCCACTCCGAAGCGTTCAGCGCGTAGTGCATGGCCCGCGTGCCCGGATCATAGACCAGGTTGTTGACCGACACGGCCTCGACCGCGCCCTTGAACAGCTGGTTGCGCTCGCGGTTGTGGGCGTAGAGGTTGCCGACGATCAGCACTTGCGTGGCGTTGTCGTGGATCAGGCTGCCCTTGGAATGCTCGCCCTTGACGTGGCTGGCGTTCGACAGGCCCTCGGCGACGATGTTGTTGCTGAAGGTGATCCGGTGCGAAGTCCCTTCCTGCCACCCCTTCGGGTCCTCGCCGCCCGAGAACCGCGGGCCCGAGGCCGAGAGGTTCTCGTCGGTGGCCCAGCTGATCGAGCAGTGGTCGACGATCACGTCGTGGGCCTTCCAGCAGGTAATGCCGTCGACCTCCCAGCCGCTGCGGGCGGGCGCGCCGTCGCGGCCGGCCCGCACCCGCAGGTGACGGACGATGACGTCATGGCTTTCGATCGCCAGGCCGCCCCGGATCAGCGTCACGCCCGGCGACGGCGCGGTCTCGCCGGCGATGGTCAGGAAGGGTTCGGTGACCTTGAGACCATGCCGGCCCAGGTCGATGACGCCCGCCACGTCGAAGACCACGGTCCGGGGCCCCTTGGCCGTCACGGCGGCGCGGAGCGAGCCCGGGCCGTCACTCGCCAGGCTGGTGACCCGAATGACCGTTCCGTCGTCGCCGCCGGGCGTGCCGCTGGCCCAGCCCAGGCGCTCGAACATCCGGGGCCTGGGCGCCGCCGCCGCGCCGAAGGCTGGCAGCGCCAGGGCGCTCCCCAGCAGCATCGCCCGCCGCCCGATCGTGGTCGCTTCGCCAGTCATGCCACCTCCCTCAAGATCCGCGCGCCAGCCAGTCGACGGTGTTGGCCAGCCAGCGCCGCTGCAACGGACCGGCCATGTCCGGCAGGCGGTGCACCAGCACCCGCATGCCGTCCTTGCGCGCGATGAAGCTGGCCGCGCCGTTCCTGCGATCGTGGTCGCGGCTGTAGGCGGCGATCACCTCGACGCCCGTCCCGTCGCCCCTAGGGCCATCGATCAGCAAGCCGTTGGACGGCTGGCCCTCCACCTGGTGCAGCACGCTCAGGCCCCGGTCGACCGGCAGGCCGGCGAAGGTGGAATGGGCGCGGACATAGTTCCAGTTGCCCATCCAGGGCGCGCGCAGCCCGCCCACCTGGCCGGCGTAGTCGAACAGGCCCAGGCTGGACAGTTGCCTGGCCACGCCCTCGGCCAGGCCATCCTCCTGCACCATGGCCAGCAGCGGAACGCCGGCCTTGGTCGCCGCCAGCACCTCGGGCGGCAACTCGCCCAGGATCACGACGGGCTTGTCGCCCTTCTTGGGCTGGGCCTCCAGGCCGGTCTGTTCCCCGACCTGGCGGCGGACGATCTCGTCGCTCTTCAGGCCCGAGGCGATGACGCCGTCGTAGCGGACGCCCGGCTTGAAGTCCTCCAGGACGACGCCCGGCACGGCCGCCAGCTGGTCGCGCAGGCTGCGGGCGACACCCGAGACGCCGATACGAACCGCCTTGGCCGGCTTCGGCCCGGGTCCGGCGACCCAGATCTCGCGGTCGGAGACGACGTCGCCCAGGGCCATGCGGATCACGTTCAGCCCCTCGCGCCGCAAGGCCGGGGTGCGCACGCGCTCGGCCACCAGGTAGCTGAAACGATCAGGCGACTGGGCCGGAACCGGCCAGCGGCCCAGGGTCTCGACGCTTCCGTCCGGTCCGACCAGGCTCAGCACCAACTCGCCCACCACGGCCTTGCCGGTGTCGTTGAACAGATAGAGATCCAGTTCGGCGCTGTCGCCCGCCGCATAGGTCAGGGCGCGCGGCTTGGCGATCGCCAGCACCGGCCGCAGGCTCTGGCCCAGCAGGGCCGGATCGGCCTTGAAGCCACGTAGGTTGTCGACGATCCCCGAATGGTTCTCGATCGCCGTGCTTTCCCAGCCGGAGATGGCGGCCACGTCGACGGTGTCGCCGATCCGGATGTTCTCCAGATACTCGCGCCAGGCCTCGTAGGCCTTGCGGCCGACCGACAGGAACAGGCGCTCGCTGGTCGGGAAGGCCGTCTGGAAACCCCAGCGCTCCAGATAGCCGTTGGTCGAGGCGACCACCGCCCTGTGGTCCTCCAGGTCGTAGCTCTTGCCGCCCTTGGCCAGGATTTCCACCAGCATGGCCGAGTGGTTGTCGGCGACGGCGCAGCCCTGCATCTCGCCGAATTCGACGATGAACGGCTTGCCGGTCTGGCGGTGGATGTAGTCGTCCTTGCCCTTGTAGAACCGGTCGTACCACTGGTCGCCGGCCCCCTGGTGGTTGACCCACCAGCCGCCCCACTCGTCCTTGTCCGAACGCCAGTAGCGGTCGTCATAGGGCAGGTACAGGGCCTGGGCCGCCCCCCGCGCGACGAAGCCGTCGTTGAGGATCACCGTTCGGCTGGGATCCAGGTCATGGATCGCCTTCAGCACCGCCTGGACGTCGGGATTGGCCAGGTTGGCGCCGATCTCGTTCTGCAAGGTGTACTGGACCAACGACGGATGCGAGCGGAAGGCCCGGGCCATGGCCTTGCACTTCTCGACCATAAAGTCGCGGCTGAAGGCGTCGGCGGGCGACAGGGTCTCGCCGGGCTTAAGGTCCTTGCCGATCGCGTGGCGGCCGCCGCCGGGCTCCATCACCCGCAGCAGGCCCATCTCGTCCATGGCCGCGAACACCTCGGGCTTGCCGACATTGCGGTGGAAGTGGAGCGTGTTGAGGCCCAGGGTCCTGGCCGAGCTCACCTCGCGCCGGGCCAGTTCCGGGGTCGGCCACAGGCCGTTGAAGCCCCAATAGCCCCACGAGATCGCCGAATACAGCCGCACCCGCCGGCTGTTCAGGCGCAACAGGGCGTCGGTTCCCAGGCCCTCGGGCGCGAACCAGCGGAAGCCGAAGCGCACCTCGCGCGTGTCGACGGCGTCGCGCGCCTCGGCCCAGCGGAATCGCAGGCGATGCAGGTTGGGCGCGTCGAGATCCCACAGCCTGGCGCCGGGCGCATGGACCGCGAACCGCGCGCACAGGCGCCGGTCGTCGAGCCGCTCCAGGGCTTCCAGCCGGACGTCGGCGACGACCGGCCGGCCCGTGTCGTCGACCAGCGTCGCCGAGGCCCTGGCCTCCAGACGATCGAGCCCGCCCTCGGCTAGCGGCCGCTCCAGCGCGATCTCCATGAAGGCGGTCACGCGGCGTGGGTCGGGCCTGTTCAGCACCCAGGCGTCGTCGATGCGCGCGGCCAGCGGGTGGATGCTCAGCGTCAGGCCCCGATCCAGCCCGCCGAAGCCGTGCGACGCGAACAGCTTGGCCTTGCCCCACATCATCGTCGTGGAGTCGCGCCAGTCGAACCGGCCGCCGGGATTGGTGATGCGGATCGCCAGGCGGTTGGGCTGGCCCGGCCGCATGGCGGCGGTCAGGTCGCAGTCGATCGGCAGTTCCGACAGGATCGAGTAGCCGACCAGCTGTTCGTTCAGGAACACCTCGGCCCGCAGGCGCGCGCCGCGGATGTTCAGCCTCACCCGCTTTCCCTTGGCGGACGCCGGGATGTCGATCGCCTTCGACCACCACGACACGCCCTTGTAGGCGCCGTATTGCGGCACGTCGTCGTCCTCGGCATAGCGGTATTCGTCGGCGCCGTAGGGCCGCGCGCCGAACTTGCCCCACAGGTGCTGCTCGACCGTCGTCGGCAGGTCCACGCGCAGGGCGTCGGACGAACCCAGGCTGGCCCAGCCTCCGCTCGGCGGGTTGACCGGCAGGGTCTTCAGGTCGAACCGGCCAGGCAGGTGGATGTCGTCGTCCTTCCAAGACGCGGCCTGGTCGATCCACAGGCTCCAGCCCTCGTCGGCAATGGCCAGCGGGTCGGTCCCGGCGGCGTTCGCCGGTTCGGGCCCCAGGACCTGCGCCAGGCTGGCGGCCACGCCCAGGCCGCCGGTGGCGAGCAGGCTTCGTCGATCTGGGCGCATCATCCGGCTCGCTGGGCTTGGATTTCGACCGGGTCTTGGAACGGGGCGTCGCGGGTCACGGACGCCACCCGTCGGGTCCGGCCAGGAACAAATCGCGTGACCAGGCCTTCGCTTCGTCCGGCGTCAGCTGGCGGCTGCGCGGCTCGCGGGTCTTGGGGCTGGCTCCCCGTCCCGTCGAGGCGAACTCGGCGTAGGTGGCCGTGCCCAGGGTGGCGGTCTTGCCCGGCGTCCATTCGCGCCAGCCCTCGGGATGCAAGGCCGCGTCGATGCGGGTGCGCATGAAGATCACCGTCGCATAGGCCCGCCAGGCGCGGCCGAAATAGAGGGAACCCACCTTCGGGTCGGCGGTGATCAGGCAGCGGTCGAAGACATAGGCGCTGTCCTGGTCCGGCCTGGACTTGCTCTGGGCCGTGATCATCACCGTTTCATGGGCGATCCCGTGGATGTGGCAGCGGTCGAAGAAGGCCTTGGCGTCGCCGAAAATGAAGTCGACATGGCCCTCGACATAGCAGTCGCGGAAGTACTGCCGGCTGGGCGCCGCCTTCTTGCTGGCCGCGTAGAGCGTGTCCTGGGCGCCCAGCAGGCGCACCTTCTCAAGGACCGCGCGGTCGGCGCTGATCGCCAGGGCCACGGCTTGGGACGGCCGGGGGTCCTTGAGGTGGTAGTCGTTCTGGATGGTCAGGTTCCGGGCGCGGAAGCCGTCGCCCGACACGTTGACCGAGGCCGACTTGAACGTGCCGCCGGCCGTGATCGCCCCGTCGCTCCAGACCAGGAGCACGTCCTGCGGCCGCTTGCCCTTGCCGACCAGGCGGACGTTCGGCTTCTGGATATCGAGCTTTTCGCGATACTCCCCGGGCGCGATCTCCAGGGTTCCGCCGTCGGCCGGCAAGGCGTTCACGCCGGCCTGGACGGTGGCGTAGGCGCCGCCTTTTCCGACCCGCAGGGTGGCGGCCTGGGCGTCCAGCCCCAGCATCAGGGCCGCCAGACCGCAGAGGAAAGCGATCCGCCGGGTCACGCTCGGGCCGCCCGCAGGACACCGTCGCGCGCCGTCAGGCGGACGCGCTGGCCTTTCCTCATGTCGAGGTCGATCGTCGAGCCCCCATAGCGCACGTGATGGCGGCCGGCGGCGGCGGCGGTGAGCACCGCGGCCTCCAGCTTGCCGCGCGTCCAGGTCACGTCGACGCCGACCGCGCCCCGGGCCCGCAGGCCCGTCAGCCGCCCGGTCGGCCAGGCTGACGGCAGGGCCGGCAGCAGCAGGATCTGGTCGTTGCGGCTCTGCAGGATCATCTCGGTCATGCCCGAGGTCCCGCCGAAATTGCCGTCGATCTGGAACGGCGGGTGGGCGTCGAACATGTTGGGAT
>Ga0209758_1001389_pt1 | contig 28787 bp, 25 predicted proteins | sample AraplaMF_Col_mMF_FD_184258 | JGI IMG/M metagenome (GOLD analysis project Ga0209758, IMG submission 184258) | Arabidopsis root microbial communities from the University of North Carolina, USA - plate scrape MF_Col_mMF (SPAdes) (version 2) | ecosystem: Host-associated > Plants > Roots > Endosphere...
TTCGACGTGTCGGTGTCGATGCTCAGGTGCGAGAGCAGACGAGCCTGGGGATCCAGCAGCTCGATCGCATAGCCGATCGGATTGGCGGTCTGTGGAAACCAGAGCTCCAGGTAGCTGGGCGTCCGATCGTTGGGCTGGATGCGCCAGGGAAGCCTGGCCTCGCCGTCGTGGAAATCCGTGGGACGAACCATTCCGTGCAGCGAATCCAGAAAGGTATTTGCCGCCGGCACCACCAGCGCCGTCGGCCCCCTGCGCTGCCGGCGCGTCGCGATGAGCTGATTGATCGCGGCCTCGAGTTCGGTGTTGCCGTCGTGACGCCCTCCGGAAAAGCCGTAGCTGAAGTTGATCACCACGCGCAGCTTTTCGACACCGTATCGCTCGGCAATCAGGTCGGCGCGGTTGAAGATGTAGTGAAACGCCGACAGCATGTACATGTCCTTGCCGAAGCCCGACGTGTCCAGGGCGATGGTGTTCGGAAGCTGCACGGCAATGATGCGGATTTCTTCGGCCGGATCCTCGCCGCGTTCCGCGCCATATCCGGTCGCGAGGTCCATGACGTGGGAACCGTGCGTCGCGTGGCGGTCGATCAGGCAGCCGAACTCTTCGGCATCCGCCCTGGCGCCTGCCTCGCGATACAGCGTATCCTCGTCGTCGCCATATTGCGCGATGTAGTCCTCGATCCGGTTGCGCGTGTACTCCCGGCCAAACAGCACGCTGTGCTGCGCTTGATCGGCGACGGCCGACTGCAGCCAGCAGAATTCGACGCGGCTTCGCCGCCCGGTCGCGTCACGGAAGTGGCGATGAGCGAACGGCAGCCCGTCGTCGATCACCGCCATGACGGTGATCCGCTTCTGACCGATCCGCTCCCGCAGTCCGCCGTCGGGAGTCCAGTCCGGCATCGCCGCCTGATCGAAGGACTGGTTCAATGCGGCATCCGGAACTGGAAACGCAACACGGAAACGGGCTCTCTTGATGTCGACGAGCAAAGGCTCGATGAAGTCAACGAGGACCTCCTGCAGGGCGTTTCGAAGCAGCTCCGCCAGTTCGTCGGCATCCCTGATCTCATGATCGAAAGGCTTCTCGGCGACGAAGGGAACGAAGGTCAGTCCGGCCTGCCTCCACACCGTCGGCAGCCGGGCTCCGGGCTTGAGTTTCCCAAGTTCTTGCAGACGCGTCTGATTGGACGGGAGTTCAGCCAGGGCAGAAATGTACCTGAAGAACTTCCGGATCCCCGGAAAGGCGTAGCCCTTGCCGGGCCCGAAATTCCATACCTCGTACGGGCTGAGATACAAGGGCACCTTGCCCGGGTCGTCGCGCAACTCGTCGACCTTGTCGGTGTCGGCCATGGCCTTGCCCTATCGCTGGAGTTCGAATTCCTCGCAGGCCTTGTCCCAAAGCCACGCAAACAACCCGGATCGGCCGACCTCGATACTCCCGGTTTTTGTGACGCCGTAGGGATCGTTGGTTCCTTTCGCGAATTCGTGGCCGAAAAAGTCGAGATCGCCCTTCGCGGAATAAGCATAGGCCTGGACGCTGGTCCGGTCGCCGCATTTCGCCAGCACGATCTGGCCGACGGCGCGTCCCAGGATGGCACCGGCCCAGGTGTCGATCGGAAAATGCACCCCCGCCACGGTGCGGTTGACGGCAATTCGCTCGGCCAGCTTGCTGATCAACGCCTGGCGCGCCTGGAAATCGGTGTAGTGGTGACGTTGGCGTTCGACGAAGGCGTTGAGCACCGTTGCGACCGCGAACGCCTCGGTCGCATGCGCGCTCGGGAAGCTGCCGTGCGCCGGAGTCGGTATCGGAGGCATCACCGTCGCGCCGATGCGATCGGGGCGCCGGCAGGCGAGATGATGCTTCACCACCATCGCGACATGTGCGGCCAGCACCTGGGCGATCGAGATCAGCTCGAAGGTATGGCTGTTGGCGCCGACCTGAAGACCAAGCAGCATGGCAAAATAAGGCGTGGGAAAACCGAGCTGGGTGATGATCTCCGGCGCCCGGTCGGGCCGCTGGTCCATGTAGGCGCGCATGAATTTCAATTGCGCCTTGAAGGTGCCGACATCCGGACGCCGAACGGCGTAAAATTTGTTGTGGTCGGCCTGCTCATCGCCGCCGCCGTAGTGCCCGTGGCGGCCGTAGGTCAGGCTCACCGCCCTGTCTTCTTCTCCCACGGTCCAATCGAGATCCTTCAGAAATTCGGTGATGTAGAGCGACGCCCGCACCCAGTCGGCCCACAGCGCCATATTGCCGGGCGCTGAAAAGGCGAGTTCCCTGAATTCGCCGGCCGGGTAGGGATTTGCGACATGGGTGATGGCCTGCTCGGCGATTTGCAGACCTTGCACCAGCAACGGATCGTATACCGGGTCGGCTCCGGCGCCGAGGAACGAGCCAAGCCCGGTAAAATTGAGGTTTGCTCCCCCGGTGCCGCCGGTACCGCCGGTGCCACCCGTTCCCCCAGTGCCACCCGTTCCACCCGTCCCGCCCATAATCGCCATGGTATTTTCTCCCGCAAATCAAGGTATGCCGGCCGCGCTCAGCGCTTCGGCCGCGCGCTTGCCAAAGTTGTAGTCCGCCGCCGGATGATTTCGACGATAGGCCGCCACCGTGAAGCCCGGTTGGCGGGCCAAGAGATCCAGGGCCGCCCTTCTGGCTTCCGCGTCGCGTCCCAGATGATGCAGGGCGACAATCTTGGTGCGCAAAGTGGAGATGTGGCGGTGATGCCGCAGCAGGGAACGCTCGGCGAAATCCAGCGCCTCGCCGTAGCGGCCCGCGGACAGCAATGCCGTCGAGCTGAGCGATTCGTAGTAATATTGAAATGGGTCGATCGGCGAGAGACGGCGGGCCTTTTCGGCCGCTACGACCGCCGGCGCCGCTTCATCCCGGAATGCGTTCAGCGCCCCTTTGAGCAGCCAGGCCAGCGATTCATTCGGATTGCGGCGCAAGGCATCGTCGTAACGCACGCTGGCGATGTCCATGCGACGAAGCAGATTGTTGTGCGCGAAGCCGTCGATGGTCAGACAGAAAGCGTTTTCGGGATTGATGTCGAGAGCGCGCGCGGTGCTGTCGACGGCGATCCGCGTATCGTTCGCAGGGTCGGTGCTCCAGCCGTTGAAGACGCTCAGGATGTGCCACTTGCCGAACCAGGCATGGGCTTCAGCAGCGTTGGGAGCACGCCTCAGCGCCTCCTCGATGAGCTCGCGCGACCTGGCGAAATCACGCAGCGCGGGGCGATGCATGAGCCCGACGCCGGCGACCAGAAGCCGATGATCCTCGAGATCGGATAGCGGCCGATCGGACACATGGGCAATCGCGTCATCCGCGATCGTGCCACCAACGGCGCGGACGATTTCCGAGATACCCTCCGCGGAGCGGCTCATGAAGTGGTCGGTTGGTCCCGCGAACTGCCGCGTCCACAGGATGCGGCCGGACACCGTGTCGACAAAGTCGGCATCGAGCACGATTTCGCTGGCGCCGACCCGCAGCGTGCCGACCACGCAATAATCGGCCGCCAGGCGGGCGCGAATGGTTGAGATGTCGACCCTTTGATGATCGAGCGCCCTGCTCGACCAATGGGAAATCACCGCAGTCAGGCTGGATCGCGACAGCGAACGGCACACTTCCTCGGCCAGCCAGTCGCCGAGAAGCGCCTGGTCGGAGGTTTCGGCGATGGTCCGAAACGGCAGCACCGCGATCAATGGAAGCATCGACGGCGCCGGCGATTGCGAGGACGGGCTATAGAGGGAATAGACCTGCTGTGGGCTGAGCCGCATGGCGCCAAGCCACCGATTGAACCCTTCCTCCCGGAGGTTGAGCCCCTCCAGCAAGTCCCCCGAGCCTGGCCTCCCGACGAAGGAGACCCGCGCAAGATCGAGCGTGAGATCCGAGTTCGTGCTGCTCAGCACTTCGGAAAAACAGTCGCCCATGATCTGTTTGATATCGGACAAGGCCCGCCTGAGGCTTTGCCGTCCAGTGTCATAGCAGGCCGTCCCCCACAGCGTATCCTGCAGGAAAGGACGGGTCCGGCGTCCGAACGGCGCCGTGGCCAGCAGCGCGAACAGCGCCTTGTGCTTGGCGCCGGTGATTTCAAATCCGCCGGGCCGCGTCGAACGAACTACGCAGGCGCCAAATAGATTGATCTCGATACGCTTGGTCTCCACCACAATAATCCTCGACGGTGAGACATTCTGCAACCTGGCAATGCATTCAACCTAAACCGTATAAGTGACATCTCCAAGCGCCCTCACGCTTTTTTCACGCCATCGAAGGCGGCGGCCGGCGTTAACATCCGGTCATGAACCCGTCAGATCGAGATGGCGCAGAGCCAGGAAACCCGCAAGCCGATCAGGCCGCGCCGCGCGACCTGATCGATTTTTATCGCCGCTGGCCGGTTTTCCGACCGACCGCTGCGGGCCTGGCGGACCGGACGGACCTCTCCGCGGCAGAACGGCTGACTGTCCGGTGGCTGATCCTGCTGGCGGATCGCATCAGCGAACATGACCTGGAGCCGTTCAAGCACCCGTGAGCGCAGGTGCATCCGCGCTCGAACGGCGGGCCGGGTGCCCGATCGGCAAAGCCGTCGATCGGGAGATCATTTGGCGCGCGGATGACGACGGCCCGGAATTCGGCTCTCGACAGCTTGAATCAAATCCAGCCGGCTACATCGTGGCCAGCATGCCGCCGTCGACATAGATGGTCTGGCCGTTGACGTAGCTGGAGGCGTCGGAGGCGAGAAATACCGCCGCGCCGACCAGTTCGTCCGGATTGCCCCAGCGCTTCGACGGAACCCGCGACATCAGCCAGTTGTTGAACTCGGGGTTTTCCACCAGCGCCTGGTTCATGTCGGTCAGCATGTAACCCGGACCGATGGCATTGGCCTGGATGCCGCTCGCCGCCCACTCGACCGCCATCGAGCGGGTCAGATTCCTGATGCCGGCCTTGGCGGCGACGTAAGGTGCGATGGTCGGGCGGGCGAGTTCGCTGGCCAGCGACGCGATGTTGATGATCTTGCCGCGCTTGCGCGGGATCATGCGCTTCGCCGCCTCGCGGCCGATCACAAAGGCACTGGTGAGGTTGGTTTCGATCACGCGGCGCCAGTCGGCGGTCGAGAATTCGATCAGCGGCTTGCGCACCTGAATGCCGGCATTGTTGACCAGGATCTCGATCGCGATGCCGTCGCGGTCGAAGCGCTCGAATGCGGCGACCGCTGCCACCTCGTCAGTGACGTCGAACGCCGCGCCTTCGGCCTGGTACCCGGCGGCGCGAAGCTCAGCGACCGCAGCCTCCAGCCGGGCCGGATCGACGCCGTTGACGACCAGCCGCGCGCCGGCCTTGGCCAGGCCTTCGGCGATGGCACGGCCGAGGCCGCGGGACGAGCCGGTCACCAGCGCGGTGCGGCCGGTGAGATCGAAAAGATTCTGAGTCATGCGGTGTCCTTACCCCCGGGCTCCGGTCCTTCCATCGGAAGTGACGTCTCCATCCTGATCACAGCCATAATCAGAAGCGGCCGATTGTACCAGCCCTGCGGAACGCGGGTCCCGCCTCGAAGGAAGGGGCTAAGCGCTGCCCTCGCCGTCGTAAGATCCCGCCGCTCGCGCGATCTCGGCGGCAAACGGCTCGATTTCGCGCTCGCGCAGCGCGAACAACCAATAGCGCACGAAAATCTCGAACGTTCCGATGCGCGCCAGAACTCCGGAGGCCAGCAGCGCCCGGGCGGCGCGCTCCGGCACGAAACCGATACACCGACCAGCTTGCAGCGCGGAGAGGACGGCCATGCTGGACGAGAGCTTGAGCCGCGGGTGAGCGATCCGGCCAACGTCCACCCGATGGCCGGCCAAGGCCGCAACCAGCGCCGGCGTCAGATCACTCTGCTCCCAGAGCACGGGCGCATGATCGGCCAGTTGCGCCCATGCAAAGGCCGCCGGCATGTCCTGCGCTTTCTCCGGACTCGCGCATAATATCAGCCGGTCGGCGAACACGGCGATCTGGCGGAACTGGGGATGACTGGGAAGCGTGCCGGTCACTCCGACATCGGCCGTCCCGCGCATCACCCATGAGGTGACCTCGTCGGTGGATCCGCGCACCAAGTCGACCTGCGCTGCGTCGCCGGCCCCGATCCGTGCGCAAAGCTCCGGCATCCAGAAATCGTAGGCGTGCGGCGTACACGCCACAACCACGCATTGATCGGTGGCACGCCGGCTTTCGACGCGCCTGACCGTCAGTTCGACATCGCGCAAGATCCGCTCGGCCTCGTTCAAAAGGACCTGGCCTGCATCGGTCAAGACGAGGCGACGTCCCGAACGATCGAACAGCAGGACATCATGCCTCTCTTCCAATTTCTTGATCGAGACGCTGACCGCCGACTGGGTCAGCCCCAGCCGCTCGGCGGCATGGGTAAAGCTGCCGAAATGCGCCGCTTCGAGAAATATCCTCATCTGTTCGAAGGTCATGATGCGCTCGTAACGTCGACGTCCCGGTCGTGCAGGGAAACAAATTCTCCGCTGTCATTGGCGTGAAATAAGTCACGCGCCGGCTGCTCGATGAATTCGGCTCATTCCTGATTTCGGGACGGCCGACAATCGATCTCATCCATTGATAGGCTTCATCCGGCATGAAGTGGAGATATGCATCGGCATTTTTTGAACGAATAGCAGGCGAATTTCGCTCATTTAGCGATCAAGTGCGCATAGATCGTGCGCAACACCGTCGAATCTTTCCCGACCGGAGATGTTGGCGCGGCGCTTGCTCTTCCCTTGATCGGGACCACAAGGACATTCCTTCCACGTGGCGCAGAGCAGCGAGAACGGCATTGCCGAAAGTCGATCAACAAAGAAATTCTGTGAGATTGCTCCGATGCAGGAACGATCATCATATTCACGCACGCAACATTCGTAAGGCATGGTGATGGAATTCGGAATCTGGCTTCCGGTTTATGGCGGCTGGCTCCGGTCCCTCGACCAGCCCACCGCACCAGACGTCGCATCATGTCTCGCCATCGCGCAGCAAGCCGAAGCACTCGGTTTCGACTTCTTGTATGCGTCGGAAAATCTCCTCAACTGCATCCACGGTCCGCGTGAAAGCGTCGCCGACGCCTGGAGCATCCTGGCGGCGATCGCCGCGGTCACCAGCAAAGTCGGGCTTTGCGGCGCGGTGAAGCCGGGCTTCCGCTCGCCGTTCCTGGTCGCGCGCATGCTCGACACCCTGTCGAAGATCGCCGAGCGGCGGCTCGGCATGAACATCGTCTGCGGCTGGTGGAAGGAAGAATTCGACCTCTCCGGCGTCGAATGGCTCGACCATGACGGCCGCTATGAACGCGCCGTGGAATTCCTGCGTTCGCTCTACGGCCTGTTTCAGCCTCCCGTGGAACTGCCGGATGCAAGTTCGGCGGATCCGCAGTTCCAGAACTACGACGGCGAAGTCGATCAGGCGCCGAGCTACGGCCTCGATCATAGCGCCCTCCCGGAGGTCTGGATCGCCGGTCACTCGGCGCAGGCGGTTGCGATGGCGGCCGAGTGGGGTCATTGCCTGTTCCTCAACGGCATGCGCGACGACGAGCTGAAGCGTCATATCGAGAACGCGCGCCAGCAGGCCAACCGCTGGGGCCGGACCATTCTGGTTGCCGCCAACGCCTACGTGATCGCGACGGAGTCCCCCGAGCAGGCACGGCAGCGCTGGAAGCTGGTGCTCGACCGGCGCAACTCGCAGACCATCGATTTCTTCCGCAAGGTGATCGCGCGGTCCGGTGCCGCGGCCTGGGCCGCACTCGGCGAAGAGCAGATGGTCGATTCCAATGCCGGCTTCGAACTCGGATTGATCGGCTCGTTCGAGGAGGTTCGCGACCGCATTCCCGCGCTGCAGGCCATCGGCGTCGACCGCATCGTCTGCCAGTTCGACGACCCGATGCGCGATGCCGGGCCGTTCATGAAGCGTGTCATCCGCCCCCTGCGCGAGCGTCGCCCGATCGAGGTCGTCGAATGACCGAGATGTCCCTCAAGCCGATCGCCGCGAAAGCCACCGCCATATCCAGCCTGGTGACCAACGACCTGACGAGCTCATTCAAGGACGCCTTCAGCCGGCTCGCCTCGGGCGTCTGCGTGGTGGCGTTCTGGCGCAGCGGCCGGCTGCATGGATTGACCGCGACCTCCGTGACCCCGGTTTCGATCAGGCCGGCGCGGCTGCTGTTCTGCGTGTCGGAGACCAGCGAGAGTTTTGCGCATTTCGTGCACGGGTCCGTGGTCGGCATCTCGATCCTGAGCGGCGAGCAGCGCGCGCTGTCGGACCGCTTCGCCAGCAAGGTCGCCGCCGGCGGCTATGACGACGTCGGCGTTACCGAAGGCGCCGGCCACGCGCCGCTGCTCGACGGCGCGCTCGGCCATGTCTGCGGCATCGTCGTCGACCTGATCCCGTCGGGTGACCACGTCATCGTGCTTTGCGACGTGACGGCGGCAACCGCCGCCGGCGACGACACCCCGCTGCTCTATTTCAGACGCGCCTATCACAGCCTCCACCAAGCCAACCAGGAATCCGGGTGCTCGTCCCGCCAGGGACCTTTCTCAAGGGGAAATCGCAATGGATAAATCAATCTTTGCTGCAATGCCTAGCCTGACGCCGACGCTCGGCTACACGGCGATGATCGGGCTCGGACTGTTTTCACTGGCGCTGTCCTACGCCATCAAGACCTATCTCGTCCGCAACACCCACGACTTCATCATCGCCGACCGGCGCATCGGCCTCGGCTTCGGCGTCGGCTCGGTGATCGCGGTATGGACCTGGGCGATGGCGGTGATGATGAGCTCGGCGATGACCTACCAATGGGGGCTCTCCGGGCTGTTCTGGTTCGTGGTGCCCAACGGCTTTGCGGTGATGGCGATGATCCCGTTCGCGCGGGTGCTGCGTAAGAACATGCCGGAAGGCTACACGATCTCGGAATTCATCCAGTATCGTTTCCAGCAATCGAAGGTCGCGACCGGAATCGTCACCGTGACGATGATCTTCGGCATCATCCTGGAAATCCTGATCAACCTGAAAGGCACCTCGGTGGTGATCTCCACGGTGTTCGGGATCGACTGGAAGACCGCCACGGTGGTCGGCATCACCTGCGTGCTGGCCTACTCGTATTTCGGCGGCCTGTGGACCAGCGTGATGACCGGGACGCTCAACACGCTGATGATCACGGTGCCGGCGGCGATCGTGGTCGCCGCGGTCTATGACAAGATCCCCGGCGGGGTGACCGGCGTGTTCGAGGCGGTCGGCAAGGCCGGCGCGCAGAATCTCTCGGTGCTGCGGCCCGAGGCGGCCGCAGGGTTCGGTATCACGCTGGCGTTCGGCCTGCTGGCGGCGACGGTGTCGGACCAGACGTTCTGGCAGAAGGTCTGGGCGATCAAGAGCCGCGACGTCGGCCGCACCTTCCTGTGGGCGGGCGCGCTGTTCTATCCGATCCCGATCTGCCTCGGCATGCTCGGCCTGGTCGGCATCGCCGTCGGCCTCAAGCCTGCCGATTTCGGCGGCGACATCGCCGCGGTCGGACCCTATATCGTCTCGCATATCGGACTGTCGCTGACCCTGGTGATGCTCTACGTGCTGGTCATCCTGGCGGCGTGCTATTCGACCATCGACGGCGCCAGTTCCGCGCTGTCGTCGATCGTCGCGGTCGACATCGTCAGGCGATATTTTCCGGGCACCTCCGAGGGCCGGCTGTTCGCCGTCACCAAGGTCTCGGTGCTGCTGGGCGGCATCATCTCCACCATCATCGTGCTGTCGGGGGTCGACTTCACCACGCTGGTGCTGACGACCTACGCGCTGAAAACCTCGATCCTGCTGCCGCTGGTGCTGGCGATCCTGTGGCCGAAAACCACCACGTTCGGCTTCGTCGGCGGCGTCGTCGGCGCCATCGTGATCGGCATGCCGATCTACGAGATGGCGGGCGAACTGATCGGGACCCTGTCGATCCTGGCGATCGGCGGGGCGATCGTCTTCGTCACCGGCATCATCGGCGCGCAAAGCTTCAACCTCGCCGACCTGCGCCGCATCCCGGATGAAGTGAAGCCCGCCGTCGGCGCCGAATAGCATTCGTACCGGCTCCCCCGGGAGCCGGTCCCCTTCCCGTCAACCGTCGCAATGGAGACAAGAGATGTACACGTTGATCATCATTCTCGGACTGGCAGCGACCGTGCTGTTCGTGGCCGGTTTCGGCCGCGGGCTGCGCAACGCGATCGCCGAATACCGCAGCCATTCATTCGAGCCGTCCGACGTGCCGGACTTCAACTACGCCGGGGTTGCTGCGATCTCGGTGATCGCATCGGGCGTCATCATCGCACTGGCCGGAGTGAGCCCGGTGTTCATCTACCTCGGCCCGCTGCTGGCGATCGTCACCGCGGCCGGCGTCGGCGTGGCGTTCTTCGTCGAAAAGTCCAACGCCTAGAGCCTTTCCGGTTCTGATTGAATCAGAACCGGGCTCTAGATTCTTGTTTGACGCGTTTTCTTCACGCGAACCGGTATCCACTTCGCTCGAAAACGCTCTAGCCGGCACGGGAACTGACGCAGTGAAAGGCCCATCATGACGACCCCAGGCAAGAAGAAGACCCACCTCCTCGGTTTCATCCAGCATGGCGTCAACAGCCATGCCACCGGGATGTGGCGGCATCCGAAGGACAAGGTGGGCTGGCATTTCTCGCGGCCGGAATACTGGCAGCACATGGGCCGCACCATGGAGCGGGGCTTCTTCGACGCGATGTTCATCGCCGACGAACTGGCGCCCTACAACACCCACGAGAACAGCTCGGACGCCATCGTGAAATGGGCGGTGCAATGCCCGACCCACGAACCCTCCACCATCGTCCCGATCATCACCACCGCGACGAAACATCTCGGGGTCGGCGTGACGTTGTCGACGGCGTTCGAGCATCCCTATTCGATGTGCCGGCGGCTCTCCAGCCTCGACCATCTCTCGAACGGCCGGGTCGCCTGGAACATCGTCTCGTCGTATTCCAAGAGCGAATGGGACGCCTACGGCCATGCCATGACCGAGCGCAGCGGGCGCTACGAGCGTCTCGAGGAGTACATGGAGGTCTGCTACAAGCTGTGGGATTCCTGGGAGCCGGGCGCCATCGTCGCCGACAAGGCCAGCGGCATCTATACCGATCCCGCCAAGGTCAAGGTGGTCACCCACGAGGGCAAATTCTACAAGACCTCGGGCCGCCATTTCTGCGCGCCCTCGCCGCAGGGCCGGCCGGTGCTGTGGCAGGCCGGCTCCTCCGGGCAAGGCCGTGACTTCGCCGCCAAGCATGCCGAAGCGATCTTCGCAGTGCATCCCAATATCGACCGGATGAAGCAATATGCCACCGATCTCAATGACCGCCTCGAAACGAAATTCGGCCGACCGCCGGGATCGGTGAAGCTGATCTACGGCCTGCAAACCGTGGTCGCCGAGACGCGTTCCGAAGCCGAGGACAAGTACGAGCGGATCAAGGCCTGCATTCCGCCGGAAGGCGCACTGGCCTGGATGTCCGGACATTTCGGCCTCGATTTCTCGACCTACTCGCCGGACGCCATCGTGCAGAACATCGAGGTGCCGGGCATCCAGGGTCTGTTCGAATCGATCATCTACGCCAAGGGCGGCGCGCCGGTGACGGTGAAGGAGGCCGCGATGATCTACGCCCAGGGCATGGGCATGCCGGTCGCCGTCGGCACGGCAAAGGACATCGCCGACCAGATCGAGCACTACATGGACGACGGCGGCGCCGACGGCTTCATGCTGGCGGCGACGTATACGCCGGGATGCTTCGAGGAATTCGCGGATCTGGTGTCGCCGGAATTGCAGCGGCGAGGACGATTGCGGACGCGGTATAGCGGGTCGACGTTGCGGGAGAATTTGCTGGAGCGGTGAGACGGGCCGTGGATCCGGGGTGAGGCCCGTTGTGGGCAGGCGCCGGCGCAATATCGCCAAAGCGCAAAAACGGGAGTAAAAAACGGCGCGAGAGAGCCGTAGATGAAAACACCCCGGGATCGGAGGGCGAAGTGGCGGGTGCGAATAGCATTCCTGTTGCTGTTGGTCTTTACGATCGCGCTTTCGGCCGGCGCCTATGTCATCATGAATTTCGGCAAGCTCCAGGAGCGCATGGCCGCCGGCGAGATTCAGGCGGCGGTGCAAGGCATCACCGATTCCAAGCAACTGGACGACGCGCTCAAGCGGTATCCTTCGAGTAAAATCCTGAAGATGATCGAGATGGCGGCCAGGACGGCGACTGACACCAGCGCTGCCGCCGAACAGCTGGCTGCGGAAGGCGTGCCGGCTGCGATTTCGAAAGAGATCGATTTTGGCACGGCGAGCCGCGGCGACCTCGAGGCGCTGCGCCGCGATTTGAAAACCGCGGAGGCCAACGCGACGGCTTTCATGCCACGCTACCTCGGCCTCCTGAAAACCGAGCGCGACAAACTGGCGGCTTACGCGCTCTCGCTGCATGCGGACAAGGATCTGCTCGCCAGGTTTCTGGAAGCTATCGACAAGCGGCATGCCGATGCCACGGCGCTGGCCTCCCGAAGCGCGTCGGCACGCGCCGACTATTATCGCGCCTATGAGCGATACGTCGCGGTTCTGGCCGGCGAATTCGGCGCCTACAAGCTCGTCAACGGCGAATTCAGCTTCCCGCTTCAACGCACGGCGCAGCGCTACAACGCCGCGGCGGACGCGATGACCGCTGCGGCAGGCCGGATGGTTGAAGTGGAGCAAGAGCGGAGCAGGCTCACTGGGCCGCCGCAGGCGGGATGGGAGCATCTGGTCCGCGGAAATTAAGCTACTGCCGTCACCTGGATCGCATTGTCGACGCTTCGCAACGCCAGTGCGGTCCGGCCTCTCCCCCCGCAACAGCGGGGAGAGAGGTTAGAACGCAAAACTCAGTTCTTGGTCTTGTCGACCAGGGCGCCCTTCTTGATCCAGGGCATCATGTCGCGCAGCTTGACGCCGACTTCCTCGATCGGGTGGGCGGCGAGCTTGGCGCGGGTGGCCTTGAACGAGGTCTGGTTGACCTTGTTCTCCAGCATCCAGTCGCGGGCGAACTTTCCGCTCTGGATGTCGTTCAGCACGCGCTTCATTTCCTTCTTGGTCTCGTCGGTGACGATGCGTGGGCCGGTGACGTATTCGCCGTATTCGGCGGTATTGGAGATCGAGTAGTTCATGTTGGCGATGCCGCCTTCATAGATCAGGTCGACGATCAGCTTCACCTCGTGCAGGCACTCGAAATAGGCCATCTCCGGGGCGTAGCCGGCTTCGACCAGGGTTTCGAAGCCGCCCTTGATCAGTTCGACCAGGCCGCCGCACAGCACCACCTGCTCGCCGAACAGGTCGGTCTCGCACTCTTCCTTGAACGAGGTCTCGATGATGCCGGCACGGCCGCCGCCGATCGCCGAGGCATAGCTCAGGCCGAGATCATGGGCGTTGCCCGAGGGATCCTTGTGGATCGCGATCAGGCAGGGCACGCCGCCGCCGCGCTGGTATTCCGAGCGCACGGTGTGGCCGGGGCCCTTCGGCGCGATCATCAGCACGTCGAGATCGGCGCGCGGCTCGAGCAGGTTGAAGTGCACGTTGAGGCCGTGGGCGAACACCAGCGCCGCACCCTTCTTCATGTTGTCGTGCATGTGCTCGCGGTAGATGTCGCCCTGCAGTTCGTCGGGGGTGAGCATCATCATCAGGTCGGCCCATTTGGCGGCCTCGGCGACTTCCATCACCTTGAAGCCGGCGGCTTCGGCCTTCTTGGCCGAGGCCGAGCCCTTGCGCAAAGCGATGGCGACGTCCTTGACGCCGGAATCCTTCAGGTTCAGCGCGTGTGCATGGCCCTGGCTGCCGTAGCCGACGATGCAGACCTTCTTGCCTTTGATGAGGTTAAGGTCGGCGTCGCGATCGTAATAAACCCGCATTGGTCGTTCCTCTGTTCGGCGGCCGAACCTGTCAAATCCGCCCGTTAAATGAACCTGAAAGCGCACTTCGCGCCGGTTCTGAATGGCTGCCGGGTTCTAGGGCGGCCGGGGCCGCGAGACAAGCCCGCGGCGGTGATATTGCGATGCGTCAAGCTCATGGCTCGGTCAGCACCGGGTAAAGCGAGGCCAAGAGCAGCGCGGCCATGACGAGGTTAAAAGCCCTGACCGCGGCGGGCGACCTGATCAGCGGTTGCAGCGCGGTGCCGCACAGCACCCAGGTCACCGTCGACAGCGCCCCGAGCAGCAGCGACAGTCCGGTCTGCACCACGATGTTCCAGGGGTAGCTGGCGATCGCCGCGTAGGCGGTGACGGTGCCGATCACCATCACCCAGCCCTTGACGTTGACCCACTGGAACAGCGCGGCGCCCATGAAGGACATCGGCCGGCCCTGCTGCGCCTCCTCGGGATCCGGCGCCCCCGCCATGGCGATGGCGTAAGCGAGATAGACCAGATAGGCGGCGCCAGCGTATTTCAGCATGGTCTGCAGCACCGGCCAGGTGGTGAACACGGCGCCGAGCCCGAGGCCGCAGACCGCTATCATGAAGGCGAAGCCGAAGGTGACGCCGGCGATATGCGGCAGGGTGCGGCGCAGGCCGTAATTGAGGCCGGACGCCAGCAGCATGATGTTGTTCGGCCCCGGCGTGAAGAACATCACGGCGGCGAACACGACGAAGGCGATGGTGAGCTGGTGGGACATCACGATCTCATGCCAATTTCGGGACGACGCGGGACCGCCGCGGCGACAGCAGCATGATGGCGATGCCCAACACCACGATGACCATGCCGGCGAGCCGCAGCGGCCCGAAGCGCTCGCCGAACACGATGCTGCCGGATGCGGCGGCGATGAACGGCACCAGCAGCGCAAACGGCACCACCTGCGCGGCGGTGTAGTCGCGCAGCAGCCGGCCCCAGATGCCGTAGGCCACCGAGGTGGACAGGACGCCGAGCGCCGCGACGCAGCCGAATACAGTGAGCGACATGTGGCTCATTGCGGACCAGGTCGGACCGAGGCCATCGCCGGCGAAAGCCACGGCGAACAGCGGCGGCGCCGAGATCAAGGAGAGCCACGCGAACAGGTCGAAGATCGGCACCTGGCTGGCGCGGCGCAGCAACAGATTGCCGATGGCAAAGCAGACCGGCGCGATCATCAGAACGGCGAAGGCGCCGACGCTGAAGTCGTAGCCGACGGTGAAGCAGATCATCACGAGGCCGCAGGAGGCAACGCCGATGCCGACGATCTGCCGCCGGGTCGGCACCTCGGCGAAAACGATCACCGCGAACGCCACGGTGAACAGCGCCTGGCTCTGCACGATGACGCTGGTGAGGCCGACCGGCACGCCATGGGCGATACCGTAATTGTGCGGCAGGAACTGGCCGAAAAACAGCGTCATGCTGATGGCGATCAGAAGCGGCCAGGGGACGTCCGGCCGGCGCACGAACAGGCAGGGAATCGCGGCCAGGCTGAAGCGCAGTGCGTTGAGCAGCGCCGGCGACAGCTCGTCCAGCGCGAAGCGGCTGAGCACGAAGCCGAAGCCCCAGGTCACGGCGACGGCAATGGCGAGGATGATGTCGCGGGGTTTCATGCAGGGAACGCCTTCCCCCTTGCGGAGACAGGACAGGCGTTGGATCGCGCAATCTCTCCGCGCGTCGTCCCGGCCTCGAGCCGGGACCCATAACCCCTGGCATTGCTGGTTAAGGAAGGCATCTACTTCACTGCATAAAAGAGACGACACGGCGTATGGGTCCCGGCTCAAGGCCGGGACGACTCGTTGAAATGCTTGAACCCGCCCGCCCCTACATCCCCTCGGCGCCGCGGCCGATCGCCGCGACGCCGGTGCGGGAGATTTCGACGAGGCCGAGCGGACGCATCAGGTCGATGAACTGATTGATCTTCTGGGAATTGCCGGTGATCTCGAACACGAAACTTTCGGTGGTGGCGTCGATGACGCGAGCGCGGAATGCCTCGGCGAGGCGCAGCGCCTCGACGCGGTGCTCGCCGGTGCCGCGCAGCTTCACCATTGCCAGCTCGCGCTCGATCGAGCGGCCGGTCAGGGTCATGTCGACCACCCGATACACCGGGATCATGCGGTCGAGCTGATGCTTGATCTGCTGGATCACCATCGGCGTGCCGGTCGTGACGATGGTGATGCGCGAGACGTGCTTCTGGCTTTCGGTCTCGGAGACGGTGAGACTCTCGATGTTGTAACCGCGCCCGGAAAACAGCCCGATCACGCGCGCCAGCACGCCGGGTTCGTTCTGCACCAGGATGGAGAGCGTGTGGGTTTCGTTGGGATCATGGCGCTCTTCCATGAAGTAGGCGGAGGCTGGCTGTTCCATTTTCAAAGTCTCACATTGAAGTCTGATTATCGGCCCGGCACTGCGCGCCCCCTCGCCCCGCTTGCGGGGAGAGGTTCGCATCGTGTTCAGCTCACTCCATCACACCAGCGCCTTGCCGCCGGCGAAGGCGGCGGCGGTGGCTTCGTCGTTGGCTTCCGCCGGCAGCAGCATTTCGTTGTGGGCCTTGCCGGAGGGGATCATCGGGAAGCAGTTCTCCAGGGTCGCGACGCGGCAGTCGAACAGCACGGGCTTCTTCACCTTGATCATGTCCATGATCGCGCCGTCGAGATCGCCGGGCTTGAAGACCTGGAAGCCGACGCCGCCATAGGCCTCCGCCATCTTGACGAAATCCGGCATCGCTTCCGAATAGGAATGCGACAGCCGGTTGCCGTGCAACAGCTGCTGCCACTGCCGCACCATGCCCATGTACTGGTTGTTGAGGATGAAGATCTTGATCGGCAGTTCGTACTGCACCGCCGTCGACATCTCCTGCATGGTCATCTGCACCGAGGCATCGCCGGCGATGTCGATGACCAGGCTGTCGGGATGCGCGACCTGGACGCCGAGCGCCGACGGCAGGCCGTAGCCCATGGTGCCGAGCCCGCCGGAGGTCATCCAGCGGTGCGGCTCCTCGAAACCGTAGAACTGCGCCGCCCACATCTGGTGCTGGCCCACTTCGGTGGTGATGTAGGTGTCGCGGCCACGGGTGGCCTCGAACAGCCGCTGGATCGCGAATTGCGGCAGGATCACCTCGTCGTTCTTCTTGTAGGCCAGCGAATTGCGCGCGCGCCACTTGGCGATCTCGCCCCACCACGCCTTGATGTCGGGCTTCTTCGCTTCGGCCTTGAACACCTGCAGCATGTCGCCCAGCACGTTGCCGACGTCGCCGATGATCGGCACGTCGACGCGGATGTTCTTGTTGATCGACGACGGATCGATGTCGATGTGGATCTTCTTGGAGTTCGGCGAGAACGCGTCGGTGCGGCCGGTGATGCGGTCGTCGAAGCGCGCGCCGACGCACAGCATGACGTCGCAATCATGCATCGCCATGTTGGCTTCGTAAGTGCCGTGCATGCCGAGCATGCCGAGCCAGTTCGCGCCCGACGCCGGATAGGCTCCCAACCCCATCAGTGTCGAGGTGATCGGAAATCCCGTCGCAGCGACCAGTTCGCGCAACAGTTTCGAGGCTTCGCGGCCGGAATTGATGACGCCGCCGCCGGAATAGATCACCGGGCGCTTGGCGGATGCCAGCAGCGCCACGGCCTTGCGAATCTGGCTGGCGTCGCCCTTGAGGCGGGGCGAATAGGAGATGTGGACGTCGGACTTGCGCGGCGGATGATAGAGGCCGGTGGCGAACTGCACGTCCTTCGGCACGTCGACGACGACGGGACCGGGCCGGCCGGTTGTTGCGACATAGAACGCCTCGTGCAAAACCTTCGGCAGGTCCTCGATCCGGCGCACCAGCCAGTTGTGCTTGGTGCAGGGCCGGGTGATGCCGACGGTGTCGCATTCCTGGAAGGCGTCGTTGCCGATCAGATGGGTCGGCACCTGGCCGGTGATGCAGACCAGCGGGATCGAATCCATCAGCGCATCGGTCAGCGGCGTCACCATGTTGGTGGCGCCGGGACCCGAGGTGACCAGCACCACGCCCGGCTTGCCGGTGGAGCGGGCATAGCCCTCGGCGGCGTGGCCGGCGCCCTGCTCGTGGCGCACCAGGATGTGCTCGACCTCGTCCTGCTGGAAGATCTCGTCATAGATCGGCAGCACCGCGCCGCCGGGATAGCCGAAGATGTGCTTGACGCCATGATCGGCGAGCGCGCGAACGATCATCGCGGCGCCGGTCATCTGATTGGGGTTGTGTCGCTCGTTCTCGCTCATGACTGGCTCCGGATGCGCCCCTCGGCGCGGCTTGGTCTGGTTCGAAATCGGCTCTGTTGTTTCGGCAATAAAAAAGGGCCCCAGAGGCCCCATGCGCACCGCCCGAATGTGGATGGCCTCAGCCATCCCCGGCGGTGCGCCTGGGTACGACGATAATAAGGAGCTTGGTAATAATATTACGCATGTGGTGGCTCGGACTTCCCAAAGGTTGCGCGGAACATAGCGACCAAACCCGGGAAGTCAAGCGAAAGTGGCGGGAAAGGCCTCATTACAGCCTAGCGCGGTTCCGGGCGTTCGGCCACAGGAAACAGCGGCATGGCTGGCGCGCGCGGACGAACGGACCACCCTGATCACATTGCACGCCGGATCACACGGCATCACGCTTCGGCGTAACACCTCGATTTCCTATGCTGCGCCGCCGATGTGTTGGCGACGGGCGATATCCAACACAAGGACATCTTTCATGACCAGGAAACATCTCATCTTCGCCGCATCGGTGGTGGCGCTCGCCGCGCTCTCCGGCGAGGCCTTCGCCGCCACGAAACCCGCCGAACATCGCCATCGCATCAGCGAGCCGGCGGTGTCCCGCACCGACGTGATGCAGCCGCCGGATAACGCGTTCGACTGGATGCCGTCAGCGCCGGCAAACGCCTATGACCAGCATCAATACCACGGTGGACCGAAGACGGATTATTGAGCCGTCTGTTCCGACGATTCGTGGCCGGGCGCGAGCCCGGCCGTGACGTCCTATGCATCGTGCAATCTCGCCAGCCTCGCCCTCGCGTCCTCCGGCTTCACCCATTCGAACTCCGGCAACTGGTGGCGGAACCAGGTGAACTGGCGCTTGGCGTAATGACGGGTGTCGGCGCGGCCGATGATCGCGGCGTCTTGCAGCGAGATCTCGCCGGCAAGATGCCTGATCAGCGCGGGCACGCCGTGTGCCTTCATCGCCGGCAGCAGCGGATCGAGTTTGCGCGCCGCCAGCGCCGCGACCTCGTCCAGCGCGCCGGCTTTCAGCATGGCGCCAAACCGCGCATCGATCCTTGCGTAGAGCGCGTCACGCTCGGGCGCCAGAAACAGCGCGGTTGCATGATCCGGCGGCAGCAGCGGCGGCAGGCCGTCGCGGTGCCAGTCGGTGAGCCGACGGCCGGTGGCCTCGAGCACTTCGAGCGCCCGGGCGATGCGGCTGCGATCGCGCGGCTTCAGTTTTTCCGCCGAAGCCGGATCGCGCATCATCAGTTCGGCGTGCAGCGCCTCCGGACCATCGCGTTCGAGCCGCGCGCGCACGCGCTCGCGCACTTCGGATGCGATCGGCGGCACCGCCGACAGGCCGCGGGTCAATGCCCTGAAATAGAGCCCGGAGCCGCCGATGAAGATCGGCAGCAGCCGCTCTGCCCGCGCCGCCGCCAGGACGCGCGCAGCCTCGGCGACCCAGGCGCCGGCGGAAAAATTCACCGCGGCGTCGACGGAGCCGTAGAGCCGGTGCGGCACCGCTGCCTCTTCGGCCGGCGTCGGCCGTGCGGTAATGATGCGCAGGTCGCGGTAGACCTGCATGGAATCGGTGTTGATGACGACGCCGCCACGGTTGCGCGCCAGCTCGAGCGCCAAGGCCGACTTGCCGCTGGCGGTCGGCCCTGCGATAAGCACGGCAGCGCTGTTGTCCGGAACCAAACTCACGTCATGTCTCTCGTCGCCACCCTGATCTGCAATCCCGCCAACCCCGCGCTCGATTCGACGCTGGTCGACGGCGCGCGCGCCGTGTTGCCCTCGCCCGGCCCGGCGCGCTGGCTGTTCGACGAGGTCGCCGTCGACATCCCGTTCGACGGTTCCGACGACATCGTCGCGGTCAGCAACCGGCTGCGCCAGGCCAGAGGCGACCTGCCGATCGACATTGTCGTGCAGCCGGAAGCCAACCGGCGCAAGAAGCTTTTTCTCGCCGACATGGATTCCACCATGATCGGCCAGGAATGCATCGACGAACTGGCGGATTTCGCCGGGCTGAAGGCCCATGTCGCCGCCATTACCGAGCGCGCCATGCGCGGCGAGATCGAATTCGAGCCGGCGCTGCGCGAGCGCGTCGCGCTGCTCAGGGACCTGCCGCTCGGTGTGGTCGACGAGGTGCTGAAGAGCCGTATCACGCTGACGCCCGGTGGTCCCGAACTGGTGCGGACGATGCGGGCGCATGGCGCCTATACCTGCCTGGTCTCGGGCGGCTTCACGCTGTTCACCACCAGGGTGGCGGAGATGATCGGCTTTCAGGAGAACCGCGCCAACGAACTACTGGTCAACGACGGCAAATTATCCGGCGAGGTCGCCGAGCCGATCCTCGGCCGCGCCGCCAAGCTGGCGACGCTGGTCGACCTGCGGGAGTCCTTCGACGTCGACAACCTCGACACCCTGGTGGTCGGCGACGGCGCCAACGACCTCGCGATGATTCAGGCGGCAGGCCTCGGCGTTGCCTATCACGCCAAGCCGGCGGTCGCCGCCGCCGCCAGCGCGCGGATCGACTTCGGCGATCTCACGGCGCTGCTGTATGCGCAGGGTTTTCGCCGGGACGAATTCGTCGGGTGAGGTCTTCTTTTACCTCTCCCCGCGCGCGGGGAGAGGTCGGCGCGAAGCGCCGGGTGAGGGGGCGCCTCCAAAAAGCCGAGCGGATCGAGAGTCACCACCCCCCTCACCCCAACCCTCTCCCCGCAAGCGGGGCGAGGGAGCGCGCTGCGGACGCGGCGCTTCTGCCATCGACAACTAAGTCCTATCGCTTCCCCGCCCCCATATACCCAAACAAGAATCCCGCGACCTTGCGCTTCTGGATTTCCTCGCTGCCTTCGGTGATGCGGTAGCGACGGTGGTGGCGGTAGATGTGCTCGAACGGCTTGTGGCGTGAATAACCCATGCCGCCATGGACCTGCATCGCCTGGTCGGCGGCCTCGCAGCACAGCCGGTTTGCCCAAAAGTTGCACATCGAGACCTTGTCGGACAGTTGCTGCTCGACCTCGGCCTCAGTCAGCCGGTCCATTTCCCATGCGGTCTTGCGGATCAGAAGCCGCAGCATTTCGGCCTGGGTCGCCAGTTCCACCAGCGGCCACTGGATCGCCTGGTTCTCGGCCAGCGCGCGGCCGAACGGTTTTCGCGTGCGGGCATATTTGACGCTCTCCTCGATGCAGTAGACCGCCGCACCGAGCGAACTCGCCGCCTGCCGGATGCGATTTTCGTGGACAAAACACTGCGCCAGCGACAGGCCGCGGCCGACCTCGCCGAACAGCGCCTCGTCGGGCACGAAGACGCCGGTAAAGCTGACGCGCGGATGGTCGGTCGGCATGTTGAAGGTCCACATATACTCTTCGACCTTCACACCCGCCGTTTTCGCCGGCACCAGAAAACAGGTGATGCCGCGGGCATCGCCGTCATTGCCCGAGGTGCGCGCGAACAGCGCGCAGTGGGTGGCGACATGCATGCCGGTGGTCCACATCTTCTCGCCGTTGATCACCCAGCCGGACACGCCGTCGCGTACCGCCTGTACCGCGCGGGTCTCCATGTGGGTAGCGTCGGAGCCATGCTCGGGTTCGGTCAAACCGAACGTGATGCGATACTTGCCACTGATAGAGCCTTCGATCATCGCCTTCTGATCGTCGCGTCCGTAGCGGTCAAGCATGGTGACCAGCGGCAGGTTGCCGACGATGGAATGCTCGTTCTGCAGATCGTTGTGCAGGCCGAGGCCCTTGGCGGCGAAATGCTCGCGGATGACGGCCATCCAAAGGTTGGAGCCGTCCCGGCCGCCGTAGCGCTTTGGAACGGCGAACCGCAGATGGCCGGCCTCGTCGGCGAGATCCTTGACCTTGCGCAGCAGCGCTTCCCATTCACGCCGCGGCAGGCCGCCGTTCTCGAAATCGGTCCGCGCCCATTCGCGGCGGTGATCGAAGAAGCGGACGTTGTCGTCCTGATCTTCCAGCGGCTTGACCTTGCGCGCAATGAAGCGATCGAGCTCGGCGAGATAGGCGACGAGATCCGTCGGCAGGGCAAAATCCAAGGCGCTCTCCCACGGTCTTGCTTCGCTTCGCTGCCGCCGATTAAGGTGCGGGCACACAATCAAGTCAAGCAATCGGGAGCGATCATGGACCTGAAATTCTCCACGGTGACGCGCAAGGGCGCCATCACCATCGTCACATTGTCGCGTCCCGAGGTGATGAATGCGCTGCACACCGATGCGCATTTCGAGCTGCATGAGGTCTTCGACGATTTCGCCGCGGATCCCGAGCAATGGGTCGCCATCGTCACCGGCGCCGGCGACAAGGCGTTCTGCGCCGGCAACGACCTGAAATGGCAGGCGGCCGGCGGCAAGCGCGGCTGGAACTCAAGCGGCTTCGCCGGGCTGACGGCGCGGTTCGATTGCGACAAGCCGATCATCGCCGCGGTCAATGGCGTCGCCATGGGCGGCGGTTTCGAGGTGGCGCTGGCGTGCGACCTGATCATCGCCGCCGAGAATGCAACTTTCGCGCTGCCGGAACCGCGCGTCGGCCTTGCCGCGCTGGCCGGCGGCCTGCAGCGGCTGCCCCGCCAGATCGGCATGAAGCGCGCGATGGGCATGATCCTGACCGCGCGCCATGTGAACGCCCGCGAAGGGCTCGAGCTCGGCTTCGTCAATGAGGTGGTGCCGCAAGGCGGCGCGCTGGCCGCGGCGGAAAGCTGGGCCGAGCAGATCTGCAAGAACAGCCCGATGTCGATCCGAGCCTCCAAGCAGGCGATCCAGCACGGCATGGCAGTGTCGCTGGAGCAGGCGATCACCGAGCAGCGCGAATACCCGGCGGTGAAGGCAATGGCGGCGTCGCAGGATTACATCGAGGGGCCGAAAGCGTTTGCGGAGAAGCGGCCACCGAAGTGGCTGGGGAGGTAGCCGGAAAGCTCTCCACACGTCGTCCCGGCGCAGGCCGGGACCCAGACTCCCTGGACTCTCTTTGGAGCACGGGAGGAGAGGCTTTTCTCTAACGTGATATGCCAGGGGTTCTGGGTCCCGGCCTGCGCCGGGACGACGCCAAAATCGCATTTACGCTTTCTCTCCCAACTCCCGTTTGTACGATGCGTAGTTCGGTTGATCGACCGCCAGCTTCTCCATGGTGGTTTGCCAGAGATGATCGGCGAGATCAGGCGTTGCGAGTTCGGCTTCACCGGCTGCGATGCGGTCGGCGAGTTGGCGATTGAGATCAGCCAGTGCTCCCTCGACACCCAACAGCTGCGACAGCCGCGCCGCTTCCGCGGCATCGCTGTGCTGCGCCAGCGTCAACTGGCGCACCACCAGATCGAGGGCGTTGATCGAGACCCGCAACTTGAACGCGGCATGTCCGGTCAGCTGCGGTACGATCTCTGTGCGCAGGAAGTCCGCGACGGCCCCGATCAGTTCGGAAGGTGTCGGTTCATCCTGCATTTCAGCCTCGCGGTGCCAGCAGTCGCAACAGATCGATCTCGGTTTCCGAAGCACGCCGCCCGATCATGGCGCGCTCGATGGAATGCTCGGGGCCGGCGCGAAAGCGCGCCATCATGCCGCAGCACATCACGCCCCAGCGCAGCGTGCCCATCACTTCCCAGAACGTGACGCGTTGCGGATCGACATGATCGCCCTGGATCGCCCGGTAGCCGGCGAAGAGGTCTTCCCGCGCGCCGAACCCGCCGACCGGCTTGTGGATCTCGCCGAACCGCCACGAATTGACGCAAATCCAGCCGAGATCTTCCATCGGATCGCCGAGATGGGCCAGCTCCCAGTCCAGCACCGCGCGCACGCCGTCAGGGCCAATGATGAGATTGCCATGGCGGAAGTCGCCGTGCACCAGCGTGAGCTTTTGCGGCGGGCCGGGGTTGTGGTCACGCAGCCAGCGCAGCGCCAGTTCGAACACCGGCCGAGGCCAATCGAAGCTGCGAATGTCGCGTTGCAGTTCGGCGATTTCCGCGGCCGCCGTCATGCTGCGCAGCGAAGGCAACTCCTGCAGCGGGAGGCCGTGAATGGCTGCGATAATTCCGCCGAGCTGGCGCGCCAAATGCGGCCGAACCTGCGCGAACGCCGTATCGCGCAGGATCTTTCGCGGAATCGTCTCGCCATCGATGCGCTCCATGATGAAGCCGGTGCCGAGGCCGTCGCCCGCACCCAGCACATGCAGCACGCGCGGCGACGGCACGCCGGCAGCATGGGCGCGTTGCATCAATTGCGCTTCGGCAGCGAGGCCCGCCGCCCGTGCCGGCGCGGCGCCATACCCGGTCGGCGCACGGCGCAGTATGGCGCCGAGGTTTCCTCCATCCCGCACGATGTCGAACGACCAGGTTTCCTGGCTGGCGCCGCCGGACAGCCGCACCAGGCTGGTGACGCCGGCTGCACCCTTGCACCAGGCCGCAACGCACCGTTCGAGCAGCGCCTGCATTATCGTCCCGTGAATTTCGCCGGCCGTTTCTCCAGAAACGCGCCGACGCCCTCGCGAAAATCCTCGCTCGCGCCGGCGATCCGCTGCAACTGGAATTCGAGGTTGAGCTGGTCCTCGTAGGAATTTTCCGGGCTGTCCCAGTACAGTTTTCGGATCAGCGACAGCGCCAGCGTCGGGCCACCGGCGAGCTCATGCGCCAGCTTCATCGCTTCGCTCATCAGCGCGGCGTCGTCATGCACCCGGTTGACGAGGCCCCACTCCAACGCCTTCTCCGCCGGCAGCTTCTCGCCGAGCAGCGACAGTTCGATCGCGCGGGCCTTGCCGATCAGCCTCGGCAACAGCCAGGTCGAGCCGCAATCCGGCACCAGGCCGATGCGGCGGAATGCCTGCAGGAAATACGCCGAGCGCGCGCACAGGATCATGTCGCCCATCAGCGCAAAGCTCATGCCGGCGCCGGCGGCGGGGCCGTTGACCGCCGTGACGATCGGACAGTGCAGGTTGCGCAGCCGGCGCAGGAACGGATGGAACGCGGTTTCCAGCGCCGCGCCCGCCTTGCTGCGGCCCGGCCCCGGCTTGTCGCGTCCCTGCAGGTTGGCGCCGGTGCAGAACGCGCGGCCGGCGCCGGTCAGCACCAGGCAGCGCACCTCGGCTTTCCTTGCATCGATCTCGTCGAGCGCCTCGGCGAGCCCGCCGAGCATGTCGATGGACACGGCGTTCATCACCTCCTGATGATCGAGGGTCAGGACGGCGACCGATCCGGCGATGTCCAGTGTCACGTGTTTGAACTGCATGGTTTCCTCGAAACTATCGGCCGCCTGCTGATGCCGCGGCACGCGATTATTATTCCTCAGGGCATATTTGATTTTTCGGCGGCGCTTGTCCATGGTCGCGGCCCACAGCGTTATCAGAAGGACAATCGGATGAGCATTTTCGACCTCAAGGGCCGCGTCGCCGTGGTGACTGGCGGCAATGGCGGCATCGGCCTCGGCATCGCGCAAGCGCTGGCGGCGGCCGGATGCAGCGTCTCGATCTGGGGCCGCAACGCCGACAAGAACGCCCGTGCCGCGGCGTCGATGGCCGGTAGCCCCGGCAAGGTCGACCACCGGATCTGCGACGTGACGGATGTCGCATCGGTCAAGGCCGCGATGAGCGCCACGCTCGACAGCTTCGGCCGCGTCGACGGCTGCTTCGCCAATGCCGGGATCGGCGGCGGTGGACGCCACGCCTTCATCGATCGCACCGAGGAGCAGTGGCGCAGCATGTTCGCCACCAATCTCGACGGCGTGTTTCATGTGTTCCAGGCCGCGGCACGGCACATGACCGAGCGCGCCGCCGCCGGCGACGCCTTCGGCCGGCTGGTCGCCACCTCCAGCCTCGCCTCGATCTTCGGCACCGCGCGCAACGAGCACTATGCCGCGACCAAGGCCGCAATCAACGCATTGGTGCGCGCGCTCGCCGTCGAACTGGCACGCCAGGGCGTCACCGCCAACGCCATCCTGCCAGGCTGGATCAAGAGCGAGATGACCGAGGGGCTGATGGCCAACGACAAGTTCGTCAACAACGTCATGCCGCGGATTCCGGCCCGCCGCTTCGGCGATCCGGAGGATTTCGGCGGCATCGCGGTGTACCTGATGAGCAAGGCGTCGTCGTATCACACCGCGGATTGTCTGGTGATCGATGGCGGTTATACGGCGTTTTGATTGCGCACTGTCTCACCTTCGTCATGGCCGGGCTCGTCCCGGCCATCCACGTCTTCGGCGCCGCAAGTCTGTAAAGGCGTGGATGCCCGGGACAAGCCCGGGCATGACGGTGGAGAGTTTTGCCGAAACAACATCCTTACGACGTCGCTGCCATCCGCTCCGGTTCCTGCGCCATCGCCGTCATCACAAACCCCTCATAGCCCTTGGCCGCAACCTCGTTGCAGATCTGGCGGTAGGCGGCGACGCCGCCGATGTAGGGCATGAAAATCTGCGGCTTGCCGGGGATATTGGCGCCCATGTACCAGGAGTTGGCGCGCGGGTAGAGCGTGCCCTGCGCGACCTCGTTGACATGGGCCACCCATTTATCCTCGACCGCGGTTGACGCTTCCATGCAGGCCAGTTGCCGATCGCGCATGAAGCCGATGCAGTCGGCGATCCAGTCGACGTGCTGTTCGATCGACACGATCATGTTGCTCAGGACCGACGGGCTGCCCGGCCCGGTGATGATGAACAGGTTGGGAAAACCGGCGCTCATCAGCCCGAGATAGGTTTTGGGGCCTTCGGCCCATTTCCGGTTCAGCGTTTCGCCGTCGCGGCCACGGATGTCGATCCTGGCGACCGAGCCGGTCATGGCGTCGAAGCCGGTCGCCAGCACCAGCACGTCGAGTTCGTAAACCTTGCCGCCGGCGCGCAGGCCGTGCGGGAGGATTTCCTCGATCGGGTTCGCCCTGACGTCGACCAGGCTGACGTTCGGCCGGTTGAAGGTGGCGAAGTAGTCGGTGTCGATGCAGATCCTTTTCGATCCGATCGGATGGTCGCTCGGCTGCAGTTTGCGGGCAACGCCGGGATCACGGACGATCTCGGCGATCTTCTCCCGCACGAAGTCGGCGGCGGTGTCGTTGGCGGCCTGATCCAGCGCCAGATTGTTGTAGGCCGCCATGAAGGTGAGGCCGCCGCGGGTCCAGCGATCCTCATACCTGGCGCGGCGCTCATTGGCGTGATCGTCCAGTGCGCCGCGGTCCGGCAGGTCGGTGACGATGCCGTTGCGCATCTCTTCGCGGGCGCGGCGGCGCAGTTCCGGATAATTCTCGCGCCAGCGCTGCCGCTCCTGCGGCGTCAGCGCTTCGTTGCGCGCGGGGATGCTGAAATTGGCGGTGCGCTGGAACACGGTGAGATGGGCGGCCGGTTCGGCGATCAGCGGCACCGACTGGATCGCCGACGAGCCGGTGCCGATGACGCCGACTTTTTTGCCGGCGAAATCCACCGGCGCGTGCGGCCAGTGCCCGGTGTGATGGACCTCGCCCCTGAAATCGGCGAGGCCCTTGAAATCCGGCGTGCGGGCATTGGAGAGACAACCCGTCGCGAGCACGACGTATTGCGCGTTGGCGGTGTCGCCGTCCGACGTCCTGACCGACCAGCGGCTGGCCGCCTCGTCGAACGTCGCCGTTTCGACGCGGGTGTCAAACCGGATGTCGCGGCGCAAGTCGAAGCGGTCGGCGACGTGGCGAGCGTAGCGCAGGATCTCCTGCTGCGGCGCGTAGCGCTCGCTCCAGTCCCACTCCTGCTGCAGTTCGTCCGAGAATGAATAGGAATACTGCATGCTCTCGACGTCGCAGCGGGCGCCGGGATACCGGTTCCAGTACCAGGTGCCGCCGACGTCGCCGCCCTGCTCGTAGACCCGCACCGACAGACCAAGCCCGCGCAGCCGGTGCAGCATGTACATGCCGGCAAATCCGGCGCCGACGACGATGACGTCGTAAGATTGCAACGCCGCTGCGCGACCGGTTTGAGCCTGCAAGGCGGCCATGCGTTCGCTCCCGACATATCTTGATTTGTTGCCGGCAGCATTCTCTGCGCCGCGTCAAAGCGCAAGCGGGAATTGATATTTTGCCTCGCGGAATGCCGGCTGTGTGCGCCGCTTGGCATCGCTGCCGGAGATACGGTAGCGTCGGTGAACCGCCATGCGAAGCGGTCCATGTGGGCGGAGCGCAACACCATGAAGTCGCCGATCTGCGACATGCTGGGCATCGAGTTCCCGCTGCTGGCGTTCAGCCATTGCCGCGACGTGGTCGCGGCGGTGAGCCGCGCCGGAGGCTTCGGCGTGCTCGGCGCCACCAGCCACTCCCCTGATACGATCGAGCAGGAACTGCGCTGGATCGACGATCATGCCGACGGCAAGCCCTATGGGCTGGACGTGCTGATCCCGGAGAACATCGCCACCGCCGGCGAGACGGACGTCACCTGGAACAGCCTGGCGCGCCGGGTGACGCCGGAGCATCGCGCTTTCACCCGCGACCTCCTGAAGAAATACGGCGTCGAACTCGCCGTCACGGAGATGCCGGCCGACCGGCCGCAGCCGTTCGATGCTCAACGCGCGCTGGAGGTGCTGGAGGTTTCGTTCCGCCATCCGATCCGGCTGATCGCCAACGCGCTCGGCGTGCCGCCGAAGGCGATGATCGAGATGGGCCGGGCGCACGGAATTCCGGTGGCGGCGCTG
>Ga0209758_1001392_pt1 | contig 28724 bp, 34 predicted proteins | sample AraplaMF_Col_mMF_FD_184258 | JGI IMG/M metagenome (GOLD analysis project Ga0209758, IMG submission 184258) | Arabidopsis root microbial communities from the University of North Carolina, USA - plate scrape MF_Col_mMF (SPAdes) (version 2) | ecosystem: Host-associated > Plants > Roots > Endosphere...
TTCGCCGGCCATGAACAGCGAGGGAATCTCGACCTTCAGCCCATTCAGAGCCTTCTGCAATTCCCAGTTCCGGTCGAGATTGCGGTAATAGTTCAGGCCGCCGCGAAAGCCCGATGCCTTGAATGCATCGACAAAGACTTGGAGATCGGATTGCGGCAGCCAGCCGGGAAGTGTTTCGCTTTCCGGAAGATCCGCGAGCAGACCTGAGGCGCGCGACACCATGCCGAAGGGATTGGGCGTTCCGTCGCCCGGCAGCCGCGCACCGGCCTCGCCGCTGGCGGCGCCGTAGATCTTGCGCAGCGTGGACTCCACGTTCCGCTCGAACTCGGCCTCCGCCAATCCTGGCTCCTGAAAATAGAGCACATAGAGCAGGTGATCCGGCGTCGCCGGAAAGATCTTCGTCAGCGGCACGGGCGGCTGGCTCATGAGGGGCACGCTCATGGCGACAACGCCGCGGAACCGGTCCGGGCGCATCAGCGCCGCCTGCCAAGCAACGGTTGCACCCCAGTCATTGCCGACAATAACGGCCCTTTCCTCGCCAAGCGCATCGACAAGCGCCACCATGTCGGCCACGAGATCGAAGATCGTATAGGCGCCCGTCTCACCAGGGCTATCCGTCCGGCCATAACCGCGCATATCGGGTGCCACGGCATGGAAACCCGCTTCGGCAAGTGCGCTGACCTGATGGCGCCAGGCATGTGAGGTCTCGGGAAACCCATGGCAGAGCAGCACCAGCGGCCCCTGGCCGGCCTCGCAGATGTTCATCCTCAAGGTTGCGGTTTCAATCATGCGCTGCTGCATCTCTGCCTCCTCGATATCAGGGCTGTCGCACCCGGAAAAATCGCATCCGGACGGTGTTGAATCTTTAATTCCGTATCTTTTTACGTTACAGAAAACAGGAGTCAATAGACCGTAACAATATCTGTTACGCTATGCGGAGGACATATATGCGACAAGACGGAAGACTGGCGCGGATGATCCATGTTCTCGTCCACATGGGATTGCTGGGCGGCCGGGAAACGAGCGAGCGCATCGCCCAGATGCTCAACACCAATCCTGTCGTCGTTCGCCGCACCATGGCGTCACTGCGCCAATACGGCATTGTCGAATCCGAAGGCGGCCGCGGTGGCGGCTGGTCGCTGACAAGGCCGCTCAAAGACATCACCATTCTCGATGTGCAACGCGCCCTGCAGGGCGAAACGATCCTTGATGCGCCACTTTCCAACGATCACCCGTCCTGCCCTGTCGAACGCGCTGCCAATGCCAAACTGCAGCGCGCCTTCGAACGTGCCGAACAGACGCTGGAGCGGGAATTCCAGAAGGTGACACTCGCCGAAATCGGCGAGATCGCTAAGGCTTCAACGAGAGCCGGCAAGACCGGCTGACGCACCCATCGAGGTCGCTGGACGAGACCGGACAAATCTGCCAGGTTTCGACAAAACAACAAGACCACAAAGAACAAGAAGAAACCGGAATTATTTAGCAAATAAGGGGGCTGAGATCGGCGCGTAGCGGACGTTGCGCTCTCTGTTGCTGCGCCAACCTGTTGCTGTTATTTTTTGCAACATGGCTCAGCCGCGAGATTCATTTGGTCCATTTGTGCTCGATCGTGCTGCCGGGCTGGTGCGACGGCACGGAGAGGTGATTGGGCTTGGCCAGCGCGGCATGGCCCTTCTCGACGTCCTCCTGAGCGCAGACGGAGAGGCCGTAAGCAAGGACGATCTGCTCGCCAGAGCCTGGCCGGGGCTGATTGTCGAGGAAGCAAATCTCACGGTACAAATCGCGGCCTTACGCAAGGCGCTTGGCAAGGCACCGAACGGGTTGGAATGGATAGCGACAGTTCCCCGAATTGGTTACCGGCTGCCGCATACACATTCATCTGAGACGCCGCCGCGGGCGGTGCGCCCGACCATAGCTGTGCTGCCTTTCGAAAACCTGTCCAGCGATGCCGAATACCGATATTTCGGCGAGGGCATGGTCGAAGACATCATCGTCGCCCTGTCGCGCTTCAAGACGTTTGCGGTAGTCGCCCGCAACTCATCTTTCGCCTACAAGGAGCGGAACACTCCCATCCGCGATATCGCGAACGCACTTGGCGTTCGCTACATTCTTCAGGGCAGCGTTCGTCGTCATGGCGATCGGCTCAGGGTCGCCGTTCAACTCGTCGATGCGGACGCCGATACGCATCTTTGGGTCGATCGGTTCGATGGCAACATGTCCAATCTTTTCGACTTCCAGGACCGCATCACGGATGCGGTTGTGGGCCTCGTCGAGCCGGAAGTCCGCAAAGCAGAGATCGAGCGGGCGCGACGGAAACACCCCGATAGCCTCGACGCCTATGATCTCTATCTTCGTGCGTTGCCGCATTTTCGGGGGACCACCGCGACCGTTCGCGCCGAAGCGATACAGTTGCTGGAGCAGGCGGTTCAACTTGACCCTGGCTTTGCCACCGCTCTTGCTTACGCCGCCTGGGCCTACGAGCGCAACGAGACGTTCGGCTCCGGCTTGAGCGACGCCGAGCGGCAGCGCTGCCTCCAGCTTGCGGAGACGGCCCTCGAAACAGGCTACGAGGACCCGCAACTGGTCGCCATCTGTGCCCTGGTGTTCACCAATGTCGGCCACGATCACCAGCGCAGCCTCGCCATGCTGCGCGACGCGCGAAACGCCAATCCCAACAATCCGACGGTCCTCTCCCTCTTTGCGTTTCTCAACGTGATGGCAGGCGACATAGAGACCGGCAGGGACACGTTCCTGCGCGCACTGCAAACTGCCCCAGGCGCGTTGGAGAACTACGAAATCCTGGTAGGCGTTGGCATCGCCCATTTGTTCAAAGGGGAATTCGAGCAGGCAGTTGACTGGGCCTCGCGCAGTCTCGCCGTGAACAACGAGTGGATCGGGGCATACTGGACGCTTGCAGCGGCCTACGCCCATCTCGATCGTGTCGAGCAGGCGCAGGCGACAATTGCGAAGCTCCGCACCAAAGCGCCGCTGATGCGGGTCCGTGACCTCGAACGACACCGTGCGCGCTATGCGGAACGCTACGAAATCATGATCGATGGCGTGCGCAAGGCCGGTCTGCCCGACTGACCGCCACCAAACGCCTTGCTCGATTTGCGAGTTTTTGGTCCCCTTTTTGGGACACAAAATGCCTGCTTCCTTCACTTTGTCCCTCGCCGAGCCAAGATGACGCTCAAGACGGGGAGAAGTGAGATGACATTTGCTGGGATTTTCCGACTTTCCTGGTCCGCGCTGCCGGTCAACGAGCCAAGGAAAACGCGGGTCATTAAAGTCTGGGCGACCTTCAAAGAGTGGTCAAGGGTCGATCTGGAGCATCTCCTGGCCTGCGAACCCTGCGATGATCCCACGGCTCATCTCGATCTGCGGAACTGGGCCGACCTCCCGCCGCATCATCCCGAGTCGCCGGAATAGGAGACCCCTGTCCGGCCGGAGCTGATTTTGTGTGGCCAACTCAGCATCCGTTGATGTCCTGCTGCTCCCGAACGGAAATCTCTCCTTAACCGAGGTAAATAGGCTTCACTGCGCCCTGCCGTGCAGCAATGTGTCGAAGACCATCTGCTTGAATGTCTCGAGCGGCGCCCCGCTGCGCTCGGCGCGCATGCGCAGAAGCGCCCCCTCCCAGCTGTTCAGGATGAAATCGGCAAGCATGCCCACCGGCAGATCGTTGCGAAGCGCGCCGTCCCTCTGGGCTTCGGCCAGGCAAACCGCGATCGCCTCGCTCCACTGGCTGAAATGACCAACTACGTGCTGGCGGATCAATTCGCTATGGTCGACCGTCTCGGCGCTGAAATTGCCGAGCACGCAGCCCTGCGCGAAACCTCTCAAGGCGAAGGATGCGGCGCGATCATCGAAATAGGCTTTGAGCCGCCGAAGCGGCGGCTTGTCGGCATCGCCAAGAAAACCCATGAGCCGGGCAAGCGCCTGTTCGGAGTAGCGGTCGGAAATCTCCGCCCCGAAAGCCTCCTTGCTGTCGAAGTAGTTGTAGAAGGAGCCCTTCGGCACCTGAACATCATCGACGATCTTCTGGATGCCGGTCGCGGCAAACCCATGGGCATGGATCTCCTTCAGTCCTGCCTCGATGAGCTTCTCCCGCATCTGCGCATTCGGTTTCGGACCGCGGCGGGCCGGCTTGGCTGCGTCCATTTCACCCTCTTGAACAATTGTAGACGACCGGTCATATATTTATCGTTTCGCCGCGAAAATCAAGGATTTTCGCTTCGGCCTGCCGTAAACTCCAACTCCTTCAGGAACTGTCGCCATGACCTCCAGCCCTACCGCCAGCCTGCGTTACGATGTCCTGACAATTCGCCGCCCCGGCCTCAGCCGCGACGTGCCATCAGGCGATCCGTCTCTCCAATGGGTCGCCAATTCCGCCACGCTGATCTCCGGCGAGCACGAGGCCGTGCTCGTCGATACCTTCCTGACCGAACCGCAAACGAAAACCCTCGCCGACTGGGTGGAAGCGAGCGGCAAGCGGCTGAAGGCCATCTACATCACCCACGGCCATGGCGATCATTTTTTCGGCATCGGCACGCTGCTTGAACGCTTTCCCGATGCGAAGGCCTATGCCGTCGCCGATGTCGTGGAGGCGATGCGCCGCCAGAGCGCGCCGGACATGCTCGAAGGTTTCTGGCGCAAGCTTTTTCCCGGTGAGATATCGGAGACGCTTGAGGTTGCCGATGTCCTGGAGACACCGGAGTTGGAGCTCGAAGGCCACAGACTGATCCCCGTCGATGCCGGCCATACCGACATGTCGCGCTCCACCTGCCTGCATGTACCCGCGATCGGCCTCATTGTCGGCGGCGACGTGGTTTATAACGGCATCCATTGTTATCTCGGCGAAACCACGCGCGAGAGCCGTCAACACTGGATCGAAACGCTGGACAGGCTGAAGGAACTGAAGCCCAGGGCCATCGTCGCCGGCCACAAGATCCCCGAAAATGCCGACAATCCCAGCATCATCGACGAGACGCAGCAATATCTGCGCGATTTCAACCGGATCGAACTGGAGACGACGACAGCGCGTGAACTATTCGACGCTATGCTGGCGCTTTATCCCGAACGCGCCAATCCCGGCTCGCTCTGGGGCGCTGCCAAGGTCACCAAAGGCGCCTGACCCCGCTCATCCAGGCTGCCGCGCTTTGCGCGGCATGCCGCATCAGGGCGTGACGAGATCGGCGTGCCCGAACCCCTTGGAATAATCGAGCACGGAAATCACCTTCGGCACGACACGGAAGATGCAGATCTGTTCCCGCGTCGGCATTGAGATCGACAGACTTTCCTGAGCCGGATATTTCGCCGGCATGAGCCGCAACACCCTGTCCGCCTCGTCAGGGTCTTTCACCTTCTCCGCATGCGCCGCCATCGACAGGCCGGTGATTTCCATCAGCTGGCCGGCATCCGGATTGATCGTCAGCGACACCCTGTTGTCGCGCGCGATGTTGGCCGCCTTCTGGCTGTCCGGACCGCAGAGGAAATAGAGCGTCAGTCCGTCATTGACGTAACCGACCGTCGTCGCCTGCGGCCAGCCATCCGGCCGCAGCGTCGCAACGCTCATGATGCGCTGGCCGTCCAATATCGCCTGGATCGTCTTTCTGATCGCCTCGTCCATGGATGCCTCCACTCCGTTGATGACGAAGCAAGACTGCCTCCATGACCCACATCCGGCATTGACGCATATCAACGGAAAACTCATGTCCCAACCGGACAGAAATTCGTGAATTACCGGCTGCGCCTCGCCATCATCGGCAGGATCGACGCCGGGCTTGCCGGCAGCAACGCACTGCGAAGCTTCGTTCATGAGACCAATCGCGGCACGGATTGCTGGTTTCTCGATACGATGGAAGAGTTGGAGACCAGGCTCTCGGCTTTCAGAACACCGGCTTAAGCCACGGTTTTAATGTGATAATGCGGAATCCCTGGGGGCATTACGTAAGGGCAGTCCTCCAGCCATCCCACCATTTCAAGACGCGCAGCGCCCTGAGCGTCACCCAGCGGGAGGGCTCTCCCTCGCCGTCATCCATCACGAACCAGGCCCTGCCGGACAAGCGCCAGTCGAGCGGCCAGCTCCCATCTTCCTGTTGCCGCGAGCGGAGGTATTCAACTGCCTCCGTCAGCCGCATATCAGGTGCAGCCCCTGTCAGCAGCCTTGACGCGCGAAAGTAATCGAGCGCCCGCAGCACATCGAAGCGCCAGCGGTTCGGATGCAGGAACTGCATGAATCTTTCGTCGACCGGCTCGCCGGTGCTGAGCCGGCGAATGAGATGCCGCGCCAGCAGATAATCCTCGCCCGACCGTCTTGCCTCGCGTGATTGCTCCGTGCCGCCGGTCGCCCGCTCATATTCCAGCAGTCCCTCCAGCACATTGATCGTCGTGTGGAAGGACGAGCGCACCGAGCCGTTCGCCCGCTCGCAGTTCCAGCCGCCATCGGCCTGCCGCTCGCCAAGCAGCCTTTCGACGATAGGCGAGACATCGACGCCGAAATAGGCGCCGTCGCCAACCGTGCGGCCATTGATGCATTCCTCCACCTCGCCCTCCCAGAAGCGCTGCCCGCCCTCGTCCCAGCGACAATTGGCGCCGATGAGCGCGACCGTTCTCTTTGCGCTCTCGCAGCGCGGATCGAGCCCGAATTCGCGAAGCTGCGTCAGCGAGAAATTCGTTGCCGTCCAGGGCTGGCCGGTCGCCTGCCATTCCTCGCGCGTGAAATCGCTGGGCAGGAAGGAGCCGCCTGCCCATTGCCCATCCGCATCCTGATAGGACAGCAGCTCGGCACCCCACCCCTCCCGTTCGACCCTCTGCCGCTCGGCGGACCAGACAGGCTCCGGCGCATCGAAGAGATCACGCAGCACCTGCCAGCGGATGGCCGGGTCGGAGGCCAGCAGCCAGTCGATCACGGAAGTCTCTGAGGGCGGCATCGGCAAGGCTCCCTTTTGCTTGCAAATACCAACGCAGCTTGGCCAAACCTGCGGCTGCCGTCAACATCACTGGACCCGGCACGGAGGTGACGCCCAAGCGGAGAGACTCCCTCTTCGCTCCGCCGCCTGATATAGGCAGGGAGTGCCCATCCTTGCCATGGAGCACGGAGCCCAGGATGAACCCACGACAATTGAAAACCTTCCTTGCGGTCGCAAGGCACGGCAATTTCACCCGCGCGGCCAGCGAGGCGAATCTCGCCCAGTCGAGCCTCAGCGACCAGATACAGGTGCTCGAAGAGGAATTGGGCGTGCAGCTTTTCAAACGCTCCCGACAGGGTGTGACCCTGACACCGGCCGGTGACACGCTCAAGGCCTATGCCGAAGAGATCCTGGCGCTGAACGACGAGGCGAAGACAGCGATCCGTGCAGCCGCCGGCCTTGGCGGCCAATCGCTTACGATCGGCACGCTCGAAACCATTGCGGCGGAGAAACTCGCACCCTTCCTGTCGTGCTTTCGCGAATCCCATGCCGATATCAGCCTGACGCTGAAGATCGGCGGCAGCGGTGAATTGCAGCACCGGCTGGAAGATGGCTCGATCGATATCGCCTTCACTTTCGATCGCGGAGAACAGGATGAGCGTTTCGTCACCCGCTCCGTGTCGCGCGAACCGCTGGTGCTGATTGTAGGCCGCAATGCCGGAGCCACGCCGCCAGAAAGCCTCGCGAGCTTGGGTCACCTGCCCTTCATCGCCACCGAAACCGGCTGCGTCTACCGCCGGCTCTTCGATACCGCCTTTGCCGATGCGGGCATTGCCGCACCTGAGATCGTCACCCAGGCCGACAGCATCCAGACGATCATCCGCCTCGTTGCATCCGGCGCCGGTTACGGTCTTGTCCCGCGTCTGGCCGCCGCTCCGGCTGCTGAGCGCGGCGATGTCGCGGAGCTGTCCTGGCCGGGCAATGCTCCAACGGCTTCGCTGATCATGCTGTGGCGGCGCCGGCGCGTGCAGCCGCCGGCGCTTTCCTCGCTGCTGGCTGCAGCCGCTGAGGCTTTCCGGCCTGTCAGACCAGCCGATGCCCGCCTTCGACGTGCAGGATAGTGCCTGTCGTAAAGCCGTTACCGATCAGGAAGCGGATCGCATCGGCAATATCCTCAGGCCTGCCGACACGGCCCGCCGGCAGGCGTTTGGCCATCGCTTCCAGCGTCGCCTGCTTGGCGTCACCGGCAACGAAACTCCAGATCGGCGTATCCACCCATCCCGGCGACACCGCGTTGATGCGCAGAGGCGCAAGCTCCACGGCCAGCGCCCTCACCAGCCCTTCCAGCGCCGCATTGACGGCCGCAACGACCGAACCCCGCGCTGCTGGCCGATAAGCTGCCACGCCCGACGTATAGGTGATCGAGCCCGACGGCGGCAGGCGGGGCGCGCCGTATTTGGCAAGCAGCAGCGGCCCGTAGAACTTGCTCTCGACCACCCGCTGCGCCGCCGAAAGCTGGATATCCGACAGAAGCTGGTAAGCTCCCTCAATGTCCGCCGCCGTGCTGACGATATGATCGACCGGCCCGCAATCGTGGAAGAAGGCAGCAATCTCCTCCTCCCGCGTAAGATCGAGGACGGCGGTCTTAAGATCAGCAGGATCGCCGAGCTCCCGCCGCGCCGCCGCAAGCCTCTCCGCACTGCGCCCCGCAATCGTCACATCAGCCCCTTCGGCCAGCAGCCGCCGCGCCAGCGCCAGCCCCATGCCGGAACTGCCGCCGATAATGATGATGTCCGCGCCTTCGATCCTGATATCCGTCATCTGCCGTCTCCTTCTTGGCTGGGAGAGCAGATGCCTTGCGCCGGCGCTGAAGAAAAACGGAAGAAACCGATGGTGCCATCGGTTCTTCCGATGATGCGGCTGCCGGTGAACCTCAGGCCGGCCAGACCATCCCGGCCACTGCGCAGCCGAGCAGGACCGGAATGACCGCCAGTTTGAATCGGAAAATCGCGATAGCTGCCGCAAGGCTCAGCAATAGCGATGGCAGCGACAGCGACGCCCAGACGGGCAGCTCGATCGAGAAGGGTCCAAGGCTGTGCGCCTCCGCACTCCGGAACAGGAAGTGCAGGCCGAACCAGATCGCGAGATTGAGGATGACGCCGACCACGGCCGCCGTGATGGCCGACATCGCGCCTGCCAGGGCGGCATTGCCTCGCAGCTTCTCGATGAAGGGTGCGCCGAGGAAGATCCAGAGAAAGCAGGGAACGAAGGTCACCCATGTCGTCAGGATGGCGGCGAGCGTGGCTGCCGTCATTGGATTCAGGCTGCCGGGATCGCGATAGGCCCCCATGAAGCCGACGAACTGGAGGACCATGATCAGCGGGCCGGGCGTCGTCTCCGCCATGCCGAGACCATCGAGCATTTCGGTGGGCTTCAGCCATCCGAAATGCTGGACGGCTTCCTGCGCGACATAGGCGAGCACGGCGTAAGCGCCGCCAAAAGTCACCAGCGCCATCTTGCTGAAGAACACGCCGATCTGCGTGAAGATATCGCCGGGTCCGAGGAAGAGATAGAGCATCAGCAACGGCAGCAGCCAGAGCACCAGCAGCACCGACGAGATCCTGAGCGACCAGCGAAGATTCGGTCGCGCATGATCAGGTATGTCCTCCCCGAGCAGCGCGTCGGCGTCGGACAATACCGCGCCGCCCGCCGCCTTGTGTCCGCCACCGCCCTGAAACAGGCGGGAGCCCGACTTCGATCCCAGAAAGCCGATGATGGCGGCTGCCAGGATGATGACAGGAAAAGGCACATGGAAGAGGAAGATCGCCAGGAAAGCGGCTGCCGCGATCCCGATCATCGCCCTGTTCTTCAACGCGCGGCCGCCGACCCTGACCACCGCCTGAATGACGACGGCAAGCACGGCGGCCTTCAGGCCGAAGAACAGCCCCTCGACGACATCGACGCTGCCGAGGGTCACGTAGAGATAGCTGAGCGCCAGGATGGACAGGAAGCCGGGAAGCACGAACAGGATACCTGCTGCCAGACCGCCGGCAGTCCGGTGCATCAGCCAGCCAATATAGATGGCAAGCTGCTGCGCCTCCGGTCCCGGAAGCAGCATGCAATAGTTCAGCGCATGCAGGAAGCGCTGCTCGCCGATCCATTTCTTCTCATCGACGACGATGCGGTGCATGACGGCGATCTGCCCGGCCGGCCCGCCGAAGCTGAGCGCCGCAACGCGCAGCCAGACGCGAAAGGCCTCACCAAAGGTGACGCCATGCAGGTTTGGCGACGCGCCGCTATCGGGCGCCGCATGGGTAACGGCACTGTTCACGTCAGCCACCCTTTTTCGCGGACGGCCAGTTGTGCGTTTCGTCCGTGGCGTCGCGGCACCAGCGGTAGAAGGCATCATAGAGCAGCATGCCGGCATCCAGCTGCTTGAGATCGTCGACGAACATGCGCGACAGGCCGAGCGAAGCGGCCAGCAGCCCGGCAACCTCAGGGGCAAGGTCCGGCCGGGCGGTATCGGCGCCGCGAACGATGGTTGCGAGCCTCGACATCGGCACGGAAGCAAGGCCGAATTCCTCGATCATCACATCGAAGGTGCAGAGCTCGCCGCGATGGCTCCAGAAGACCTCCTCGACATCGAACGGCATGGCACCGAAGCGATCGGCGACCATGGAGACGTCGGACGTCGGCACGAAGAGAAAGACGGCCGAGGGATCGACGAAGCGCCGGATGAGCCATGGACAGGCGATGCGGTCGATCTTCGGACGCGCACGCGTGACCCAGACGGTCCGTCCCTGCCGGTCGCGCGGCGGCAGCCTGTCGACGGGCACAGCCGCGCCGCCCGCTCCGATCCAGGCCTCGAAGCCGCCTTCCAGCACCTCCGCCACGCCGCCGGCATGCCGGATATAGGCGGCGACGCCGTGGCTGAGCTTGCCGCCCGCTTGGCAGACGACCACCACGGGGCTGGCGAAGCCGACTGCCCATTCGGTGACGTCGGTGTAAGATTTGCGGATCGAGCCCGGCACGAGCCTCGGATCGCGAGCGAAATCCTCGTCGGTGCGCACATCGACGATGACAGGCGCATTCGGTGTGCCGATGATGCGGGCGAGTTTGTCAGAAGATATTTCAAGAAATGACGGCATGACGCGTCCCTCCGTTGTTCGGTTTCGATGGACGCGATTCTTCGGCATGTCGCCTCGTGGGGTGATCGCAACCCCATATGGTTTTTATGCGCGCCGTCGTTTTTCGTGTCAAGCTGCGGGAGCCACCGGGAGGGGGAACAAGGTTGCAGCGATAAAAACGAGGCGCATCGAACTTGGTTCCCGGATCATCACCCCGGCAGCTGGCTCAGCAGAAAATCCGCCCGCACTGCAACATCGACTTTCGGCAGGATGACGATCTCATAGCCGATCTCAGGATAGGCTGAGGTCAGCCGCTCATATTCGGAAACCGCTTCCTCGAAACCATGCCGCCGCTCGGGATCGTTGACATGGATCTCCGGCCAGGGCGGCGTCAGGAAGACGGTCTGGTAGTAACGATGCCGGTCCCGGAGAGTTTCGAGCACCGCTTCTCCGGTCGTGGCCTGCAGCGCCGAGGCGGTATCGATCAGGCCGCGGTCGAAAAACGTCCAGCCCGCCTGCGCCTCCGCCAGCTTCTGATCCTCGAGCGCCATCGCCATCGCCCGTCTGGCGAAGGCCACAGCATCGAGCCAGGGTAACGCCACACCCTGCCCGGCCATCTCCTCCCGGACGATGCGCCGCCCGGGCTCTTCTACGGTGGCGTAACCGCGCCGGGAAAGCTCTTCGAGCAGAGTGGATTTCCCGCCGCCGGAGCAGCCGGATATGACGACCAGTTTGGTCATGGATATCTCCAATCAGTGACAAGGATGAAATGCCGAGCCGCAGCGACACGAGGCCGTCACGCCACCGGCGCTTGAGTATTGAGGGCTGGGGATTGGGATTGCGGGGCCGAATCGCCTAGCGGGAATTGGCCGCCACGGGCAGGAAGCGCCCGCGCATGGCCCCTTCGGTCTCATCGCTGCGCCAAGCATCGGGAAAAGGCAAATCCCAAGCGAGCCGCCGTACCGCGTCGAGGCTGAGGCCATGGTAGCCGAATTCTTCGAGACGCACGATCAAAAGGCAGGGATCGATCTGGATGACGACCCGCGTCGATCCCCCGAGCTGGTTCAGGATATGCAGCATGGCCGCGTGTGACTTGAAGCCGAAGGCGCTGGCCAGCGCCTCATCGACATGGCCGGAACGCAGCATGTCATGCTGTCTTCTGAGCGCTTTCTTGAAGGCGGCGATATTGGCGGCCGAAAATTTGACGGTCGGTTGGAGCATCGGACGATCCACTGTTCAGGTCGATGTCTGCCGATTACGCATCGACCGTTGAACATGGTCGTCTTCCGTGGCGCTATAGCCCTTCAACCCGGCAGCAGGTTCGGACAGGCTCTCCGAACCGGAAGATAGCAAGCGCGATGACCGGCCACAAGATGAGGACACGCCACCCGTTTCGAAAATCAGGAGCCGATTTCCAGATCGAAGGCGTGGCCGCGCTGGGAGCCGGAGCAGCGCAGTGAACCCCGATGGATCGCGGCGATGCGCTCGACGATCTTGAGGCCGATTCCGAGGCCGTCGCTTTGCGTGGCAAAGGTGTTGACGGCGGCGGGATGCTGATCCTCGACTCGAATACGGCCATTGGCAACACGCACGATAATGGCGGTACGGATAGGCGTGTGGCGCACGGCATTTTCGATCAGGTTGCGCACGGCATCTCTCAGCAGGGCCGGCACGCCCTGCACGATGGCGGCATCGACCTGCGCGGAGAGTTCCAGCGAGTGATCGTTCTCGTAGACCCAGGGGGCAAGCTGTTCCACGACGCTGGATGAAAGCTCGACGAGGTCGACCTCCTCGAACATGCCGTGATCGAACGTGTCAAGCCTGGCAAGCGCGGTGATCTGGCTGACGAAGCGCACGAGATCGTCGAGATCCGCCTCCGCCTTGCGCGCCCGCGGATGGTCGATATGGCCAAGCTCCAGCTTGATCGCCGCAAGCGGCGTGCGCACCTCATGCGCGATGCCCGATGTCAGGATCTTCTGCGATCTCATCAGCTCGCCGACGCGCGCAAAGGCCCGGTTGACGGCCTCGGCGAGATGGGCGACCTCCCGCGGCATGTCCTGGAACTGCAGATGCGAGCGCGAGTCCATCGGATCCATCCGTTCCGCCGCCTCGGCCGCAATCCGCACCGGCTTCAGCGCCTGGCGCACGGAAAGCAAGGTGGCGCCGAGCACCAGCACCAGCAGGATGCTCATCGGCACGATCATATGGGCAATCACCTCATTCCAGAAGACATCCGATATGACATCCTGGGGATCGCCCATCGTCGCGACATCGATGACGAAGCGCTGCCCGTCGATCGTGAAGGCCCGCCCTCCGACCAGCGTCAGCGGCTTGCCCGGTGCGAGCGACCGCAGCCAGAAATCCGGCGGATTCACATCGGGCGGCAGGAAGCGGCTTTCGCAGGCGGCATCGCAGGACTGGAAGACCAGCTCGCCATCGGCCCCGCGGATACGCGCCACATAGCCGGTCTGCGCCTGCCCGTACCGCCCCTCGACACTGTCGGGAAGCCGGTAGCGGACGGTGTCATTCTCCTCCGCCGTGATGCCGGAGGCAAGCCGCTCGGTCTCCTGCTCCACGAAGAGGCGCGAAAGCTCGCCGACATTCCAGTAATAGTCCGAAAAGATCACCGCGAGCTGCACCACCATGGCCAGCACCGCAAAGAAGGCGATGCGCCGCGTCAGGATGGTGCCTAGCGTCGGCGATTTCAGGCTCACCCGCGCGCCTCCCGCATCATATAGCCGACGCCCCGCACGGTCTCGATCAGCGCCTTGGTCGGATGTCCATCGAGCTTCTTGCGCAGCCTCGAAACGGCAAGCTCCACGGCATTGCTGCTGCGCTCGTCGCCGAATTCCGAGAAGGCATGCTCGATCTTCGGCTTGGGCACCACCTGGCCGCCATTGCGCATCAAGAGTTCGAGCAGGCCCTTCTCTGAGGGGGCGAGCGCGATCTCGTCGTCGCCGCAGGTGACCCGCCGCGAAGCGACATCATATTGCAGGGCTGCAAATTCCAGAACCGGCATGGCGGTGACCGGCGCGCGCCGCGTCAGCGCGCGGATGCGGGCGATCAGCTCGCCATTGTGAAAGGGTTTGACGAGATAGTCGTCTGCGCCAGCATCGAGCCCGGCAATGCGTTCGTCGACCGCGCCGCGCGCCGTCAGCACCAGAACCGGCATCTGCACCTTGGAGGCCCTGAGCGACCGCAGAAACGCGATCCCGTCCTCATCCGGCAGGCCGAGATCGAGAAGCAGCAGGTCGTAGTCCGTTCCCTCAAGGGCAAGTCGCCCCTCCTGCGCCAGCGCGAAGGCATCGATCTTCCAGCCGGCATCGCGGATGGCCTCGCAAAGCAGCTCGCGAAGCCGGGAACTGTCCTCGATCAGCAGTATCCTCATGCCCTCTTTCGACCCGTGACCATCGACCAGACGAGATTTTCCCTGTGCCTCCAGCTTTCGACGATGGCCGCACCCGCATGGACGAAGGCAAGCACCATGATGCCGTTTGCGATGGTGCCATGCAGCTTCTCCAGCCACTTCTCGCCCCAGAAGGCGTCGAGCGTCGTCATCCAGCCGGTCAGCACCGTTGCCGCCAGCAGCGCCATCAGGGTGAGCATCATAACCGATGCCAGCGGATTATGCCCCAGGTAACGTTTCTCGCTGCTGTCGATCATATCGAGTATCTGCTCCATCACCCTGCTTGGCGTCGGCAGGAAATCGGAAAAGCGAGCGTGTCTTGTACCGACGAAACCCCAGAGGACGCGAATGACGATTGCCGCAGCGACGACATAACCCGTGATGCGGTGCCAGTATTTGCCCTCTTCGAGAACGAAGAGGTTGAGCACGCAGGCCGTCACGATGGTCCAGTGAAACAGCCTGACGACCGGGTCCCACACCCTGATCGTCTGCCGAGCGGCGTTGGAGGGCTGAGCGCCCTCCCTTTTCGACGAGATACCCGTCATCGCTCAATCGCCCTTCTGCACGATGTCGCCGGAGACAGGATTGAAATAGACCTCGGCGCGTTCGCCGTCCTTGTCCTTGCCGTAGATCTCATAGCAATTGCCGGTGATCTCGAAGGTCTTGACCTTGTAGCCCATGGCATCGATCTTTGCCTTCATGGCTGCCTCGGACATCCATTTGGATTTCGGCTCTTTCGTGCAGCTTGGACTTGCAAGCGCCAAGGCTGGCGAGAGCGACAGGATGGTAAGAGCGGCGATCAGTTTCAGCTTCATGATTTGACCCTTTTGCTTCTGCCCCTTGTGGGCGACGGGCAGAGGGGTAGCGCGGTGAAGCTGTCTGTTTGCTGTCGGCGCTGGCAGCTGACCTTCGCCTAATCACTGCGCGGCAGCGGTCGCAGAAACAGGCGCTCGTAACTCTTGAACGGCGGATCGGCCCCGAAGCGCGCATTGGCCGCGATACTGTCCGGGTCGGCGGCAACGCTCGCGCGGTAGCCGAGATAGGTCTCCTCATCCGGGAAGGTGAAGAGAGCGATGGCAATATCGCCCGCCCCATCCGCCCCGGCACCGGAAAAGCTCAAACCGGCACCCTCAGGCTTTTCGCGCGGCATAAAATAGCCGTGATGCGTTCCGCCATAGCGCTCGATCAGTTGGACCCAGACCTCGGCATAGGCTTCGAATTCCGCGCGTTTCTTTGGATCGAGGCGGTAGCGCACCTCGCATGTGACGGGCATGGTCGACTTCAAGGAAATTCCTCCCATGTCAGCATATAGCTCATCAGGGGATGCCGGTCATGCACACACTGCCAGATCTAAGGGAATTGCAGGAAACGCGGCAGCGCATGGAGGCGAAATACCTCCCCGGCTCGCCGTTCCGGCAGAGCTATGAGCGGCTCTGCCGGCGCTTCGATGACGATCTTGCCGATGAGCGGGACCGCCTGCTCAGCCAGTGCGCAAGCCTGATGCTGATCAAGTTCATTCAGGAGGATATTGCAGGTGTAACGGATTGATGCTGGTTCTGAGCCCAACTGGCCCATCATTTCCCGCTTGTCGCGAATCGCAGCAGCCGCTACCTCTTGGGCAAGGCTCTACCCAAGCCTCCTCCCTCCATCCGGGAAGCATCGTCCATGCGGGGTAATCCACGACAGAACCATCTGTTCGAGCACCGCATAAGGAGGGGTTGCGTTTCCGGCTCGCAATGGAGGTTTGAATGAAATTGTCTGCACCCATCTATCAGCTGAAGCGCCGTGCGAAACTGTTGTCGCGCACCGATACGATTCCGCTCCATCAGGCGCTCGACCGTATCGCGCAGGAAGAAGGTTTTACGGCCTGGAGCCTGCTTGCTTCCCAGCATGAGACGCTGCTACCGGCCACACCCATGCTGTCGCAGCTAGTCGAAGGCGATCTGCTTTTGATCGCCGCCCGTCCGGGGCACGGCAAGACCCTGCTCGGACTTCAGCTTCTGCTCGATGCCGTCAGGGAAAGCCGCAAGGCCACCTTCTTCACGCTCGAATATACCGAACAGCAGACCATGAAGCGTATTCATGCCCTGCCGGAAGGCGAAGCGCTCGGCGAGAAGATCGAGATCGTCACCTCGGACGAGATCAGCGCCGATTATGTCATGCGGCATCTCGCGGGCGCTCCGCGCGGAACGGTGGCCGTCATCGACTATTTGCAGATCCTTGATCAGCAACGCAGTAAGCCCGGCCTTTCGGAACAAGTGTCTGCACTCCAAACCTTCGCTCGCGAAACCGGTATCGTGCTGGCCTTCATCTCGCAGATCGACCGATCCTTCGAGGCTGATGGCAGGGGCTTGCCGGATCTGGCGGACGTGCGCCTGCCGAACCGGCTTGACCTCATGCTGTTCAGCAAAGCCTGCTTTCTGCACAATCGCGAAGTCCAGCTTCAGCACGTCGCTTAAATCGTAAAACGAGGGCCGGCGTCGGTTAAGCGCCGGCCCTCAGCTTTCTGGCGGTCGCTGCGGCTGCACCGAGAATGCGTCCGACTTCATTCCCTGCCGCATGCGCTTCGTCGCGAAGTCGACGAAGGCCCTGAGCTTGGGCAGCGATTGGCTGCGGCTCGGATAATAGAGGCAGAGCCCCGGCACATCGCGGGCGTGATCCTCCAGCACCGGAATGAGGCTTCCCTGCTCGATATAGTGCCTGACAACCGAGCCGACCGTGTAGAGGAAGCCTACGCCGCGAAGGGCAGCCCGGATCGAGGCCTCGTAATCGTTCAGAATGAGCGGGCCATCGACGGCAACCTTCAGGCTCTCGCCGCCATCGACGAATTCCCAGGTCCGCGACACCTGCCCGCCTCGCCGGGTCAGGAGAGCGGGCAACCCCTGCAACTCTCGTGGATGGCCGGGCCGTGGATATTTCTTGAGCAGGCTCGGCGCGCCAACGACAACGAACTTGTCCGGCGGCGTCAGCCAGGTGGAGACCATATCGAGTTCGATCGTATGCCCAAGCCGGATGCCGGCATCGAACCCTTGCTCGACGATGTTGGTGAACTCGTCGTCGCCAACAAGCTCCAGAGTGATGCCAGGATAGACCTCGTGGAAATCAGGCAGCAGGCTGTTGATCAAAAGCGACACTGCAGGGCGTGGCGCATTGATGCGCAGGTTACCACTCGGCTGTTCGCCGAGATCGCGGGCAGCGTTCACGCCGGCCTGAAACATCGCTGCTGCCGGCTTGGCATGCGCAAGCAGCTTCTGGCCCGCTTCCGTCAGCCGCACGCTGCGGGTCGTTCGCGCAAACAGCGCAGCGCCCACCCGCCGTTCCAGCGTCTGGATGCCCTGGCTGATTGCCGATGGGGTTAGACCCAGCTGGCGTGCCGCTGCGCGAAACCCGTTCTGCTCGGCCACCGCCAGAAATATCGCAAGGCCATCCAATTCGGCTTGGTCCATTGTGCAGCCTTGCTTTACTGCGTGATCAGATAGGGTAATGTTATCAAACAATAGGCCGCATGCCATATCTTGGCAAGAAGCGCGGCCAACAGCTCTCCGCCCTTCCAAACCTTGATCGGCAATCCCTCGGGCTCGGTGTCCTCTCGATCGAAGAGGCGCGCCTTCACGCCTGCCCAAACGAAAGAGAATTCCATGAAAATCTATGACAGACCGGGCTTTCCCAACCCCATGCGCATCCGCATCGTGCTGGCGCAAAAGGGCCTGGATTCCGAAATCGAATTCGTGCCGGTCGACCTGATCGCCGCCGAGCACAAGCAGCCCGCCTTCCTGGCGAAGAATCCGTCGGGCGTCCTGCCGGTGCTGGAGCTGGATGACGGCACGCTGATTTCCGAAAGCACGGCGATTACCGAATATCTCGACAATCTCGATGGCAAGCCGGAGCTTACCGGCCGCACCCCGCGGGAAAAGGCGCTCATCCACATGATGCAGCGCCGCGCCGAGGCCTATGTGCTCGAACCCGTCGGCATCTACTTCCATTACGCCACACCCGGCCTCGGCGCGGCATTGCAGGCCTTCAAGAGCCCGCAATGGCCGGGCCGCACCGAAATGGGCGAGCGCGAGGGCGAGAAGGCAAAGGAGGGTCTGCGCTATTTCAACGAGATCCTCACCAGGCAACCCTTCCTGACAGGCGAGACCTATTCGATGGCCGACATCACGCTGCTCGCCGGCCTCGCCTTTGCCGAAGTTGCCGGCATCGTCCCGTCAGGCCTCGACGCGCTGGCACAGTGGCAGGCACGCATGGCTGGTCTGCCCGCCGTCAGGAACCGCAGTGGCCAGACTTTCCTGCCCGAAGATCTCAAGCGCTTGGGCTTCTGAACTCAGCCGCGATAGCGCAGCGCATCCACCACAACAGCGAAGGCCGGCGTCGGTTGGCGCCGGCTGGGATAATAGAGATGGAAACCTGAAAAAGGCGGGCACCAGTCCGAGAGCACGCGAGTCAGCCGGCCCGCCTCGAGATCGTCGCCAATGCGGTCTTCCAGCACGAAGGCAAGACCCGCGCCGGCAAGAGCCGCCTTGACGGCCAGCGCACCGGTATTGACCGCGAGCTGACCCTCCACCCGCACGCGCAGCTCTCGGCCACCCTGCTCGAATTCCCAAGCATAGAAACCGCCAGCCGTCGGCAGCCGCAGATTGATGCAATTATGCTCCGTCAGGTCATGCGGCGTGTGCGGGCGATCTCGCCCCACGAAATAACCGGGGGAGCCGACGACAGCCATCCTGACATCCGGGCCGATGCGGACGGCCACCATGTCCTTCGCAACCTGCTCGCCAAGCCGCACGCCGGCATCGAGGCGTTCGGCGACGATATCGGTCAGGCCGTTGTCAACGAGGATTTCGATGGCGATATCGGGATACTGCGGCAGCAGCCTCTCAGCGGCCGGCAGAAGGATCAGCTCTGCCGCCTGCTCGCCTGCCGAAATGCGCACTGTGCCCGAGGGCTTGTCGCGCAGCGCCGATAGTTGCGCGAGCTCCGCGTTGATCTCATCCAGCCGCGGCCCGACCGACTGGATCAAACGCTCGCCGGCATCGGTCGGCGAAACCTTGCGCGTGGTGCGGGTGAGCAGCCGCAGGCCCATCCGCTCTTCGAGGCCGCGCACCGTCTGGCTGAGTGCGGATTGCGACACCCCAAGCATGGCGGCAGCCCGCGTAAAACTTCCCTCGCGCGCGACGGTCAGGAAGGCGGCAATATCGTCAAGGTTGGTCCGGCTCATTCATAAGTTGCCCTAATAGGTTCATGCCGGTTTTAGCGTCTAATCGCAGAACTGCGTAGCCGCTAAATGATGATCGGCAGAAATTATCCGCAGGCAAGGACATCAGACATGCAGATCAAGCGAAGCGGCTTCGCACCCTCCATTCCGGGTCCGGAGGCCTATTTCACCGGACCCGTGCGTCTCGACTCCCGTTTCGATAGCGATGATCCCGACCGCGTCGGCGGCGCCACGGTGACTTTCGAGCCGGGCGCGCGCACCGCCTGGCACACCCATCCGCTCGGCCAGACGCTCATCGTCATTTCCGGCCTCGGCTGGGCGCAGCGCGAAGGCGGCCCGATCGAAGAAATCCGGCCGGGCGACATTGTCTGGTTCGCACCCGGCGAAAAACACTGGCACGGCGCCACGGCAAGCACGGCCATGAGCCACATCGCCATCGCTGAAAAGCTCAACGGCAGTCCCGTCGACTGGATGGAGAAGGTCACGGACGAACAATATCACCTGATGGAGACACGATAATGCAGAAGCGCAAACTCGGAACGCATGGCCCCGAAGTCTCGGCCCTCGGCCTCGGCTGCATGGGGCTGAGCTATGGCTACGGCCCGGCAACGGAAAAGCAGGCCGCCATCACCCTCATCCGCACCGCTTTCGACCGCGGCGTGACCTTCTTCGATACGGCGGAGGCCTATGCCCAGGGCGCCAATGAGGAGCTGCTTGGCGAAGCGCTCGAACCCTTCCGCGGTGAGGTGGTGATCGCCACCAAGTTCGGCTTTCGCGACGGCGATGTCAGCAAGGGCCAGGACAGCCGCCCTGAACGTATCCGCGAGGTCGCCGACGCCGCCCTGAAGCGGCTGCGCACGGACAGCATCGATCTCTTCTACCAGCACCGCGTCGATACCGAGGTGCCGATGGAAGATGTCGCCGGTGCGGTGAAGGATCTGATCGCTGCGGGCAAGGTCAAGCATTTCGGTATGTCCGAGGCCGGCGCCGGTTCGATCCGCCGGGCGCATGCGGTTCAGCCCGTCGCGGCCCTGCAGAGCGAATATTCCCTCTGGTGGCGCGAGCCCGAGAAGGAAATCCTGCCGCTGCTCGAAGAACTCGGCATCGGCTTCGTTCCCTTCAGCCCGCTCGGCAAGGGGTTTCTGACAGGCGCGATCACCGAGAGCACCAGTTTCGACAAGGCGGATTTCCGTAACGTCGTGCCGCGCTTCTCGGAAGAAAACCGCAAGGCGAACCAGGGCCTCGTCGCAGTGCTGAGCGGGATCGCCGCAAGCAAACAGGCCACCCCTGCGCAGATCGCGCTTGCCTGGCTGCTCGCACAGAAGCCATGGATTGCACCGATCCCCGGCACCACCAAGCTGCACCGGCTGGAGGAAAATATCGGCGGCGCGGCAATCGAGCTGACGGCCGAAGACCTGCGGAAGATCGAGACCGCTCTCGCCGATGTCACCGTGCAGGGAGATCGCTACCCGGCCCACCTGCAGGCCCGCGTCGGCCGGTAATATCGCCGGCACCGAGTTGTTACGACCTTCAGCATAAAGTTGCATAAATGCCGCAGGCCGCAGTTCCCTCGCGGGGACTGCGGTATGCCACTCCCGTTCGGCCGGATCATTTGCTATCGGTTTGGCCGAAGAGCATGGGCGCATCGAGGTAGACTTTGCCTAAGTAATCACCGGTCTCAATCCAGTTTCACCCGTACAGCCTGGCGGCCAGCTGCCGGCGTATGAATACGTTCATCGGGTGGTGGCAAGAGACCGGTTTGGCATTGTTCCGATCGCCAGTAACAGCTCCGCTGTCTCTGCTCTTCAGCCACCCCAAAGCATCGCCACGCCGCGCCCTCATGGGTTTTCTCTCGCACCATCTTGGTGAACTTCCGAACGGAAGACCAAGATACTTATGTGCAGATCACTTCGGGTCCGATGGACCATCACACCGAAAACCGCCCCTCAGCCCTGGATTGCCTGCGGTGGATGCGGCGGATTGAGAGCCTTTCAATCCAGCGGCAAGATCCGGCTCAATGCCAATGGCCGCAAGCTGGATGCCTGGCTGATCTATAAATGCCTCACCTGCGACAAGACCTGGAACCGGCCGCTCTTCGAGCGCCAGAACGTCCGCGACATCGATCCAGCCATTCTGGAAGCGCTCCAGTCCAACGATATCGAATGGATCCGGACGGAGAGCTTCAACCTCGATGCATTGAAACGCAGGTCGCAGCGCATCGACGAATTCCCGGAATTCGACATCGCCAGGGAGGTGCTGCGCGAGACTGCCGGCTGGACGCGGCTGGAGATCGAACTGGCGGTGCCGTTGCCTGCGGGCACACGCCTCGACCGTCTGCTGGCGTCCGAGCTGGAGCTTTCGCGCACGCGGCTCCAGGCGCTCCACGAGACGGGTCTGCTCCGGACGCATCCGAATCGCGCCGACATCCTGCGGCGGCGGATCAAGACCGGCATCGAAGTGATGATCGACCTCGCGGCCGTTGCGGATCGCGAGCTCTCCTGGGGACCTCTGGCGACCGGCAGTCCGCGGTAGCCTATAGCGCGAAGGCCCGTCGCCGGGCCTTCGTCACTCCAAAGTGCATTCGGCGGCAACTGACGGCTGTCAGTGAGAGGCCGGCGACGTGGCGAGCGATACCGCCGCCTCATGCAGCGGCCGCCGACCGGCGATCCGGCGCGGCTTCAGCCGGTCCTGCGATGTCAGCGGATTGTCCGTATCGATAGACCGGAAGAGCGCCTGCAGCTCGGGCTCCTCGACAAGCTGGGCTGCCTCTGCCGGAGAAACCCAGATCTTCAGCCTCTGGGCGCGCTCCGGAAATTGATTGACCTCGTTTCTGAGCCTGAGCAGGTGGATCGAGACCGTCAGCGGCGTCTCGTTATCTTTCAGGTAGGTGTAGTAACCGAGCGGCCTCTTCCTGACCTTGCCGATGATACCAGCTTCTTCGAGCGCTTCGCGCTGAGCGCAGCGATAGGGCTTTTCCTTCCTCTCCAGATAGCCCTTCGGGATCACCCATCGTCCGGTATCCCGGCTGGTGAGGAGCAGAACGCTCAGTCTTCCGCCTCTTTCGACCCGGCAGCAGATGGCGCCGCATTGGTCGATCCGGCGGCGGCTTGCGCTTGCCGGTATTTTCGCATTCAATTCAGACAGATGCTCAGACAGATCCATCGCCCGCTCGCCATCGCCTTCTCCTTGCATAGGAAATAGAGCGCAACAGGTGATCGAAAATAGCAGCCCCTAAAATTAGGGTGTCAGATGCACGAAGCCCGAGCCTCTGCCGGCGGATCGCCCCCTGCTCTCAGCCGAACAGGCCGGCGACACCGTAGGAGGCGGCAGCGATGATTGCGGCTGCCGGCATCGTGATGATCCAGGCGATGACGATATTGCCTGCCACGCCCCAGCGCACGGCGGACAACCGTCGCGCCGCGCCGACACCGACGATCGCCCCGGTGATCGTATGGGTCGTGGAGACGGGAATGCCGAGCCAGGTCGCGGCAAAGAGCGTCAGCGCCCCGCCGGTTTCGGCGCAGAAACCCTGCATCGGATTGAGCCGGGTGATCTTCGAGCCCATCGTATGAACGATCCGCCAGCCGCCGAAAAGCGTGCCGAGCGCCATCGCCGACTGGCAGGAAATGACCACCCAAAGCGGCACATGGAAGCTGCCGCCGAGATGCCCCTGGCTGAACAGCAGAATGGCGATGATGCCCATGGTCTTCTGCGCGTCGTTGCCGCCATGGCCGAGCGAATAGAGCGAGGCCGAAATGAACTGCATGAAGCGGAAGGTGCGGTCGACGGCAAAGGGCGTCTGGCGCACGAACATCCAGGAGACCACGAGCACGAAGAACAGCGCCAGCAGGAAACCGATCGCCGGCGACATGACGATCGCGCCGACCGTCTTCAACAACCCGCTCCAGACGATGGAGCTGACGCCGACCTTCGCGAGCCCCGCCCCGACAAGCCCGCCGACCAGCGCATGCGACGACGATGAGGGTATGCCGAACAGCCAGGTGACGATGTTCCAGACAATCGCCCCCATCAGCGCCGCAAAGATCACCTGCGGCGAAACGATGGCCGGGTCGATGATGCCGGTACCCAGCGTCTCGGCGACATGCAGGCCGAAGAACAGGAAGGCGATGAAATTGAAGAAGGCGGCCCAGGCGACGGCATATTGCGGCCTCAGCACCCGGGTGGAGACGATCGTCGCGATCGAGTTTGCCGCATCATGCAGCCCGTTCAGAAAATCGAAGAACAGCGCCACGCCGATCAGACCGACCAGCAGCGGAAGGGAGAGAGAGGCTTCCATCAGACGTTCTCGATGACGACGCCGCTGATTTCGTTGGCCACGTCCTCGAACCGGTCGACGATCTTTTCCAGGTTGGAGTAGATCTCGCTGCCGATCATGTAGGCCATGGCATTGCCGCTGGCCCCATGCCGGCGATAAAGGTCCTTCAGCCCCTCGTCATGCAGCTCGTCGGAGCGTCCCTCAACCCGCGTGATCTCCTCGGCAATAGCCGAGAGTTTCGAGGCATTGGCGCCGATCTTGTCGAGCAGCCCGATCGCCTGCTGCATCAGGATCGCCGCCTTGATGATCTCTCCGCCCATTTCCCGCATCAGCGGATCGAAGCTCGACTGCTCGAAGAGCCGGATGATCTTCACCGTCTTGTGCATCATGTCGATCGCATCGTCCATGGACTGGATCAGGTCCTTGATGTCACCCCGGTCGAAAGGCGTGATGAAGCTGCGGCGGATTGCGAGCAGCACCTCGCGGGTGATCTGGTCGGCTTCGTCCTCCAGCGCGACGATGCGGTCGCAATTCTCCTGAACCGCCTCGCCTTTCAGGAGCTTCTCCATCGCCTCGGCTGCCGCCACCACGGTTTTCGCATGCCTGCAGAACATCTCGAAGAAGCGGTCCTCCCGCGGCATCATCTTGCGAAACACGCTCATCATCTCGGGCGATCCTTCCCTGTGCGGACGACTGTCATAAGAGGCTGTCATAAATCTGTCATAAAGCGTCGCAGGCAATTGATCGAAAAAGTAAATTTTGACAATGCTGGATGTCATGAAATCCGATAAAAAAGGCGCGAAATCCCGCGCCGGCACATCCCAGCCACTGCTGAAGCAGCTTGCCGCGAGGCCCGAGAAGCTCTTCTCCGGCGCCTTTCGCCAGCAATATGGCGCGCTCTGCTTCCGTCGCCGGAATGCCGATCCCGATAGCAATACCCCCGCAAGCAAGAGTCCCGAGATCGAGATCCTCGTCGTCACCACGCGCGACAGCGGCCGATGGATCATTCCCAAGGGCTGGCCGATGAAAAAGAAGAAGCCGCACGAAGCGGCCGCCATCGAGGCGTGGGAGGAAGCCGGCGTGCGCGGAATGGTCAGCAAGCATCCCATTGGCCGCTACACCTATCTGAAGGAACTGGACGACGGTGACGTCGCTCCCTGCATCGTCGATATCTTCCAGATCGAAGTGGAGGCTGCACAAAACGAATTCAGGGAAGTCGGCCAGCGCGTGCTGGACTGGGTCAGCCCGGACGAAGCGGCAAGGCGCGTGCGCGAACTCGAACTGAAATCCCTGCTCGTCGATTTCCGCCCTCGGCACGGCAAGCAGCAGCGCAAGAAGAAGGCCTGAGCCGCGAACAAAATGTGAACGATTTTGTGCCGCTCAAGCGGATTTTGCCAGTGGCCCTCGCCCGCCCATCAATTGCGCAGCCTGTACCCCGTCTTGAAGATCCAGCCAAGCGTGCTCAGACAAATCACCAGAAACAGCGAGATCATGCCGAGGCTGACCAGCGGGTTGACGTCTGCGATCCCGTAAAAACTCCAGCGGAAGCCGCTGACGAGGTAGAGCACCGGGTTGAAATGGCTGACCGCCTGCCAGAAGGGCGGCAGCATGTTGATCGAGTAGAAGCTGCCGCCGAGGAAGGTCAGCGGCGGCACGACGAGCATCGGAATGAGGTTGAGCTGCTCGAAATTCGTCGCCCAGATGCCGATCATGAAGCCGAACAGGCTGAAGCTGATCGCCGTCAGCAGGAAGAACAGCACCATCATGAAGGGATGTTCGATGCGGACATCGACGAAGAGATTGGCCGTCAGCAGAATGATGACGCCGATGATCAGGCCCTTGGTGGCCGCCGCTCCCACATAGCCGATCAGGATTTCCGTCATGGCGACCGGCGCCGACAGGATCTCGTAGATCGTGCCGGTGAATTTCGGGAAATAGATGCCGAAGGAGCCGTTGCCGATGCACTGGCCGAGCAGCGTCAGCATGATGAGGCCGGGCGTGATGAAGGCGCCGTAGGACACGCCCTCCACTTCCTGAATACGCGAGCCGACGGCAGCGCCGAAGACGATGAAATAGAGCGAGGTGGAAATGACGGGCGAAATGACGCTCTGCAAGAGCGTGCGCCGCGTGCGCGCCATCTCGAAATAATAGATCGACTTGATCGCCTCGAAGTTCACTTTGCGGCTCCTACCAGCGATACGAAGATATCTTCGAGCGAGCTCTGGCGCGTCGAGAGATCCCGGAAATTGACGTTGTTTTCCCCAAGCCGGGTCAAAAGCGATGCGACGCTTTCGTGCTCGTTGCGCGTGTCGAATTCATAGACGAGCCTGTTACCCTCGGCCTCGATCGACAGGCCGTTGCCGGCAAAGCAATCCGGAAGCTTGTCCAGCGGTTCGTTGAGTTCGAGGATCAGCTGCTTGCGGCCAAGCTTGGCCATCAGCGCTTCCTTGTCTTCGACGAGCAGCAGTTCACCGCCATTGATGACGCCGACGCGATCGGCGATCTCTTCGGCCTCTTCGATGTAATGCGTGGTGAGAATGATCGTGACGCCGGAAGCGCGCAGCCGCTCGACGACATGCCACATGTCCTTGCGCAGCGTCACGTCCACACCCGCCGTCGGCTCGTCGAGGAAGAGAATGGAGGGCTCGTGCGACAGCGCCTTGGCGATCAGCACGCGCCGCTTCATGCCGCCGGAAAGCTGGCGCAGCATATTGTCCTTCTTGTCCCACAGCGACAGGTCGCGCAGCACCTTTTCGATATGGACGGGATTGGCCTTCTTGCCGTGCAGCCCGCGCGAAAAACTCACCGTATTCCACACCGTCTCGAACTGGTCGGTGGTCAGTTCCTGCGGCACCAGGCCGATCAGCGTGCGCGTGGCGCGGAAATCCTTCACCACGTCATGGCCGTCGACCACGACCGTGCCGCCGCTCGGATTGGCGATACCGCAGATGATCGAGATCAGCGTCGTCTTGCCCGCCCCGTTCGGCCCGAGCAGCGCCAGGATCTCACCGCGTTCGATTTCGAGGTTGATGCCCTTCAGCGCCTGGAAGCCATTTGCATAGGTCTTGGTGAGATTTTGGACGGAAATGATCGGTGCCATGGGGCTCTTTGCGGATATCAGGTCGAATTCGCCCGCTATATAGCCCCTTTGTGAAGCTTTGACATCCCGAAGAGCCTGAACAGTGAATTCACACCATCATTCCAGCCGCCGACAATGTCAGGCATCGGATGCCCGTCCACAGCGAAAATCGGCCAATGAAAAGAAAATCATCTCCTCCTTCCCGATGTCATCAATCGGTGATGTTCATCCCCCATAAGAACACGCGAGGACAGCACCGGCTCCCGCCCGCCGCCCACCCCCTTGCGGAGCCGCCCTCTCGGCGATCTCGTTACGCCTTTTCTGCTGACCTCGGCATTGTAGTGAAATTTATTGTCAGTCACGAAATGCCAGGAACCGGCCAGTATCCCCTGTTCAGCCGCGTTCGTCTAAGCCGGCCCTAGGCCGGCTTTCTTTTTTGGTGCATGTCGACTGCTTCGTTCAAAAACGTTGCTTAGGGTACCGCGTCATGCTCCTCCCGCGCTGCCTCCCAGACTTCCTTCGCCGCATCGAGGTTCATCAAGGCAATCGCAAGCCCAACGATGAGGTCGGGCCAGATCGAATGCCAGAGATAGGCCGTCACCAGACCGGCGGCGATGATGGCGACATTGGCGGCCGCATCGTTGCGGGCAGACAGAAACGCCGCTCGCGTCAGCGAACCGCCAGCATGGCGGTGGGCGGCAAGAATATAGGCGCAGAAGAGATTGACGGCGAGCGCCCCAAGCCCCGTAAGCGACAGCGGCAAAGGCAGCGGCGGCACCGGATGGACGACCTTGCCCCATGCCGTCAGCAGAAAGGCGATCGCCGGGACCAGCAGGATGCCTGCCATGCCCATGCCGACCCGCGCCCGATTCCTTGCCGACCAGGCCATGGCGAAGAAGATCAGCAGATTGACCGAGGCATCTTCGAGGAAATCCACGCTGTCGGCGAGCAGCGAGACGGAACCGATCACCAGCGCCACGGCAAATTCCACGCCGAAATAGCCGAGATTCAGAAGCGCGACCGTCAATACGGTGCGCCGAAGAGCCTGTTCCATGTTGCCGATCCCTACCCGAATCCCGCTAGCTTGGTGTTTTTGAATACCCCTCCCCACCCCCTCCCCACAAGGGGGAGGGACTCCTCGTGGCATCGCCTTGATCATCCTGAAACGTCGAGGATTTAGAAAGCAGGTGCGGCAGGTTAAGCCCCCCTTGTGGGGAGGGGTTTGGGGCGGGGTCTTAACTCAGCAACCTACAGTTCCCTGTACATCACAAGCGCATCGACAAACCCAAGCGTCGGATGCCGAAACGCCCCCGGAAGCCGGCCGACCACCTGAAAATCGAGCGACTGCCACAGCCGCACTGCCCGCTCGTTGGAACTGACGACGAAATTGAACTGCATGGCCCGGAAGCCGCGTTGGCGTGCATGGGCAAGCGAGTGCTGGTGCATGATGCGCGCCACACCCTGGCCCGCCGCCGCCGGCGCGGTCATATAGCCGCAATTGCAGACGTGATTGCCGCCGCCGGCCTGATTGGCCTTGATATAATAGGTGCCGACGATGCTGCCGCCGTCATCGGCGACGAATGTTTCCTTGTCGGGGCCGAGCCAGTAGTTGAGCGCATCGGCTTCGCTCATGTCGCGGTCGAGCGTATAGGTCTCGCCCGCCCGGATGACAGGTTCCAGGATCGTCCAGATGGCGCTGCGGTCTTCCGC
>Ga0209758_1001401_pt1 | contig 28591 bp, 26 predicted proteins | sample AraplaMF_Col_mMF_FD_184258 | JGI IMG/M metagenome (GOLD analysis project Ga0209758, IMG submission 184258) | Arabidopsis root microbial communities from the University of North Carolina, USA - plate scrape MF_Col_mMF (SPAdes) (version 2) | ecosystem: Host-associated > Plants > Roots > Endosphere...
TGCTGTCGGCTTGCCGGGAGGTGTTTAGCATTCCCCAAATAGCAATTGGCGAGTACGAGCAGGATCTGCTTCCAGATCACATTCCCGCTTCCATCGAGCGCTTTCATGTCGAGCCCTTGGCTGTTTGGCGGGACCCGCGGCTTGCTGCACGCCTTACGGAATCAGGTGCGGCGGTGGTCTTTTTGGGCGGAGCATTCCTGGAAGAAGAGGTGCTGATCGCGGCATTGGAAGGAGTGCGGCACGGGTACGACATCCGGTTGCTGTTAGATTTATCGGTTGCACGTGACGAACGCGATCGATCGATTGCTTTAACGCGATTAGCCCATCATGGCGTCCTCGCCACAACATTGCGCCAAGCTTTTCTCGAGTGGGCCGTGTCACTGGGCGATCAAGCCATCAGTCGGAAAATTCGAGAATTGCTGTCCTAATCGGCGCCTCCCGCAAGCTGCCGCTTGCGGGCTGGGCTCTCGTGAACCAAGCCCGCTTCGCGGTCTCGGCCTTGCGGCTTCGATCCCTGGCGCAAAACACGCCGTCCACGAGCTGGGAGCCTACGTTCCGTCTATCAATCGATTGCGCGTGACAGTCCTGATGACGTCGCGGAGATCGTTTGAGGCGATGCTTTGAGGAGCCGGCCGCAGGCGGCCGGCGCTTTTAATGAGCCTCCGGAAGGCGGGGTGGGCGGCGCTCCCGCATAGCCCCGAACCGGCGGTCCGCAACCGCGCCTCGGTTGCGCGCTCGAGGTCGCTCGTGTGCTTGGCGCGGTCCTCCGCTGTCGCTTCGGCCGTTCCGGTGCGGTCCGCCTCTCACGTTCGGGGCTTTCCGGTCGCTCTTCGCCGCCCACCCCGCCTTTCGGGGGCAGGGCGCGGAAGAGAAGCGAGCGGAGATCGTCATGTCCAACAATTCAACCCACCATCACGGGGCCAAGCCGAAGGCAAGTCTCTACGAAGAAATCACCGCTCACATCGTTGCGGAGCTGGAGGCGGGCATTTTCCCCTGGGCCCGGCCATGGGGGACAAGTGGCGGCAGTCAGGCTTTCGCGCTGCCGAGAAATGCAGCCACAGGCAAGGTCTATTCCGGGATCAACGTCCTGATCCTGTGGGGACGGTTGTTTGAGTGCAGCTTTGCCTCCTCGCGCTGGCTCACCTTTCGCCAAGCCTCAAGCCTCGGCGGATCAGTGCGCAAGGGAGAGCACGGCGTCACCGTCTGCTATGCCGACCGCTTCATTCCCAAGCGCGAGCACGGGGACGCGGGGAGCACCTCTCAGCAGGAAGCGGAAGGGGCGGCCATTCCATTCCTGCGGCGCTACAAGGTCTTCAACGTCGATCAGTGCGACAACCTGCCGGATCACTGCCTTGTCGAAGCGCCAGCCTTACCTGAGCGCGAGATCGTGCCGCAGGCCGAAGCGCTCACTGTGGCAACGCGCGCCAATATCCGCATCGGTGGCGCAGAGGCCTTTTATTCACCGTCGGAAGACGCCGTCCACGTCCCGCCGCAGCCCGCCTTCTTCGAGCAGATCAACTACTACCGAACGCTGTTTCACGAGCTTGGGCATTGGACCGGCCACCCCTCGCGCTTAAACCGGGATCAATTGAGCGCATTCGGCTCCAAGCTCTACGCCAACGAGGAGCTGATCGCCGAACTGACCGCAGCCTTCGTCTGCGCTGCGCTGGCGATCAAGCCGACCGTCCGTCATGCCGACTATCTCGGCTCATGGCTCAAGGTCCTTCGGGAGGATAGCCGCGCAATCTTCCGCGCCGCCAGCAAGGCCTCGAAGGCCGCCGACTTCCTGCTTGCCTTCGCAGAAGTCGGCGAGACCTCCAAAGCCGCGACACAGCCCGAGATTGCCTGTGACGACGACGCGAACGGCGGTGCCCGCTTCGTTCGCCCCTGAACGGCCTTCGATATCGGGCCTTCGAGGCCGGTATCCGGCATGAAGGCCAAAGCCTACGAGATCAGGCCCCCAAAAAGAGAAGCCGGACCGTTCTACGCAAATCGCGCTCAACGATCCGGTTTCACAGGTGGTTCAAACCGCTCTCGGCCAGGACGCCTCATCGGCTTCACGCAAGCGCAACGCTGCGTCGGCCACTGCGCCTCTTGAGACTGAAAGCGCGGTAGGCGAAGAGCTACTTCTTTTTCTTCGCAGCTTTTTTCGCGGTGGTCTTCTTCGCCTTTTTCGGCGCGGTCTTCTTCGCCTTCTTCGCCTTCTTGGCCATGTGCCCTCCGTCAATGCATCAAGCTAAAGGTGCAGACCGGGAATCGGCATGCACGAAAATGATCGTAACATCGAACCTGCGTGATTGACATCACGGCACGTCGACGACCGTGTGGCGCTTCAACTCGCCGCATCACTTCGCAGTCTAGGCGGCAGAAGTAAGGAGCGTACGGCGGCCACGAGCAGTTCTCACGGTGGCCGGCAGGTCAGGCCGCCGAATTCCAGATCAGGGCAAACACGCTGTCGTCGCCCCAGCCGGGAGCAGTGCCGAGATCGGCCAAAGTTTGCTTCAGGGCCAACTCAGCCGTCGCCATCGACGGGCTCACATAGTCCTTGTCGCCGCTCTCTCTCTCTGTAGCGGATCGAACCCGCCCGATGTCGGTGCCCAGATGGAATTAACGGAAGTCGGAAGGGGTCCCAACGCTCTTGTCGCGGTTCGGATGATGCCGATGCGGGCCAGTCGCAAGACCTCGCCGCCTTCCTATTCTGGCTGCCAAATCGTCTTGTTCGGCCCAACCGGGGTGGTTTGTCCTCTGCTGTTGTCAGCGGGACCGATCCCCTCATGCGTGGCGAAGAGACCTATGGGAAGCGCCCCGCCTATCAAAACCTTCCCCGCCAGCTTTTTTCCCCGCCGGACGAAAAGGTCCGGCTCCTCGCGGCCGCTTCGCTGCAAAAAAGCCGTCAGCTCAGGTGCTCCGCATGCGCTGCGCCCCGAAGGCGGGTTCGAAGGCGTTTCGCTTCCCATGACGGTCCCGCCATCGCGAGGGGATCGGCTCCTCGCGGGAACAACAGAAGAGGACAAGACCATGACCGCGATCGGATACGTCACCAAGAACGACAACGGCAGCTACAGGGGCCAGCTCAAGACCGTCTCCATCCGGGCCGACATTGACATCATCCCGAACCGCGACAAGAGCGCGGAGACCCATCCCGACTACCGCGTCTTCACCCAAGGCGTCGAGATCGGGGCGGGCTGGATCCGCCGCGGCGAGAACAGCCGCAAGGACTATGTGAGCCTGTCGCTCGCAGCGCCCGAGTTTGGTCCGCGCAAGCTCTACGCCAATCTCGGCCGCGCCGCCGGCCAGGACGACGACAGCGTGTTTGCCCTGATCTGGAATCCGGCGGACTGACGCCAATGCGGCCCCCGTGAGAGCTGCTCGCGGGGGCCGTGCTCTTGCCCCATTCGGCCAAGACGATTTACAACTGAAAATAGCACGTTGTGAGGCGCAATTGAACCGTTTGCTGAGTTCGAGGCTCGTCGTCAGCGAGGATCACGCCGAATCCTGTAGTTATGCCGGCTACGATGGCGGCGACTGGGCCTGGGAATTCCTGCGGCGGAACGCCGACTATATCACCGATTGGCACAGCTCCGTGCCCCGGAACTTGCCCTGCATCACGCTTGAGGACGGCACCAGGCTGTTGCGGCTGAGGCGGCGGTTCCTGCGGGCCGAAGCATGGGGCCTCTACGCTTTCGCTGATCCAAGTCGCTGCGCGCATGAGGCCATCCCCTTTTGGCATGCCAACGCGATGAGACGCGTGGTCCGCCTCAATGCGAAGCGGCCAACCGAAGGTGGAGGGGGAGGGGTGTGCCGGCTCGCAGATTTTCATGCCGAGCGTCACGCTGTCATCGATGCGGACGGCATTCCGCTGGTGGTACTCAAGCGCAGCGGCGTTCGTGTTCCCCTCCAGATCGAGGGCCTCTCCATTCTGACCGCACCGTTCACTCCGGTCTTCGAGCTGCACAATCTCGGAGATCTCGCAGCTCAGACCGAGCTCTTGAAGGCACTGCAGCGCTTCACCGAGCCCGATCTTAGAGCGATTCAAAATCCGCGATCTGCGAATGAACGGCTTCACCAGGCGCTCATTGCGCTCGATGAGAGCCTGAAGGGCAAGACCTACCGGCAAATTGCGATTGCGATCTTCGGAGAAAAGAAAGTCGCCGAGGAATGGCTCAGCCATAGTCAATTTTTGCGGGATCGCACTCGGCGCCTGGTCGCCAAAGGTACTGAGCTGATGAACGGCGGCTATCGCGATCTGCTTGGCTGACGATCGTTCACTTCTCCTTGACCAAGTTTGCCCGGGCGGGATGGCGAAACGGAATCTGTCATCTTCGCCACTCCACAAAGCCTCCCCATTCTGACGACGTTTCTTCTCGCATCTCTTGGTTGCACGAGGTGCGGGAAGGAAGATGGAATGACCACGAACAACGACGGCAAGGAGCCAGACAAGCCGTTCCTCAACACTGTGGAGGCGGCCGCCTGGCTCAGGCTTACCAAGAACACGCTGGAGAAGATGCGGGTCCAAGGCAGGGGGCCCGTTTACCGAAAGCATGGGCGCTACGTGCGCTATCACATCGAAGACCTCGTCGAGTGGTCGCATGCGAGCAAAAGGAGGTCGACGTCCGATGCCGATTGATCGCACGAGACTTTGGCGCCAGGCCTCCACGCTCTCGGCCATGTGCGTCGGCATCATCACGCTCCTGATATCGTCCGCCCCCGCGGTGCCGGTGCTGATCTACAACGCTACCGGCAGCGCGCCGCTCGGCTTCTACTATGTGGAGCCGCGACTGCCGGCGCGCGGCGAGCTCGCCGTCTTCAAGCCACCTCCCGGGATCGAGATCCTGATCATCGCGCACGAGATCCTGCCCATGCCCGTGCCGCTCCTGAAACGGGTCGAGGCGACAGGCGGAGACGAAATCTGCCGTGCCAAGGATCCAATCGGTACGATCTCCATCAACGGACAAGTCGTTGCCGAGGTGCTCAAGAAAGACCGGCAGGGGCGACCTCTGCCGGTCTGGGAGGGCTGCCTGCGGCTCGTCGAAGGCGAATTCTTCCTGCTGCAGCCCCACCCGAATTCCTTTGACTCGCGGTACTTCGGGCCGGTGCTTCGCTGCGATATCCTGGGCGTCGCACGTCCGCTCTGGACATGGAATCCGGACATGTGAGCGGTTGGTTTTACGGGCGCGCGTCTGAAACAATGGCGCGCGCCTGTCGTATTTCTTGCTCGGCTCGAGCCCATTCGGCAGCACCCGCGTCGGGCCTGTTGGGTAAGGTCTCCCAGCACAGAGCCTATCAAACCTCCACGACGAGCGACCGGATCGAGACGTTGATAGTCAGGTCCTCGATCTCGCTAGCTCGCGCTCGGGTTGGCACGCGTAAGCCGTTTTTCTCTTGAATGGGGGACTTGAGGGGCGCTGCCCCGTCACCCCCGCAAGACCTTCTTTCGTCCTCCGGTGCAGCAAGTCGGTCGCACGTCGCAGATCACGCTGCTCGGTGCAACCGCGTTGCGCACCATCGGATGCGCGCCGGCAAAGCCGGCGCCGAAACAAGCTCTTGCCCCCCGAAACCCCGGTCTCGCCGACGGGCAGGCGGCATGGCGAAGGCCATGCGCGCCGCGCCGATCAAACGCCCAGCAGGGGCCGACAAGCGAGACATGACGATGGCAAAATTGACGAAGGCGGAGGCCAAGGCACATGCCGAGGCCGTTGAACTGATCAAGAAGGACGTCCTTACCTACGACGAGCGTGTGTTTGTGCTCGACAATTGGCACGAGGGCGCAAGCCACATCAACGGATCGGCGGGGGCATTCTTTACCCCTAGCGGCCTTGCCGGAGACTTCGCGATCGATGCTTACGGCGGCCGAACCGTCGACCTTTGCGCCGGAATTGGCGCACTCGCATTCAACGTCTTTTGGAGGGCACGCTATGCGCGCGGATGCGACGAACCACAGAAAGAGATCGTGTGCATCGAGCGTAATCCTGCCTATGTCGAGGTTGGGCGCAAGGTGCTACCGGAAGCCAATTGGATCTGTGCCGACGTGTTCGATCTGGACTTGCCAAGCCTCGGTCATTTCGGCTCTGCGGTCGCAAATCCTCCGTTCGGAGCCACACCCCGGATCGGAAGCGGACCGCGGTACACCGGGCGGTCTTTCGAGTTTCACGTGATCGATATCGCTTCCGATATTGCGGATTATGGCGCGTTCATCATCCCGCAGGCGTCTGCGCCGTTCCAATATAGTGGCGTGCAGTACTACCGCGAACGCAAAAGCGCGGACTATCTCAAGTTCGCCGAACAGACCGGAATTCATCTTGAAGCCGGTTGTGGCGTAGACTGTTCCTACCATCGTGACACATGGAAGGGCGTTGCGCCCCATGTCGAAATCGTTTGTGCCAACTTCGAGGAAATCCCGCGCAACAAGGTTCGATCTTCAGCCGAGCCTGAGGCCGAGCTGCGCGCTCTCTGGAGCAAAAACGACGTTCCGGTCGAGCGGCAGGACGCGATAATTCGCGAGGTCGAGGCCAAAGCCAGGGGCGGAATTCGGTTTGACGAGCGCCCCGTCCAGGCGGACTTGTTCACTGATCTTGGGCCTTCTGTACCCAAGCGTTGACGGTCGCTGCGACGAATTCAGCTGCATAATTGCCATCTGAGCGAGACAGGCAGTAAGCCTGTCTCGCTCAGTCGGCCTCCGGGCAGCCGATGAACTTCAGGGCTGCTCGGTACAGCCCAAAAGGGCCGCCAATGAGCGCAGCCATTTTTCATTCAGACGCGGATCACCTTTGACCTTGTAAGCGTCCGGGGCTGCACATCGGGCAGCTCGTGATATCAGCCGTCAGTTTCCGGGTTCGCTGGCGCCCCGTGGCGGACATTCGGTGTGCATTCGAAACGCTGCAACACCACGACGTTAAGACTTTCGGGTTTGCTACTAATGGATCTTCGCTCACGGGGGCAAGAATTCGCAGTGCTGATGGCAATACGGGCGATGCCTTCGGCCCGCGCTCTACTCGTCGCTTCGCTCCTCACCGAGCCACCCTACGGGTGTCTCGGCCCTTCGGGTAACGATCGCTATCGCGAGCGCGCGCAAACAGTGGGACTTCACAAGTCAACTGCCAAGTCGCGGCGGCTCTTTCGCTAGGAAAGAAAAAAAGCGGGAGGGCAAGATAAAAGCACTGGCGCTACGGAGCTCCTAAGCTGTTGTCTGCACATCCAAGATTTGGTGCTCTCCGTATCTTCGCTGTCGCCAAGTGAGACCCAACGCAATGGCGAACTTGGGCAATTGCGTCTGCGTCTTGGCGAACGCTCCTCGGCTTCACATATCGTCGGCTCGTTCAAAGCTCGGATGTGGGCCATGCGAGAAATCGACGACGAATTCGAAGTGAAGCTTGGACGGATTGGCAACCGCAGGGCCCGGAGGGCGACCAGCTATCTTCGACGCGTCCGCCAGGAGGCGACCAAAGCCGGCGCCAGTGCACGGGCAGGTTCGTCGTTCACAGGCGGCCGCATCGGCCGCGGCCGCGCGCAAGGTGCGGTGTTGGTCGGGCGCGCGCGAAGCCAGGGCCAACGCCGTGTCGTGATCAAGGCTCGGATCGTGCGGATCAAGTCAGGTGACACCGGTGCCATGCGAGCTCACCTGCGTTACGTCCAGCGCGACGGTGTCACCCGCGAGGGTGAGCCGGGCGAACTATACGATGCCAGCCATGACCGCGCGGACGGCAAGACCTTTGCGGAGCGCAGCACTGGGGATCGCCACCAGTTCCGCTTTATTGTGGCGCCGGAGGACAGCGCGGAACTGGCAGACCTGAAACCGTTCGTCCGCGACCTCATGCAGCAGATGGAGCAGGATCTCGGCACCAGGCTCGATTGGGTTGCCGCCGATCATTTCAACACTGGGCATCCGCACACCCACATCGTCGTGCGCGGCAGGGATGACTCCGGAGGAGACCTCGTCATCGCGCGCGACTATATCGCTCATGGCTTCCGGTCGCGGGCTGCCGAACTGATCACCCGAGAGCTCGGCCCTGAAACAGAGATCGAGGTCGCGCGCAAGCTTCAGCAGGAGATCACAGCCGAGCGGCTCACACGGCTTGATCGGAGCATCCTGCGAGATGCTCCGGGCGGAGTTCTTAAGCTGGGGCCGCTGTCTGGACGGGAGCCTGCCTGGCAGACGGCGCGGATCGGTCGGCTACGAACCTTGGAGCGGATGGGGTTGGCGGAAGAGAGTGAGCCGGGCCACTGGCGGATCGATTCTGAGCTCGAGCCCAAGCTCAGACGCATGGGGGAACGCGGCGACATCATCAAGACCATGCACCGTGAGATGGCCGCGGCAGGGATTTCGAAGGCCGCCGCCGACTACACGATCTTCGATCCGGAACGCGGCGCTCATCGCCTGGTCGGGCGAGTCGTTGGCGAGGGGTTTGCTGACGAACTGACGGAGCGCCGCTATGTCGTGATCGATGGGGTGGACGGACGGACGCACTATGCCGAGATTGGAACGCTCGGCGCCCGCGATGAGCCGCCTGTCCGGAACACGATCCTGGAGCTCAGATCCCGCGTCGCTGAACCGCGCGCAATCGATCGGACGATCGCAGAGATCGCCGCGCGCCACGACGGTATCTATGGCGAGCGCTTGCATCGGGAATTCGATCCGCAAGCATCCGGCGAATTTGTCGGATCCCACGTGCGGCGCCTGGAGGCAATGCGGCGCGAGGGAATCGTCAGCCGCCTTGCCGATGGCAGCTGGAGCGTAGGACGGGATTATCTGGACCGGGCGCTTGAATACGAGAAGCTCCAGCAAACGCGCAATCCGGTGCGGGCCGCGGTGCTGTCATGGCAAAGGCTGGAGGACCTGCCGCAGGCCCTGGGTGCCACCTGGCTCGATCGCAAGCTTGTTGGGAAGGAGCCCGATGAGCTCGCATCGACCGGCTTTGGCGCGGAAGTGGAGACAGCCCTCCGAACAAGACGGCAATGGTTGATCGAGCAGGGGCTGGCGCGAGAGGAGGGCGGCCAGATGCGTTTTGCCCGGAACATGCTCGAGACGCTCGAGGCGCGCGAGCTGGCAAGGACTACGGCCGACATATCCGCGCGCACCGGCCTTGAACATGTCGACGTCAAAGCCGGCGACAAGATCGAGGGCGTCTACCGGCGCATGCTGACGCTGAACAGCGGGCGGTTCGCCCTGATCGAGCGATCCCATGAATTCGCGCTGGTGCCGTGGCGGCCGGTGCTGGAGCGAGCTCGCGGGCAATTGGTCACCGGGCAGGTCGGCGGGGAGGGCATATCCTGGGCGATCGGCATCAAGCGCGGGATCGGACGATGACGGGGGACTTACTTTCGCTTGGGGGCTCGTCTCGCAAAACTCTCGACGTCGGAGGTTTTGACCAGGACGGCACCGGGCTCGTCCACCGGAGCGGAGAGGTATTTGGCGCGAGCGATCTCCTCGATCCTCGACCTGTTCTTGAGGAACGCTTCCACCCGACCCTCCGGTCCGAGCCCATCGGTCCCGAAATGGTCGTCGAGCGCTTCGCGGCTGACTGCGCAATTGACGGTGCCGCCAAGCTCCTTTCCTTGGAACGTCACGACGTCGCGGCTGAAGTCATAGCGGGCCGGGGGATTGTCGAAGGAAAGATCGATGCCCGGAATGATCGAGCGAGGCGCGCCAATGATCTTGAGCACCGCGTCCCGCACGGAGGCGGCAAGCAAAGCAAGCCCTTCGAGCATTAACTGACGCCATTTAGGACCGCGACCGTGAGCTTCCTCCCAGGCCGATTTCAGCTCATGGGGTCGCTTTTCTGCCAGAGCCGCGAGCAAGGCCTCGGACTGCTGCAGGTCCTTGCCGCGTTTGGCAAACCCCTCCGGGCGCCTGCGGGAGATGATGAGCTTGTGGACAGCGTAGCGCGCCGGCGCCGGCACATACACATAGATGCCGGCGCCATGCAGGATGACCGCGGGCTCGGGATCGCGGATCAGGAAGTCCAGGAAGCGCAGCGGCTGGGCGTCTGTGTTCAGGGCAGGCAGCTTTTGGGGACGGGCGGTCTCCTTGCCCTCGTGGGGCGTGAGAAAATCAACGCGCAAGCCGCCCTTGGCCGCGTAGCTCGTCACGCGCCGGCCGTCAGATACGTGAGGGACGGCACGAAAGGACTTGTCGACTTCCTTCAGCACGTCCAGAACGGGCGGCGTGGAATCCTCAACCGCGACCGAGACATTCTTGAACTGCGCGATGTCCACATCGCCGGTCTGCAGCGAGCCGGCGGAGAGGCGAACGCCAAGCATCGCAGCATAGGTCTGGTAGGCGATCGTTCCGACGAGTACGCCGCGAAGGCGAAACACACCTGCCTTGGCGAGCGCCGCGATGACGTCGCCGATCTCTGGAATGGGGCGAGGAAAGCTGAATGAGCGGACCAGCGTGGAGACAAGCGCTCGGCGCTCACGCTCGTCTTCGCGAACCTCATTGTGGTGGGCAATGCGCTCCAAGAGCTCAGGTGTCTCGGGCCCGACATAGCGCTGCGACCGTTCGGCACCGGTGCCGGTCTGGAAGTACCAATACTTGCGGCCGTTGATGCTCTTAGCCGTGAACGAGCCGTTGTCCGCGAAGGCATCCTGGAAGGCGGCGTTCGCGGTGCGCTCGAGGAGCTCGGCGTAGGTCGTCTGCGCAACCAGGGAAGGGGGCGGCATGGTCGTTGTCCGGGTTATACTCAGTCTGCGGATTGAGTATAAATGGCGTGGAACCCTGCGTCTAGCTCATTTATACTCAATTCGCAAAGTGAGTATAACGGCGATAACCCGGGTTTCGTAGCCGAATCGACGTGCCAGCGGTGTCAGTGGCAACGTTTGCCCGGTTCCGCCCCTTCTGTTCCATGCCTCCTCCTGTGTCACGCATTGTCCGGTTCAAGAGTCGTCCAGTTTGAGCCGGTGGCTCACCTTTTGTTGAGGCGCTTGATCATCCTCGCTGTGACTGGACGGAGATCCTTCTCGCCTTCGCACGCCTGATCGACGTTGCCCTTGCTTCCCTGTCGTGATTTTTATTTCGATTGAACGCAAAGCGCATTGGCCCCTTTCATCGCGCCGCTCACGTGGGGTGAGTGAGTGGGGCAAGCGGATGTTTCCAGCAAAAATCTACGTTGGTCAGATTGCCGTCGTGCTCGGCATCGTCGTTGCGTCGACCTGGGGAGCAACGCAATGGACCGCGGCGGCCCTTGGCTATCAGCAGCGGTTGGGTGAGCCCTGGTTCGTGGTCGTCAGCTACCCCGTCTATCTGCCGTGGCGGTTGTTCGAATGGTGGTTCGCGTACGAAGCCTATGCGCCCGAGATATTCGAGGAGGGCGGAGCCATCGCCGCAGCTGGCGGCGTTGCAGGCGCAATGTTTGCCATCGTCAATTCAGTGTGGCGCGCGCGTCAAAGCCAGTTGGTGACGACTTACGGTTCGGCACGGTGGGCGACGCCGAAGGAAATCAAGGCGGCTGGCCTGTTCGCATCCAAGGGCGTGTTTCTGGGATGCCTCGAGAACAACTATCTCCGTCACGACGGACCGGAACACGTGATGTGCTTTGCACCGACCCGGTCGGGCAAGGGCGTGGGGCTGGTGTTGCCCACATTGCTCTCGTGGACCTCGTCTGCGGTGGTGCACGACATCAAGGGCGAAAACTGGGAACTGACCTCCGGCTGGCGTTCGACCTTCTCGCACTGCCTCTTGTTCAACCCCACGGACTCGCGGAGCGCGCGCTATAATCCGCTGCTCGAGGTGCGCAAAGGCGCGGCCGAAGTCCGCGACGTCCAGAACATCGCCGACATCCTGGTCGACCCCGAAGGGGCGCTCGAACGCCGAACCCATTGGGAAAAGACCAGTCATTCGCTTCTGGTCGGCGTCATCCTTCACGTCCTTTACGCCGAAGAGAAGAAGACGCTGACCCGCGTCACCGAGATCCTGGCCGATCCCGCGCAATCCTTTGAGAAGACGCTCAGGATCATGCTGGCGACCAATCACCTTGGCACCGATGCGGAGCCGAAGGTGCACCCAGTGGTCGCCGCGACGGCACGTGAGCTGCTCAACAAGTCCGAAAATGAACGCTCCGGCGTTCTGTCGACCGCCGTGAGCTTTCTTGGGCTCTACCGCGATCCCGTCGTCAGCCGAAACACCGAATCCTGCGATTGGCGCATCGCCGACCTCGTGAGCGCCGACAAGCCTGTCACGCTTTATCTCGTCGTGCCGCCGTCGGACATCAGCCGGACCAAGCCGCTGATCAGGCTGATCCTCAACCAGATCGGCCGCCGGCTGACCGAGACGCTGAATACCAGGGCAGGCGAGCGCACGCACCGCCAATTGCTGATGATGCTGGATGAGTTTCCCGCTCTTGGTCGGCTCGACTTCTTCGAAAGCGCGCTCGCCTTCATGGCCGGCTATGGCATCCGTGCCTATCTGATCGCCCAATCGCTCAACCAGATTGCAAAAGCCTATGGCGAGAACAACGCGATCCTGGACAATTGCCACGTCCGCATCGCCTTCGCCGCCAATGACGAGCGTACCGCCAAGCGGATCTCGGATGCGCTGGGCACCGCGACGGAACTACGTGCACAGCGCAACTATGCCGGCCATCGGCTGGCTCCGTGGCTCGGCCATGTCATGGTCAGCCGTCAGGAGACCGCGCGCCCTTTGCTGACCCCAGGCGAAGTGATGCAGCTGCCGCCCGACCAGGCCATCGTGCTGGTTTCGGGGCTGCCACCGGTCCGCGCCATCAAGCTGCGGCACTACGAAGACGCAAACTTCGTCAGCCGTTTAGGCAAGCCGCCGTCCTTGGTAGGCGATGCGTACGCCGATCGGCCGCCGGCCCGCCTTGATGATTGGCGCGGCCAAGTGCGCACCACCGATCTCCGGCTTGCGACCCTGCCATACCGCGAGCTCATGCAGGCCGGCAGCGAAGAGGGCGGCCTCAAGCAGCAATTGGCGCTGTTCGACGAGACCGCACCCGCCGCGAACGAGCCGCGCGCCTTCGAGGAGCGATTGCTCGACGACGAGACCGACGTCGTCGCTGATCGCAACCAGATGCAGCAGGCAGCAAGCGCGTCAAGCACCGTACGCCGCGCCCATGCCGTCACCCGCGATGATGACGACCTCCTCCCCTCGTTCTGAGAGCATCCCTGATGAAACCGAAACTGTCGGCCTACGTCTCTGAAAGTGTGGCGCAGCGGCTCGAGCTCGCCGCCAAGCGCCCAGGGGCCAATAAGTCATCCATTGTGGATGCCGCGCTGGATCGCTTTCTCAACCCTGAGCGGGACACCAGCGGCGATGCGGCGCTGATCCGAAGGCTCGATCGCATGAGCCGTCAGCTCGATCGAGCCGATCGCGATCTGTCGGTGATGGCGGAGACCATCGCGCTCTTCATCCGCTACTACTTGACCATCACCCCGCCGCTGCCGTCCCAAGATCAGGATGCAGCGCGAGCGCTCGGCCGCGAGCGGTTCGAGATGTTTGTCGCGCAGGTCGGCAAACGCGTCGCCTCCGGCGGCCGGCTTGTCGCCGACGTCATGGACCGCGTCAGCGCCGTCAAGCCGGATCTCTTCATGCGGAACATCGAGGAGGGCGCCCCTCTGGGCGCTGCTCAACCTAGCGATACTGGATCCCGCGCGCAGAGCGCGGCGGGTGAGCCGCCGGAGCATTCTCCGGCAGGGCGAGAGGAGGTCGGCAATGTCTGATCTCCTCTCGCCAGAAACCCGCGAACGACGCCGGGGCATGCTTCGAACCGCCATGGGACCTGCAATTGCCCTCGCTCTGGAAGAGCCTGACGTCGTCGAGGTCATGGTCAATCCCGATGGCAGGCTTTGGCTTGATCGGCACGGGACAGGCCGCGCCGATACCGGCGTCGTTCTGACGCCGCAGGAGTCGGAGCGGATCATCCGGCTTGTTGCCAGCCACGTGCGGGCGGAAGCGAGCGGCTCGTCTCCGATCGTCTCGGCGGAGCTCCCCGAAACGGGTGAACGCTTTGAAGGCGTCTTGCCGCCGGTCGCGCTCGCGCCTTGCTTTGCCATCCGCAAGCCGGCGACGACCACGTTCCGTCTGTCCGACTACGTCAACGCGCAGATTGCCTCTCCGTTGATGGCAAAGGTGCTGACGTCAGCGGTCACCGAGGCGCGCAGCATCCTGATCGCTGGCGGCACCGGGTCGGGCAAGACGACGCTTGCCAATGCGCTTCTTGCCGAGATCGCCGGGCTCGAGGAGCGGGTGGTCATTATCGAAGACACCCGCGAGCTGCGCTGCGATGCCAAGGATGCCGTGACGCTCCGAACCAAGCCGGGTGTCGCGAGCCTTGCCGATCTTGTCCGCTCCACGCTGCGCCTGCGGCCCGACCGCATCATCGTCGGTGAGGTCAGGGGCGCCGAAGCCCTCGACATGCTGAAGGCCTGGAATACCGGCCACCCCGGCGGAATTGCCACGGTCCATGCCAACTCGGCACGAGCTGCGCTCTACCGGATCGAACAACTCATTCAGGAAGCGGTCGCAACCGTGCCGCGCCGGCTCATAGCCGAAGCGATTGACCTGATCGTCTTCATCAAGGGGCGGGGACCCGCACGGCGCATCGAGACCGTCGCCGAGCTCAAGGGCCTCGATTCTTCGGGCGACTATCTGCTCGAGACCCCGCCCGGACTTCCAAACACCTCCCATCGCCCCTGACCTGAAGGAGACTGCCTATGTCCATTCTACTGAATCTAAACGTGCGTTCGCGCTTTCGCGGCTTCTGTTCGGCCAGCGGGGTGCCGCTCCTCGCGCTCGGCGCGGCGTCGGCTTGCATGCTCCTCAGCGTCACGGCGGCACACGCCGCAGGTTCCGGCATGCCCTGGGAAGCGCCGCTCGAGCGCGTCCTGGAATCCGTGCAGGGGCCCGTCGCCAAGATCGTCGCCGTCATCATCATCACGGTGACAGGCATATCGCTGGCTTTCGGCGACACCTCCGGTGGATTCCGCAAGATGGTCCAGGTCGTATTCGGTCTCTCGATCGCCTTTGCTGCGAGTTCCTTCTTCCTCTCGTTCTTCTCCTTCGGTGGCGGAGCACTGATCTGATGCGCCCCGACGGTTTTGAACTCGTGCTCCACCGCTCGCTGACTGAACCGATCCTGATCGGCGGCGCCCCGCGTGCCGCCGCCATTTTGATCGGGACCCTGTCAGCCGTGCTTGCGCTCGGCCTGCGCCTTTGGCTCGCAGGCCTTGTGCTCTGGGTCGTTGGACACAGCGCGGCCGTTTGGCTCGCAAAGCGCGATCCGGCCTTCGTCGAAGTCACCATTCGTCACACCAAACACAAAGGTCGGCTCGCATGCTGAACTTGAAAGAATTCCGCGGCAACGCCTATCGGCTGGCTGATTGGCTGCCATGGGCATGCCTGGTTGCGCCTAGCGTCCTCCTCAACAAGGACGGCAGCTTCCAACGGACGATGCGCTACCGCGGGCCGGACCTCGACAGTGCGACCGAGGCCGAACTGATGAGCGTTGTGTCCCGCGTCAACAACGTGCTGAAGCGTTTTGGCTCAGGATGGGCTCTCTTCTTTGATGCCACGCGCATTCCTGCCTCCGAATATCCGCGGTCGGAATTCCCGGATCCAGTGTCCTGGCTGGTCGACGAGGAGCGGCGCGCCGCTTTCGAGGGGCCCGCTGGTGTCGCATGGGAGGATCCGTCACGTCCCGGCGGACAGCATTTCGAGAGCGTGCTGCATCTGACCTTGGTGTACCTGCCGCCGGCGGAAACGGTCTCGCGCCTCGAAAGTCTCTTCCTCGAACGTCCCAAGACGAAGGATCGCGTGACCAGAAAGGGACACGGACAACGCATTCGGTCCAGGCAATCGATCGAAACTCCTGCGGAAGGTGACACCGACGAGGGCGAGATCGACACCCAACGGAGATTTGATAGCGACGAGAAAGGCTATCGTGATCACCTCCAGAGGTTCATCCAGGAAACCGACCGGGCCATCGATCTGCTCTCGTCGGTCTTGCCTGAGATCTGGCCCCTCAATGACGCGGAGACGCTCACCTATCTACATAGCTGCGTCTCGACCAAGCGGCACCCGGTGGCCGTTCCCAAGATTCCGGCCTACCTCGATTGCTTCCTGAGCGATGAGCCCCTGACCGGCGGATTGTCTCCGGCGATCGGGCGGAGCCATCTTCGGGCGTTGACCGTGCTCGGGTTTCCGCACGTCACTTTTCCCGGCTTGCTTGATGAGCTGAACCGGCTTGGCGTTGCCTATCGCTGGGCCACCAGGTTCATTCCACTGGATCGTACGCAGGCAAACGCGACACTGTCGCGCTACCGGCGGCAGTGGTTTGCCAAGCGGAAGTCGCTCACCGCGATCCTCAAAGAGGTCATGTTCAACGAGCAGGCGGCGCTGCTCGATACCGACGCCAGCAACAAGGCTCTCGATGCCGACGCCGCGCTCTCCGAGCTTGGCGACGATCTGGTTGCTTTCGGCTATATCACTACGACCGTCACCGTCAGCGACGAGGACTCGCATCAAGCGGACGAGAAAATCCGCGCGGTCGAGCGGGTGATCAATAGCCGGGGCTTCACGGCTATCCGCGAGAGCGTCAACGCGGTCGAAGCCTGGCTCGGCGGCCTGCCAGGCCAAGCCTATGCCAACGTCCGCCAACCGATCGTTCACACGCTGAATCTCGCCCATATGTGCCCATTGTCGGCGGTATGGGCCGGGCCAGAGCGGTGCGAGCACCTTGATGGCCCGCCGCTTCTGATCGCCAAGACCAAGGGGGCTACCCCGTTTCGCTTGTCGCTTCACGCCGGCGACGTTGGGCATACCATCATTGTCGGTCCAACGGGAGCGGGCAAGTCGGTCCTGCTATCGATGCTCGCCCTTCAATTCCGACGCTATCCGAATGCCCAGTTGATCACCTTTGACAAGGGTCGGTCGGCAAGGGTCACGACGCTCGCATTGTCGGGCGCCTGGTATGAGCTGGGCGCCAAGGGCGGCATCGCCTTTCAGCCGCTCAAGGACGTCGCGGAGGAGGGGGCGAGACTCTGGGCGCTCGACTGGCTCTGTGGCGTGCTCGCCCATGAGCGCGTGACCGTGACGCCCGACGTCAAGGAGACGCTCTGGTCGGCGCTGAGAAGCCTCGGTTCTGCGCCCGTTTCGCAGCGGACGATGACCGGACTCGTAGCGTTGCTCGCTCGCGACACACTGCGGCAGGCGCTGCGGCCCTACACGCTGGAAGGACCGTACGGTCGTTTCCTGGATGCGGATGCCGACCGTCTTTCCGGTGCCGACGTGCTCACCTTCGAGATGGAAGAATTGATGGCGTTGCCGGGGCTGGTCGCGCCGGTACTGACCTATCTCTTCCACAGCCTTGAGGACCGCTTCGACGGCCGGCCCACGCTGCTGGTCCTCGATGAGGCCTGGGTGTTTCTGGATGATCCGCTGTTTGCGAGCCGGATTCGCGAATGGCTGAAGACGCTGCGCAAGAAGAACGTCTCTGTCATTTTCGCGACCCAATCGCTGGCCGATATCGCCGATAGCCAGATTGCCCCTGCAATCATCGAATCCTGCCCAAGCCGCATCTTCCTTCCGAACCCCAGAGCGCTGGAGCCGACCCAGACCGAGACCTATCGTCGGTTCGGCCTGAACGACACGCAAATTCGCCTGATCGCGGAGGCCTTCCCGAAGCGTGACTACTATCTGCAGTCCCGCGCCGGAAACCGCTTGTTTGAGCTCGGCCTCGGACCGGTAGCGCTCGCGCTCGTCGCGGCGTCCTCGCCCGACGATCAACGAACCGTTGATGCGGTCCTGTCTCGCTCCGGCCCCCATCACTTCGCCAAGCGCTATCTCGCAGAGCGAGACCTGCACTGGGCAGCGAACCTGATCAGCACCTTCGAACAGGCCAAGGCCTGACCTCAATCTCAACTCCAGGAGTCTTCAATGCTCGAAAGTGTCGGCCGCCTGTTCTTGGGTACAACTTCTAGAGTTATCGTAACAACATTACTATCTATTGCCATCGCCGTGAATGGTTCGCGACGGCTTGGCGCGTTTGATATCGTATTCGATCCTACCAACTACAGCCAGAATCTCCTGACTGCCGCACGAGCGCTTGATCAGATCAACAATCAGATCAGGAGCCTCGAGAACCAGGCGCAATCGTTGCGCAATCAGGCAAAAAATCTCACCGCCTTGCCGACGAGCGTCGTTGGCCAGCTCGCGTCGACGATCAACCAGATGAACACTCTGGTTGGTCAGGCCAAGAACATTTCATTCGATGTTCAGAAAACCCAGCAGGACTTCGCTCGGCTCTATCCTCGCCAATACGCGGCAGCCGTTTCGTCCGACAAGATGGTTCAGGATGCGACCTCGCGCTGGGACAATAGCTACGATGGACTGAAGCAGTCGCTCACGCTTCAGTCTGCAATCGTTGGCTCGTTGGATCAAGACGGCCAGACGCTTCGAACGTTAATGGGGAATTCGTCCGCCTCGGTCGGTTCGCTACAAGCCCAACAGTCTGGCAACGAACTGCTCGCGCTGCAGATCAAGCAGTCGTTGCAGACCCAAGCACTCATGGCAACGCAGGCGCGCGCGGAGACGTTGCGTGCAGCCGAACAGCAGGCATCGTCGGCCGCCGCAAAGGAGCGATTCAATCGCTTCATCGGCGATGGCCATGCCTACACCGCCGGCAAGTAGGTGAGGGCGCCATGGCTGATCTCTCCGTCATTGACCGGTTCACCGACACCTTCTCGCGCTATATCGACTCCGGATTTGGCCTACTGTCCGGCGACGTCTCATTCTTGAGCTCAACGTTGATCGCCATCGACCTGACGCTGGCAGGGCTTGCCTGGAGCATGCGGGCGGACGACCACATCATTGTCACGCTGGCCAAGAAGATACTTTATGTCGGTGCGTTCGCGTTCATTATCGGCAACTTCAAGAGCCTTGCCGATATCGTGTTCGCGTCCTTCTCCAGCATCGGACTGAAGGCATCCGGCGGGAGCTTGAGCGCGGCCGACTTGGCGCGGCCCGGCTTTGTCGCTTCCGCCGGGTTCACGGCCGCCCATCCACTTCTGGAGGAGACCGGGCAATTCTCTGGGTTTGATGTCCTGACCAACCTGCCGACGATCCTGATCCTGCTGTTCTGCTGGATCCTGATCGTGCTCGCGTTCTTCATCCTCTCGGTGCAGCTCTTCGTCACGCTGATCGAGTTCAAGCTCACAACGTTAGCAAGCTTCATCCTCGTGCCGTTCGCCCTGTGGGGAAAGACTGCGTTCCTCGCGGAAAAAACCCTCGGCAACGTGGTCGCCTCGGGGGTGAAGGTGATGGTCCTTGCGATCATCATCGGCATCGGTTCGACTATCTTCGGTCAGCTCGCGAGCACGTTGACGAAGCCGGTCGACATCGTGTCGGCCATGAGCTTGTTGCTGGCCGCCCTTTCGCTGTTCGGTCTTGGCATCTTCGGCCCAGGAATCGCGGCCGGATTAGTCTCAGGTGCGCCCCAGTTAGGGGCCGGAGCAGCCGCTGGAACGGTCGCGGGCGCGGCGGCTGTCGTGATCGGCGGCGGAGCGGCGGCCGCCGGCGGGCTGCGTCTTGCTGCAGGCGGTTCAATGACTGCGGTTCGATCCGCAGCATCGCTCACCGGTGCGTCTTCGGCCGCCGGCGCATCAGCCCGGTCCTCAGCGGTGAATCAGCTCGCGAGCGCGGGCACTGGCTTCGCAGCGAACGGAGCGCCTGCGTCAGGCGCAGGGCGTGCAGCGGCGCCGTCAGGACGCGGACACGCAAGGGAAGCGGCACAAGTCGCAGCCCACACGCTGAAAGAGGGTGACAAAGGTGGGCATTCGTCGGGCCCGAAACTGGGAGAGGAGTAGGATATGGCTGGTCACCCCTTTGAGCGCGTATCCGTCCGGTACGGCGAAACGCCAGAACCTGTCACGCCCTATCAGAAGGCAGCCCAGGTCTGGGACGAGCGACTCGGGTCCGCCCGTGTTCAGGCCAGCAACTGGCGGCTTGCAGCGCTGGCAGCCATCGGCCTTTCCAGCGTCCTCGGATTGACGATCTTCACCCAGATCGCTCGCTCCGGTGTCGTTCCCTATGTGGTCGAGGTCGATCGGCTTGGTGAAGTCCGAGCAGTCGGGCCGGCGCTCGAGGCCTACCAGCCGTCAGACGCACAGATCGCGCACTTCCTTGCGCGGTTCATCGAGAACGTCCGCTCGCTGTCGATCGATCCGGTCATCGTCCGGGCGAACTGGCTGCGTGCCTACGACTTCGTCACCGACCGCGGCGCGCAAGCATTGAACGACTACGCCCGTGAAGCCGATCCGTTCACGAAGATCGGCTCCAGGACCGTGACGGCCGAAGTCACGTCCGTGGTGCGTGCGTCCGGCGACAGCTTCGAGATCCGCTGGAGAGAGAACACCTACGAGAACGGCGCGATCGCAAAGACCGAGCGCTTCACGGGTCTCGTCACCACCGTTCTCAAGCCGCCCGCGGATGCCGAAACGCTGCGGAAGAACCCCCTCGGCCTCTACGTCCATTCCCTCAACTGGTCGCGCGACCTCATCGGAGACGCCAAATGAATTCCAGAGTCCTTACCAAGCTCGCGTCGGCCAGCGTTTTAGCCTTGTCCCTTGGGCTTGCCGGATGCGCCACCAAACTCAATCTCGAAGCGCCCTATGATGAGATGACATTTGAGAAGGCGCTCCCAGAAACTGATCCGCCGGCGCCGGTGCAAGTCGTCGAAACACCCAAGGTCCTGCCTTTGCCGGGCCAGTTGAAACCCTTTCCGACAAAGGCCGCCAAGGAGGAAAAGCTGCCGCCGGAGCAGGCGATCGCCAAAGCCAACAAGGCGGCGAGGATGGAGCCGACACGCGCCGGGTACATCAACGCTATCCAGGTTTACCCCTGGACGGAAGGTGCGCTTTACCGGCTCTATGCAAGCCCGGAGAAGGTCTCGACCATCGCGCTTCAAGCCGGTGAGGAACTGATCGACGTCTCCACGGGCGATACGGTTCGCTGGGTGGTTGGCGACACGTCGAGCGGGCAGGGGAGCGCCCGGCGCGTGCATATTCTCGTCAAGCCAACGCTTCCGGATATTCAGACGAATCTCGTGGTCCTGACTGACCGGCGCGCCTATCACCTTGAGCTCGTCTCGACCAAGCAGACCTATATGGCGTCCATCTCGTGGACTTATCCGACCGACACGCTCGTCGCGCTCCACAAGCAGAACGCCGTCGCCCAGGAAAACGAAGAGCGGGTCGCCGACCGCGGCGTCCGGCTTGACAGCCTTAACTTCCGCTATCGCATTGAAGGAGACGATCCTCCGTGGCGGCCAGTGCGCGCCTTTGACGACGGCCGCAAGGTCTATATCCAGATGCCGTCCGGCCTGTCGCAAGGCGATGCGCCGCCTTTGTTCGTCGCCGGAGCCGACGGCCGGCCGAACCTCGTCAACTACCGGGTCCGCGGTTCCTACTACATCGTCGATCGGATGTTCGGCGCCGCCGAGCTTCGCCTTGGCGAAGATCCGCAGCGTATCGTCCGGATCATCCGCGTCGACGCGCGACCGGTGTCGCAGGTCTTCAGCTCCGGGAGCGCCTCATGACGACAGGATTGGATCAGGATCCGGAGCCGCTGGAGCTGCGGGCCCGTCCGCGACCCGTTCGGCGCCTCAACAAGCGCGCTCTCATGATCGGCTGCGCCGTCGCGGCATTGTTCGTGGGCGGAGCCATACTCATTGCGCTCCGGCCGCACTCCTTCAAACCGTCGGAGCGGACGGAGCTTTACAACACCGACCGCAAGCAGACCGCCGAGGGCTTGAGCAAGCTGCCAAAGTCCTATGAGGAGTTGCCGCCATCGACGCCGCGGCTTGGACCGCCGTCGCCTGGGGACATCGGCCGGGCCTTTGCCGAAAACGAGAAGAAGGCTGGTGTGGCATCGGACGCGGGCTTCCGGACCAGTCCGGAAGAAGACGCCGAGCGGGCGGAGCGGATCCGCCAGACGCGCGTCGCTCAGCAGGCGAAGGAGTCGGGCTTGTTCGTCCGCCTGTCGGAGAAGCAGGACAAGCGCAGGCAGGCAAGCACGACCGAGGTGCCGGCTGTTTCCCCATCCGCGTTCCGGCCTTCAACACCGGAAACGGGGCCATTCGCTGCAGAACTCGCAAAGACAGCGCAGGCGATGATCGACCGCTCCAGCGAGATCATTCCCTCGTCGCAGGCACGAAAGCTGGCCTTCGTGGGAGCGAAAGCCGACACGGAGACCACCAATCCCCATGCGCTCAAACCGGCGCCATCCACCTATGCGGTGATGGCGGGGTCGATCATTCCGGCGAGCCTCGTCACGGGGCTGAATTCGGACCTGCCTGGCGCCACGATAGGTCAGGTCACCGAGAACGTCTACGACACGGTGACGGGAGAGCATCTCTTGATCCCGCAGGGGACGAGAATTGTGGGCAAGTACGATAGCGTCGTCGCCTTTGGTCAGAAGCGGGCGCTGGTCGTCTGGAGCCGGCTCATCCTGCCGAACGGCAATTCGATCGTGATCGAGAACCTTCCGGCTACCGACGTTGCAGGCTATGCCGGGCTCGAGGACCAGGTCGACTTCCATACCTGGCAGTTGCTCAAGGGTGTGGCCTTGGCGACCCTGATCGGGGTGGGAACCCAGCTATCGATCGGAAACGACGAGAGCGATCTCGTGAAGGCGCTGCGGGAAAGCACGCAGCAAACGACTAATCGTGCGGGACAGCGCCTGGTGGAGCGCGAGCTCGACGTGCAGCCGACGATCACGGTGCGGCCCGGATGGCCGCTGCGGGTGATTGTTTCGAAGGATCTGGTGATGAAGCCGTACCAGGATGCTCAGACAGCAGTGAAGGGCAGGTGAGAGATGAAGCTTGCGAAGCTGCCTGATCGGACTCCAGTGAAGATAACCGTCGTGCTCACGCCAACCTTGGCGCAGCGGCTGCGCGAGTATTCCGCTTTTTATGCAGAGACGTACGGCACCAAGGAGGAGGTAGCTGAGCTGATACCGTTCATGCTCGAGGCGTTTCTTGATAGCGACGCAGATTTTCGGAGGGGCAGCAAGAAGAGAAATGGCGAGTCGATGGGCGTCGTATCCTAGGCATCAATTCTGCGGGCCTATTTCATCCTACCTCCGAGGAGTCGGATCGTGCGCTCAACCAATTCAACGGATTTGTAAAGGCGTCCGAGTAGTGTTCTTAGCTCCGCTTCCGTCGCCTCTTCCCTTTCCAGGTTTTCGTTGGTTACCAACGCGTTCACCAGGTGGTCAAGGGAGACGCTCATCCTTGCGGACAAGCAGTCAGATGCCGGTCCAACGACAACGGAGGCAATCTCTCCGTTGCTTAACAAGGTGATTTCCACGGAAGAATTCTCGAGAACCGCCCGTTCGATCACTTGGGCCGGAATTTCGATCGAGGCTATCACGCTTCCTGTCGATGCGTCACGGTAACCAACGGTTGCCGTGGCTTGGCCGCATTTGGCGAAGGCGCCAAAAGTGAGGTCCACTTGTTCTATCGACATAGCTCGCTGAACTTGCACTAGAAATCGCCAGCTTAGTCGCTTTATGACTTATAGTCTATGGGCTGATAGTGCTGTTTCTCTCGATTTTCCTGCATGCGCTTGCAGGACCGAGTCGGCTTAAATATTCAGGATTTGCGCCGAGCAAAGAAACTCAGCCAGGAGGAGCTCGCCGACAGGTCCAAGGTCCATCAGACCTATCTAAGCGGCGTCGAAACGGGCAAGAGGAATCCCTCGCTCTTAGTGCTTGAGCGGATAGCTCGGGCGTTGGACGTCGACCCCGAGGAGCTGGTTCGTCGTCGCAGACGACGAACTAGCGGAGCCGCTGACTCTTAATCCGCGAGTCCCAGGCTCGAGCCTAGTGCGCCCACCAAAGTGCGTTATTATTTTCCAAGTCCTTTGCCGAGAACTAAAGCGTCTCGTGAGGCGTTTTTTTGGTATGGGCGGACACGACCAAATTGCTGTACGGCTTTTGCCGTCAGCTGCCTACCTCTTAACGGCTCTTACGGTACAGCAAGCAAAAAACCGCGAATTCAACGGTGTCGTGGTCTTGTGGCTTACCAGGTAAGTGGCAATGCGGAACATAAGCGGCGGCTGCTCTACAGTCCGTCACGCTAGCGAGGCGCTGGTGCCACATCATTGCGCAGGGTCAAGACATTCTGGCAGCGCCTCCGTTTCCCGCGGCCGACTATCGTTGGAGATATAGGGCCTCCGCATAAAAAGAGCCTACTCGGAAAGAAGCGGGCTATGGCCTAGCGCTTCAATTTCGCCTTCCATAGCTTTCCGAGAAAGCCTGCGATCCCTGTTAGAATTGATGGCGAAATCGGGCGCTTGACAATGTCGGTTTCTTGAAACGTTCCCTTCGGCAGCAGGGACACCTCTTTACAATCAAAGAGACCGGTCGGGAATGGCTTGCGCGCCCAGTAGTTGTGAACGAGAAGTGGCCGTCCGTCATTTCGGACATACAGGATAGCGCTGGTTGTTCGATTCTTCTCGGGCGTCCAGCCACCATCCTTGTCGAAAATCAACTTGCCCTTTTCGGGACGTCCCTTAGGGAAAACGAACTTCAGATTCCCGTAGAGCGCACTTTTGATGATCGTTTCATCTGGAACGTCTAGCCCATCGTGGAAGATCGTCAGGAGGCACGGCGCATCCTTGTATTTCGTACCGTTCTTGAGCTGATCGTTCGCGTCGCTCAGCACTTCGCGAATTCGTTGGGGATTCTTCAGTCGCTTTGCCGGCAAGGCTGACGCCGCAGAGATCAGCGCGAAACGATCCGAATGCCTCCAAACGACGATGGCTACGAGAAATGTCTCATTCGGGTGCAGGAATGCACCAGCTACAGCGGTACGCTTCGTTCCGGTTGAGAAGTGTTGTGTCACCTGCTGTCCGAACGGATTGGCGAAGATGCCATCCGGACTTCCGTAAAACCCTGTTCGCGATACGCAGCTGTGAAATTCGGCAGTGCCGTGGCTTCCAGTTGCAACAGAAAATCGGACAAACTGCTTTCGATCGGGATCCCGTGGGACGAGCGCCACGATTTTGTCGGGGGCGTCGCCGTCCTCAGACCGCTTCAATCCGCGCTTCAGAAGTTGCACGACGTTTTTGGCATCGCGCTCGGAAAAGTCGTCATGAATGTAGGCAATGCCCTGTCCGGTCTGCTCGATATTGGCGGTGCGGTTTCTAAGATCGTGAAACGCACTGCTGAGCTTCTCGGAATCATCAGGTCTCTCTAAGGTTTTGACCTCGCACCAGAACGCCTGTTTTCCCTTGCAGTAAAAGTCGGGCTTTTGACCCTCCTTGATCCATCTGGGCTCCGGTTCGAAAGGAATGCCTGCCTTGGTGAGAAGTAGTTCTGCTCTTGCGTTGCTCAAGAACTATCCCCCTGCGCCCTTCCTGGCCAGCAGCGAAACTCTAAACATCGACCTCGAGCGCGGCAGCTAATTGACCTCTCGATCGCCGCGCAACTGCGTACCATTGCGCGCCGTCGATATTTGATACACCCAGCCCGCGCGAGTATGCAGCTTTATTGCGTCGGGGTGCGGATGCCGATACACGTTGCGCTTTCCATAGGAGAGCAAAAGCGTGCCCGACTCCCGCACAGGAGCCGGGATTGCTGCCTGGCCCGAAGCAAACCTAGCGCCGTGGTGGGTGGCGACAAGATAGTTCAGTGATCCAATGCTGGGATGAGCGAGAAAGCTGTAATCGACGTCCCCTGTGAGAAGGACCGAGCGGCCGCTCGCGAGAGCCACCCGAACTGTCAACCCCGCGTCATTGAGGCTTGCCCGAGGTCCGCTGGCGTGAGCGACTTCGCCGTTCGGAAAAGCAGTCAAGGTCCCGGCTGGATGGATCAACAGCCTGCCTTTTGCTGCGAGAATGCGCGCGAGCCGCGCAGCGCCCGGGCCCAGTTTCTGATCTGGTACAAGCCAAACGCAGTCCTTCAGGTGGGGGTGGAGGAATGCGGCATGAAGGTGGTCCCAATCCCAATGCGACAGAACTACGGGCGGTTTCTCTGTCTCATCGAGGTCGAAATTGTTAGGGGACGTATGTCCATTGAATGAAATCGGAAAGCCAACATCATAGTGGAGCACCGCTTTGCCGTCCTTGTCGCACAAGGATGAAAAGCTTGCCTGGCCCACGTCCCTAACGCGCAGGGTTGTGACCCCTGTCACAGAGCCGAGAACGCTTGCGATGGTTTGTGCGGCGTTCGGTGATGAGGGAAGCGCGCAAGCTGCAATGACGACGATCGGAACGGTAGCCTGCTTGGTGACCGCCGCGCCAACGCTTCGCGGCACAGGGCCAGCGGGGCCTCCGTCGCGATCCGTTCCGAGATAGGTGATGTTAGTCGTTACGCCGCGCGAATGGGCCGGAAAGCCATTCGGTTGAAGCTGCGCGTGCCAGGTCGGTATCGACGTAGCCGATCCTGTCTTGTCAATGTCTAACGCGAACCAATGGCCCGGGAGGCCCGGAGCGCCGGCAACCTCCTCGAAGCGATGGGGCGTGGTTACGATGCGAATAATCGCAAAGGGTTTCGTTACGCCTTCGTTGAAAGCACCCTGAATTGCTCCATCGACACCATCGGCGTAATCCGCATCGATGGAGTCAAATTCGAACGATCCCCGCGCGGCAGAACCGGTGCTGAGCATGTCGACACGGGAAAGCCTAGCGTAAAGACGTCGGGTTGGAAATTCGGGGGGTGGCTCAGTAAAGAAGAAAAAGAAGATCGCCTCCTAAGCCGCCTACTGCGGTCACAGGTCAAATGAATCGCTATTATGCCCCCGGTATAGGGCCTTGTTACCAGCTCGTTCCGGAAACCGCGAGATTGCGGCTATGGTCCGATCTGAGATTGCTCGTAGGCCCCACAGGCCGAAGCATCGGGTCATCGTTAGTTCGCAGGTCTATATTGCATTACAACCTGACGCTGTCTACGGTTGAGCATTTACCCGCTTGGGGCGATGGTGGCTTCGTTTCAGCCCATAGTCATTGCGGCTTGCATCGAAGATCCCCGTCGGTCTGCTCGATACACATTGATGTCAGCTATCGCTAACCATGAACAAAACAGCGACGGTGGAACGCCTTTGTCGGGGCGGTTTCGCGATCCGTGGAAGCTTGGAAGATCTCGTGGACAACTTGACAAAATTTCCAATACCTCACGCTATACAATCGCGTCGTTCAAAATAATGATAGATAGTTCAAGGGCATAAGCCGGATATCTCCATTTGAGATAACTGGATAGGGGGCGTCGTGGACATATTCGATCTCGATCAAGCGTTGATAGAACGATACGAATCGTTCGCGCGCTCATTCTCAGATATCCGAGCACCGGAAATCCGTGGACAGGTCGATGCTGCTTATAGCGAGCAGCGCTTTTGGCCCGAACCCCTCATCACTATCAATCCGCATTTCGAAGCTGGCCATTCGATAGATCAGCTCGTCGCGCAAAATGTGCTGGATCCTGCTCTCAGCAAAATATTCGCAAGTGGTTCGGACCGGAAGCCGATCAAGCTCCATCGCCACCAAGAACGTGCTGTTGTGAAGGCGCGCAATGGCGAAAGCTTCATTGTAACCACCGGCACAGGATCCGGCAAATCTCTGTGCTTCTTCTTGCCGATCGTCGATGCGGTCGTGCGCGCGCGGCGCGCAGGCGAGGCCCAGCGGACGCGCGCCATCATCATTTATCCCATGAACGCCTTGGCCAACAGCCAACTTGAGGAGCTTGAAAAGTTCATCGGCGGCTCAGGGGTGGAAGAGGAGCTGCGTCCGACCTTTGGTCGCTATACAGGCCAGGAGAGCGATGCAGATCGACAAGCCATCGCCAAGGCCAAGCCCGACATTTTGCTCACGAACTTCATGATGCTCGAACTGCTCATGACGCGTCAGGACGAACTCGATCGTGCCGTTATCGCTAATGCGTGCGGCTTGGATTTCCTTGTGCTGGATGAATTGCACACATATCGCGGCCGCCAAGGAGCGGACGTCGCGATGCTGGTGCGGCGCGTTAAGGACCGCCTTGTCAAAGAGCGAAAGCTACTTTGCATCGGTACGTCGGCGACGATGTCGAGCGCGCAGGACGAGATCGAGCGAGCAAGTGCCGTTGCTCGCGTCGGAAAGCTCATTTTCGGGGAAGAATTGAGTTCGGCTTCGATCATCGACGAAAATCTTGCCCGGGCAACGGATCCCCGGATCAACGGCGCAAGCCTCGGAGCATCACTTGTAGATGCGGTCCGGGCACCAATACCTGCCGGCCTCAGCGACAAGGAGCTGTACGGCAATCCGCTCGCCTGCTGGATCGAGACCGAGATTGGACTCGCTGAAGGCGAAAAGCTGCGCCGTCGCCCACCCATGACGTTGAGCGACGCGACTGCCAAACTGGTGGCCCAGACAAAACTTCCGTCCGAGGAATGTAGGAGCGCCCTTGCCGGAATGCTGTCTTTGATGGGCCGCCGCGAAGATCTTCGCGGCGGCATCAGCGACCGTGCATTTCTGGCGTTTAAGCTTCATCGCTTTATTTCTGGCGCTGGGCATGCCTACGCAACGATCGAACCTGCGACCGGCCGGCGTGTCGTGTTGGAGGGGCAGGTTTTTCATCCCTCCGATCCGAATGCGCGCTTATATCCGG
>Ga0209758_1001402_pt1 | contig 28567 bp, 25 predicted proteins | sample AraplaMF_Col_mMF_FD_184258 | JGI IMG/M metagenome (GOLD analysis project Ga0209758, IMG submission 184258) | Arabidopsis root microbial communities from the University of North Carolina, USA - plate scrape MF_Col_mMF (SPAdes) (version 2) | ecosystem: Host-associated > Plants > Roots > Endosphere...
TGGTATCCGGTGCAGAGGATCACCGCATCGACCTCCTTGGTCGAGCCGTCGAGGAAATGCGCCGTGCGGTTTTCGAGCTTGGTCAACAGCGGCCGCTCCTCGAAATTCTCCGGCCATTTGAAGCCCATCGGCTTCGAGCGATAGCTGGTCGTCACCGATTTCGCGCCATATTTCCAGCATTGCGAGCCGATGTCTTCGGCCGAATAGCTGCGGCCGACGATCAGGATATCCTTGCCCTTGAACTCCAGCGCGTCGCGGAAATCATGGGCATGCAGCACGCGGCCGTTGAAGGTCTTCACGCCCTCGAAATAGGGCACGTTCGGCGTCGAGAAATGACCTGATGCCACGACAACATAGTCGAATTCCTCGTCATACATCCGGTCCTCGACGCGGTTATGCGCCGTCACCGTGAATTTCTTCGTCTGATCGTCGAAGCGAACCATGCGCACCGGCGTGCTGAAACGCACCCAATGGCGGACGTTCGCCTTCTCGACGCGGCCCTTGATGTAATCCCAGAGCACGGCGCGCGGCGGATAGGAAGCGATCGGCTTGCCGAAATGCTCCTCGAAGGAATAATCGGCGAATTCGAGGCATTCCTTCGGGCCGTTCGACCAGAGGTAACGATACATGCTGCCATGGACCGGCTCGCCATATTCGTCGAGCCCGGTGCGCCAGGTATAGTTCCACAGCCCGCCCCAATCCGACTGCTTTTCGAAGCAGACGATCTCCGGGATTTCGGCGCCCTTCTGGGCGGCCGATTGAAAGGCGCGCAGCTGCGCCAGCCCGGAAGGACCGGCACCGATGACGGCTACTCTTGTCATGAAGCATTCCCCTCTTGATTATGTCGTTTTATCTGGTGCATCGCTGCGCCTCAGTCCGGATAGATGCCGGGGCTGGTCGGCGCCCCGTCGTCGTATTTTGAAAGCCAGTCGATCGTCGTCTCGCGGAAGCGCGTGAGGCCCTTGTAGTCGATGAGCTCGGGCGGCAGCGTCTTCAGCACGCGCGGGAAACGGCGCGCCCATTTCGGCACAGTGACGAGCTCTTCCATGTTCATCAGGTAGCAGCGGATGACGAAGAGGATGGCGTTCGAGCGCGGCAGGCGCCAAAGGCTTTGCAGCTCGACGCGCAGATGCACCTTCTCGCCGACATTCTCCGGCGTCACCGTCGTGCGGTCGGGCCCCCATTTGTGATAATTCTCCGGGCTGGTGTCGAGCCGCGGATTGATCGTCATCGTCCAGTTGAAACGTCGTGTGGGCTTGCCCTGCTGCAGGTTCAGCAGGAATTTCAGCGCCCGGTCGAAGACGCCGATCTGGTGGGCGAGCGGCACCGGTCCGTGCCATTCCATGAAGTTCATGCCGATATCGAAATCGAGCGACCAGTCGGCCTGCGTCGTCACCATGCCGGCGTCCATCCAGAGATTGCTGTCGCGCTGGTCGACGATGCAGAAATCGCCCTGGGCTTGGCGGGTGATATATTCGAAGGGCTCGTAGGGCAGCGTCGAGGCATCGCCAAAGGTGAAGCTGTCGTCGATGCCGAGCGGGCGGTTGATCCAGCGCCACTGGTCGCCGTTGCGGATCAGCGTGAAGTGTTCGGGGTACCCTGCCGCCTGCTCTTCCATCAGCAATTCGAGCGTGTCCCATTGGGCACTCATCATGTGCGGCAGCGCCTGGTAGCGCAGCGGATCTTCCTTCAGGACGAGGGCCCGGTCGTGCATCTCGGCGACATAATGCTCGTCGACGTCGATCAGGCTTTCGTAGACGGTTCCCGCCCGGCCGTGCACATGCGGCTCCATGTTGACCGAATACATGTATTCGTCGCGGTCGAAGGGAAACGGGAAACGCCGGATGTTCTCGGGGCTGTTCCGATAGCTGAAATCGTTCCGGAAGGTTTCCTGCTTGAAGACGATTGCCATGTCCGGTCTCCTTGTTCCGCTTCCGATGCCGTTAAAGATCAAGATGCAGCGTGTTTCCCTCGAAGCGGGAAACGCAGATCATCACCTTGCGGCCGGATGCTTTTTCTTCGCTCGTCAAATAGACGTCATGGTGCAGCAGCTTGCCGTCGCAGGTGACGACCCCGGTCTCGCATTGACCGCAGGCGCCGCCGCGACAGAGGAAGGGCGCGTCGACGCCCGCCGCCTCGATCGCCTCCAGCATGCTTTCGTGATGGCCGACCTTCACGGTCTTGCCGGACCGCAGGAGCTCGATCGCGAAGGGCTTGCCGGGCAGCGACGACAGGAACCGTTCCGAATGCAAGTTCTGTTCCGGCCAGCCGGCGTTGAGGCCGGTTTTCAGCACGCCGTCGATCATCCCGGACGGGCCGCAGACATAAAGATGCGTGCCGAGCGGCTGGCTGTCGAGCAGGCGTGTCAACGGGATAGCGCCGCCTTCGGCGTCGCAATAGATCTTGATGCGATGTCTGCCGTAGCGCTCGACGAGTTGCTGCCAATAGGCGCCGCGGTCGCGCGTGCGGATGGCATAATGCAGCTCGAAATTGGCGCCCTCGCGGGAAAACTGCTCCATCATCGCGATGAAGGGGGTAATGCCGATGCCGCCGGCGATCAGAAGGTGCTTGCGTCCGCGCCAGTCCGGCTGGAACAGGTTGACGGGATAGCTGACCTTCAGCTCATCGCCTTCGCTGAGCTTCTCATGCATGAAGGTGGAGCCGCCGCGTGAATCCTCGACATGCAGCACGCTGATCTCATAGGCTGCGCAATCATGCGGCGGCGACATCAGCGAATAGGCGTTGCGGCGCATATGGCCGCCATCGTTCATCGAGACGATGATATGCGCGCCGCCGGAGAAATAGGGCATCGGCTTGCCGTCAAGGCGCTCGAAACGGAAGCGCTTGACGCGCTCGGCGATCGGCGTGATCCGCGTCACGCGGACAGGAATTTCAGTGCCACCGCTCAAAGGAACAAATCCTCCGGATCAGGCGCGCTGCCCGGTTCTTCGGCGTCGATATTGACGCCCTGGAAGGCAGCGAGCCGCCGCGAATAATGGTCGCGTACCAGAAGCGGCAGCCCGCAATGGCTGCAGGCAAAGGGGCTCGTGCTGACGTCATCGGTAATGCCCTTGCAATGGACGCATTGCACACGCCGGGCCAGCGAGCCGCGATGCTCAGTGATGACGGAGGCATGGTCCATGCCGTAATCGAGCGCCACCAGCATTGCCTGGCCGATGAAGCCTTCCGTGCCCGATAGATAAAGCCGCGTGCCCATATGTGCGGTGGCCAGCGAACCCTTCAGTCGGAAGAGCAGCGTTGCGATGGTCGGCGCCGTGAAGAACATGTCGGCGCCGAGGCGGCGCAGCGCCTCGTCCAGGCCGGACCCTTGAGAGCCGCGGGCGACATAGAGGATTTCACTGCGGGCAAGCGCCGTTTCGTCAAGCGCTGGCTGCTGATCGAGGAGAGCCTTGGCGCCCTCCCCTTCGAGCGCGAAAATGTGCCGCCGGGCGCGCGGCTGGATGGTCAGGCCCGTGTAGACTGGTCGGCTCTTGATGCCTGCAACGAGCATTCGCGTGCTCCTTAACCTACGGCGGTCCTCTTCTTCTTCTCCGGATCGTCGAAAGGAAGCGTGTGGGCGGTGGCGCCTGCCTTCACGGTCTTGCCGCGGACTTCGAGTTTCGTCCCATGCACCGCCTTGTCAACGTCCAGACGGGCAATCGCCATGGATTTCTGCGTGAGCGACGAATAGCTCGGGCAGGTAATGACGCCGACCTTTTTGCCGTCGGAAAAGACTTCGTCGCCGAGATCGGCCGGTCCGTCGGCATCGATCAGCATGCCGAAGATCTTGAAGCGTTCCTTGCCCTTCAGGCGAGCATGTTCCTCGGCGCCGCGGAAGCCCGTCTTGCCGGGGCTGACGGTGAAGTCGAGGCCGAGTTCCCAGAGACTGTCGCCGGGCGGCTGATCGGCGAAGGGATACATCTGCGAATTGTCATAGGGATAGAAGAGCAGGTAGCTTTCGACCCGCAGCATGTCGAGGACGGAGAAGCAGCAGGGGATGATGCCCATCTCCTTGCCTTCCTCGACGATCCGATCCCAGACCATCACGGCGTCCTGGCCGCGCACGAAGATCTCGTAGCCGCGTTCGCCGGTATAGCCGGTGCGCGAGATCATCACAGGTGCACCGAACAGCGTCGTCTGCATGTGGTGGAAATATTTGAGGTCGCGGATGCCGGGCACATATTTGGCGAGATAGTCGACCGCGATCGGACCCTGCAGCGACAGGTCGTGCAGGTCATCGTCGAAGAGCACGGCGCAATTGCGGCCCGCAGCCTGCTTGACGACCTCTTCATGCCCAGAGCCGGAGCCATGCACCAGCATCCAGGAATTCGGGCCGGTGCGATAGACGATGCAGTCGTCGGTGAAGTGGCCGCGGTCGTTCAGCATGGTCGCGTAGACCGACCGTCCGGGGTAGATCTTCGTCAGGTCGCGGGTGGTGATGGAGTCGAGCACGGCGATGGCGTGCGGGCCGACCAGGTGCACCTTCTTCAGGCCCGAGACATCCATGATGCCGGCCTTGGTGCGGACGGCGACATGTTCTTCCGACATGTCCTTGTCGTAGGTCCAGGCGGTGCCCATGCCGCTCCAGTCCTCGAGCTTAGATCCCAGAGCGCGATGCCGATCCGCCAAGACGGAGAAACGCCATGATAAAGCCATTGTCCGTTCCCTTTTGTTTCCTCTACGGAATATTTATTTCCTGACTATATAAGTCTTTCGCGCCGTGGCAAGCCCGCCTGGCATGCATTTCCCAAACTTTGATGGCACCTGCCGCAACCTTAACGCTCTGAATGACGGATGCGGCGAGGCTATTACTGTCGATGCACGTCTCAACCCATGCGTTCGGAGGCGTAGCTGCCGGGGCTTGCCGGAAAGACCACGGTGCGGTTGCCGTTGATGAAGGTGCGGTGATGGATATGGGCGTGGATGGCACGCGCCAGCACCTGGCTTTCGACGTCGCGGCCGATCGAGACATAGTCGTCGGGCGACTGCGCATGGGTGATGCGCGCCGTATCCTGCTCGATGATCGGGCCTTCGTCGAGATCGGCGGTGACGTAATGCGCCGTCGCCCCGATCAGCTTCACGCCGCGGCCGTAGGCCTGCTTGTAAGGGTTGGCGCCCTTGAAGCTCGGCAGGAAGGAATGGTGGATATTGATGATCCGGCCGGACATCTTCTGGCACATCTCGTCCGACAGGATCTGCATGTAGCGGGCCAGTACGATCAACTCCGTGCCAGTCTGCTCGGCCACCTCCATGATACGGGCCTCGGCCTGCACCTTGTTGGCCTTGGTGACGGGAATATGGTGGAAGGGGATGTCATGGTTGACCACGACCTTCTGGTAATCGAAATGGTTGGAGACGACGCCGACGATATCGATCGGCAGCGCGCCGATCTTCCAGCGGTAAAGCAGGTCGTTGAGGCAATGGCCGAAGCGCGACACCATCAAGAGCACCTTCATGCGCTTCTCGCTGTCGTGAAAATCATAATCCATTTCGAAGGGCGCTGCGACGGCAGCAAAGCCGGCGTCGATATCCGCACCCGAAAGCCCCTCTTCCGAAATGAAGCTGACGCGCATGAAGAACTTGCCGGTATCGAGATCGTCGAACTGCGAGCTGTCGATGATGTTGCAGCCCTTGTCGGCCAGATAGCTCGAAATCGCCGCGACGATGCCACGTGTCGATTTGCAGGATACGGTGAGTACGAAGTTCTTCATGCTGTCACTTTCTTCGCCATATCAAGTGCAGAAGGTCCGATCACGCCGGAGCCTGTTCGCCCCGGCGCGCGTCAGCGTGTCAATAGAGCGCCGCGCGTCTTTTCAGACGCGCCAAGGACGCTCTATCACTTTGAATCAGCGCATAATCCTTTCCGAAAATCGATTCCGGTTTTCGGGAGGTATGCGCCAGAGGCGTCCAGCCACTCAGATGTCGAGCGTGCTGTCGCGTTCCCACTGGGTGAAATGCGAGCAATAGGCATTCCATTCCTGATGCTTGAGCTTGAGATAGGCGGCGGAAAACTCAGCCCCGATCGCCTCCTTCAAGCCCTCGTCGGCATCATAGGCACGCAGCGCGTCAAGCAGGTTGAGCGGCAGGCGCGGCGCGTCCTTCACCAGATGCCCCTCGGCATACATGTCGATATCGTAGTGCCGGCCGGGATCGGCCTGGCTGCGGATGCCGTCGAGGCCGGCGGCGATGATGATCGCCTGCAGCAGGTACGGGTTGACCGCACCGTCCGGCAGGCGCAATTCGAAACGTCCCGGCCCCGGCACACGCACCATGTGAGTGCGGTTGTTGCCCGTCCAGGTCACAGTGTTCGGCGACCAGGTCGCGCCCGATGTCGTGCGCGGCGCGTTGATGCGCTTGTAGGAATTGACCGTCGGATTGGTGATCGCGGCAAGCGCGGAGGCGTGTTTCATGATGCCGCCGAGAAAGGTTTTCCCCTGAGCGGAAAGCCCAAAGGCCATTTCCTTGTCCGCGAAGGCGTTTACCTTGCCATCGATGTCCCAGACCGAGATGTGGGCATGGCACCCGTTTCCGGTCAGGCCTTTGAAGGGTTTCGGCATGAAGGTGGCGCGAAGGCCGTGCTTTTCGGCGACCGACTTGACCATGAACTTGAAGAAAGAGTGCTTGTCTGCCGTCTGAAGAGCGTCGTCATATTCCCAGTTCATCTCGAACTGGCCATTCGCGTCCTCGTGGTCGTTCTGATAGGGCTTCCAGCCGAGCTCGAGCATGTAGTCGCAAATCTCGGCAATGACATCATACCGACGCATCACGGCCTGCTGGTCGTAGCAAGGCTTCTCGGCTGTATCGAACTGGTCTGAAATCACCGAGCCGTCAGAAGAGATGAGAAAGAACTCGGGCTCCACGCCGGTTTTCACCCGGAGCCCTTCTTTCGCAGCTTCAGCGACCAGTCTTTTCAGCAGCACACGCGGCGCCTGTTCGACAGGCTTATCGTCCATGACGCAGTCGGCGGCAACCCATGCGACGTCTTTCTTCCAGGGTAGTTGGATGACCGAGGAAGCATCGGGAACCGCGAACAGGTCGGGATGGGCAGGCGTCAAATCGAGCCAAGTTGCGAAGCCCGCGAAGCCGGCGCCATCTTTCTGCATATCGGCGATGGCTTCTGCGGGGACCAGCTTGGCGCGTTGGCCGCCGAACAGGTCGGTATAGCTGATCATGAAATATTTGATGCCTTTGTCTCTGGCAAAAGCAGCAAGGTCCAGTGTCATTCTCGTTCCCCTTTGGATTTCTTGGAGACACTTTGGTTATGGATGCGAGACGGCCGGGACGTTTGCCCGGCCGGTAGAAATCAGTAGCCTCCCTTGCCGGGATACCAGTTTGTGCCGGCGAGCGGGATCTGGGCCATGGCGGCCGCCTCCATCGTCAGGGCGCAAAGATCTTCCGGTTCCAGGTTGTGCAGGTGGTTCTTGCCGCAGGCGCGCGCAATGGTCTGGGCTTCCAGCGTCATAACCTTCAGATAGTTGGCGAGACGGCGGCCGGCGGCGATTGGATCAAGCCGCTTCATCAGTTCCGGATCCTGCGTCGTGATGCCGGCCGGGTCTTTGCCCTCGTGCCAGTCGTCATAGGCGCCGGCCGTCGTGCCGAGCTTTTGGTATTCTTCTTCCCAGTGCGGATCGTTGTCGCCGATCGCAACGAGCGCCGCCGTGCCGATAGCAACGGCATCGGCACCCAGCGCCAGTGCCTTCGCCACGTCGGCGCCCGAACGGATGCCGCCCGAGATGATCAATTGCACCTTGCGATGCATGCCGAGATCCTGCAGCGCCTGGACCGCGGGGCGGATGCAGGCGAGCGTCGGCATGCCGACATTCTCGATGAACACATCCTGGGTCGCCGCGGTTCCGCCCTGCATGCCATCGAGCACCACCACGTCGGCCCCGGCCTTCACGGCCAGCGCTGTGTCGTAATAGGGACGCGCGCCGCCGACCTTCACATAGATCGGCTTTTCCCAGTCGGTGATCTCGCGCAGTTCCAGGATCTTGATTTCGAGGTCGTCCGGGCCAGTCCAATCCGGATGGCGGCAGGCCGAGCGCTGGTCGATGCCCTTCGGCAGATTACGCATGTTGGCGACGCGATCGGAGATCTTCTGGCCGAGCAGCATGCCGCCGCCGCCGGGCTTTGCGCCTTGACCGACAACCACTTCGATCGCATCGGCGCGACGCAGGTCCTTGGGATTCATGCCGTATCGCGACGGCAGATACTGGTAGACCAACGTCTGTGAATGGCCGCGCTCTTCATCGGTCATCCCGCCGTCGCCTGTGGTGGTGGAGGTTCCGGCAATCGTCGCGCCGCGTCCGAGCGCTTCCTTGGCATTGCCTGACAGGGCGCCGAAGCTCATGCCGGCAATGGTGATCGGCGTCTTCAGGTGAATGGGCTTTTTGGCAAAGCGCGCGCCGAGGACGACCGACGTGTCGCACTTCTCGCGGTAGCCTTCGAGCGGATAGCGCGAGATCGATGCGCCGAGAAACAGCAAGTCATCGAAATGCGGAACCTTCCGTTTGGTGCCGGCGCCACGGATGTCGTAAATTCCAGTCGCCGCAGCACGGCGGATTTCCGCCAGCGTGTAATCGTCGAAGGTCGCGGACTTGCGCGGCGGGGTATAGGGGTTGTGATAGCTCATGATGGTCCCTCGCCTTAATATGCGTCAGCGTTGTCGATATTGAAATTGTAAAGCTTGCGGGCGGAGCCGTAACGCTTGAATTCCTCGGGCCTCACTTCGGTCACGCCCGCCTTTTCGAGAAGTTCGGCCAGCTTGGTCAGATGCTCGGGACGCAGCTCCTTTTCGATGCAATCGGCACCCAGGCTCTTAACCGAACCGCGCACGAAGAGCTTCGCCTCGTAGAGCGAATCCCCAAGCGCATCGCCGGCATCGCCGAGCACCACGAGGTGGCCGGACTGGCCCATGAAGGCGGACATGTGGCCGATATTGCCATGAACGACAATGTCGATGCCCTTCATCGAGATGCCGCAGCGCGATGCCGCATTGCCCTTGATGACAAGGAGGCCGCCGCGGCCGGTTGCGCCGGCATACTGGCTGGCATCGCCCTCGATGACGACTGTTCCAGACATCATGTTTTCCGCAACACCCGGACCTGCCGAACCGTGAACGGTGACGGTCCCGCCGTCGTTCATGCCGGCGCAATAATAGCCGACGGACCCCTTCACGTCGACCGTGACCGGCGCATCGATGCCGACGGCAACCGAATGGCTGCCGCGCGGATTGACGACTTCGAAGGAAAGATCGTTCGATCCGTTCTGGATGTTGTGCAGGGCGCTGTTGAGTTCGCGTAACGGCGTAGTGGCAAGATCAATGACAGGCATGTTTCAATAACCCTTGGAGAATGCGCATGAGGTGCCGGTCAAGCGACCTTCTGGTGATCCCAGAAATAGACGGTTGCAGGCTCCGGCTCCCAGACCCGGGCATTCTCGATGCCGGGCAGATTGACGAGCGCCCGGTATTCCGAACCGAATGCGACATACTGGTCCGTTTCGGCCATGACAGCGGGCTTGCAGGCAATTGCGTCGCGCACGACGCCGAAGCCGGATTTCGTGCCGACGACGAAGGTGAAGAAGCCATCGAGGTCATCCACCGCGCCTTCGAGCGCCTGGCCGAGATTCTTGCCCTTGGCCATCTCTGCCGTCAGATAGGCGGCGGCGACCTCGGTGTCGTTTTCCGTTTCGAAGGTCATGCCTTCGCGCTTCAGCTCGCGGCGCAGATTGTTGTGGTTCGAGAGCGAGCCATTATGCACCAGGCATTGGTCGGAGCCGGTGGAAAAAGGATGAGCGCCGAGCGTCGTGACGGCCGATTCGGTCGCCATGCGGGTATGGCCGATGCCGTGGGTGCCGGCCATTGAATTGACCGCGAAGCGGGAGACGACATCCTTTGGCAGGCCGGTTTCCTTATAGATCTCGATGGCGTCGCCGCTGCTCATGATGCGAACGTTCGGACGCAGTTCCGCAACGGCTGCCTTGCCGGCGTCGAGCAGGTCCTTCGCAAGCGTGATGACGGCATGCGTACTCTTCACCTGGATGGCGACCGGTGCGCCAACCGCCTGGCCGAGTTCGGCCTCAAGCCCGGCGAAATCCTTCTTCGGATTGGCCGACTGGATGGTGATCTTGGCATTGTTGCCGCTGGCGTCGCCATAGATCGCGATACCGGCGCTGTCCGGCCCCCGATCCGTCATCGTCACCAGCATGGACGACAGGAGCGCGCCGAGCTCCGGTTCGAGACTTTTATCCTTGAGGAAGAGACCCACAATTCCGCACATGACCAGACCTCCATTCGTGTTGAGAAAGGACTAGCAGGTCTGTTTTGGGATTTCAACTCGGAAGAAAGATTTTTTCTTTTAAGGCAAGTCAGCCTTTCGAGCTCCGCTGAGGATAGGTGATGATCGAAAGGTACTTGCTAGGCAGTTTCACCAGCTGCTCCGGCCCATGCGGTGCATCGGCATCGAAGAACAGGCTGTCGCCCGGCTCCATCTGGAAAAGCTGGTCGCCATGGCGGTAAACGACCACGCCTTCCAGCATGTAGAGAAATTCCATACCCTCGTGCTGAAAGGTCGGGAAGGTGTCGGAATCGGCCGTCAGTGTGATGAGATAGGGCTCGACAATGACGCCGCTGGTATTGTTGTCGATATGGCCGAGCAGATTATATTGATGGCCGGCGCGCGTGCCGCGCCGTTCGAGCTCGATGCCCTGCCCCGCCTTGACGAAGACGGCATTGCGCGGTTCCTCATAGCGGCGAAAAAAGGCAGTCAGCGGTACGCCGAGCGCCCGCGACAGTGATTGCAGCGTCGTCAACGACGGCGAGATGTTGCCGTTCTCGATCTTCGACAGCATGCCGAGTGAAATGCCGGTGGCGGCGGCCAGATCGGTGACCGTGATGCCGAGTTTCTTGCGGTAGGCGCGCACCTCATGGCCGATCGCCATTTCGAGGTTGTTTTCCTTCGGCTCGCGAACGGCGTGCGGGTCCTGGGAAAAGGGAGCGCGTCCGCTAGGCGCCTGTTCCGGTTGCTCTGCCGCTTTACGGTTGGATTTCATGGGTTTTCCACTGCCGCCTTTTCTTTTGTCCAAGACAACCCTATCGTCATAGTGAAAATTTCTCAACCGTGAAGAAAACCTATTCCCGCCGCGCTTCGCGCGGAGCGATGCCGTAGAGGGCACGGAACATCCGGGAAAAATGGCTCAGACTGGAAAAACCGGTAGCCACCGCGATTTCCGAGACGGAAAGCGGGCTCTGTTTCAGCAGACGATGGGCATGCTGCAGCCTGATCCTGCGGTATTGATCGAGGAAGGTGGTATTGAGCTGGGCAGCAAAGAGCCGGTCGAGATGGCGGGTGGTGACGCCGGCGATGCGCGCCATGGCGGCACGCTCGAGCGGCATCTCGATCGTCTCCTCCATCCGCTCGAGAACGCTGAGCAGGCCGGGATGATAAACGCCATAACGCTCCGCCAGCGAGGCGCGCTGGGGTGCGGCGGGTTCGTTGACCTCTGTATGAAGATACCAGTCGCTGACGCGGCGGGCGAAATCCGGCCCCATGCGCTCGGCGATCAGCACATGCATCATGTCGAGCGGTGCGATGCCGCCGCCGCAGGTAATCCGGTTGCCGTCGATCATGAAGCGCGCCTGGCGCGGCGTGAGGTCCGGGAAGGCTTCAAGAAGGGCTGCGGCATGCTCCCAGTGGATGGTGAAATCGCGGCCGCCAAGCAGACCGGCAGCGGCCATCAGATAGGGGCCGCCCGAGATGCCGCCGATCCTCACACCTTCGCGCGACAGCTGCCGCAAGCAGGCAAGTACGCCGGGATACCGCCAGTCGCGGGGCAACCCGCCGGCGCAGACGAAGGCCGTTCCGAGCCCCGCGCCCCTGACGGGCAGAGGTTCGGCGGGGACGCTGACGCCCGAGGAGGAAAGCGCCGGGGCGCCATCGGGCGAGAAGATCTGCAGCCGATAGATCTCACGTCCGGCCAAGAGATTTGCCGCCCTGAGCGGCTCGGTCGCCGAGGCATAGGACATCAGCGCAAATCCCGGGATAAGGATGAAGCCGATCGTCTGGGTATTTCTGCTATCAAGTGAGGACATGTCTCTTTCTTAGCGATTTATGTCCCTAACGTGCAAGTCTACCCGCTTCTTTCTGGCATCATGCAGCCGTTCATTTCGGATTGACCCATGCGCTATTCCGCTCTTTCGATTTTCCTGAACGGCCTTCGCGGTAACAAAAGCTGGGCGCCCGCCTGGCGCGACCCGGCGCCAAGGCCGCATTACGACGTCATCATCGTCGGTGGCGGCGGCCATGGTCTTGCCACCGCCTATTATCTTGCCAAGGAATTCGGCGTCACCAATGTCGCCGTCCTCGAAAAGGGCTATCTCGGCTCGGGCAATATCGGCAGGAACACGACGATCATCCGTTCGAACTATCTGCTGCCGGGCAACAATCCCTTCTACGAGCTGTCGATGAAACTCTGGGAGGGGCTGGAGCAGGACTTCAACTTCAACGCCATGGTCTCGCAGCGCGGCGTGCTCAACCTCTTCCATTCCGACGCCCAGCGCGACGCCTATACGCGCCGCGGCAACGCCATGCGGCTGCACGGCGTCGACGCCGAGCTTCTCGACAGGCAGGCGGTGCGCCAGAAATTACCCTTCCTCGAATTCGACAATGCCCGTTTCCCCATTATGGGCGGCCTGTTCCACCCGCGCGGCGGCACGGTGCGCCACGATGCGGTCGCCTGGGGTTATGCGCGCGGCGCCGATCAGCGTGGCGTCGACATCATCACCCAGTGCGAGGTGACCGGCATCCGCAGCGAAAACGGCCAGGTGACCGGCGTCGAGACCAGCAAGGGCTTCATCGGCTGCGGCAAGCTGGCGCTTGCGGCAGCCGGCAACTCCACCGTCGTCGCCGACATGGCCGGCCTGCGGCTGCCGATCGAAAGCCATGTGCTGCAGGCCTTCGTTTCCGAAGGGCTGAAGCCGTTCATCGACACGGTCGTCACCTTCGGCGCCGGGCATTTTTACGTGTCCCAGTCGGACAAGGGCGGCCTCGTTTTCGGCGGCGATATCGACGGCTACAATTCCTATGCCCAGCGCGGCAATCTCGCTTCGGTCGAACATGTCGCCGAAGCCGGGCTGGCGATGATCCCTTCCTTGTCGCGCGTGCGGTATCTGCGCTCCTGGGGTGGCGTCATGGATATGAGCATGGACGGCTCGCCGATCATCGACCGCACCCATATCGACAATCTCTATCTCAACACCGGCTGGTGTTATGGCGGCTTCAAGGCCACGCCCGCCTCCGGCTTCTGCTACGCCCATCTGATTGCCCGCAATGCGCCGCATCAGACCGCCCGCGCCTTCCGGCTCGACCGCTTCGCGCGCGGCTACCCGATCGACGAAAAGGGCGTCGGCGCCCAGCCCAATCTGCACTGAGGACTTTCGACGATGGCAAGCCTGATTTCCTGTCCCCATTGCGGCGCCCGACCCAAGGAGGAATTTTCGATCCGCGGCGATGCCGGCCTTATCAGGCCGGCGCCGGATGCCGGTGCGGAGGCCTGGTTCGATTATGTCTATCTGCGTGACAATCCGAGAGGCCGGCACAGCGAATACTGGCACCACTCCTCCGGATGCCGCCGCTGGCTGATCGTCGAACGCGATACCGTCACCCATGCGGTCCACGGCGTCAGGGATGCCGCCCTTTCGAAGCTCGGCGGAGAACCGGCGTGACGAGCTTCCGTCTTTCCTCCGGCGGCCGCATCGAGCGCGCCACAACACTCGGCTTCACCTTCGACGGCAGACCGCTCGAAGGCCATCCGGGCGACACGCTCGCCTCGGCGCTGCTTGCCAACGGCGTCCAGCTCGTCGGCCGCAGCTTCAAATATCACCGCCCGCGCGGCATCCTGACGGCGGGGGCCGCCGAACCGAACGCGCTGGTGACGACAGGCAGCGGCGGGCGCACCGAACCGAATACGCGCGCGACGATGATCGAGCTTTACCAGGGGCTGACGGCAAAGAGCCAGAACCGCTGGCCCTCGCTCGGCTTCGATGTCGGCGCCGTCAACGGGCTGCTCTCGCCCTTCCTCAGCGCCGGCTTCTACTACAAGACCTTCATGTGGCCGGCGGCCCTCTGGGAAAAGCTCTACGAGCCGGTGATCCGCAAGGCGGCAGGCCTCGGCAGGGCCTCCTACGAGGCCGATCCCGATACCTACGAGAAATGCTGGGCGCATTGCGACCTGCTGGTGATCGGCGCCGGCCCTGCTGGTCTTGCCGCAGCGCTGACCGCGGGCCGCGCCGGTGCGCGCGTCATCCTCGCCGATGAGGGAGCCGAACTCGGCGGCAGCCTGCTTTCCGACAGCGGTTCTGTCGACGGCAAGCCGGCGGACGCGCTTCTCGGCGAGCTGCTTGCCGAGCTGGAGGGACTTCTGAATGTGCGCCGCCTGCCGCGCATGACGGTGTTCGGCTGGTACGACGACAATGTCTTCGGCGCGGTTGAACGGGTGCAGAAGCATGTGGCGATGCCCGATCCGGATCGTCCGGTCGAAAGATTGTGGCGCATCGTCGCCCACCAGGCGATCCTTGCGACGGGCGCCGAGGAGCGGCCGCTCGTCTTCGGCGGCAACGATATTCCCGGTGTGATGATGGCAGGCGCCATGCGCAGCTATCTCAACCGGCAGGCGGTCGCGCCCGGCAGAAGCACTGTTATCTTCACCACCAACGATGCCGGATATCGCACCGCTGCGGATCTTGAAGCAGCCGGTCTCAAGGTCGCGGCGATCGTCGACAGCCGAGGCGATGCGGCCGAGAGCTGGCAGGGTCGCGCCGAAGTGCTGAAGGGCGCCAGGGTCATCGATGCGATTGGCGGCAAGCACCTGCGCGGCGTCAGCGTTGAGGCAGCAGGCGGCACCCGTCGGATTGAAGCGGATGCGCTTGCCATGTCGGGCGGCTGGAGCCCGATCATTCATCTTGCCTGCCATCGCGGTGCAAAACCGCAATGGTCGAACGAGGCCTCGGCGTTTCTGGCGCCTGTCCAGCAGGAAGGTCTGACCGTTGCCGGCTCGGCCGCCGGCATGGTGCAAACCGCGACCTGCCTCGGGGATGGCGCCGCAAAGGCAGCTGCCGCGTTGAAGGCGATCGGTCTGGCATCGGCGGAGCCGGCCTTTGCTCCGGCGTCCGAGACGGCTGCACAGGCAAAGCCGCTCTGGTCGATCAAGGGCTCGAAGGGCAAGGCTTTCGTCGATTATCAGAACGACGTGCATCTCAAGGATTTGGGTCTCGCCGTCCGCGAAGGCTACGGCCATGTCGAGCTCGCCAAGCGTTACACCACAAGCGGCATGGCGACCGACCAGGGCAAGCTTTCCAACATCAACGCCATCGGCATTCTCGCCGAGGCGCGCGGCGTGTCTCCCGCCGAGGTGGGAACGACGACCTTCCGGCCCTTCTATACGCCGGTTTCCTTCGGCGCCTTGACCGGGGCGTCGCGCGGCAAACATTTCCAGCCGGCGCGCAAATCGCCGCTGCATGGCTGGGCTGAGAAGAACGGTGCGGTCTTCATCGAAACCGGCCTGTGGTACCGTTCCTCCTGGTTCCCGCGCCCCGGCGAGACGACATGGCGCGAAAGCGTCGACCGCGAGGTGCTGAATATCCGTAAGAATGCCGGCCTTTGCGACGTCTCGACCCTCGGCAAGATCGAAATCTTCGGTAGGGATGCCGCGACCTTCCTCGATCGCATCTATTGCAACGGTTTCGCCAAGCTCGCCGTCGGCAAGGCGCGTTACGGCATCATGCTGCGTGAGGACGGCTTCATCTACGATGACGGCACCACCAGCCGGTTCAGTGACGACCATTTCTTCATGACCACGACGACGGCACTTGCCGCTGGTGTGCTGACCCATCTCGAATTCTGTGCCCAGACGCTCTGGCCGGAACTCGACGTCTGCTTCGCCTCCTCGACGGATCAATGGGCGCAGATGGCCGTCGCCGGGCCGAAGTCGCGCGCCGTCCTCTCCGAGATCGTCGACGGGGACATATCGGATGCGGCCTTTCCCTTCATGACTGCCCGCAAGGTCTCGCTCTTCGGCGGCGGGCTCGAGGGCCGGCTCTTCCGGATCTCCTTCTCCGGCGAACTCGCCTACGAGCTGGCCGTACCGGCCGGCTATGGCGAAGGCGTTGCCGACGCGATCATGGCGGCGGGCGAGAAACATGGCATCTGCGCCTATGGCGCCGAAGCGCTCGGCGTCATGCGCATCGAAAAGGGTCATGTCACTCATGCCGAAATCAACGGCACGGTAACACCAGGCGATCTCGGCTTCGGCCGTATGGTATCCGCCACCAAGCCGGATTTCATCGGCAGGGCAATGCTGGCCCGCGAAGGCCTGCAGGATCCCGAGCGGCCGCGCCTCGTCGGTGTCAAGCCGATTAATCCGGCGACCGGCTTCCGCACCGGCTCGCATATTCTTGCCGACGGCGTTGCGGCGACGCTCGAAAACGACCAGGGCTACGTGACATCAAGCGCCTTTTCGCCGGGGCTCGGCCATACGATCGGCCTGGCGCTCGTCAGGCGCGGGCCGGAACGCATCGGTGAAAAGGTGACGGTCTGGAACGGCCTGCGCAATGAATTCACCGATGCGGTGCTCTGCCATCCCGTCTTCATCGATCCTGAAAACGAGAAGCTCCATGCGTGATCTTCCGCAACATAAACCGGTTCTGGCCGGAACGGTCTATAACGGCATCTCGGAGGCAGGCATCCGGCTGGCAGCCCTGCCGGAGGGCCATCTCCTGCATGTGCTGGGCGCCATCGAGCCATCCGCGCTCGCCGCGGAATTGGTGAAGGCGGGTTTTGCTGAGAGTTCGATCCGCAAGGCGGGCTTCCGGCAATGGTTCGTCGCCGGCGACGAACCGCTTGTCCCGGCCAGCCTCGATACTCTCGCCGCAGCGCTTGCGGGAAAGGCCTACGTCATGGACCAGAGCCACGGGCGCGTGCGTATCGGCGTTTCCGGCCGCTCTTCGCGGGCGCTTCTTTCAAAGGGAACTGCCGTCGATCTCGATCCTTCCGTCTTTCCGGAAGGCCATTCTGTAATGACGATGGTCGGTCATCTCTCGGTGCAGATCGTCCGCACCGGCGATGACAGCTTCGAGCTTACGGCGCTGCGCAGCTTTGCCGAAAGCCTCTGGGACGATCTTACCCATATGGCGGCGAGCGCTGAAAAGGATAGCGTCTGATAGAGCCGGGTTTCGATCGTTTTTAAGCTGTATGCAGCGCGGCAGCACCGACCCATTCGGGGCGCTCCGCCCCTTGCAGCTCTTCGACCGCATCGGCGGCAAAGCTTGGCACGACACCGGTCCACAGCAGTGCGCCATCGGGATTGGAATGTCCGTCGCCCTCGAGCTTGTAGATGCTTTCGACGATATACTGGCCGTCATTGTTCAAACCCTTGATCTCGGAAATCTCGATCACCCGGCGCCGGCCGGTGCGCTTGAAACGGGCGATCTGCACGACGACGTCGACCGCCGAGGCGATCTGGGCGCGCAGCGGCCGAAGCGGCATGTCGATGTCCGACATCAGCGCCAGCGTTTCCAGCCGGTGCAGGGAATCATAGGGCGTGTTCGCATGCACCGTCGAAAGGCTGCCGCTGTGGCCGGATGTCATCGCCTGGATCATATCGAGCGCCTCGCCGCCGCGGCACTCGCCGACGATGATCCGGTCGGGCCGCATGCGCAGCGACGAGCGGAACAGGTCTCGGATGGTGGCGCCGCCGCGACCGAAACGGTCGGGCTTGGTCACTTCGAGATAGACCACGTGTTCCTTGCGGATCTGCAGTTCGGACGTGTCCTCGATGACGATGACGCGCTCGTGGTCGGCAAAGGCTTCCGACAGCGCGTTCAGCATCGTCGTCTTGCCGGTGCCGGTGCCGCCGGAGATGATGACGTTTTTCTGTAGCCCGACGGCCGCCTGCAGCAATGACAGCGATTCCTCGGTCAGGCTGCCCTGGGTGACGAGGTCGCGGATGCTGCGATGTTCTTTCAGGAAACGGCGAATGGAGATGCAAAGCCCAGTACGGGCGGCCGGCGGCTGAATCATCTGTACGCGCGAACCATCCGGCAGACGGGCCTCGATGCTCGGCTCCTCGGGCGTCAGCCGCTTGCCTGAGAACTGCGCGATGCTGCGTGCGGCCGATTCCAGGTCCTCACGACTGGCAAAGCGCGTATCGGCGCGTTCGAGCTTGCCTCGCCTTTCGACGAAGATGTCAGATGTCCCGTTGATCAGGATTTCGGAAACGCTCGGATCATCGAGGAGAAAACGGATCGGCCCGAGCAGCTTGTCCAGCGCCCGGGTCAGGACCTGGAAGGTTGCCTGTTCGGCAGCGTCGTCGGAAACGGCTTTCATCAGAGCGGCATCCCGACCAGGACCGTACTCATCCCGAATAGTGTCGCCATCATTTGAACCGCGGTTGGAAAGAACATCATCAGTGGAATGAGGACCAATCCAAGTATTAAGATGCTGCTCATCGTTTCCATCGTTTTCTCTCCGGATCGACTGGCGGGCGATACCCACCATTTGACGAAAGCTTAATCCAGATCGCCAAACAACGCCATGGCTAGGCCCCGCGAAGGCAGTCATTATGGGCACAACACGCCGTTTCTTCTATCGCCTTGAAAGAATTGACCAATTATGGAGCAGTAGACGATGCCCTGCGCGGTTGACGAAAACTTAGCCCGCGCAGCTAAAATCGCAACTTGTTCAAGCGGTTAGTTAAAAAAATGTGACGTCAACTGCGATTGTGCCGGTGATGCCTCCAAGACAATTGGAACCCTTCGTTTCGTTTGCTTGACGGAGGGCTGGCCTTGGGCGCACTCTTGGGTCTTAATGGTGTTGCTCAACAAGCGTTGGCCGTCGGGGAAGATAAGCTGAAGCAGAAAATGTCATTGGAACGAGCAACGTGCTGGTTCGGATCGATAGCGTATGCTTGCTTAATCTTCGCCAAGGTCTTCGATCCGAAACAAACCTAGGAACGAGGAATACGCAGATGTTTGGAAAACTCAAGACTCTCGCAATTGCACTTCACAAGGACGAACGCGGCGACATGGCCCAGATCGTCCTGGCCGTTGCCCTGATCGTCATTCCGCTGATGCTGCTTCTGCTCGCATTCGGCAAACAGATCGGCGAATGGTTCAACGAAAAGAACACGGCGCTCTCGGATGCCGAGAGAATTCCTGAGCCGGGTCAATAAGCGGATCAGTGTCATGGATATGACCTATGATCTGACCCTGATGCCTGCAGCGGCGGCTCTTGCCGTCGCCTGCACCATGACCGCGGCGGTGCTCGACCATCGTCACGGTCATATCCCGAACGCCGTCACCTATCCCTGCTTGCTTGGCGGGTTGGCGCTGGCGGCGATCGGAAGCGGTCCGGCAGGGATCGGCCTGGCTTTTGCCGGTCTCCTTGCAGCCGGTTTGATCTTCTTCATCGCCTTCGCAGCCGGAAGCTGCGGCGGCGGCGACGTCAAGCTGATGGCGGCGCTCGGCGCCATTCTCGGTCTCTGGCCCGCCATCGACGTCACCCTTGCATCGCTCATGGTCGGTGGCGTGATCGCTGTTTTCTCCATGGCGCGGCGTGTTCAGTGGAGCGTGCTAGCCCGAACGGTCGGATTGTTCGCCCTGCTTCTGCCCGCCGGTTTTCGCGATGCCGCTTCAGTGCTGAAGCCGCGCGAAACCCATCATACCGTCCGCTTCGGCGTTGCCGCTGCTCTCGGACTTCTCTGGTGCCTTTTCATGCCTGATTTCACCCCTCTTTCACTCGTGAGGTAACGGCAATGCGCGCGGAACTCGAACGCCCCATCTTCGACGGTGCCTTCTGGAGTTCGATCCTGCACTCACGGACCTTCTGGATCCCTGAGGATCACGGCGCGCTCCTCGGTACCTTTGCGATCGCCATGATGCTGCTTGCCTCGATGCTGCTGCTGCCGCGGCTTTCCGCCCGCCGGCGCCGGATATCGGAGCTTCACGGCGATATCTCCGGCAGCACGACGATGATGGATTTCGTGCTTGTCACGCCGGTCTTCGTCTTCTTCATGTTCGTGGTCTTCCAGTTCACGATCCTGGCAAAAAACCACCTCTTCACTCACTATGCCGCCTATGCGGCGGCCCGCAGCGCCCGCGTCTATTTCTGTCCGGCCCTGCCGATCACCATCCGGAGCTTAATCGACGCCAAGACCTGCGATGACGATGCTGCCGCCGGCAAGGCCGATCTTGCCGCCCGCCTGGCGCTGATCCCGGCCGCACCCTACGACCAGCTGAAATGCGTCGGCGCCTGCCAACCGCCGGAAGAGGCGCTGAAAAGCCTTGCAGATGCTTCGGGGCTTTCGAAGAACTGGCGCGCGATGCGCAACCAGGCCCGCTACATGTTCGATCCGCAGAACGTCACCGTGACCGTCGATCGCGCGCCGATGGCGCTCTATGCCGCGATCAACCGCTCGCCGCACGTGCCGGTCACCGCCAAGGTGGAAGCGCGCTTCCTGCTGCTCGAATATGCCGGCTGGGTCTTTGCCCGCGGCCAGCGGAAAGACGGACGCTACTACACGATTTCGACGGCGGAGGTGAACCTGCTATGACACCGACCTTCATCAAACGTCTACACCGCGACGAACGTGGCTTCCTTTCGCCGATCATCCTCTACATGACGATCGCGCTCGCACTGATGATCGTCTGGATCCTGAATACGGGACAGATGATCTACGACAAGCAGCGCACGCAGGACACGGCGGATGCCGCCGCGCTCGTCCATGCGGACTGGGAAGCCCGCTATCTCAACATCATGGCGATGAACAACGTCGCTTCCTCGCAGGCCACCGTCGTCATGGCGACCTCGGTCGCCTTCCAGCTGACGACGGCGGAACTGGCCCTGCGTTCGACCGCCATTCTGGCGAAGCTCGCACAATATTCATTTACAGAGGGCTTCGGGCCGGCGTCGCTTCTGCCGCCGCTTCCGCCGATGCCTTATTGCCCCGGCTGGCAAAAGGTCCCGATCGTCGGCGGCATCATCTACGGCGCTTGCCTGGCATTCCAAGGGTTCCGGGCGACGGAAGCCACCAAAGCGATCGCATATACGGTGGCGGCGCAAATCAAATATGACCCCTTGGGCCTCATCAACAAGTCCAGCGACATCATCGATGCGATGAACGATCTCAACGACTACCTCGTCGAGAGCTTCCCACAGCGCGTCGGCAACGAAGCCCTGCACTTGGTGCGCCTGAACAAGTCGGACCACGTCGTGTTCCATCCGCCGTGCGAATCCTGCGACGGTGCAGGAGAAGGTGCCGGCGGCAACCTGCCGGTGGATCGCGACGGCATCAATCCCGTCTCGGCCTACGCTGAAATGTGCCGCGCCATGAGCAATGGCACGGAGGGACAGGACCCGTTCCTCATGCGCGGTGAGTTTGCCAACCGCGGCTTCCCCAACGGCAAGGGTCCGCTGACGGCAGGCGGAGTCGATGGCAGCCATATCCGCGACTGGGTCAACCACGAAAGCGGCGTCGACGATGCGCTGGTGGAGTTCTACATCTTCTATGAAGCCTTCGGCCCGGCCTACCTGAGCAAGATCCCGTTCAAGGCGATTGTCGAACAATATGCCGGCGATCTCGGCTTTTGGGAAGAATTGGCGCTCGATGTCAGCTTCTGGCTCGCAGACAAGGTCTTCGGCGTCGGCTTCGGCATCACCAACCCCTTCCAGCTGCCGATCGACGTGCCGCCGCGGTATTCTGATGCGCAGACGTCCGACGAGAACGATTTCACCCGCAAGTTCGACATGATCTGGAACCAGGTCTGCGGCCCGGCGGGCGGCGCGATCTCCGTGACGGGTGCCAATCTGCCTCTCGTCTCCTTCCCGAAGCCCTACTGGCTGAAGGGACGCATCCCCTTCAACTTCACGCCCTTTGGCGGCGAGCAACTGGACGACTATCAGACCCTGGCGGTCGTTTCACGCGCGCCTCGCGCCCGGCTGCAGATCCGCATCTTCAAGGACAAGACGCCATCCGCCTATGCGCTGGCGCAGAGCTGGGTCCACAATTACACGGCCTTCGATCTCTACACCCAGGACTGGCTCGCATCGCTTGCCCCCGCCACACTGGCCGATGATATCGGCCAGGTTTCGAACACCATCAAACAGAGCCCGGCCGCCGACAGTTTTACCGGCTTGACCCGCGTCTTCGACCAGGGAGGAGCCAATGCCTGGGCTGCCGTCAACACCCACTGAGCCTATGGGCGGTCCTCCGGGCCGCGGGCTGCTGATGCGGCTGCACCGCGACAGGCGCGGTCTTGCCTCGATCGAATTCGTGCTTGCCGCGCCGGTCATCTTGCTGATCGTGATTTTCGTCATCCACGCGAACAAGATTTCCACCAAGAAGGTCGGAACCATGGTTGCGATGCGCAACGCCGCCTTCGCCGAGGCGAATGGGCTGGATTGCACGTCGGATTTCTCGAACGTCTTTCCGATCCCGACCCTGCCGGCACTGCCCGGGGGCGACGCCATGAGTTGCGCGCGCACACCGTCGCATGAAGGCGACGGCGACCCGCAGCGCACCTTTGTCTGGGACGACGTGCAGAACACCCTCAAGAGCGACGGCCGCGACTTCGGCGATATGGTAGGCGACCTCGCCAATGAAAAGCCGCAGCTCGTCACCGCGACGGCCGACCGCGTCTACAAGTTCAGGGATTCCGACGATCTCGACACGATCAGGAGCATCCGCTGGAAGGATGCGTTTACGGTAGACGACGCAACACTCTTTGCCTCCCACAACAACGATACGACGCGCCGCGGCTACGATCCGACCCTGCGTCGGGAAATCCGCGATGTAGCCAGCGATTCCGGCGATCTGTTCGACGGCGTCTTTCCGGGAGCGAAATAGGATGAGACAGGGCGCGCGCATCTCTTTCCGTTTCGCCAGCCATCTCATCGGTTTGGCGCTCGTCATCGGGCTCGCCGCCGCCGTGGCCACACCGGGCCGCGCCGAGATCTACAAGGATTTGAGGGTGACGCTGAATTCGATGCTGGCCGGTATCGTCGGCGCGCCGGAACGCGCGCCGCGCGATCTCGTCATCAACGGCCAGCCGCTGGAATTCACGCCCTACCAGAGTAATCGCAGCATTTCCGATATCACCGACGAGTGGCTGCGGGTGCTGGCCGTCAATACCCGCCCTGCCCTGCCGAAAAGCAATGACAAGGAAGAGTTGACCGCCGTCATTGCCGCCAACATGCTGATCGTCCCGAAGACGAGCCGGATCCGCGACGATCTTGCGGTGGTGGTTCGGTTCTTCGACGGAGACGGCGAGGCAGCCCTCGATTATATGAGGCGGCAGGATCCCAAGAATCCTTCGGCAAGAGCGCCGATCCCTGGCGTCTCGATCATGATCCGCCGGCCCGCCGATGCGCCGATGACCGAAGTGCTGATGAGCCGCTTCGACGATGTTGCCTCGACGCTGCCGGCCTTCGCGGCGCCGGCCGATGTCAGCAAGCTGCCGATGTCGCTGCGTCCGCCGGCCGGTGTCGAAGTGCTGAGCGATATCGGCGATCGCGATAAGGGCCACACGTCGCGCACGGTCGTGTCGAAAGGCACACTCACCGCCTCGCGCTGGTCGGATCAGCGCGCCGATCTTCTGGTCCGCGACGGTTTCACCATCGAGACGCCGCCGGCGCAGCGCGGCGGGGTCACCGCGCTTTATGGCCGGCGCGGCAGCGTCGAGGCTAACGTTCTCTATGTCAGAAGCAAAACCGACGGCCGGACCGTCGAGGTCATTCAAATCAGGCAACCCTTCGTCGAAGGAATAACACCATGAACTGGAAGCTCATCGCGGCCGTCATCGTCGGGCTCATCACGGGCGTTCTGCTCTACTTCTGGACCGAGAGCGTCAAGAACGAGCAGGTGGCCTATGCCTTCATGCGGCTCCAGCCCGACAGGAAGGTCACGCGAGGGCAGGCGATTACACCAGACATGCTCGCCGAACCGGTGATGCTGCCGGAAAGCTTCGGGGCGCTTGCCAAACTCGCGGTGCCTGCGGCCAGCGCCTATCAGGAATGGCTGAAGGACAGGACGGCTGCGAGCGATATTCCGGCCGGCTCGGTGCTGCTCTTCCAGTATTTCGACGATACCGACGGTGGACGCCTGACGACGATGATCGCGCCGGGTAAACGGGCGCTGACCCTTCCCGTCAATGCGGCCGCGGCGGTCGGCCATTTCGTCGAGCCGGGCAGCTATGTCGATATCATCGGCACGGTCGACGAACCGGTCGAGCCCGTGGCGCCGGCCGCCGCGACCCAGCCGGGAGCCCCTGGCCAGCCCGCTGCCGTGCCAGGTCAGCCTGCCGTCCCTGGCCAGGCGCCGGCCGCAGCCGGACAGCCGCCGGCTCCAGCCCAGCCACAGTCGCCGGTCGAGCAGATGCTGAAGAATTATCTCACCCAGTATCCCGGGGCCGACGAGAACGATGTCAACGCCTACCGCAAGCAGGCGCAGGACTATAAACTCGGCATAAGCTCGCGCACCCGCGTCGTCACCCGCACCTTCCTGCAGAATGTCAAAGTGCTGGCCGTCGGCGCGGCGACGACGGCCGAGGGTGCAGTCACCAAGGCCAACAGCACGTACAACAATGTGACCGTCGAAGTGACGCCGTCGGAAGCTGAAATGCTGATCTTTGCCATGGGCCAGTCGAACGGCAGCCTCAATCTGGTGCTGCGCAATCCGGCCGACAATACCGTCGAGGACCTGCCGAGCATCAACTGGACGCGCATGTGAGCGTCGCGGGGGAATGAGCCATGCTGTTGAAGATTTCCTATGAGGACGGCAGCGGTCGGGAGGTGATCCCGCTCTCGGCGAACGAGACCTATTTCGTCGGCGAAAGTAGCACGCTGACGCTGCCCGCCGGCGCGGGCGTCGTGCGGCTGCGCGGCAGCCATGTTTCCTCGCCGCAATTCGTGCTGCGGAAATCGGGCCAGGGCTGGTCGGTGCAGCATCATGGGCGAAACCCGACGCGCGTCGACGATCAGCCGCTTCGAGCCGGCACGCCGGTTGCGGTTTCGGCCGGTATGTCGATCTGGGTGCCTAATGTCACGATCGAACTCGTCGAGCCGGCCGCGGCCCCCGTGGCGGTCACGCAGTTTCCGGACCAGGAACGTGTGCTGGCACTGCAGATGGAGATCCATGAGCGACTGCTAAAAGACACACAATACGATCGGCTGGTGAAATCCTCCGATTTCGGTCGCGAGGAGACGCGCAGCCGCATCCGCGAGCGTCTCGACATGTTCATCAAGGAGGCGCTCGACAGCGCGCCGCAGGATCTCGTCATCCTCGTCATCAAGAACGCCGTCTATCGGTGGCTGGCAAAACGCATCGCCCGCACGGGCCGGCGGGATGCCTCGTCGAATGCCGCAAGCCTCTCGCGCGAGGAGCAGGACAATCGCCGCCTGTTCGATGTCGGCAAGGCGCTGATTTCAGCCCTGCAACTCAAGCTCAACTTCGAATCCACCCGCTCGGACTTCGCCCAGCTCGACACGCGTTTCAGCGCCGCCTTCCAGTCCAGGCAGGCGCTTTTCAACGCCGGCGACCGCTACGAGATCGCCCATATGCACCTGCGCTCCAATATCGAGGAGCTGATGTATCGCTGGGGGACCATCTCGGAGCTGATGGATCTCGACGTCATCTCGGAAATCATGGTGACGCGCTACGACGAGATCTACGTCGAAAAATTCGGCCTGCTGGAACGGTACCCTTTCGCCTTCGCCAATGAGCGGCAACTGATGAAGGTGATCGAGCGCATCGCCGTCGATTCCAACCGCTCGATCAATGAGAGCGAGGCGATGGCCGACTTTCGCATGCCGGATGGTTCACGTGTCAACGCCGTCATTCCGCCGCTGGCGGTCAAGGGCGCCTGCCTCACCATCCGCAAGTTCGGCGGCAAGTCGCGGCTCGACATCAGCAAGCTGGTGACAGCCGGCGCGCTCAGTGAGCCGATGCGCGCCTTCCTCGAGGCTGCGGTCCGCTCGCGCAAGAACATCGTCGTCTCAGGCGGCACCGGCTCCGGCAAGACGACGCTGTTGAACAGCCTGTCGCAGTTCATCCCGGTCGGTGAACGCGTCGTTGCCGTCGAGGACACGTCGGAACTGCAGCTCGACGGCATTCATGTCGTCTATCTGCAATCGCGGCCGAAGACGGCGGAGTCCGAGACCAGCGTCACCATTCGCGACCTCGTGCGCAACGCGCTGCGCATGCGGCCTGATCGTATCATCGTCGGTGAGTGCCGTGGCGCCGAGGCGATCGACATGCTGCAGGCGATGAACACCGGCCATGCCGGCTCGATGACGACGGCGCATGCCAACACGCCGCAGGACATGATGACCCGCCTGGAGGTGATGGTGCTGCAGGGGCAGAGCTCGCTGCCTGTGATGGCGATCCGCCAGCAGATCGTTGCCGCCGTCGAGCTCGTCGTGCAGCTCAACCGCCTGGCGAACGGGCGGCGTGCCGTCACCGAAATATCAGAGGTGATCGGCATCGATCCGGATACCGGCCTCATCATCGTCGAGCCGATCTTCAATCTCGTCGGCCGCGCCGGCGGCCAGGCCGTGCATGCCTTCACCGGCTACCTGCCGAGCTTCGTCGCCGAGCTCGTCGAGTTCGGCGAGGACGGCGAGATCGAAAAACTGGATATGTTCGTCTAGAGCGGTTCAGGTTTTTGCGGAAGCGCAGAACCGCTCTAAGCTTTTGTTTTTACGAAATTCCCGGCAAAAGCACTTCACACTTTTCCTGGAATTGCTCTGAGGGGGAAGCCATGGATATCAGCATTCTGCAGATTTTTACGGTCGCCCTCGGCGCGGTGACGGCGGGACTGCTCGTCTGGGGCGCGCCGGTGCAATGGCCGGCGCCGCTGCTGCGCGCCACCGAACGTGACATCGCGCTCGCCAGCGAGGCGGCGCAGGTCTTCGGGCGCGATGCCGTTCCGCCCTATACGATGATCCTCGCCTACGGCATCACGGCGATCGTCGTCTTCGTGGTGGTCTCGCTGATCTTCGGTCCTATCCCAGGCATCATCGTCGCCATCCCGGTCGCCATCTTTCTGCCCAAGGGCGTGATCCGTTATTTTCTGCAGCGCCGCTGGCTGCAGATCGAATCGCAGCTTCCTTATGCCGTCGACCAGATCGTCTCGGCGGTGCGCACCGGCAAGCCGCTCGCCATCGCCGTCAATGCGGTGGCCGATACCGGCCAGATGCCGGCCTCGCGCGAGTTCGAGCGCATTGCCCGCGAACAGAAGCTCGGCATCGGTCTGGTCGAGGCGCTCGACCGCCACGGCCGCAATGTGCCGAGCCTGCACTTCAAGATGGTCGATGCGGCACTCGGCCTCTTTGCCCGCCAGGGCGGCGACATTTCCGAGCCGCTGACGGAAATGTCGAAATCCTTCAAGGAAATCTGGAAGCTCGATCAGAAGATCACGACCTCGTCGTCGCAGGCGCGCATGAATTTCCGCGTCGTCAACGGCGGCGCGCTGTTCATGATCCTGATGATCTTCTTCGGCCAGCCGGAACTGATCGACAAGGTGTTCGGCAACGCCATCGGCATCGTCATCGCGATCGTCGGCGCCGTTCTCTATGCCACAGGTTTCTTCTGGATGCGCTCGATGATGAAGGTGTCGGTATGATGTCCGAGATACCCCTCGCCCCGATCGCCGTCGTCTTTGCCGGGATCACCGCTGCGCTGTTCGTCTGGTGGATCGGCGATCTGCTCGGCAGCATCCAGGTGGTGCGCCGGTCTGCGGGCGGCGATGGTCCGCCGCCCAATATCGTCGACAGCATCGGCATGCGCACGCCGGTCGAATTCGTGCTGACGCATTTCGAGCCGCTGCTGGCCGATTACGGCGCGCAGCTCGAGCAGAAACTGATCTATGGCGGCCGGCCTTTCGGCGGCGTCACGGGGCGGGAATATATCGCGCTTCTCGTCGTTCTGAGCCTCTTCGGTTTTGTCGTGCTCGGCGTGCTGTTCGGCATTGCCAGCGGCAGCGTGATCGGCGGGCTCGTTGCCGGCCTGATCCTCGGCCTGATCCCCGCGATCTATTTCTGGGTCGTCGCCGACGACAAGGCGCAGGATCGCAAGGAGCGCATCTCGCGTGAATTTCCCTATTTCCTCGATCTCGTCGTCATGACGCAGCAGGCGCAGGCGACCCTGCCGGAAAGCCTGAGGCTTTATGCCGAGGCAGCACCCGGCACCGTCATGAGCGAGGAGATCGAACAGACGCTGAAGGATGTGGCGCTCGGCACCGGCATGATCGAGGCGCTGCAGCGGCTGGAGCGTCGTATGACCGCCGAGGAGGTCATCCGCGTCATCCGCGCCGTGATCCAGGGCGAAGTCGAAGGCAGCAACCGCGTGGAACTGTTGCGCGAACACGCGCGCGACCTGCGCTTCCGCCGCTGGGAAAAGGCCGACAGGGCCAGTGAAAAGCTGAAGGCCAAGATCGTCATGCCGGCGATGATGATCGTCGTGTCGATCCTGCTTCTGGTGCTGGCCCCGGCAATTGTCGAGATGATGTCGAGTGGGATGT
>Ga0209758_1001406_pt1 | contig 28515 bp, 28 predicted proteins | sample AraplaMF_Col_mMF_FD_184258 | JGI IMG/M metagenome (GOLD analysis project Ga0209758, IMG submission 184258) | Arabidopsis root microbial communities from the University of North Carolina, USA - plate scrape MF_Col_mMF (SPAdes) (version 2) | ecosystem: Host-associated > Plants > Roots > Endosphere...
GGCGTGGAGGTCGGCCTCGGCGGCCAGGATGTCGGGGCGCTTGCGGACCAGGGCCGAGGGCAGGGCGACCGGCACGGGCGCGGCCAGGTTCAGTTCGGCCAGGGTGAAGTCCGGCGCGGTCCAGTCGGCGGGCGTGCGGCCGACCAGCAGGGCCAGGGCGTGGCGCGCCGCGGCCAGCTGCCCCTGCAGGGGCGGCAGCAGGGCGCGATCCTGCTCCAGCTGGCTCTGGGCCGAGACCCGCGCCGTGGCGGTCGAGCCGCCCAGGACGTTGGCGCGATGGACCAGGTCGATGTTCGCCTGGTCGGCGGCGATCATCTGGTTCACCGCCTCGATCTGGGCGTTCAGGGTGGCGATGGTCAGGGCCTGGAGGGCGACGTTGGCCGTCAGGGTCAGATAGGCCGCGTCGCTCCGCCGGCCCTGGGCCTCGGCCCGCGCCGCCGCGCCCTCGATCCGGCGCCTGTTCCCGCCGAACAGGTCGAGGTCGTAGCCGACCGCGCCGCCCACCGAATAGAGGTTGAAGGTCGGGTTCTCCAGCTTGACGTCGCCGAAGCTGGTGAAGCCGAAGGCCTGGAGGTTGGCGCGCTCGCGGTTGATCCCGGCCGTGGCGTCGACCTGCGGACCGGCCGCGCCGCGCGCCTGGGCCAGGGCGGACTGGGACTGCCGCAGGGTGGCGTCGGCCTCGGCCAGGGTGGGGCTGTCGGCCAGGGCCTGGCGGATCGTGGCGTCGAGGGCCGGCGAGCCGAAGGCGTTCCACCAGGGCCCGGCCGAGGCGGCGGCGTCCAGACGGGCCTCGGCGGGCGTGGCCTCGCCGGCGGCCGCATAGCCGGCGGCCTTGGGCGCGGCCGGCCGGGCGAAGTCCGGACCCACGGTCGTACAGGCGCCGGCCATCACGGCCAGGCTGACGGAAGCGGCGAGGGCGGCGAGGCGCTTAGTGTTCGGCGACATGGACGGTCTCTTCCCCCGGGGTCTTCTTCTTCGGGGTTCGCATCAGGAGGATCATGGGGGCGCAGAGGATGGTGATGCCCAGCATCAGCTGGAAATCGTCGATGTAGGACAGCATCGAGGCCTGCTTGGTGATCTGGCCGTTGAACCGGGCCATGCCCTCGATCGTGGCGAAGACCTGCGGCGCATAGGCCTGGAACAGCGGATTGTCGGGTCCCGCGTGGGTGATCAACACCGCGTGGTGGGTCTCGATGCCGCTGACGAAGCGGGCCTGCATGATCGAGATACCGGCCGCCGAGCCGATGTTGCGGATCAGGGTGAACAGGCCCGCGCCCTCGGCCCGGTGCTGCGGCTTGACCGTGGCGAAGGCGATGGTGCTGAGCGGGACGAAGATCAGGCCCGTGCCGACGCCCGACAGGAAGCCGGAAACGATGATCAGGTGGGTGTCCATGCCCAGACTGAACTGGGTCATCATCCACAGCGACACCGCGCTGACCGACAGGCCGACCAGCAGGATCAGCTTGATGCTCATCCGGCCGATCAGCTGGCCGACGGCGAACATCGCCAGGAACGAGCCGATGCCGCGCGGCATGCTGACCAGACCCGTGAAGGCCACCGGATAGCCCAGCAGGTTCTGCATCATGGGCGGCAGCAGGGCCAGGACGCTGTACAGCAGGATGCCGATGAAGAAACCGAACACGCAACAGGTGACGAAGTTGGTGTCGGCCAGCAGGGCGCGGTCGACGAACGGCTTCTTCGCCGTCGCCAGCTGCACGCCGAAGATCCACAGCGAGATGATCCCGACGATCAGATAGACCCAGATCTCGCTCGACCCGAACCAGTCCTGGCTGGGACCGCGGTCCAGCATCATCTGGAAGCCGCCGATCGCCAGGGCCAGGCTGGCGAAGCCCAGCACGTCGAACCGGCGCTTCTCGGCGCTCTTCTTCTCGGACAGGAACAGGAAGACGCCGGCGAAGGCCAGGATGCCGATCGGCAGGTTGATGAAGAACACCCAGCGCCAGTCGAGGTTGTCGGTCAGCCAGCCGCCCAGCGCCGGCCCCAGGATCGGGCCCAGCACCGCGCCGGCGCCCCAGATAGCCATGGCCGAGCCGTGCTTCTCGGGCGGGTTGATGTCCAGCAGCACGGCTTGCGACAGCGGGATCAGGGCCGCGCCGAACAGGCCCTGCAGCAGGCGGAACAGCACGATCTCGACCAGGCTGCCGGCGATCCCGCACAGCATCGAGGCCGCCGTGAAGCCGGCGATCGACCATCTTGCGCCCGATGCGGTCGGCCAGGAAGCCGGTCAGGGGCGTCATGATCGTCGCGGCGACGATGTAGGAGGTCAGCACCCAGGTGATCTGCTCGGCCGAGGCCGAGACGCTGCCCTGGATGTGCGGCAGGGCGACGTTGGCGATCGTCGTGTCCAGCGAGTTCATGATCGTCGCCAGCATGACCGAGATCGTGATCGCGACCCGATTGGCCGCGTCGCCCTTGCCGTTGCCGGCGCCGGTCATTTCGCGCTCGCATCCTTGGCGGATCGGACATCGACCTTGGCCTTGGCGCTCAGGCCCGCGCTGAGCTGCGGGACCTCCTCGTCGAGGGCCAGGCGCACGGGCAAGCGCTGGACCACCTTGACCCAGTTGCCGGTGGCGTTCTCGGGCGGCAGCAGGGCGAAGCTGGAGCCGGTGCCGGGGCTGAAGCTGACGACGTGAGCCTTCAGCACGCGGTCGTAGGCGTCGACCTTGATCGTCGCCGGCTGGCCGATACGCATGTGGGCCAGCTGGTCTTCCTTGAAATTGGCCTCGATCCAGGGCCGGCCCGAGACGAGCCAGAACAGGGTCTGGGAGGCGGCGACGCGGTTGCCGACCTGGAGCTGCTCGACCTTGGTGACCACGCCGTCGGCCGGCGCGACGATGGTGGCGTAGCTGAGGTCCAGCCTGGCACGGTCCAGGGCGGCCTTGGCCTGCATGACCTTGGGCTGCTGGTCCGCGGCTACGTCGACCCGGCCGCCGATGTCGGCCAGGGCCGAGGCGATCTGCTGACGGACCACCGCGACCTGGCGGCGGGCCTGTTCGGCGGCGTGGGCGGCTTCGTCGGCCTGGGCCTTGGTGGCGACGCCGGCGGCGGCCAGGTCCCGCTGACGGACCGCCTCGCGCTCCGTATAGGCGACCGTCTCCTGGGCGGCGGCCAGGTCGGCGTTGCGCTGCTCGTAGACGGCGCGCGACCCCTGGGTCTCGAAGCGCGCGGCGGCCAGGGCGGCCTCCGCCTGGGCGACCGCGACCTGGAAGTCCGACGGATCGAGCCGGAACAGGACCTGGCCCTTCTTGACCGCCTGGTTCTCGCCGACGTCGATCTCGATCACCCGTCCCGCCACGCTAGGGCTGATGGCCGCGCGCGCCGCCTGGACATAGGCGTCGTCGGTGGTCTCGAACTTGCCGCCGGTCAGGACGAAGAACGCCACGACGGCCAGGACGATCAGCGGGCCGCCGATCATCAGCGGCCAGCGCAGTCTCTGGCCCAGGGTGCGTTGCTGACGCTTCCGGGCCGCGTCTTCCTCGACCTCGGCGATCGCCTGATAGCCTTCCGCGTCGCTCACGCAATACTCCACGCCCAAGCGGCCGGCGCTCGCGCCAGCCGCGGTTCTCATCCGGTTTGAGGGGAAGGGCCGGGGAGGGCCTTACCTTGACCGGGAGATAGGACTCCCAAGGTCATGAGCAAAATGATATTCCGTCACGGATATCATGAACGATGCGCATTTCAGAACCCTCGACCTCAACCTGCTGCGGGTGTTCGACGCCCTGCTGGAGGAGGAGAGCGCGACGCGGGCCGGCTCCAAGCTGGGCCTGACCCAGTCGGCAATCAGCCACGCCCTGGGCCGTTTGCGCCTGGCGCTGGGCGACGAACTGTTCGTCCGCGGCCCCTCCGGCCTGCAGGCGACGCCGCGCGCGGTCGAGATGGGCGGACCGGTCCGCGCCGCCCTGAAGATGCTGGAGGCCGCCGTCACGGCCTCGCGCTTCGATCCCGCCGTCGATCAACGCACCTTCCACATCAGCGCCAGCGCCTATCTGTGCTCGGTGCTGATGCCGGGCGTGGTCCGGCGCGTCCAGGTCCAGGCGCCCGGCGTGAAGCTGCGCATCCGGGGGATCGAAGGCCCCCTGGCCGAGGACCTCGACCACGGCCGGCTGGACATGGTGATCGGCGGCTTCGAGCATGTCGCGCCGCGCTTCCTGCACAAACCGCTGTTCACCGAGACCGGCGTCTGGGTGATCCGCGTCGACCATCCGGTCGCCCTGGCCGCCGGTCCGGACGGGATCACGCCGCAGGCCCTGGCGGGCGTTCCCTATCTGGTCGTCTCCGGCGGCCAGGAGAACGAGGAGATGCGGCGGGGATCGCGGCGCGAACTGGGCCTGAGGCGCATCACCAGCTGGAGCGACGACTACGCCCTGCCGTCGACGCGCGGGCTGAAGGGGCCCGTGACCGTCCCGGACGCGTCCTCGGCCCTGGTGATGGTCAGCCAGACCGACATGGCGGCGTTGCTGCCCCGGCGCCTGGCCACCCTGGCCGCCGACCGCGGCGCCGTCGTCCTGGTGGAGCCCAGCCGCCATCCCGAACCGGCCCAGTTCGGCGCGGTGATCCGGGGCGGCGAGAGCGAAACCGGTCCCGTGGCCTGGCTCATGCGCCTGGTGGCCGAGTCCGCCGCCGAGCTCTGAAGGCCGCCGTCTGGCCCCGCACCCCGTTGCGCAATCTCCACAGTTTGACGGAAAACCCTGAACCCCTATCACTCAGTAGGTCGTTTTCCGGGTGTCGAAGCGGGGTTCGCCTGATTTCAGATCGCTCGGGACGCCCTGATAAGGGTGGACGGTCCAGAAGAAACATCCCACGCATTATACGAATATGTGTTTGTCGCGCGGTCCCCGCGTAGCGAGGACGGCGTCGCGAACGTCGCGCGCCGTTCGCTCTGGTCCGGGAGAATTCACGACGGGTCGGCTGACCGCTTCTCTTTTCAGCCGCGCCGCCGCACTAATTAGCTTCTTGAACGACCCAAATAACGTTTCGCCCGTTCTACTCTGATGTCGTCCTGGGATTCGCCTACGGGGAGTCGGTCGTGGCGCAGCTTGATCTTCATGGCTACCGTCGAACCATCGCCAAGACCCGATCGCGTTCCGTCCCTATCCGTTGGCGCCCTGCCTCCTCAGCGACATGCCGATGACAAATCTTGAGATCCGAGTCGCCGCGTTGCAGTTCCTGAGCCTCCGCCTGTGCGCGGCGCTTTCGCTCGAGCAACTCGAGGAGATCCGACAGTCGACCCTGGACGGGGTGAGGGCGTCGGACGTCGAGTCGATGCAGATGCAGTCCGAGTTCCTGAAGCTGCTCGACGACGCCATCGACCGCGCCCGCCAGAAGCAGGCCGCCACCACCGCGATCAAGAGTTCGGTTCACCTGGCCTGAGCATTTCCCTCGGCCATAAGGGTTTTCGCGCCTCTTCCTAGGGTTTGACCTGATGGCGCTCGCGTCGGCGCGGCGGCAATCTGGACCTGCTCGCGCGTCAAGGCGTCACCCCCGATTTCCCTTGGCAAGCTCCGGTTCGCTCATCCCCCAAGAGCGCGGCCGTGGTTGCGGGTCGAGAGCCGGCCCACATGTCCCGACGCATGTGATGGGCCGGCTCTCCCACGCCTTCTCGTCAGATCAGTCCTCGCCCTCGGGCAGGAACGGCACCCAGGCCTCCAGGGCCAGGCCCGGTTCGGCGTTGCGCAGGGTCAGATGGCCCTTGAGGAATTCGAGGCGCAGACGCATGCCCTCGAGCCCGACGCCGGACGCGCCGCCCCGCCGAGGCGGCAGGCCGGAGCCGAAATCGCGGACCGCCAGAAGCACCATCTCGCCGGCGATCCTCAGCCTGACCAGCGCCTGCTGGCTGCCGGAATGGCTGTGGACGTTGGCCAGGGCCTCCTGCACCACGCGGTACAGCGCGATCTCCGTGGCGTGGGACAGCCGCGGGAAGTCGTCCGGGATGTCGATCGTCACCGCCACGTCGGCGCGTCGCGAGAACCCGGTCGCGAACTGCCGGATCGCCGCCGCCAGCCCCAGATGCTCCAGGGCCGGCGGATGGAGCAGGTAGGCGAAGCTGCGGATTTCGTCCAAGGCGTTGGACAGCAGCCCCGACACCTCGTCGCGGACCGCGTTCGTACTGGCCGGGTCCCGGGCGTCCAGGCGCCGCAGCATCAGCTTGGCGCCCGCCAGGTGCTGGGCCGTGCTGTCATGCAGCTCCCGGGCGATGCGCCGCCGCTCGGCGTCCTCGGCGAGCAGCAGGCGCGCCGTGGCCTCCCGCAAGCCCAGCTCGGCCCGGCGCTGGATCGAGATGTCCTCGTGGGCCACGATGAGGAAGGGCCGATCCAGACGCCCGACACGCACGGCCGACAGCTTGACCCAGCGGGGACCGGCGTCCAGCGGCATGACGTATTCGTGCCGGAAGGGGCCGCTCCCACCGGCCAGCAGCGCCCGGAGACCGGCCGCCACCGCGTCGCCGCCCGGCGTGCCCAGCCGATCGCAGAAGCCGATATAGTTGCAGCCTATGGCGTGATCGACGGCCTTGACGTCGTTGAGGTCGAGGAATTGAACCCACGCGTCGTTGACCGCCAGGATCTCGCCGGACTCGTCGATGACCGCGACGTTGGCCGTGAACGCGTCCAGGGCGGACTCGAAGAACGCCGGGTCGAAGCCGCCGGCCATGCGCTTGCCCGTGTGCATTCAGCGGCGCCTTGGGATGGAGGCTAGGCCTCGATCAACTTGTTGCGGATCGCATAGCGCACGATGTCCGCCAGCGAATGGGCTCCCAGCTTTCGCATGATGTTGCCGCGGTGGCTCTCGACGGTCTTGACGCTGATGTCGAGCATCGAGGCGATGACCTTGTTGCTGCGGGACTCGGCGAGGAGCTGGACGATCAGCAGTTCGCGCGTCGTCAGGGTCTCCGACCCTTCGATGACTTCCCCCAGGCCATGCCCGCCGGGCGAGAGATAGCCGCGCAGCACCGCATCGGTGATCCCGGGGCAGAAGTAGGGCTTGTGGTTCAGCAGCGAGGCCACGGCGGCGATGATGTTGTCGGTCGAGGCCGACTTGAGCACGAAGCCGCGCGCGCCGGCGCTGAACACCTCGCGCACCAGCTGTTCGCTGTCGTGCATGGTGAAGATCAGCAGCTCGGTGTGGGTCTTCAGCTTGCGCACGTCGCGGGCGACGATGACGCCGCTGAGGTCGGGCATGCTGATGTCCAGGATCATGACGTCCGGGACCAGCTCCTTGGCCAGACGGACGGCGTCGCGTCCGTTGGAGGCCTCTCCGCAGATCGTCCAGCCGGGCTGCGACTCCAAGGCTTCGCGCAGCCCCGCCCGGACGATCGAATGATCGTCGGCGAGCAGGATGGTCGGCGCGCTAGGCACGGGCATCGTCAGTTCTCGCTCCGATAGTAATTCGCATTATAATTGTCAGCTTTTAGACGAAATGCTCGCTGAATTTTCCGCGAGAGGTTGTGAAACACCCCATCACCGGCGCTTTTGATCGCGCGGTGGACTGGGGTGATGAGGTTGGGGAATAGAGTTTCGCCGACGCGATCGGCCCGATCGACGCCCTGGTGAACGCTGGGGGTTTTTCCGCCGAGAACCTCGGCGAAACATCCAATCCCCCGACAAACAAGCGCCGTCCCGGTGAAGGCCGTGGCGACTCTAGGCATTTTGACAGCTCTTCCCTCTACCCGGGAAGCACGGTTGCAGCGCTCCGTCGCTCTAATCTACCCGGTAAAACCCTTAGTCGCCCTCCCTAAATCCCCCGATGGTTTGGCGCTTGGGGCAATCCATCCGGGAAATACTGGGGCTTCCACAAGGGGGGCTAGGACTTCACCTGATTGTTCGGCTCTGACCAGCGCCCAAAGTTGACGGGATAAAGCCGAAGGCCGTCCGTCATGCGAAGCCTGCTCCTTTGCGGAATTCTGATCGCTTCGCCAGCCGCCTCATGGGCGCAGGACGTCGAGACCTCCGCCACCAGCCTGCGGACGCCGGCCGAACAGGTCGGCAGCATGAAGCCCAGCTTCGTGGTCATGCCGATCCCCTTGTCCAATCCCGCCATCGGCAGTGGGCTGGGCGTGGTGGGCCTGGCGCTCTACAAGCCAGGCGGATCGGCCCGCCCCTGGACCAGCGGCGCCGGCGGCCTCTACACCGACAGTAAGAGCTGGGCGGTGGCCGCGTTCCAGAAGGCCTATCTGGGCGGCGACAAGTACCGGGTCACCGCGGGGGCGGGGACCGGGGTGTTCAACGTCGACTACTTCGGCATCGGCTCGGACGCCGGCTCCGACGGACGGTCGATCGAGCTGGAACAGAAGACCACGGGCGGGGTCGTCGAAGGGCTCATGCACGTGAAGCAGCACGTCCACGCGGGCCTGCGCTTCCGCTACATCAAGATGGACTCGACCTTCAAGACGACGAGCCTCCTGCCGCAGTTCGAGCTGCCCGACATCGAGCTGCAGAGCACGGTCTCGCAGCTCGGCCCGGCCATCGAGTACGACACCCGCGACAGCGAGTACTATCCACGGTCCGGGACCTACGCCAGCGGCCAGTGGCTGGTGTCGTCCGACAACCTCGGCAGCGACTTCGACTATTCGCGCCTCACCGCGGCGGTGAACGGCTATCACGACGTCAACGACAAGACCGTGGTGGCCTGGCGCGGATCGGTCTGCCGGTCCACCGACGGCGGGCCGTTCTACGACCTCTGCAACTATGGCCAGAGCAACGACCTGCGCGGCTACACCGCCGGCCAGTATCGCGACCACGCCATGTTCGCGGTCCAGGCCGAGGTCCGGCGCAAGATCTACGGACGCTTCGGGGCGGTGGCCTTCGCCGGGGTCGGCGAGGTGGCCCCCGAGTTCGCCAAGTTCAACACCAAGGACCTGCTGCCGGCGGCCGGGATCGGCGTCCGCTTCGAGGCGTCCACCAAGTACCACCTCAACATGAGCGTCGACTACGCCGTCGGGGACGGCTCGTCTGCCCTCTACTTCTATGTCGGCGAGGCCTTCTGATGGTCGGCGCGCGTTCCGTCGCGACGATCCAGCCACGCGACCGTCCGCTTTCCCCGGGGCCGAGGCCCCATTCCCCTGGAGGTCTGTAGGATGCGTAGACTGGTTCTCATCACCGCCGTGGCGATGCTCTCGGCGTCAGCCGCGAACGCCCAGCAACTGCTCGCCGACTCCAACAAGGACGGCAAGGTGACGCAGAAGGAATATCAGGACAGCCGCCGGACCTTCCTGATGCGCGCCGACAAGGACAAGGACGGCAAGCTCAGCAACGCCGAGTGGACCAAGGGCGCGGAACTGGTGAAGGCGCAGGTCCGCGACGAGGGCGTCGACGGCTGGCCGAAGATCGGCAAGGCCGGGCTGTTCGGCATCCTCGACACCGACAAGGACGGCTTCGTCACCCCGGCGGAGATCGACGCCTATTACGGCCCGCGGTTCGCCACCTTCGACACCAACCACGACGGCGTCGTCACCCGGTCGGAAGCCAATGCGGCCGAAAAGGCGGCCCGCAAGGGCGGCTGATCGCCGCTCGAGCGGCGCATCGCGGCCCGTCGACGGGAGTCGACGGGCCATTGTTCCGTCCGGCGGCCTAGAGGGTCTTGTCGCGAAACAGCCGCGACCAGTCGTCCTTCATGCTGACGACCGTCCAGCCGCGCTCGATCGCCGTGCTCAGGGCCACGTCCAGCTTTCCGACGTGGGTGTCCTTGTCGTAGGCGTATTCGCGCTCGGCGTCGTCGTGATGCAGCAGCATGGGCAGCCGCCGGCCGGGTCCCGAGGCGGTGTATTCCAGCATCGCCAGGTCGCCGTCGGAATTGCCGAACGCCAGGATCGGCCGCCGGCCGATGTGCAGGGCGATATTGACCGGCTTCTCCGCGTACTCGTTGAACGACTGCAGTTCGGGCAACTTGCGGATCTCGCCGCGACGGCCGTTCAGCCGGAACTCGGTCTTGCCGCTGGAGCCGATCACCCGCTCGCGCGGCACCCCGTAGGTCTGCTCGCTGAACATCCGGACCACGTCGATCCCGCCGGCCGTGACGATGAAATTCCGGAAGTCGTTGGCCGCCAGATAGGCCAGCAGCTCGCGCATGGGCTGGTAGGCGAGGGCGGGGTAGGGCCGGTCGAAGCGGGGGTGCCGGGCCTCGGTCAGCCAGGTCGCCACCTCCACGGCGAACGACTCCTCGGTGGCGTGGGCGTGGAGATGCAGCAGGAGCTCGACCACCTCCTGCTTTCCACAGGCGGCCAGCGCCGGCAGGTCCTGGTTGACGAACGCCTGGAACACCGGCTTGGCGGCCAGTTCGGGATGCGACGCCGCCATGGTCTTGGCGCGGTCCAGGGCGAACATGCCCTGGGCGTAGAGGGGATGCTCCACCCAGAGGGTGCCGTCGTTGTCGAACACGGCGATGCGGTCGGCGGGCGCCACGTAGTCTCGGCCGCCGGGCCGCGTGACCCGCGCCACGAAGTCCAGGATCTTCCGCCTGGGCGAGGTGTCGGACCAACTCGGTAACGGGACTTTGGTCATGGTCGCCTCCGAGCGGCTCAGGCGCGGGATCTGACGATGCAGCGGAACCCCACGTGCGAGGCCGAGGTGTCGATCGGTTGCGCGTGCCGCGCCGCCGGCCGATAGCGCTTGCAGTAGCTCGGCGCGCACAGGTGCGAGCCGCCCTTCAGCACCTTCCGGGGGATCGGAAGCCCCCCGGGTTCGCGGCTGTCCTCCTCGGATCCGCCTCTAGGATTCTTGGCCGCGCAGCAGCGGGGCGTTCCGCTTTCCGCGTCGGGCGTGGACCACCAGTCCGCCGTCCACTCCCAGGTGTTGCCGATCATGTCGTGGAGGCCGTGGCCGTTGGCCGGATAGGCGCCGACCGGCGAGGTCCTGGCCCAGCCGTCCTCCAGGGTGTTCTGGTGCGGGAACGCGCCCTGCCAGGTGTTGGCCATGTGCCGGCCGTCCTGCAGGAAGGTGTCGCCCCAGGCGTATTCGGCGCCGTCCAACCCGCCACGGGCCGCCAGCTCCCATTCCGCCTCGGTCGGGATCTCGAGCCCCGCCCATTCGGCGTAGGCCACGACATCGACCCAGGCGACGTGGACCACCGGGTGGTCGCCCAGTCCTTCGAGATCGCTTGCCGGACCATACGGATGACGCCAGTCCGCGCCCTGGACGAAAGCCCACCACTGCAGGTGATGCCGCAGGTCGACCGCGTTGCGCGGCGGGGTGAACACCATCGAGGAGGCCACCAGCAACGCCGGATCGGCGCCGGGATAGTCTTTCGGATCGGGCGGCAGTTCGGCGAAGGTGACATAGCCTGTGGCGTTCACGAACTGGGCGAACTGTCGGTTGGTGACCGGATGGGGGTCGATCCAGAACCCGTCGACGGCGACCCGGCGCGCCGGCCGCTCCTCCGGATAGTGATCGTCGGACCCCATGGTGAACACGCCGCCGGGAATCCAGACCATCGCTTCGCGCAGGGGCCTGCGCCAGACCTTGGGGGAGGGAGCGGTACCGTCGAGATGCTTCATCCTGCTCCCCTTCGACCCCAGCGGTCGTCGGCGTCGAAGGCGGGCGCGCAAGTCCGCATGGCCCACCGTCGCCGCGAGATTTTAAAAGGGATCATGGGCGGGGACGCTGATCGATCAGGCGATCCCCCGGGGCTCGAAGGGAAGATTCCCTACCGATCCGACCATCCGTGCTGGTTTCACCCCGAGCGCCTCGGCGCTTCGCCGGATAGCGTGCGCGCGGCAAAGGCCCTTTGCTTACGCCCCTGGAAGCCCGTCACCCCGAGGTCGTGCATGGAGCTGCTGCTGCGGGATTGCGCCGGCTCCGTCGCGCCGGCCGCCGAGCTCTGTTCGGCGCTCTGCATCGCGGTCGGCATGGTGGAAACCCTGGTTCGGGCCGCCGGGGCCGAAGAGGCGAGGGCGCGGTCATGAGCGAACGGTTCGATCGCGCCTGGTTCGTCGAGGTCTCGGCCGCCCTGGTGATCTCGCTGGCCGCCGCCATGACCTCGTGGGTCGGCTTCCAGGCGGCCCTGTGGGACGGCGAGCAGGCGTCGCACTACGCCCAGGCCGGGGCCGCGCGCGCCGAAGCCACCGCCGCGGTCTCCGCCGGCGGGCAGCTGCAAACGGCGGACCTTCTGATGTTCCAGGGCTGGCTCAACGCCGCCGCCCAGGACGAGCCCGCCCTCCAGGCCTTCTACCGGCAGCGCTTCCGGCCCGAGTTCGCCACCGCGTTCGAAGCCTGGACCAGGACCGGGCCGCTGACCGATCCGGCGGCGCCGGCGTCTCCGTTCGTCATGCCCGAATACCGCTCGGCCCGGCTGGACCAGGCCCAGCGGCTGCAGAAGCACGCCGACGAGCAGTTCGCCCAAGGGCAGAGGGCCAACGACATCGGCGACCGCTTCGTGCGCGCCACCGTGCTGCTGGCCGTGGCGCTGTTCTTCGGCGGCATCGGCCAGACGTTCAAGTCGATCACGATCAAGGGCGTGCTGGTGGCCCTGGCGTTCCTGGTCTGTCTGGCGAGCGGACTTCTGGTCGCCAAGCTGCCCATCCTCGAGCTGAAGTTCTTCTAGTCACGACCAACCTGTCCAGGAGGTGACATGTCTCTTTCCACACGCAGAACCGTCCTCGCCGGGCTCGCCGCCTCATGGGCGCTGGTCGCGACCCAAGGCGCGGCGGCGGCGCCCGCCGATCCGCTGCCCTCGTGGAACCCCGGCCCCGCCAAGACCGCGATCACCGGCTATGTCGCGCGGGTCACCCGCCAAGGCCCCGACTTCGTGCCGCCCGCCGAGCGGATCGCCGTCTTCGACAACGACGGCACGCTGTGGGCCGAGCAGCCGATCTATTTCCAGTTCGCCTTCGCCCTGGAGCGGATCAGCGACCTGGCCGCCAAGAATCCGTCGCTGCGGCAGAACCCGGCCATCGCGGCGATCGCCGATCGCGATCAGGCGGCGATCGCCAAGCTGAGCGAGAAGGACCTGTTCGAGGCGGTGCTCGCCGCCCAGGCCGGCCTGACGACGGAAGAATACCAGGCCGTGGCCAAGGCCTGGCTCGACCAGGCCCGCCATCCCCGGTTCAAGACGCCCTACACGGCGCTGACCTACCAGCCGCAGCTGGAGCTGCTGGCCTATCTGCGCGGCGCGGGCTTCAAGACCTATATCGTCTCGGGCGGCGAGGTCCGCTTCATGCGGACCTTCGCGGAGACGTCGTACGGCATCCCACCCGAACAGGTCATCGGCACGACCCCCACCACCAAGTTCGAGCTGCGGGACGGGAAGGGCGTCCTGGTGGCGCAGCCCGCGCTGGGCAGCCTGGACGACGGTCCCGGCAAGCCCGCCAACATCGACCTGCACATCGGCCGCCAGCCGCTGGTGGCGGTCGGCAATTCCGACGGCGACCTGCAGATGCTGCAGTACTCGGCCTCCAGCACGCGTCCCAACCTGCAGATCCTGGTCCATCACGACGACGCGGTGCGCGAATACGCCTACGACCGGCAGTCGAAGATCGGCAGGCTGGACAAGGCCTTGGACGAGGCCTCCGCCCGCGGCTGGACGGTCGTCAGCATGAAGAGCGACTGGAAGACGGTGTTCCCGGCCAAGCCCTGACGGCTCCAGGAAATGCGGCCGCGCGACTAGGGTGAACCCCGCGCGCGCGCCGGGGGTCCCGTCGATACTCCTCGTCCGGGCGGCGTGATGAGGTTCGGCCGCCCCGTGTCCTGGGGCGCGACCGCAGGATGACCGTCATGCCCAAAGGAAAACCCAATATCCTCGTCATCTGGGGCGACGATATCGGCATCAGCAACCTGAGCTGCTACTCGCACGGCCTGATGGGTTATCAGACCCCGAACATCGACCGCATCGCCAAGGAAGGCATGATGTTCACCGACAGCTACGGCGAGCAGTCCTGCACCGCCGGTCGGTCGTCGTTCATCACGGGGCAGAGCGTCCTTCGGACGGGCCTGTCGAAGGTCGGCGCCCCGGCGTCCCCGATCGGCATGAACGACAAGCTGGTGACCATCGCCGCGCTGCTGAAGGAGCAGGGCTACGCCACCGGCCAGTTCGGCAAGAACCACCTGGGCGACCTGAACCACATGCTGCCCACCAACCACGGGTTCGACGAGTTCTTCGGCAACCTCTACCACCTCAACGCCGAGGAAGAGCCGGAGATGTACGACTACTATCCGGACGCCGACTTCCCGAACTTCAAGAAGAAGAACGGCCCGCGCGGCGTGATCCATTCGTGGGCCACCGACGTCGACGACTCCACCACGCACGAGCGCTGGGGCAAGGTCGGCAAGCAGAAGATCGAGGAAACCGGCCCGCTGACGAAGGAACGGATGGAGACCTGCGACGACGAGTTCGTCGAGAAGGCCACCGCCTTCATCAAGAAGCAGCAGGCCGACGACAAGCCGTTCTTCGTCTGGCTGAACACGACGCACATGCACATGTTCACGCACACGAAGAAGTCGAGCCTGGGCCAGGCCGGCCGCTGGCAGTCGCCCTATCACGACACCATGATCGACCACGACAAGAACGTCGGCCAGATGCTGGACCTGCTCGACGAGCTGGGACTGGCCGAGGACACCATCGTGGTCTACTCGACCGACAACGGCCCCCACCGCAACAGCTGGCCGGACGGCGGCATGACGCCCTTCCGCAGTGAAAAGGACACCAACTGGGAAGGCGGCTTCCGCATTCCCGAACTGATCCGTTGGCCCGGCAAGATCAAGGCCGGCGTGGTGTCCAACGAGATCGTCCAGCACCACGACTGGCTGCCGACGTTCCTGGCGGCGGCCGGCGAGCCGGACATCGTCGAGAAGGTCAAGAAGGGCGTCACCGCCTGCGGCCGCCAGTACAAGAACCACATCGACGGGGTGAACCTGCTGCCCTACCTCACCGGCGAGGTCGACAAGAGCCCCCGCAACCTGTTCGTCTACATCAGCGACGACGGCGACATCCTGGCCATCCGGTACGACAACTGGAAGGCCGTGTTCATGGAGCAGCGCCTGAAGGGCACGATGGGCATCTGGGCCGAGCCGTTCACGCCGCTGCGGCTGCCCAAGCTGTTCAACCTGCGGACCGATCCGTACGAGTTCGCGGACATCACCTCGAACAGCTACTACGAGTGGTTCCTCTACCACGCCTACATCATCTACGGCGCCTGGGCGGTCGCGGATCAGTTCGCGGCGACCTTCAAGGATTTCCCGCCGGTGCAGAAGCCCAACACCTTCACCATCGGGGACGCGGTCGCCAAGTTGGCCGAGGCGCAGGGCGGCGGCTGATCGGCCTCGCATCCCTGGTTTTCCAAGGGCCGGCGGAGAAATCCGCCGGCCTTCTTGTTGCCGCCGGGCCACGCCCCGCTCAACTCAAGGGATTACCCCCTACGGCCAGGGTTTCACCTGATTGAGGCCGCTACGCGCCGGGCTGAGAGTTCAGACGGCGCCGCGCGAAACATAAGACGGGACGCCGCAGTCGAGCAGGAGTCCGTATGATGTCCTCCAGGTTCTTGGCCCGAGCCCTCCTCGCCGCGGCGGTCGCCGCGTGCCTGCCCCTGGCCGCTTGTGAAAGCCCGGGCGGAAAGGTCTCGGTCCTCACCGGCACGACGCCGCTTTCCGGATCGACTTACGCCTGGGCTCCCGCCCAGACCGAAAGCGGCGACCCGCGCGTCGACAACGACATCATGCGCGAACGCATCCGCACCGCGATCGACACCAACCTGGCCGCCAAGGGCTACCGTCAGGTCGATGCGGCCCAGGCCAAGCTGCTGGTGTCCTACCATGTGGGCCTGAAGAGCGGGACCGACTACTCGGCCACCAGCATGGGCGGCGGCCCCGGCATGGCCTGCGGCGTTCGCGGCTGCATCGGCGGCTACGGCTGGGGCATGTACGGCGCGCCGATGGACGTCGACGTCCGCGCCATCAACTACACCGAAGGCGCCGTGATGCTGGACCTGGTCGACACCGCCAGCGGCAAGCTGGCCTGGCGCGCCATCTCGCAGAAGCGGGTCGACGAGAAGGACGCCACCCAGGACGGCCTGAACGCCATCGTCGCCGACATGGTCAAGACCCTGCCGCCCGGCGCGCCCCCGGCGGGGTGAGCCGCGACCTTGGCCTCATCCCCGCGATCTTCTTCCCGAAGCTCGGCCCCCTGAAGCTGATCCCCGCCATCTGATTTCCGGAGTTCCATATGACGGACCGCAGCCCGACCGAGAAACTGCTCGAGACCTCCGCCCGGTGGCGCGGGTCGAAGGCCGAGGTCGCCGCCGAACCCCGCAGCTTCGCGGCGCCCGCCGACCGCCCGCCGCCGCTCGACGAGGACGACTTCAAGCGGCAGGTCGTGGAGAGCATCCCCGTCCTGCGCTCGTTCGCCCGCGGCCTGTGCGGCGACATGGCCAGAGGCGACGACCTGGCCCAGGACGCGCTGCTGAAGGCCTGGCAGCATCGGGCCCAGTTCACGCCCGGCACCAACTTCAAGGGCTGGATCCTGAAGATCGCGCGGAACCACTTCTACTCGCAGCGTCGGCGCGTCTGGCGGGAAACGCCCCTGGACACGACGATGAGCGCCCAGATCCCGGCGGCCGGGACCGACCAGGTCCAGTCCCTGATGCTCAACGACCTCCGCAACGCCCTCAACGCCCTGAGCGACGAGCAGCGTGAAGCCACGATCCTGGTCGGGGCGGGCGGCTTCTCGCATCGGCAGGCGGCCGAGATGTGCGACGTGCCCGAAGGGACGATGAAGAGCCGGGTCTGCCGGGCGAGGGCCAAGCTGGCGGCCATGCTGGAACACGGAGAGGTGACCCACGACGCCGAACCCGCCTGGCTGGCGGCCCAGCTGATCATGGCCGAGCTGTCGACCCTTTCCAGCGCTCGGATCGATCAGAACCGGGCCTGAAGGGAAAGCCGTCGCCGAGCGGTGACGACTGGCGGCTCGCCGCGCGTCCTCCTAAGACGGGCGTCGGCAAGACGAGGCGTCCATGACCGCGATCCATTCCTACGATCCCAAGACCGGCCACGGGCTGAAGCACGATCCGCTTAACGCCATCGTCGCGCCGCGCCCGATCGGCTGGATCTCGACGGTCAGCGCCGCCGGGGTCCGCAACCTGGCGCCGTACAGCTTCTTCAACGCCTTCAACTACCGGCCGCCGATCATCGGGTTCTCGAGCACGGGCTGGAAGGACTCGGTGCGCAACATCGAGGAGACCGGGCAGTTCGTGTGGAACCTGGCGACGCGGCCGCTGGCCCAGGCGGTGAACGCCACCTCGGCGATGGTCGCCCACGAGGTCGACGAATTCGAGCTGGCCGGCCTGACGGCGGCGCCGTCCGTGCGGGTCGCCGTGCCGCGCGTCGCCGAAAGCCCCGTGGCGTTCGAATGCCGGCTGACCCAGATGATCCGCCTGACCGACGCCGAGGGCGCCCCGGTCGACGCCTGGCTGACCCTGGGCGAGGTGGTGATGGTCCATATCGACCAGACGCTGCTGATCGACGGCGTCTACGACACCGTGGCCGCCGAGCCGATCCTGCGGGCCGGCGGCCCCGCCGACTACTTCGGGATCGATCCGGCGGGCAGGTTCCAGATGTACCGGCCGACCTGACGGCCCGTCAGCCCGGTGCGTTGACCACCACGTATTCGACGTTGGTGCCGGAATAGCGCGGCGCGTACCAGGTGCTGCCGCATTGCGAATAGCTGATCCCGTTGACCACCACGGTCGAGCAGCTGGGCGGGACGCTGTAAACCACCGAGCCGACGACGGCGGCGGTCACGGCGGCCGTCGCGCCGATGGCCACGCCGGTGGCGATCGGATGATAGTCCCAGCCGTCGCGGTAGCCGTAGTGGTTGTCGACGTTCACGTTGACGTTCCGGTTGATGTTGGTGTTCCGGTTGACGTTGCGATTGGCGTTGACGTTGTGATTGACGTTCGAGCTGGCGTTGGCGCGGACGTTCCGCCCACCGCCGCCGCCACCGCCGGCCGGCCGGGAGGCGGCCGCCGGACGCGCGCCCGCATGCCCCCCGCCGCCGCCGCGCCGCTGGCAATCGGCGGTCGACGCGGATTTCGGGAGCAGGCTCTGGCCGGCCAGGATGTCGGCGGCGAACACCGGGGCGGGCGCGGCCAGGCCCAGAACGGCGACCGTCGCCGTCAGCGCCATGGCCTGTTGCTGGATCTTGTTCATGGTCTCGACCCTCATTTCGTCGCGCCGGCCGCCGACAGGTCGGCGACGGTGATGCGATGGGCGTTGGCGGGCGGGTTGAAGGTGTAGGCCGCCTGGGCCGGCGCCTTGTCGTCCCAGGTCATGACGGCGGTGTACTGCGGCTGGGCTTGGTCCTGGGTGGTGGTGATCACCATCTTGCAGGGGAGGGCGGGACCATCGCTGCGGATCCACACCTGCCAGTCGGCCGCCGCCTGGCGGAAGGCGTAGTGTTCGCAGGCCACGCCGCCCACCTTCTCGGGACCGACGTCGAAGCCCGACTGGATGCGGGCGGTCAGGGCCGGATCGACGCCCAGCTGGAACAGATCGGCCAGCGGGATTTCGACGCCGTACTTGTCGCTGATCGTGGCCACCGTGGCGGCGATGGTCGGCGGCGCGGGCACCGAAGCGTAGTAGCCGACCTTGGGCGCGAACAGCGTGACCGACTTGCCGTCGTAGTAGATCTCCCGTTCCTTGTGGTCGAAATCCATGTGGATCCTGAAGCCGCTGGGCCGCAGGGCCTCGATCTTCAGGTCGCCGCCGTACTGCAGCTTCTGGCCGCTATCCAGCACCTGTTCGGTGGTCACGTCGGCCGTGAGGGTGAAGGCGTTCAAGGCGCGCAGGGCCTCGCCCATCTTGTTCAGGGCGGCCAGGGCGTCGGGATCGGGCTTGGCGGCCGCGGGCGCCGGCTTGGTCTGAGCCTGGGCGGCCACGCCCAGCCCGATGGCCAGCGGCGCCGCCACCGCGCCGGCCAGCAACTTTCGAAACACGCTCATGGGTCTTGGCCTCCCGGCCGGGTCCGTTGAAGACCGGCAGGATGGGCGCGAGGCCCCGACCCTGGATATCGAGGGATTGCCCTAGGCGGGCTCCTCCAAAATCCTCATTTCGCGGGGGTGATCGGGGAGGGGGCTAGCGCGAGCGGCCCCGCGCCGAGACGGGCCACAACGCCACCAGCGTGTCGCCCTCGACCACGTGGTAGGTGTCGTAGAGGTTCACGGTCGGATCGCAGTGCGGCGCGCCCAGGATCACCCGCTCGGCCAGGCCCGGAGGGGTCTCGCCCGGCGGCGGCAGGATCGCACCGTGCTCGTCGCCCATGAAGAAATAGCGCGAACCCTCCGGCGCGCCGCCGACCACCTTGGGCGGCTCGGCGTCGGTCGACAGGGCCTTGAAGCCGGCGTCGATCGTGACCATGCCCGGGGTGTTGGCGCTGACCACCCGCGCGTCGATCAGCAGCGACGGCTCGTAGGGGCTTTCGTCCGCGCCTTCGCCGGCGATGTCGCAGACCAGGTACTGGCCGTCCATGAACACGTACGAGCCGACCTGGAACTCGGTGAAGATCCCCAGCTCCGCGTCGATCCGGTGCGAGCCGGTGCCCGAGCCCGACACGATGGGCGGCGCGCCGCCGGCGGCGGTCAGGGCCTCGATCACCGAACGGATATAGGCGCCGCGATCCTCGAGATTGGCCTTGCGGTCGGCGAAGCTCTCGATGTGCTGCTGCATGCCGCAATAGCACTGCAGGCCCGCGTAGATCAGGCCCGGCTCGGCCCGGATCGCCTGGAACAGGGCGACGGCGGCCTCGGGCGAGGCGACGCCGGTGCGGTGGATGCCGGGGTCGAGGTCGATCACCACCTTCAGCGGCTTGCCCGCCGCGGCGGCGGCCTGGCCCAGGGCGGCGACATTGGCGGCGTTGTCGACCACCGCCATCAGGTCCGTGGTCCGGCCGTTCAGCGCGATCAGGCGGGCGATGGCCGGCGCCGAGACCACCGGCGAGGTGATCAGCAGGCCAGTCGACACCCCGCCCTCCGCCAGGGCCTCGGCCTCGCCGATCTTGGCGCAGCACAGGCCCACGGCGCCGGCGGCGATCTGCAGCCTGGCGATGTCGACGCTCTTGTGGGTCTTGGCGTGGGGCCGCAGCTTGACGCCCTTGCCCGCCGCGAATTCGGCCATGCGCACGATGTTGCGCTCCAGGGCCGGCTTGTCGATCACCAGCACCGGGGTGTTGAGCTCACGGCGCGAGCCCGGGGCGCCGATCAGGCCGGCGTGCAGGTCTTGGTCGGTCATGGCGGTCTCCGCTCGAGGCCCCGATCAAAGGCCGAAGAGTTGCGTCAGGTGAGTATTGGCGAACTTGCCGGTCGGGTCCCAGGTCTTGCAGGCGCTCACGAAGTCGCCGGCGCGCGGGTACAGCCGGTGGACGTCGGCCGTCGTCAGGGTGTGGCGCTTGGCCCAGTGCGGGCGGCCCGCGCCGTCGCGCAACACCGCCTCCATCTCCGTGAACAGCGGCCGCCAGGGCATCCTGGCGTACTGGTGGAACGAGATCGAGGCGCCGGGGCCGGCGTTGAACGGGCTCATCCAGATGTCGTCGCCCGCCGCCAGCCGGAACTCGAACGGGAAGGTGACGGGCAGCCGGCGCTTGCGGATGTGGGCCATGGCCGCCTTCAGGGTCGGCAGGCCGGCGGCGCGCGGCAGCTCGTACTCCATCTCCTCGAAGCGGATGTTCCGCTCGGACGGGAAGATCTCGTAGGCCGGGCCGGCGCGACGACTGGGCTTGCCCATCATCCGCATCATCAGGCGCTGCAGCGACGGCGTCAGGAACGGGGCGGCCGCGCAGATGTCGCAGATGGTCTTGAAGGTGGCCTCGCTGTCCTCGCCGACCTCCCGGGCCGGGCGCCCGGGCTCGCGCGCCTCCACGGGGTGCAGGGTCTTGAAGATCACCTCGTCCGAATACGGGAAGACGAAGAACTCCATGTGGCGCGTGGCGGCGGCCAGTTCGTCCAGCCGCTCGGCCACCTCGGCCAGCGGCCGGCGCTCGACCCGCTCTTCCAGGTGGTAGGCGGGGATGACGTTGATCCGGATCTCGACGGCGACGCCCAGCAGGCCCAGGGACAGGCGCTGGGCCTGGTAGAGCTCGGGGTTCAGGTCGGGCCCGCACTCGACGATCCGGCCGTCGGCGGTCATCAGCCGGAAGCCGCAGGCCTGGGTCGACAGGCTGCCCAGCTCCGCGCCCGTGCCGTGGGTGCCCGTCGAGACGGCGCCCGCCAGGGACTGCGGATTGATGTCGCCCTGATTGATCAGCGACAGGCCTTCGGCCCATAGAGCGGCCGTCAGCTTCTTGAGGCTCCAGCCCGCCGGCGCCCAGACGGTCTTGCGGTCCGCCGCGATCTCGACCGCGCCCTCGTAGTCCGACAGGTTCAGCAGCAGGTCGCCGGTCTCGCACAGCGGCATGAACGAATGGCCGGCGCCCACCACGCGAACCTTGCCCGCCTGGCCGACCAGCGCGGCCAGCTCGGCGGCCGTGCGCGGCCTGGCGATCAGGCGAGGGGAGGCGGCCACGCTGCCCGACCAGTTGTTCCACCCCGTCATCCGCATCTCCCCGTTCGCGATAGGAATGGCCGCGATGCAGTGATGATAGTAAAAACTATCGTTCTTGCAAGCCATCGCTCCAGGGCACCAGGGACGGGTCGCCGAAGGTGTCGAAGTAGCGCTCGAACAGCAGGCAGACCTCGCGGCTGAGCGCCAGGGCGTCCTGGTCCGGCTCCTCCACGGCCATCTCGGTGGCCGAATAGGTCAGCTCGACCATCATCCGCATCGCCAGCCGCACCCGAGCCTCCGGCGCGCCCGGATAGCGGCCCTTGAGGATCTCGGCGAACTGGCCGGCCACCATGTCGCGCGAGGCGAAGCGCAGTTGCTGCAGCATGGGCACGGCGCGCAGGGCCCGGCCGATCGCCGCGCCGCCGGGGAACCGGCGGGTCATCTCGATCATCTCGGTCAGCATCGCGACGTTCTTCTCGATGCGTTCGGCCGCCGTGTCGCCCTCCAGGCCGCCGGCCTCGATCCATTCGAAGACCTTGTCGTCCTGGGCCTTCATCAGCCGGTCGCCCAGCTCCTTGAGGATCGCGTACTTGTTCGGGAAGTAGCGGTAGAGGGCAGGGGGCGTCAGCCCGGCCCGCTTGCAGATGGCGTTGGTGGTCAGTTGCTCGAAGCCGATCTCGCCCAACATCTCGCCGGCCGTGGCCAGGACCACCTCGTAGGTGTCCTGCCCGCGCGCCTGGGTGGGCTGCAGCTTGGCGTCCAGCGCGATGTCGGGGCCGGCGGTCTTCTTGGCCGTCGCCTTCGGCATGGCGGTTTCTCCGTTCCAGTTCCCCTGGACTAGAACGCTTCGAGGCAAAACGCCAATCCGCACGAACCCTTAGCGCGCTCCTCTAGCGTGATCGCGTCAGGTGCAGGAAGGCGACGATCACCAGGGTGACCAGGGCCAGCCCCACGCCCAGCCAGACCGCCGGCCGCACGTCGGCCCCGCTGACGATGAACGAGGCCAGCAACGGCCCCGCGCCGCACCCCAGCAGGCTGGCCCCGGGGCCGAGCAGCGCCGCCCGGCGGCTGGGGTCGGCCTCGATGGCCAGCGGCGTCAGATAGGGCGAGGCGAACAGCCAGACGAAGCCGAACACCGTGGCGGCCGCCAGGAACACCGGCGCCGAGGGCAGGGCGGCCATCACCAGCAGGGCGACGGCGGCCAGCACCACCGCGGCCGTCAGCGACCAGAACCACGACAGCCGGCCGGCCAGGGCCGTGGCCGTCGCGCCGCCCGCGACCTGGGCCGCCAGCGACATCGCGAAGGCCGCGCTGGCCACGCTGGGCGGATGCCCGGCCTGGCGCGACAGCGGCTCGGCATAGATCCACACCGCCAGGATGAAGGCCTGGAAGCAGAAGACCGCCGCCAGGGCGATCCAGCCCCGCGCGCTGGGCAATCCCTTGGGATTGTCCTCGCTCTCGACCAGGGGCGCATAGAGGCCGGGGATCGCCAGGCCGGCGACGGCGGCGGAGACGGTGAGGGCGGCCAGCACCACGAAACCGCCGTCCGGGCCGAAGGACCCCGTCACGAGGGCCCCGATCGCGGCCACCACGCCCAACTGCAGCAGGGTCTGGATCGTCAGGTACAGCCCCGCCCAGCGCTCGGGGCGCGGCGAGCGGACGATCATGCCGGTGATCAGCCAGATCATCGCGCCGGCCGGCAGGCCCGCGACGGCGCGGACCAGGATCAGCAGGTCGCCCGAGACCCGGGTCGTGGCCAGGTCCAGCGCCGCCAGCAGCAGGCCGCAGGTCACGGCCGCCAGCCGCAGTCGACTCCGCCCGAACATCGGACCGATCACCGCCGCCCCGATGCCCATGGCCACCAGCTCGGCCATGCCGGCCAGGCCCAGCTGGTTGGCGGTCAGCCGCCCGGCCGCCTCCAGCCCGCCCAGCAGCAGGGGGCCGACGCCCGGGAACAGCACCCCCACCAGGCCGATCCAGAACACCGAAAGGCGCTGGGTCAGGCTGGGCGGCTGGCCGATCCAGGCGCCCGTCGCGGCCGGCGACGCTTCGCCGGCCTGGACCTCGACCGCGCTCAATACCGCGCCCGGAAATAGACGCCGTAGGTGCGCGGCGGACCCATGCTGAACACGTCGAAGCCGAAGGCCGCGATCTGGGTGATGTCCGAGATGTTGGTGGTGTCGGCCAGGTTCTTACCCCACACGCCCAGTTCGTAGCGGCCGTCGGCGAAGGCCCAGCCGACCTGGCCGTTGACGAAGGCCCGGGCCTTGTCGCTGAGCCGCTCGGTGTTGGCCGTGTCGTAATAGACCTTGCTGCGATAGGTGAAGTCCAGCTGGGTGATCAGGTCGCCGGCGCCAAGCGGATGCTGGTAGCGCGCCGCGCCGTTCAGGCTGACCTTCGGCGCCGAGGGCAGGGTGTTGCCCGAATAGTCGGCCGGGGGCAGGGACGGGTCCTCGAACGAGAGGAAGTCCTTGTACTCGGCGCTCAGCAACGACGCGCCCAGGGTCAGGCTCAGGCCCGTGATCGGCCGGGCCTCGATCTCGGCCTCGCCGCCATAGACCCGCGCCTTGGAGGCGTTGGTGAACAGCTGGACGGGCAGGCCGTCGCGCTGGACCTGGGTGTAAACCTGCAGGTCCTTGTAGTCGTAATAGAAGGCCGAGACATTGACCCGCAGGCGGCGGTCGAGGAACTCGCTCTTGGCCCCGATCTCGTAGGCGTCGACCGTCTCGTCCTTGTAGGGCCCCAGGTCGCGGGGGTCCGTCGTCTGGCCGCTGAAGAACCCGCCGCTCTTGGTCCCGCGATTGTAGGTCGCGTAGACGTTGGCGTCGTCGTTGATCGCGTAGCGCAGGCCCAGGCGGCCCGAGATCGAGCTGAAGGTCTTCTGGTTGTCGTATTCGAACAGGGTCAGCAGGCCGTAGTCGACGTCGCTGACATAGTGGAAGGTCTTCTTGTCCTGCGACCAGCGCAGGCCGCCCGTCAGGGTCAGTTTCGGCGTCAGGTCGTAGTCCACCTGGCCGAAGGCGGCGTAGCTGGTGGTCTTCTGATGCAGGGGCCAGCCGAACACGCCGACGCTGTTGGCCGGGTCCATGCCGGTCGGGTTGTTGACCGGGTCCGGGACGCGCAGGACCTCCAGGACGTTGTAGTGGCTGTCGTTGTCGAGGTTGTCGCGCGCCGCGTAGAGGCCGGCGACCCAGCGCAGGCCGGTCGCGCCGTTCGACTGCAGGCGGAACTCCTGGCTGGTGGTGTCCTGCTTGGCGATGTAGCGGGCGTCGAAGATCGAGATCGGGTTGGCGTCGGTCTCTTCGTAGTCGTCGCGCTTGGCCTGCTGGTAGCCGGTGATCGAGAACAGGGTCACGCCGCCGAAGTCATAGCTGATCGCGCTGGTCGCGCCGAACAGCTTGACGATGTCCTTGCCCTCGAAGCGGTAGTCGCCCTCGTACTTGTTGTCGCTGGTGTTGGCGTAGCCGGCGGCGTTCGTGCACTGGCCCGACGTGTAGTAGGCCGGCTTGCAGAAGATGTAGCCGTAGGTCGGGTCGGGATCGGCCGTGCTGGCCGCCTCGGCCGTCTGGGCGATCAGCGAGCGGTTGTAGGTCAGGATCGAGCCGCCGCTGGACTTGCTGTAGCTGGCCGAGACGTCGACCGTCAGCTTGTCGTCGGGTTTCCACTGCAGCGCGCCGCGCACGGCCTTGCGGTCGGCGTCGTTGCCCTTGTTGCCGGTCAGGCGATTGAGCGTGTAGCCGTCGCTCTTGTCGTAGAGGCCGGCGATCCGGAAGGCCAGGGTGTCGGCGATCGGCCCGCCGAAGCCGCCCTGGACGTTGAGCGAATTGAACCGGCCGTAGTCCACGGCCAGGTCGCCCTCGGGCGTGCTGCTGGGCTTCTTGGTGGTGACGTTGATCGCGCCGCCGGTGGTGTTGCGGCCGTAGAGCGTGCCCTGGGGCCCGCGCAGCACCTCGACCTGCTGCAGGTCGTAGAAGCCGGCCATCTGGGCGAGGGGGGAGGCGACATAGACGCCGTCGACATAGACCCCCACGGCGCTGGCGGTGGCGGGATTGAAGTCGTTGACGCCGATACCGCGGATGAAGATGCGGGGATTGGCGGCGTTGTCGTCGGTCTTGATCTGCAGGCCCGGCGAAAGGCCCGACAGCGCCAGCACGTCGCCGACGCGCTGGTCCTTGAGCTGGTCGGCGGTGAGGGCGGTCACCGACACCGGCACGTCCTGGAGGTTTTCCGATCGTTTCTGGGCGGTGACGACGATCTCGTCGAGCGCGACCGCCTCCTGGGCGTGGACCTGACCCGCCGCCGCCATCATCGCCATCCCGGCGACGCCCGCGAGCACCTGAAGCTTCCGCATTCCATACCCCCGTCACTGTTTTTATGAGGGTTACAGTAGCTAAAGCTATCATTATGGCAAGCGACGTTCGCGGAGCGTCGTTCGACCGCCGATCAAGCCCCGAACCAAGGCAGTTTTAGGCCTCACGGCGCTCGAATTTCGAGCGTCGCGCCTCAGGATTCCCCCCGATTGGCCCCCGGCGCGAAAAGCGTAATCTGTGGAGGCTGAGGGAGCACGTCATGCACACATCGCACTTCTGGCAAAGCGCAGGCCTCATCGCCATCATCTTCGGCGCGGCCGTCCTGTCGGCCATGATCGGGTCGCGGGCCCATGCGGCGGAACCTTGCGGCCTGACGGCGGGCCTGACTCAGACGTTCTGACGGTCGAGGCGGCTCAGGGACAACCGGGCTCGTGACGGGCGGGCGCTTGGCCGTTCGTCGTCACGCCAGCCGGTTGCGGCCGCTGTGGAGCGCTCAGAAGTCCGCGCCACGGAGATGGCGGCGACGCCGGCGGTCCAGATCCACGCCAGGCCAGATTCACGCCAGGATCGCCAGAGATATTATTACCGATAATATTACTTAGACGATGTACATTTGCAGCGACTGGATGAGCCCCTGTTGTCACTGTCTCCAAACTCTGCGAGTCGCACACCGCCTGTCACCGGTTGCTCCAACGTTCCGGCCTTTGACGATTTCTGGCTCCAAACCCCGCGACTGCCTGTCTCGAATCGTTGCGACTAGCTCGGCGCCGAAAATCGAGCCTGTGCCGCTCAGTCGTTTGTGAGATGCTCCCGATATGGCCAACCGCTCTCACACGCACAGCCTGTTCGGAAATTCGCCGGCGCACATCACTCGGCTTCGCATCCGGATGTTCGCCCGGATGATCCGCAACATCGGCGTCTTCGCTTTTGGGATCAGCGTCGGCTGGATGGCCCTGACGCTCACGTTCAGCTGGAACCTGTCGATCATTGCTGCAGCCGGTCTTGGCGCCTTCCTCGTCGGCTACTGGCTGATCCCGTTCTACGTCGAGCCGGATAGCGACGCTTGAGCTAGTAGACGTAGCCGCCAATCGCGCCCGCGGCGGCGGCATAGGTCCAGCGCCGCCTCAAGTCCCGCGGCCAGGCCAAAGACCGCTCGTCGAGCTGTAGGATTGCATTCCTAGGCAACTCCATTGGCAGCAAGAACATCAGATCTTGCGCGGCGTGTTCAAACAACGCTTGCCAGCCTTTGATCTTGGTATGGCGGTAGCTGAACAAGAGCCAATTACGCCCGAATGGCGATATCTTCTCCGAGAGGACTGGATCGCCAGGCTCAGCCAGCACCAGAAGCGCAAGGCGCACGTAGAGAAGTCTCGCCGCTGCTTCGATGTCGGCCCAGCAGTCCTGGGGCATATGATTGCTGCCCGTTGGCGAGCGCCTTTGAAGTAGCGGGCTTTCGAGCAGCGAGCTGAGCGCCCCTGAGTTCGGAGCCCTCATGTTGGTTCTCAGGGCGTCGATGACGTCGCGTACCGCCCAACGAAGGCGAAGTCGCCGTTCGAGCGCCTCGGCGCCACCGCTGTCGTCCAGCACGCGAAAAACGCGCGCGAGCATCGCCGGATCATCGAACTGTGCGCCGTCCAACAAGCTGTCGCGCGGTTCGATCGGTTCAGCGCCATCGCCGAACAGTGTGAGATCGCTGGCTATTTTGATGTCGGAATTGCCATGTGGCGACAACGGGGTGTTATGGGCGCGGCAGAACACCGACAGCGGATGGGTCCAGGCCCGCCGAACGTAAGGCGCCCTCCCCTGCATCTGATCCTCCTGCAAACAGGCCCGACAGACAGCCCAGCAATGGGGAGGTTTGGGACCCGCTCGTATCGGATGCGCGGCCAGGTCGGCCGGCACGAGAGCCGCTAGTTCGGACACGTCAACCAATGTCATCGCGGCCAGGCGCGGCAACAACGTGGCGTCGCCCCGATCCAACCCCGACAAAGGTCCGCCGATCTCGCGCTCCAGTTCGTCGACAGTCAGCAGGTGGGCGTCCGCGATCCTGACAAGCCAGGAAGACAGCGCCTCTTCGTGCTCCCGAGGCGGCGCGAGCACCGAAATGTCCCTCGGTGGGCCCAGGGCGTTAGCCATCTTCGTCACGCCTTCCCCGTAGGGCGACGGTCGCGATCAACGATGCCGAAAGGCATTCTTCTTGATCCAGAGCTTGGATCGCAGCCCGCTCGAGGAGCCCAAACATTCTTCCGAGCAGCGAGTTCGAGTAGAAGAGCAGCGCCTCCATTAGTTCGCGATCGACCTCGGTTGGCTTGCGAAGCGGCATGTATTCCAATCGAGCGCGGACCGCTTCGACAGTCGTCAGGGTCTCGTGAGTCTTATCGGTCTGTTCGCGAACATGCTTCAGGAACTCCCGGCGCACCACGTCGGTCAATAGTAGGGGCGTGGGCGACTTGGCCAAGCGCGCGAGCTGACCGACCAAGCCGTGTTCGAAGTCAAAGCCGTGCTTGTAGAGGACGTTGGTGTCGATCGAGAGCGCGCTGTAGGCCACGAGGGATCCGCCGGTTGGGTCCAGAGCCCCCGAGTGGGCCAGGAAAGGGTTGGGACGCGGCGACTAGGAAGGGCGATCGGCGGCCAATCGGAGAACCGGGTACGCCATGCGTGTGACGTAGCTGACCATCGCCTAAAGCGCGACCATGGATGGTGAAGCTGATTCTAGATCAACAGGTTGGCATGGT
>Ga0209758_1001410_pt1 | contig 28479 bp, 24 predicted proteins | sample AraplaMF_Col_mMF_FD_184258 | JGI IMG/M metagenome (GOLD analysis project Ga0209758, IMG submission 184258) | Arabidopsis root microbial communities from the University of North Carolina, USA - plate scrape MF_Col_mMF (SPAdes) (version 2) | ecosystem: Host-associated > Plants > Roots > Endosphere...
CTAGGTCGAACGATAAAAGCCGATGGATTTAATTTTACCTGCCTGCAGGCAGCATCGAAGGGCATGAAATGAGCGGTGTAAACGATATCCGGTCGACCTTCCTCGACTACTTCAAGAAGAACGGCCACGAGATCGTTCCATCGAGCCCGCTCGTGCCGCGCAATGACCCGACACTGATGTTCACCAATGCCGGCATGGTGCAGTTCAAGAACGTCTTCACCGGTCTCGAAAAGCGTCCCTATTCGACGGCGACTACCTCGCAGAAATGCGTGCGCGCCGGCGGCAAGCATAACGACCTCGACAATGTCGGCTATACCGCGCGCCACCTGACCTTTTTCGAAATGCTCGGCAACTTCTCCTTCGGCGACTATTTCAAGGAGAATGCGATCGAGCTTGCCTGGAAGCTCGTCACCGAAGGTTTCGACCTGCCGAAGAGCCGGCTGCTGGTCACGGTCTATTCCGAAGACGAGGAAGCAGCGTCGCTCTGGAAGAAGATCGCCGGTTTCTCCGACGACAAGATCATCCGCATCCCGACGTCGGACAATTTCTGGCAGATGGGCGATACCGGCCCTTGCGGCCCGTGCTCGGAAATCTTCATCGACCAGGGCGAGAATGTCTGGGGCGGCCCTCCCGGTTCGCCGGAAGAAGATGGCGACCGGTTCCTGGAATTCTGGAACCTCGTCTTCATGCAGTTCGAACAGACCGAACCGGGCGTGCGCAACCCGCTGCCGCGCCCATCGATCGATACCGGCATGGGCCTGGAGCGCATGGCTGCCGTTCTGCAGGGCGTCCAGAGTGTCTTCGACACCGACCTGTTCCGCACCCTGATCGGCGCCATCGAAGACACGATGGGCGTCAAGGCTGAGGGTTCGGCCAGCCACCGCGTCATCGCCGACCACCTGCGCTCCTCTGCCTTCCTGATTGCCGATGGCGTTCTGCCGTCGAATGAAGGTCGCGGCTACGTGCTGCGCCGCATCATGCGCCGCGCCATGCGCCACGCCCAGCTGCTCGGCGCCAAGGAACCGCTGATCTACAAGCTGCTGCCGACGCTGGTGCAGGAGATGGGTCGCGCCTATCCGGAACTGGCGCGTGCGGAGGCGCTGATCTCCGAAACGCTGAAGCTCGAGGAAAACCGCTTCCGCAAGACGCTGGAGCGCGGCCTGTCGCTGCTGTCGGATGCGACGACGGACCTCGGCAAGGGCGACATGCTGGACGGCGAGACCGCCTTCAAGCTCTACGACACCTACGGCTTCCCGCTCGATCTGACGCAGGATGCGTTGCGCGCCCGCGAGATCGGCGTCGATATTTCCGGCTTCACCGATGCGATGCAACGCCAGAAGGCTGAAGCCCGCTCGCACTGGGCCGGCTCCGGCGAGAAGGCAACCGAAACCGTCTGGTTCGAGCTCAAGGAAAAGCACGGAGCGACCGAATTCCTGGGTTACGACACGGAAACGGCTGAAGGCGTGGTGCAGGCGATCGTCAAGGATGGCGCGGTTTCGACTGGGGCCAAGGCCGGCGATAAGGTGCAGGTCGTCGTCAACCAGACGCCGTTCTACGGTGAGTCCGGCGGCCAGATGGGCGATACCGGCGTGATCTCGTCCGACCACGGCAAAATCGAGATTTCGGATACGCAGAAGAGGGGCGAGGGCCTGTTCGTGCATCTGGGTACTGTCATCGAAGGCGCGTTCAAGGACGGCGATGCGGTCGTGCTGACGGTCGATCATGCCCGCCGTTCGCGCCTGCGTGCCAACCACTCGGCAACCCATCTTCTGCATGAGGCGCTGCGTGAAGTGCTCGGCACCCACGTCGCCCAGAAGGGTTCGCTGGTCGCGCCCGAGCGCCTGCGTTTCGACGTCTCGCATCCGAAGCCGATGACGGCGGAAGAACTCAAGGTCGTCGAAGAAATGGCAAACGAGCTCATTCTGCAGAATGCGCCCGTGACGACCCGCTTGATGAGCGTCGATGACGCCATCGCGGAAGGCGCCATGGCGCTGTTCGGCGAGAAGTATGGCGATGAAGTGCGTGTCGTTTCGATGGGTACGGGTCTGCATGGCGCCAAGGCCAACAGGCCCTATTCGGTCGAGCTCTGTGGCGGCACGCATGTGTCGGCGACCGGCCAGATCGGGCTCGTGCGCATCCTCGGCGAAAGCGCCGTCGGTGCCGGCGTTCGCCGTATCGAAGCGGTGACCGGTGAATCGGCGCGCGAATATCTCGCCGAACAGGACGATCGCGTGAAGACGCTTGCCGCCTCGCTGAAGGTGCAGCCGTCGGAAGTTCTTGGCCGCGTCGAGGCGCTGATGGACGAGCGCCGCAAGCTCGAAAAGGAACTGGCCGATGCCAAGCGCAAGCTCGCCATGGGCGGCGGGCAGGGCGGCTCTGCCGATGCTGTGCGCGACGTCGCCGGCGTCAAGTTCCTTGGCAAGGCCGTGGCCGGCGTTGATCCGAAGGATCTCAAGGGGCTTGCCGATGACGGCAAAGCCAGCATCGGCTCCGGCGTGGTGACGCTGATCGGCGTGTCCGAAGATGGCAAGGCAAGTGCTGTCGTTGCCGTGACGCCCGATCTCGTGGATCGTTTCAGTGCGGTCGATCTGGTGCGCGTTGCCTCCGCAGCGCTCGGCGGCAGGGGTGGCGGCGGTCGTCCTGATATGGCGCAGGCCGGCGGCCCTGATGGAGCCAAGGCTGACGAGGCGCTTGAGGCTGTTGCAGCTGCACTCGCAGGCTGAATTTCTGACATGGATTGAATGCAAAGGCGGGACATGTTCCCGCCTTTTGTTTTGGGCGAACGCCGCCTTTTACTCAACGTCATCCTCGGGCTTGTCCCGAGGATCTGCTGTGATCCGCTGTAGATCCTCGGGACAAGCCCGAGGATGACGAAAGAGCAGGCCGCTTGCGTTTCCCGGCAAGTCAGCAGGATTTGTCAAATCGGGCTATGCTTTGCTGCAGCCGATCGAACAGCACGGGGTTCAATATGGTGGGTGAAACGGCATGGGCGCTCTACGAAGACCGTCTGAGACGGGTTTCGGCCTATATCCACGATCATCTGGATGAGGATCTGGATATGGAGCGGCTTGCCGACATCGCCTGCCTGTCGAGCTACCACTGGCACCGGATCTATCGGGCGATTTACGGCGAGACGCTGGCGGCAACCGTCAAGCGGCTGCGGCTGCATCGCGCGGCAGGCGATATCGTTCGCACGGATCTTGCTGTCGGCGAGATTGCGAAGCGATCAGGCTATCCCAATCTCCAGTCCTTCAACCGCATCTTCAAATCGGTCTACGGAATGCCGCCGGCACGCTACCGGAAAGAGGGAAGCCACACGCAGTTCGAACCCTCAACCTCCGGAAAGGCGACAGCCATGTTTGATGTCACCCTGAAAACCATCCCGCCGCTCGAATTGGTCGGCGTTCCCCATACCGGCTCCTATATGGAGATCGGCAAGGCCTTCGAGACGCTGTTCGGCACGCTCTATGCCCGCGGGCTCGCAAAACCGGAGATGCGGATGATCGGCGTCTATCTCGATGATCCCGATCTCGTGCAGCCCGAAAACCTGCGCTCCGTCGCCTGTGTCGCGGCCGGCGAAGAGACGGCCGCCAAGGCACCGCTGGAGCGGCGCATGGTGGAGGGCGGCGATTATGCCGTGCTGCATCACAAGGGGCCTTATGCGGATATGCATAAGGCCTATCAATGGCTCTATGCCCAATGGCTGCCAGCATCCGGCCGACAGATCCGGGATCGCGTCATGTTCGAGGAATATCTCAACAATCCGCGCGAGGTCGCGCCGACCGAATTGCGGACGGATATCTACATGCCGCTTGTCTAAGCGAAACGCTCAAGCAGCCTGCATGGCCTTCGCCGCCTCGTCATCCAGCGCGGTTGCCCGCTTATAGGCATCGCGTTCGGCAAGGCGGCCGAAATAATCGACAAAGGCCTGACGCTTTTCGATACTGCCGAAGGCGAGACCCCAGCCGACATGCGAGCCGACGTAGACGTCGGCAGCCGTGAAACGTTTGCCGGCGATATAGGGAGAGGCGGCCAAAACCGCCTTTTCCAGCGTGCCCATGACATCGCCGAAAGAGCCGCAGCCTGCCATGCGCAGCCGCTCCTGCGGGATTTCGAAGCCGAGCGCCTTCAGCGTGACGGACGCTTCCAGCGGCCCGGCGGCGAAAAATATCCAGCGGTAATAATCGGCGCGTTCATCGGGCTGCGGCGCGAGGCCCGCTTGCGGGATGGCGTCCGCAAGATACGCACAGATCGCCGCGCATTCCGTCACGATCGTCTTCCCATGACGGATCGCCGGCACCTTGCCCATCGGGTTGACGGACAGATAGTCCGGCTCCTTCATTGTCCCGCCGAAGGTCAGGATTTCGGTATGATATGGGACGCCGGTTTCTTCCAGCATCCACCGCGCTATCCGGCCGCGCGACATCGGGTTGGTGTAGAAGGTGATTTCCTCGGTCATCGTGCTCTCCTCTCTCCCATGCTCTTTTCGTAGCATCGGCGCGGGAGATTTCAACCTTTAGCGCCGGCGGCGCCTTCACGGCTGCGCGGGGAATGATTTCGGTCGAGGGGAGCGCGCCTACAGTCGCCGCCGGACCGGCAGGCGAGCGAAAACGCTGATTATAGTGCTGGGTCTGGGTCTCAAGTAGCGCGAGATCAAGATAGAAGACGATCATATCCTGACCCTCGCGGCGCGCGAGCAGCCTTACAAGTTGCAGAAATTCGGGGACAAAACTCTTCTTGGCCATCAGAACCTCCATGCTTAGAGCGCCGTGCGTCCATTTGGACGCACTAAGGACGCTCTAGTTTTTTGAATCTACGCATCAGGCTTTCCGAAAATCGTTTCCGATTTTCGGGCCGATGCTGTAGCGAGTATCTGAATAGGCCTTGCAACTTACGCGAAGCTGACTTTTTAAAGAAATTGCTAATTTAGTGATGAAAGCCAATTTCGCCGGATAACAGAAAACCCGGCGCGAAGGCCGGGTTTTCCGATTGTCTGTCCGAGCAGGGCTCAGGCCATTGCGGCCTGGAGGTTCTGGTCGATCTTGTCGAGGAAAGCGGTGGTCGAGAGCCACGGCTGATCGGGGCCGATGAGCAGGGCCAGATCCTTGGTCATGAAGCCGGATTCGACGGTGTCGACGCAGACCTTTTCCAGCGTGGAGGCGAAGCGTGCGAGTTCGGCATTGTCGTCGAGCTTGGCGCGGTGCGCGAGGCCACGGGTCCAGGCGAAGATCGAAGCGATCGAGTTCGTCGAGGTTTCCTGGCCCTTCTGGTGCTGGCGATAGTGGCGGGTAACCGTGCCGTGCGCGGCCTCGGCTTCAACCGTCTTGCCATCGGGCGTCAAGAGAACCGAGGTCATCAGGCCAAGCGAGCCGAAGCCCTGGGCGACCGTGTCGGACTGAACGTCGCCGTCATAGTTCTTGCAGGCCCAGACGTAACCGCCGGACCACTTCAGAGCGGAGGCGACCATGTCGTCGATCAGGCGGTGTTCGTAGGTGATGCCGGCTTCCTTGAACTGATCCTTGAATTCGGTCTCGTAGACTTCTTCGAAGATGTCCTTGAAGCGGCCGTCATAGGCCTTGAGGATGGTGTTCTTGGTGGACAGATAGACCGGCCACTTGCGCATCAGGCCATACATCATCGAGGCGCGGGCGAATTCGCGGATCGATTCATCGAGGTTGTACATGGCCATGGCAACGCCGGCGCCCGGCGCGTTGAAGACTTCCTTCTCGATGACGGTGCCGTCTTCGCCGACGAACTTGATCGTCAGCTTGCCCTTGCCGGGGAACCTGAAATCGGTTGCGCGATACTGGTCGCCGAAAGCGTGGCGACCGACGACGATCGGCTGCGTCCAGCCGGGGACGAGGCGGGGAACGTTGCGGCAGATGATCGGCTCGCGGAAGATGACGCCGCCGAGGATGTTGCGGATCGTGCCGTTCGGGCTCTTCCACATTTCCTTGAGGTTGAATTCCTTCACGCGGGCTTCGTCCGGGGTGATCGTCGCGCACTTGATACCGACGCCGTACTTCTTGATGGCGTTGGCGGCATCGACGGTCACCTGGTCGTTGGTGGCGTCGCGGTTTTCGACCGAGAGGTCGTAATAGTCGATGTCGAGGTCGAGATACGGATGGATCAGCTTATCCTTGATGAGCTGCCAAATGATGCGAGTCATTTCATCGCCGTCGAGATCGGCGACGGGATTGGCGACCTTGATCTTCTTCATGTATCTGCCTCGTAAGCTTAGGAAGGGACTGATGCCCCGGGTGGGTGATGTGGGTCCGGAGCGCTATAGCATTGTGAGCGGGGAACGCAAAGCCGAACGGGTGGGACCGTGACGTTTTTGCCGCCATTGCCAAGTGCTGGAAAATGGCTAGTCTCGCCGGCATAAGCCCCCCGAGTCCCGGACATTTTGCCATGAAGAAGATCGCCGTTCTGTTTGCCGGCCTCGTTGTCACCCTGTCTGTCGCACCTGGCTTTTCGCTTGCGGCCGATGCCACTGCGCCGGTCAAGGAAATCATTGATGATACGAAGAAGAACTGGGCGAGCGACGTCAGCGACTGGATCGATATTTTCGAAGAGAGCAGGCTCGTCCGTCTCTACAGTAAGGACTTCGGCGACAAATACAGAGCAGCCGCCAAGAATCCGGCGGCCGACGAGGATGGCATTTCACCCTTCGACTATGATGTGATCGTCAACGGCCAGGATGCCTGCCCGCTGCAGGACCTCTCCATCGAAAGCGGCCAGCCGGCCAACGGCACGACAGAGGTGACGGCGAAATTCAAGGCGGCGACCTGCATGGAAGGCACACCCAACAGAGATGCCTTCACAACCGTTCGTTTCGAGGTGATCGAGGAGAACGGCAAATCCGTCATCGACGATATCATGGTCCAAGGCGAAGAGGGCCAGGGACCGATCTCGCTCAAGGAAGCCATGGTGCAGATCGCCAACGGCGAGTGACGCCTGGTGACACCATATGGTGACACCGGGTGATTTGATTTTTACCGGGGCGACGGTATCTCGCTCTCGGGTTTGCGCATCCGGCGTGCATGAGGACTGGCAAGGGTGATTTCCGGCTTTGAGTTCCGAGACTGGCTGCTTGCCAACGACCCGGCGCTGTCGCGCCTGCGCATGGGCACGCGGGTTACGCTGTCGATCCTGCTCTCCTTCGCGATCCTGCTTTTGATCCACATGCTCATCGTGCCGCTGCCGACCGCGTCCTATGGTCTCGGCATCGTGCTGTCGATCGAAGGCGGAGTCGCGGTGCGCGACAAGGGCTCGACGAGCCAGCTCATCACCAGGCTGCTCGGCTGTCTTGCAAGCCTTGTCGTCGTCGGCATTGCGGCGGCCTTGGAGTCGCAACGCGTTCTCTCGGATTTCATCTTCCTCGTGGTGATCTTCCTCGCCTCATCCGCGCGCGTCTACGGCCCGCGCGGCTTTGCGATCGGCATGTTCGCTTTCACCTCCTATTTCATGGGCTCCTACTTCCACCCGATGATCGGGGAATTGCCTGTCGTCCTGATCGGCCCTGTTGTCTCGGCACTTGTCAGCCATTGGGTGAGGGCGGTGCTTCTGCCCGACAATTGGCGGCGCGACCTGCTGCGTTCACTGGAGAGCGTGCGGGGCCGCATCAACCAGATCCTCTTCAAGCTCGCTGCCCTTGCAGCGGATGGAAAGGTCGACGAGGACGACCGGCAGGAGCTGCGCCAGCTGGAAGACCGGCTGAAGGAAGTGGTGCTGATGGCCGAGAGCTTCATTCCGCGCCCGCCGGGCGGCGTTTTCGATGGCGCTTCCGCTCCGGCCGCGGAACTGGCGATCCGGCTATTCGATGCGCATCTGGCGACCGAAAGCGCCATCGTGCTGAGCTATCAGAGCGCGCCATCCTTTGTGCTCGTCCATGCCGTCATCGAGGATGACAAGGCCGTGCTGTCTGCGCAGGAAAAGGCGGTCGCCGATATGGAAGGCCAGCCGCAGGGCGAGACGGCGCGGGCGCTGCTCTGGCTCGGAGCGGCGCGCCGGCAGCTCGTCGAAACGATCGATACCGGGCGCAGGACGGATTTTGCCGAGATCGCCTCTGTCGAGGAAGTCAGCACGCCCACGGCAGTCGACTTCTCGCTGAAGAACCCGGTGATGCGTTCTGCCCTGCAGATCACGCTGGCGGCGGCGATTGCCATGACGCTCGGGCTGGCGCTGTCGCGCGAGCGCTGGTTCTGGGCGGTGCTCGCTTCCTTCCTCGTCTTCAGCAATACCAATTCGCGCGGCGACACGGCCATCAAGGCGCTGCAGCGCTCGATCGGCACGCTGTTCGGCATCGCCTTCGGCCTGGTGCTGGCCTCATTGCTTTCCCACCAGATGGGTATTGCCGTTGCCGTTTCGATCGTCTGCGTCTTCCTCGCCTTCTACTTCCTGCAGATTTCCTATGCGACGATGACCTTCTTCATCTCGATCGTGCTCTGCCTGGTCTATGGCATGATGGGGGTCCTGACTTTCGATCTCCTGAAGCTGCGACTGGAGGAAACGCTGATCGGCGCGGTCGCTGGAACGCTGGTGGCCTTCCTCGTCCTGCCGGCACGCACGCGCGGGACACTCGATACGGCGCTCGCCAAATGGTTCGAGACCCTGAAGGAGCTGCTATCGGCCGTATCGGACAAAAAGAGCCAGCCGGAACTCATCGTCATCTCGCAGAAGGTCGATGCCTGCTACCGCGACATTACGCTCGCCGCACGCCCACTCGGCTCCACATGGTCCATTGTCACCAGGCCGGGACAGATCCGCCAGACGCTGGCAATCTTCCTGTCGGTCACCTACTGGTCGCGCGTTCTGGCACGAAACCATACTGCCGATGCCGTCGATGACGATCTGAAACGCAGGATCGCTGCCGATATCGGCATGCTGGATACGGTTGCGCCGCGCGGCTCGGAATGTTTCCTGATCACCCGAAAGCAGATTCGACCGACCGGCCGGCACCTGCCGCTCTGGCGCGAGGGCGCCCGGCTGGCAGTGGAGATGATCGGCTCCACGCTGGAGCGGCTCTACCCGACGGAGACGCGGGACTTGCCGTTTGCGGCCGGCAAAGCTATTGCGCCCGTAAATCAGGAATAGGAAGCACATGGCGGGTACGAACAGCGAGCGTCAACTTCTGGCCGAAGGGCCTGTCATCATTCTGGTCGAGCCGCAGATGGGCGAGAATATCGGCATGGTGGCGCGCGCCATGGCGAATTTCGGCCTTGCCGATCTGCGCCTCGTCAATCCGCGTGACGGCTGGCCGAATGAAAAGGCGCAGGCCGCAGCCTCCAAGGCCGATCACGTGATCGAAGGCACGAAGGTCTTCGCCACGCTGGAAGAGGCGATTGCCGACCTCAATTTCGTCTATGCGACGACGGCGCGAAGCCGCGACAATTACAAGCCAGTGCGCTCGCCGGTCTTTGCCGCACAAACGCTGCGCACCCGCTTCCGGGCAGGCGAGGCGACCGGCATCCTGTTCGGTCGCGAGCGTTGGGGTCTGACGAATGAGGAAGTGGCGCTTGCCGACGAGATCGTCACGTTCCCGGTCAATCCGGCTTTCGCCTCACTCAACATCGCCCAGGCCGTGCTGCTGATGTCCTATGAATGGATGAAATCGAGCATGGAAAATTTGGAAGCCGTGCCGTTCCAGGCGCTGGAACAGAGGCCCTCCACCAAGGAGCAGCTCTTCGGCCTGTTCGACCAGCTCGAAGAAGCGCTCGATTCACGCAACTATTTTCATCCGCCCTCGAAAAAGCCGAAAATGATCGACAACCTGCGCGCTGTTCTCTCCCGCCGGGCATTCACGGAACAGGAAATCAGCGTGCTGCGCGGCGTCATCTCCTCCCTCGACCGCTTTTCGCGCAACATTCCGCGCAAGGGCGGTTTCACCAGATCCGGCAAGGAAGCGCCCACCGATGACAGCGCCGACGAATGAGCTGAAACCCGTCCTCGTCTTCGATTCAGGCATAGGCGGGCTGACCGTGCTGCGCGAGGCGCGTGTGCTGATGCCGGAACGCGGCTTCATCTACATCGCCGACGATGCCGGCTTTCCCTATGGCGGCTGGGAAGAGCAGGCGCTGAAGGAGCGGATCATCGGCCTCTTTGCCAAGCTGCTCGAAGACTACGATCCGGAAGTCTGCATCATCGCCTGCAACACCGCCTTCACGCTTGTGGGTGCCGACCTGCGCGCCGCCTTTCCGCAGATGACCTTCGTCGGCACGGTACCCGCCATCAAGCCTGCCGCCGAGCGCACGCGCTCCGGCCTCGTCTCGGTGCTTGCGACCCCCGGCACGGTCAAGCGCGCCTATACGCGCGATCTCATCCAGTCCTTCGCCCAGCAATGCCATGTGCGGTTGGTCGGCTCGGAAACCCTGGCGCGCATGTCGGAGGCCTATATCCGCGGCGACGCCGTTTCCGACGATGCTGTCATGACCGAGATCGACCAGTGCTTCGTCGAGAAGGATGGACGCAAGACCGATATCGTTGTACTCGCCTGCACGCATTATCCCTTCATGGCCAATCTGTTCCGCAGGCTGGCGCCCTGGCCGGTGGACTGGCTGGATCCGGCTGAAGCCATTGCGCGGCGCGCACGGACGCTGGTGCCGCAGGTGGCAGACGCCGTTCATCCCGACAATTTCGACTTTGCCATCTTCACGTCGGGCAATCCGGATTTCGCCACGCGGCGGCTGATGCAGGGTTTCGGGCTAAACGCCTGACAGGGGCGGCACAATCCCTGTGGGTTGCCTCAATCGGCCCCTGATATCGGCTGCATTCTTTGATAGACGGAAGCCCGCCATTTCTGGAAGGATGGCACGTCGCTGATTTGAGTCTCTCGAGAGGTTTTGCATTGCAGGTTGGCATCGATATGGGACTGGCGTCCGGCGCTCCGGCGACGCTCGATATCGAGGAGCTGCTGGCAACGCGTCTGCTCGTGCAGGGCAATTCCGGATCCGGCAAATCGCATCTGCTGCGCCGCCTGCTGGAGCAGTCCGCTCAATGGGTGCAGCAGGTCATCATCGATCCCGAAGGTGACTTCGTCACGCTGTCCGACCGGTTCGGGCATATCGTCGTCGACGGCGAACGGACAGAGGCCGAGCTTGCCGGCATTGCCAACCGCATTCGCCAGCACCGCGTTTCCTGTGTGCTGACCCTGGAAGGGCTCGATATCGAGCAGCAGATGAGGGCCGCCGCCGCCTTCCTCAACGGCATGTTCGATGCCGATCGCGAATATTGGTATCCGGTTCTGGTCGTGGTCGACGAAGCGCAGATGTTTGCGCCGTCGGTTGGCGGCGATGTTTCGGAAGATGCGCGCAAGGCCTCGCTCGGTGCCATGACCAATTTGATGTGCCGCGGACGTAAACGCGGGCTCGCCGGCGTCATCGCTACGCAGCGCCTGGCAAAGCTCGCCAAGAATGTCGCGGCTGAGGCCTCCAACTTCCTGATGGGCCGTACCTTCCTCGATATCGACATGGCGCGCGCTGCCGACCTGCTCGGCATGGACCGTCGCCAGGCGGAAATGTTCCGCGACCTGAAGCGCGGCAATTTCGTCGCCCTCGGCCCGGCTCTGTCGCGCCGGCCACTGCCGATCCAGATCGGCAATGTCGAGACCTCGGCACGCTCATCGAGCCCGAAGCTGATGCCGCTGCCGGATGCGCCCCAAGATGTGGAAGACCTGATCTTCACGCCCGATCCGGAAGAATTTCAGCGGCCGATCGTGCGGCGTGCGCCGCCGGCGCCGCGCCCGACCACCGATATTCTGGCCGAGCTTTCACGCTCGACGCCGGCCGCCAGCCCGATGCAGGCTGCCGAGCCGCGGATGGCGCAGCCGGAACTGTCAGCCGAAGAGCGCGAGGAGCGGCTCGCCGGCGTGCTCGCCGAAATCCTCGACGATCCGGGCTCCGGCTTCCGCACGGATGCGGTTCTCTATCAGGAGTTCCTGGTAAGATTGCGTATGCGCCGCGTCCCCGGACCGCCGATGTCCTTGCCGGACTTCCGGCGGCGCGTTGCTGTTTCCCGGTCGGGCGTCGATCCTGACATGGCGGCGAGCGAGGCCTGGGCGACGGCGCTTTCGCTTTCCAACGGTGTCACCGACGATCTGCAGGGCGTTTTCCTGATGATGGCGAAAGCCGCAATCGGTGGCGAGGCCTGCCCCTCCGACGCCCGCATCGCGCGTGCCTACGGCACGCATTCGGCCCGGCGCGCACGCCGTCTGCTCGGCTATTTCGAAGAGCAGGGTCTTATCGTCGTCCACACGGACTTTACGGGCAAGCGAATCGTCGCCTTTCCAGACCTGCAGGCAGAAACCGCACCGGGTTCGGCCGATGCGCCCGACAGCGACGCTCTGAAAAGCGCTGCCGAATAGGACTTTCAGACCCAACTCTGGATGATCTCGGGGCTGGCGTGGATGCAGGTGAGCTCCAGCCGTGTCGTTCCCACATTCTTGAAGCAATGCGGCGTCTCGGCGTTGACGATGACGATGTCACCGGGATTGGGCTCCAGCGTTTCCTCGCCGACGGTAAAGCGCGCCTTGCCGGAGCGGACGATCCACATTTCCGTATAGGGATGAACATGAAGGGCCGGACCCTGGCCGGGCTCGTTGTCGATCAGGAAGATCGAGACCGGCGCGCCGTAATCGCCGCCCTCGAAACGGATGGTGCGATTGGCGAATTGCTGATGGGTTTCACGGGGTATGACATGGAACATGATTTCCTCCTTGGATCACGCTGCAGACTTCGCTATGAATTTATCTTTACGAGAAGATATTCCGACGGATTTATCTTCTCGTCAAGATAGTTTTTGGAGTCCCCATGGAAATGGAAGATCACGTCGACCGGCTGCGCGCGCTCTGGGCTCAGGAATTGCCTGATCTCGATACGACACCGATGAGTATTCTCGGGCGCATCTACCGGCTCTCAAATCTGGTGCGCCCGTCCATCGAGGCGACATTTGCCGAATTCGATCTCGACCGCGGCGAGTTCGATGTAATTGCGACGATCCGCAGGGCAGGGCCACCCTACAGAATGACCCCGACTGAGCTCTACGGCCTTCTGTTGATCTCCTCGGGCGGCTTGACGCACCGGCTCGACAGACTGGAGAAATCGGGGCTCATACGGCGGGAACGCTCGGCACAGGATAAGCGCAGCTTCGAAGTGGCGCTGACGGACGAGGGCATCAAACGCGCCGAGGCGGCCTTCCGCGAAGATATGAAGCGGGAACTCGACCATCTCGACGAGCTCGACGAGGGCGAGCGTCTCGCGCTTGCCGGTCTCCTGCGCAAACTTGCCGGTTCGCTGGAGCGGGCAGGCGAGAACGGCCCTGCGGCGGCAGATTCTGTTTGACAATCCTGTGACTTATCCCTAAAGACCGCCCCAGCACCGGGCAGCAATGTCCGGTGTTTCATTTGACATGTCCCGTGGATCTTATCCGTTCGCGAATGGAAAGATCCTGTCGGGTCCTGGAAACGGGATCAAAGGAGGGCGTGTTTCCTTCGCACGGTTTGGCAACAAACCGTCATAACACTTTGAAAGGAAATACGATGAGCAAGCGCGAATCGTCCAAGTACAAGATCGACCGCCGTATGGGCGAAAACATCTGGGGTCGTCCGAAGTCCCCGGTGAACCGCCGCGAGTACGGCCCGGGCCAGCACGGCCAGCGCCGCAAGGGCAAGCTTTCCGACTTCGGTGTGCAGCTGCGCGCCAAGCAGAAGCTGAAGGGTTACTACGGTGACCTGCGCGAGAAGCAGTTCCGCGCCATCTTCGCTGAAGCTGACCGCCGCAAGGGCGACACCTCGGAAAACCTGATCGGTCTTCTGGAATCCCGCCTCGACGCGATCGTCTACCGCGCCAAGTTCGTTCCGACGGTCTTTGCTGCCCGTCAGTTCGTCAACCATGGCCACGTCACGGTCAACGGTGTGCGCGTCAACATCGGTTCTTACCGTTGCAAGGCCGGCGACGTCATCGAAGTTCGTGAAAAGTCCAAGCAGCTCGTTACGGTTCTGGAATCTGTTTCGCTCGCAGAGCGTGACGTTCCGGAATACATCGAAGTCGACCACCACAAGATGGTTGCCACTTTCGCACGCGTTCCGACGCTGTCCGACGTTCCGTACCCGGTCGTCATGGAACCGCATCTGGTCGTCGAATTCTATTCGCGTTGATACGCGAGGCGTTTTCGCATACGGAAAAGCCGCCCTCCAAGGCGGCTTTTTTGTTCTCCGGAGAGAAGCCATCATGGATTTGCAGGCAGTCCTCGACAGCATTCACAAAGAGATCCAGCCGCGCATCGGCGAGGGCAAGGTGGCGGACTATATTCCCGAGCTTGCCAAAGTCGATCCGCAGCAGTTCGGCATGTCGATCATCACCGTCGACGGCAAGGTCTACAGCGTCGGCCATGCCGATGTCGCCTTCTCCATCCAGAGCATTTCCAAGGTCTTCATGCTGACGCTGGCGCTCGGCAAGGTGGGCGAGGGGCTGTGGAAGCGGGTCGGCCGCGAGCCCTCGGGCTCGGCTTTCAATTCCATCGTCCAGCTCGAGCATGAGCACGGCATCCCGCGCAATCCCTTCATCAATGCCGGCGCGATCGCGGTCAGCGATGTCGTCATGGCCGGCCATGCGCCGCGCGAGGCGATCGGTGAACTGCTGCGCTTCGTGCGCTACCTCGCAGACGACGAATCCATAACCATCGACGACAAGGTGGCGCGTTCGGAGACGGCCACCGGCTATCGCAATTTCGCGCTTGCCAATTTCATGCGATCCTACCGCAATCTCGATCATCCCGTCGATCACGTGCTTGGCGTCTATTTCCACCAGTGCGCACTGTCCATGACCTGCGAGCAGCTGGCTCGCGCCGGCCTATTCCTGGCCGCGCGGGGCAGCAATCCGCTGACCGGTCATTCGGTCGTGTCGCCGAAGCGGGCGCGGCGCATCAATGCGCTGATGCTGACCTGTGGCCATTACGACGGTTCCGGCGATTTCGCCTATCATGTCGGCCTGCCAGGCAAGAGCGGCGTCGGTGGTGGCATCTTTGCGGTGGCACCGGGCATTGCCTCGATCGCTGTCTGGTCGCCGGGACTGAACAAGGTCGGCAATTCGCAGCTTGGGGCCGTGGCGCTGGAGATGCTGGCGGCGCGCACCGGCTGGTCCGTTTTCGGCGATTGAGGCTGGGTTGGGCGGCGGCTTTCTGCTAAGCAGAGCACGCACATCAGACTGGACGAGAAGATGAATATCGCAGCCAATATTGCCGACGACCTGGAAGTGGCGGAAGCCGGCATCGGCCATACGCTGTTTGCCGATGCGCCACATTCGGTCTCCTTCAACAAGCTGCGCAAACGTCTCTTACGGCAGGTGCGACAGGCCTTCGACGATTTCGATATGTTGAAGGGCCAGAAGCGCTGGCTGATCGGCATTTCCGGCGGCAAGGATTCCTACGGGCTCTTGGCGCTGCTGCTCGATCTGCAATGGCGCGGTCTGCTGCCGGTGGAGCTGGTCGCCTGCAATCTCGATCAGGGTCAGCCGAATTTTCCGAAGCATGTACTGCCGGAATATCTCGCCAGGATCGGCGTCAGACATCGCATCGAATATCGCGATACCTATTCGATCGTGAAGGAAAAGGTGCCTGAAGGGGCGACCTACTGTTCGCTCTGCTCGCGCCTGCGCCGCGGCAATCTCTACCGGATCGCCCGCGAGGAGGGCTGCGATGCGCTGGTGCTCGGCCATCATCGCGAGGATATTCTCGAAACCTTTTTCATGAACTTCTTCCACGGCGGGCGGCTTGCCGCCATGCCGGCGAAGCTGTTGAACGATGAAGGCAACCTGATGGTGCTGCGGCCGCTCGCCTATTGCGCCGAGGACGACATGGCGAAGTTTGCGGCCGCCATGCAGTTTCCGATCATTCCCTGCGATCTCTGCGGCTCGCAGGACGGGCTGCAGCGCAATGCGATGAAGGACATGCTCGCCGATATCGAGCGGCGCATGCCCGGCCGCAAAGATACGATGCTGCGCGCGCTCGCGCATGTGAACCCGTCACACCTGCTCGATCCGAAACTTTTCGATTTTTCTGCGCTGACCGTCACCCAAACGTCATAATGGACTTGCTATGAGCCTCTGCAGATCCATGCAACGAGTCCAGAATGAATTTCTCAGACAATGACATAGAGTTTCTCGGCGACTGCCTCCGGCACGTCGCCGAAGAAGAGATCATGCCGCGCTTCCGCAATGCCGCCGCCGCCAATGTTTCCGAAAAGACATCTTCCATCGACCTCGTCACGCAGGCCGACCTGCGCTCCGAGGCCTATCTGACGGCCGCCATCCGCGAGCGCTTTCCAGCCGCGCTCATCGTCGGCGAGGAAGCCTATGAGGCGGATCGTTCCGTCGTGCCGGCGCTTGCCGATGCCGATCTTGCCTTCGTCATCGACCCCGTCGACGGCACCTTCAATTTCGCAGCCGGCCTGCCGGTCTTCGGCACCATTCTGGCCGTGACGGTCAAGGGTGAGACGGTTGCCGGCCTCATTCACGATCCCGCACTCGGCGATACCGTCGTTTCCCTCAAGGGCGCCGGCGCTTTCCAGCACAAGCGCAATTGTGAGCCTGTCCGTTTGAAGGTCGCGGAGCCGATCGAGCTTGGCCGCATGGTCGGCGCCATGTCCTTCAGTCATATGGACGAGCCTGACCGTTCGCGCATTGCCGGCAATATGGCCAAGACCCGCATGACCTTCGCTTTCAATTGCTCGGCCTATGAATATTGGATGGTTTCGTCGGGCAAGCTGCATTTCATCGGCCATCCGAAACTGATGCCGTGGGATCATCTGGCCGGCGTGCTGACGCATCAGGAAGCCGGCGGCCACACGGCGAAATTCGACGGAACGCCTTACAGACCCGGCGAAATTTCCGGCGGCATCATCTCGGCTCCCGATAAGGAAAGCTGGCAGATGATCCGAAACGAGATCGTCGGCTACCGATAAACCGAGGGAGACCGCCATGACGACTGCCATAGATACGATGAAGCTTGCCGATCTCTTGCGGCAGGCAGCGAAAGCCGAGATCCTGCCGCGCTTTCGCCGGCTGGGCAGCAGTGATGTGCGCGCCAAGACGGAAGCGACCGACCTCGTGACCGAGGCGGACGAACAGGCCGAGAGAATGATGAAGGCGGAGGCCCAGCGCCTCTGGCCGGAAGCACTTTTCGTCGGCGAGGAATCGGTCGCTGCCGATGCTTCACTGCTCGACGAGTTCGCAAGTGCCGATCTTGCCATTATCGTCGATCCTGTCGATGGTACCTTCAACTTCGCTTCCGGTATTCCAGCCTTCGGCGTCATGGCCTCGGTCGTCTCCAAGGGCGAGACGGTTGCCGGCATCATCTATGATCCGATGGGCGACGACTGGGTCATGGCGGAAAAGGGTAGTGGCGCCTGGCTGCGGCGGCCGGATGGCGAAGCGCAGCGGCTGCGGGTGGCCGAGCCTGTGGCGCTCGACCAGATGGTCGGCATGGCCTCGACCGGCTACCTGCCGCAGGACAAACGCGCCGAAATTCTTGGCAATCTCGCGAAGGTGCGTTTCCTCACCAACTACCGCTGCGCGGCCCATGAATACCGCACCTTTGCCGGCGGGCATGTGCATTACCTGATGTACAACAAGCTGATGCCCTGGGATCATCTGGCCGGCACGCTGATCTGCCAGGAGGCCGGTGCCTATGCCGCCCGCTTCGACGGCTCAGCCTATCTGCCGCATCATGTCAGCGGCGGGCTGCTGATCACGCCCGATAAGGAAAGCTGGGACATCCTGCGTCGCGAGGTCGTTACGGTCTGAGCCGTCAGGCGAGGATCTGCTTCAGCGCGTCCAGAAGCTTGTCGCATTCGGCATCGGTGCCGATGGTGATGCGCAGGAAATTCTGGATGCGCTCCCCGCGGAAATGTCGTACGAGGACCGCGCGTTTGCGCAGCTCCGCGGCAAGCTCCGCGGCGCCGCGTTTTCTATGCCGGGCGAAGACGAAATTGGCGGAGGAGGGCAGGACCTCGAAGCCGAGTTCCTTGAGAGCGGCGATCAGGCGCTCGCGGCTTGCAACGATCAGGTCGCAATGTTTCCTGAACCAGTCCTGATCTTCCCAGGCAGCCACGGCGCCTGCCTGGGTCAGTCTGTCCAGCGGATAGGAATTGAAGCTGTCCTTGACCCTTACCAGCGCATCGATCAGCGGCCGCTGGCCGACGGCGAAACCGACACGCAGACCCGCGAGGCCGCGCGATTTCGAGAAAGTCTGGATGACCAGCAGGTTCGGGTATTTCCGCACCAGCGGGACAGCGCTTTCGCCGCCGAAATCCACATAGGCTTCATCGATGACGACGACCTGATCCGGATGCTCCTGTAACAGCGCCTCGATCGCGGCCAGCGGCAGTGCCGTCCCCGTCGGCGCGTTCGGATTGGGCAGGATGATCGCGCCGCAGGGCTGGCGGTAATCCTCGATGCGAACCTGCATCTTCTCGTCCAATGGGACCTCGCGGAAATCGATGCCGTAGAGGCCGCAATAGGTCGGGTAGAAGCTGTAGGTAACGTCAGGGAAGAGCAGGGGCAGCTCGTGCTTCAGCAGCGCCTGGAACGTGTGTGCCAGAACCTCGTCCGAACCATTGCCGACGAAAACTTCACCGGGATCGAGATCGTGGCTTGCGGCGATGGCCTTGCGCAGCTTCAAGCCCGTCGGCTCGGGATAAAGCCGCAGCGTGTCGTTGACCGCTTCCGAAATCGCCGCCAGCGCACGGGGCGATGGGCCGTAGGGGTTCTCGTTGGTGTTGAGCTTGACCAGACCGTCGATGACGGGCTGTTCGCCCGCCACGTAGGGCGTCAAGGAATGGACAATGGGGCTCCAGAAACGGCTCATCGTGATTTTCCAGTCTTATTCCTGCTGCAGCATTACATGTGAACGGCGCCGGGGTCGATCTGCGGGATGTCGCCAGGATGGGTGAAAAGCTTGCCCTTTTCCGCCCAGAGCACCATGACGACGGTAACGGCGCCGAAGAGCGCAAAGCCGCCGAAGAGCGGCTGGACGGTGCCGTTGAAGAGCTGGCCGACGCCGCCGCCGAGAAGAGCGCCGAAGGTCGTCGACACGAAGCCTGTGACGGCCGTTGCCGTGCCGGCGAGGTTGCCCATCGGTTCCAGGCTGATCGCCGTAAAGTTGGTGGCGATCACCGCAAACATCATCAAGAGGATCGAGAAGAGCGCATACGAGAAGGCGAAGGACGGCGTGCCGCCGAGTGCCGCCACGAAGCCAATCGCCGAGACGATGGTGAACAGCAGCATGGCTGCATGCGAGATACGGCGCATGCCGAAAGTGCGCACCAGCATGCCGTTCAGGAAGTTGGCGACGGCGATGCCGCCCGCTGTTGCCGCAAAGGCAATCGGCAGCCAGTCACCGAGGCCGTAAACCTCGCCGAAAACCTGCTGGACCGAGATCACATAGGCGCTGATAACGCCGGTGAACATGGTCAACCCAATCATGTAGCCGCAGGTGATGCGGTTGGTCAGCACCGTCTTGAAGCCATCAACGACGGCGCCGAACGACAGCGGGATGCGTTCTTCCGGCGGCAGGGATTCCTTCAGGCGCAACAGCGCCCAGACGAAGAGGATCGTCGCAACGATGCCGAGCAGGATGAAGATCCAGTTCCAGTGGGCATAGGTGATGATGAGCTGGCCGACCGAGGGAGCGACGATCGGCACGATCATGAAGACGATCATGACATAGGACATGACACGGGCCATCTCACGGCCGCCGAAGCAGTCACGGACGATCGCCATGGTGGTGATGCGCACGGCCGCACCGCCGATGCCCTGAACGAAGCGCATGATCAGCAGCATTTCGAAGCTGCCTGTGGCTGCGGCGGCAAACATGCCGACCATGTAGCAGACCAGGCCGCCGAGCAGAATGTTGCGGCGGCCGAAGGCATCCGAGAGGCTGCCGAAGACGATCTGCGATGCGCCAAACCCCAAGAAGAAGACACCGATGACGAGCTGTGCGTCATTGTTGCTGGTGACACCCAGCGAATGGCCGATATTGGGGAGCGCCGGCAACATGCTGTCGATCGCCATGGCGATGCTGGCGGTCATGATGGCGATCGTGACCACGAATTCGACAAAGCCCATGCCGATGCGGGCAGAACCCTGATTTTCCGTGTGCGGTTTGTGCGTCGGAGTCATTCGAATCCCCCTGAATGACGGAAGAACGGACGCAAAAGCGGCCGAATTGATGCGGGATGCGGCAGGCTCCTACCAAGATGCCCACCGCCTGATGTGTCTGAAAGCCTCAGCCTGATATCAGTGGCCAATATCAGTGAAGCTGGAAAGCGATGCGTCCTTCGACAGCGGAGCATGCTGCGGCCTGAACAGCCGGCCTTTTTCGGCGATCAGCACGAAGACGATGCCGACAAGGGAGACCGCAAAGTAGCCCGCGATCATCGGCGTCGCCGTGCCGTCAAAGGCCTGCCCGATCAGGGCTCCGATCAATGCGCCGCCGATCGTGCTCATGAAGCCGATCACCGAGGAGGCAGTGCCGGCAAGGTGACCGAGCGGCTCCATGGCGAGCGAGTTGAAGTTGGAGCCGATCCAGCCGAACTGGAACATGACCAACGCGAAGAAGATGATGAAGATCACGAAGGGCATCGGCTGTGGCCCCGATATCTGCACCATCAGCCAGATGAAGCTCAAGATGCAGAAGCCGAGGATCGAGGCGTGCGACAGGCGGCGCATGCCGAAGCGGCCGACCAGCTGCGAATTAATGAAGGACGAGAAGGCCATGAACAGCGCCACTCCGGCAAAGGCGACGGGCATATAGGCGCCGAGCCCGTAGATGCCGACATAGATCTGCTGAGCGGAGTTGATGAAGCCGAACAACGCGCCGAAGAGGATCGTGCTGGCAATGGTGTAACAGAGGGCGATGCGGTTGGAAAAGAAGATCGCAAAGCCCTGCGCCACCGAGCGGACCGTGAACGGACGGACATTGGCGGAATCGAGCGTTTCCGGCAGGCGCAGATACATCCACGTGCCGACGGCCGTCGCCATGGTGCCGATGAAGACGAAGATCATGTGCCAGGTGCTGATCAGCATGATGATTTGGCCGCTGCCGGGTGCAATGACCGGCACGATCATGAAGACCATCATGATCAGAGACATGACTTCCGCCATCTGCCGGCCACCATAGACGTCGCGGACGATGGAGATGGTAATGACGCGGGTGGCGGCCGAACCGAGCCCCTGGATGAAGCGGAGCGCGAGAAGGCCGGCGAAGGTCGGAACGACGGCAATGCCGAAAGCTGAAACGACGTAGATGACGAGGCCGATCAGCAGCGGAATACGGCGGCCGAAGCGATCGGAAAGCGGACCATAGAAAAGCTGGGCGAGGCCGAAGCCGAAAAGATAAGCTGAAACGACATACTGGCGATGGTTTTCGTTTTCGACACCGAGGCTTGCGCCGATCTGCTGCAGTGCGGGCAGCATGATGTCGATTGCCAGCGAGTTGACGGCCATCAGGAAAGCCGCAAGCGCGATAAATTCAAGCTTGCCCATGGGCAGCCGACCCGCGGACATGGCTTGTGATGAATCTGTCACAATGAAATTCCCATAAACAGGTCAAGGCGCTGCTTGGCGCAGCGCCTCGAACTCAAGATACAGATTTGGAAACCGGACGGACGCCCGGTGACCGATCAGGCGACGGCGGTCTTAATGGTGACGCCGTTTTCCTGGAGATGCTGCTGGAGCTCACCGGCCTGGAACATTTCCCGGACGATGTCGCAGCCGCCGATGAACTCGCCCTTGACGTAGAGCTGGGGGATCGTCGGCCAGTTGGAGTAATCCTTGATGCCCTGGCGGATTTCCGAATCGGCGAGCACGTTGATGCCCTTATAGTCGACGCCGATGTAATCGAGGATCTGGACGACCTGGCCGGAGAAACCGCACTGCGGAAACTGCGGCGTGCCCTTCATGAAGAGGACGACGTCGTTGCTCTTGATCTCGTTTTCGATGAATTCGTTGATACCGCTCATAGGCTCTAATCCCTTCAACAGGCGGGTTAAAGGCCCGCCGTTTCAATCGTTTTCCTTAGATAGCATGCGGATGGCGGAATTCCACCCGCCAAAACCAAAAAAAGACCAATCCGCGACATTTAGCGACGCAGATTGTTGCCTCTGCGTTACGGCGTCTTGGCGAGGCTGGCCTGGATCCGTTCGATCTCGGTATCGGTGAAGCGACTGACGTCCCATTGGGAGACGTCGGTCATGACGCCGAGATCGCGCCCGTCCCTGATTCCCCGGGCATACGCGACCGATCTTCCTTGCTATCCGAGCAAGACGTGCCGGCCTTTGCAGCTTCCAGTGAAGAAGGCTCTAAGCGCGGCGCTGTCTGCTGCGGCCTGCCGCCGTGCGTCGCTTGCTGACCTGCTTGCGAGCGGGCTTACGGCTCGTCGACGTTGCCTTGCGGGTGGTGCGGTTCGTCGTTGCAGACGCTGCCTTGCGGCGCTTGCGCTTGGTCGTGGCGCGGCCCGTCGTCTTCTTCAGGATTTCCTTCAGCACGCTGTTGACGACACCCGACACCAGTTCATTCACGAGATTAGCCACAAAATCCCCCTCAATCCTATCGAAACGCACCTTGCGCTATTGAATTCCGGAAGAGTTCGCTTAGCAAGACGGCTCGAAGGTTTTATCCGGTTTTTCGCCGTATTTTCAAGCGAACCCGTCCTCCTGGTAACGGCGCCCCCAACCCGACGGAAAAAAGAAAAAGACTATGAAACTGATCGATAAGCGGGTTGTCCTGCATTTCCCCGGATTCGAGCCGCTTGATGGCGCAGCGCATCGGGCGCGGTATGAGCGTACCGCAAGGCAGAGCGCATCCGTCTGGGGCTATAATGTCGCAACGGGTGCCGCAGGCGAAGGGCACTGTGTTTCCTTCGATGTCGGCACCGGCGCCGATGGCTGGCAGACGCAGACGCGCGTCCATGTCTTCGACCACAACGAGCTGGTGCAGCGGTTGCGCATGGGCAATACGGCAAGCCAGATCGCGACAGGCTTTCAAAGCTTCTGGCAGGTGGTGCGGGAAGGCGGCATGGCCGGCTATTTCCGCCACGCCTGGCGCTTCGGCCTGTTCTTCATCTTTCCCTTCCTGCTGACGGCATTTGCAATCCTGATCACGCTGCAGATCCTGACGCTGCACTACTGGCTTGGGCTTCCCGGCTGGCATGTCGGCTGGAGCGCGCCGCTGGCGGCCATCTTCTTTATCTTCGGTTTCCTGCCGTTCTCGGAGCGCTTCCACACGCTGCATCTTTTTGCCGATTGGGAAATGGCCGTGGCGCTGGCACGCATGGACAGGCCTGATTTCAACGACTGGCTGGAGCAATGCGCGACGTCGATGCGCGAAGCGCTCAACGAGGAGGCCGATGAATATGTCATCTCCTCACACAGTATGGGCTCCAGCGTCGCGGCCCATGTCGCCGGCATTCTGCTGGAGCAGGAGCCGGATGTCTTCAAGGGCAAGAGCGTGGTCTTTGCAACACTCGGCGGTGCCATCCTGCAATCTGCGCTGATGTCGTCGGCGACGCTCTTGCGCTCGCGCGTCGGCCTGATTGCGCGTTGTCCGGATATTTTCTGGCTTGATGTGCAGTGCCTGACGGACTCGATCAACTTCTACAAGGTGCCGGTCGTCAGCGTTTCCGGCCATCCGGATGCCCCGCAGGCGAGCATGATCCATATCCGCGTGCGGCAGATGCTGACGCCGGAGCACTATAAGAAGATCCGCGGGGATCAGCTGCGCGTGCATCGCCAGTATGTGCTGGGGCCGGACATGAAATCCTCCTTCGATTTCACGCTGCTCACTGCAGGCCCGATGCCGGCCTCGGTCTTTGCCTATCCTGAGCAGGACAAGCTGCCGGCCTGAGAGCGGAGGAACAAAGAGGTCAGGAGGCGTCAAGCACCTCAAGCCAACCATCTCCGTTCAAAAATAAAAGGCCCGGCGGGAAGACTGTCTTCCAGCCGGGCCTGTTCATTTCCAATCTTCAATTGGCCGAAGCAGGTCGTTCCTTCAATCCGGCGCCGAGGTCTGCAGGGCAAGGGCGTGCAGGATGCCGCCCATGTTGCCCTTCAGCGCCTCATAAACCATCTGATGCTGCTGCACGCGGCTCTTGCCGCGGAAAGCTTCCGCGACGACTTCGGCGGCGTAGTGGTCGCCGTCACCTGCCAGATCGCGGATCGTCACCTTGGCACCGGGAATCCCAGCCTTGATCATGTCTTCGATATCGCCGGGTTTCATGGCCATGATCGTTACTCCTTGCGCATCATTCCGCGGCAAGTTCGCCGCGGCCGTCCATGAATTCAGGGAACCACGATTCATGGGCATCGCGCAATTGCTGAATTGGCAGCGCAATCAGATCGTCGACGACGAGGCTGTCGCCCTGGACCGTGCCAAGGCGGCGGAAGGGCACGCCGGCGCCTTCGGCATTGGCGCAGACGAAATCCGCGACATCCTTTGGAACCGTCAGCACGTAACGCGCCTGATCCTCGCCGAAGAGCTGCGCATGCGGTGCGCCCTTGCCTTCGCTGAGGCTGACCTTGAGACCCTTGCCTGACGCCATTGCCATTTCAGCAAGCGCCAGCACGAGGCCGCCAGAGGAAATGTCGTGGCAGGCGGTCGCCTGACCGTTGCGGATGACGGAGCGGACGAAATCGCCATTGCGGCGTTCTGCGAAGAGATCGACTTCCGGTGCCGGGCCTTCGGTGCTGCCAACAACATCGCGCAGATAGACGGACTGGCCGAGATGGCTGCCGTCGATGCCGATGAGCAGAACCCTGTCGCCTTCGGCAGCGCTGCCGATGCGGGCCATCTTGCGCCAGTCGGGCATCAGGCCAACGCCGGCAATGGTGGGCGTCGGCAGGATCGCAACGCCATTGGTCTCGTTATAGAGCGAGACGTTGCCGGATACGATCGGGAAGTCGAGCGCGCGGCAGGCTTCGCCGATGCCCTTCACGGCCTCGACGAACTGGCCCATGATCTCGGGCTTTTCCGGATTGCCGAAGTTCAGATTGTCGGTCGCCGCCAGCGGCTCGGCGCCAGTCGCGGTGATGTTGCGCCAGCATTCGGCAACGGCCTGCTTGCCGCCTTCGAAGGGATCGGCCTCGACATAGCGCGGGGTCACGTCGGAGGAGAAAGCAAGCGCCTTCAGCGGATGGCCTTCGACACGCACGACGCCGGCGTCGCCACCCGGAAGCTGCAGGGAGTTGCCCTGGATCAGCGTGTCATACTGTTCGTAGACCCAGCGGCGGCTGGACTGATTGGCAGAGCCGACGAGCTGCAGCAGTGCTTCGTTGTAATTCCGCGGTGCTGCCACGAGATTGGCGGGCAGGGGCGCGCGCTTGCCGGATTCGCGCCAGGGGCGGTCATATTCCGGAGCTTGGTCGCCGAGATCCTTGATCGGCAGGTTGGCGACTTCCTCGCCCTGATGCATGACGCGGAACCGAAGGTCATCCGTGGTCTTGCCGACAACAGCGAAATCGAGGCCCCACTTGACGAAGATCGCCTTGGCTTCCTCTTCCTTCTCCGGCTGCAGCACCATGAGCATGCGCTCCTGGCTTTCCGACAGCATCATCTCGTAGGCGGTCATGCGCTCTTCGCGCACCGGCACCTTGTCGAGTTCAAGCAGGATGCCGAGATCGCCCTTGGCGCCCATTTCGACAGCCGAGCAGGTGAGGCCGGCCGCACCCATGTCCTGGATGGCGATGACCGCACCGGTCTGCATCAATTCCAGGCAGGCTTCGAGCAGGCACTTTTCAGTGAAGGGGTCGCCGACCTGAACCGTCGGACGCTTCTCCTCGATCGATTCGTCGAATTCGGCCGATGCCATCGTCGCGCCGCCGACACCGTCGCGGCCGGTCTTGGCGCCGAGATAGACAACCGGAAGGCCGACTCCCTTTGCTTCCGACAGGAAGATGGCATTGGATTTGGCAATGCCGGCGGCAAATGCGTTGACGAGGATATTGCCGTTATAGCGGGCATCGAACTCAACCTCGCCGCCGACCGTCGGCACGCCGAAGGAATTGCCGTAGCCGCCGACGCCGGAGACCACGCCGGAGACGAGGTGGCGGGTCTTCGGATGATCTGGTTCGCCGAAGCGCAGCGCGTTCATGGCCGCAATCGGGCGCGCACCCATGGTGAAGACGTCGCGCAGGATGCCGCCGACACCCGTCGCCGCACCCTGATAGGGCTCGATATAGGAGGGATGGTTGTGGCTCTCCATCTTGAAGACAACGCAATCGCCGTCATCGATATCGACCACGCCGGCATTTTCGCCCGGTCCCTGGATGACGCGCGGTCCCTTTGTCGGCAGCGTGCGCAGCCACTTCTTGGAGGATTTATAGGAGCAGTGCTCATTCCACATGGCCGAGAAGATGCCGAGTTCGGTAAAGCTCGGTTCGCGGCCGATCAGATCCAGAATGCGCTGGTATTCATCCGGCTTGAGGCCGTGTGAAGCGATGAGTTCCGGCGTGATCTTGATAGTGTTGGGAATGGTCATGAGCTCTCGAAAATCCCTGCCTAGAGCAATCCAGCAAAAGTGCGCAGCGGTTTTGCGTCCGGAATGCGTGAAAACAAAGAGATAGAGCATATCCGTGATTCAAGGGAAATACGGGCATGCTCTAACGCGTTTGTGGTGTCTTTAGCTTATGTAGGAACCGTGCGCGACAGGAAAATGCCTGCCGTCAACAGAGGGCAGGCATCTTGAGGTCTACAATAGTGATTCAGGGGCGCGGTCCGTCAGAATTTGTAGCCGACCATCAGTCCGGCGCGGGTCATGCCGTCGTTCGGACCATCGCAGAGATTGGCGTTCGAAGAATGGGCAAGCTGCGCCATGACATTCCAGTTGCTGTTGAAGCGATAACCTGCGCCGAGATATTCGTGGAACAGGACACGACAGCCGAGGTCGGGGTCGTCGTCGTCATCGCGAAGCTCGCCGGTGTGGATGACGCCGCCGAAGCCAGCTTCAGCGAAAATCTTGTCGCTGAGGTCGACCGTCCAGGTGAAACCAGCGAAGAACTGTGTCGCTGCGCCCGCAGTGCCGATAGAGGTGCCGAGATGGACACGTGGATGCATGAGCTGCTGCTTCCAGTCAGTCGCCTGCTCAAAACCGAAGGGATCGAAGAGGACCGTTATTTCAGGGAAAACGCCATCTTCATGCGAATGTCCGCCCTGGATGGAGGCCGAAGCGCCGAAGCGCAATTCGTCGAAAATCTTGTCTCCGGCTTGCGCCGCCGACGACATTCCCAGGCTGCTGGCAATTGCTGCGACCGACGCGATACTCGACAGGCGCAACAGGAGTGAACGGAAATCGGATTTCATCTGCTGTCTCTTGATTCCCACTTAAACGGCGGGATGAGACAGAGGTAACATGCGGGTGATCTCGGTAAAGCGCCTGTGTTTCGATCGTGGCCTTTTCCACAATGCTGACACCGATCTGCAACAGTTCAGATTTCACCGTCGTAGGCGGAGCCGCCATTTTCCAACAGGCGTTTCAATACCATAAGGCCTGCGACCAGCTCGTTTCTATCCTTCGGTGAGGAGAAGCCGATGCGCACGCGGTGATAGACTTTCTCGCCACGTGCCGCCTTGAACTCATCCTCGTCGTCGACAAGCACGCCATCGCGGAAGGCGGCATTCTTGAAGGTGCCGGACAGCCAAGGTTCCGGCAGTTTCAGCCACAGGAAGGGCGCATGCGGGTGGGATTCAAAATCGAATCCCTGCAACTGTTCACGAGCAAGGCCGACGCGGACCGACAGTTCAGCAACACTTGCGTTGCGGATTTCATGCGCCTTGCCGCTCTGGACCAGCCGTGCGCAGGTTTCCGCCAGGATGAAGGGCAGGCCGCCGGTGACCATCCTATGCGTGACCTTGATGCGCTGAGCGAAATGCGGCGGGCAGGCGACCCAGCCGCCGCGCACGCCGGCCGCAACCGACTTAGACAGGCCGTTGACGAGGAACGTACGGTCGGGCGCGATCGCAGCAAGCAGCGGCGTATCGTCATTGGCCATGCCGCCATAGAGATCATCCTCGATGATCCAGACCCCATGCCGTCTGGCAATGTCGGCAATGGCGACGCGCCGCTCATAGGGCATGATGGCAAGTGTCGGATTGTGAAGCGTCGGCATCGTAAAGACGAGTTTCGGATGCTGCTGCTGGCAGAGCCGCTCGAAATCCTCGGGGATGATGCCGTTTTCATCGGACTCTACGGTCAATGTGCGTCGGCCGAGCAGGCGAACGCTGCGGCTCACCTGCGTGTAGGTGAGGTTCTCGAAGACGATCTTGTCACCGGGCGCAGACACGGCGGCGATGACGGCGATAGCTGCCGCATGCGCCCCGAGCGTCGGCACGACGTTTTCGACCTCCGGCGACCAGCCATTGCGCGCCAGCCACAGACGGCCGGCCTCGAACCAGTTCGGAGGGAAGCTGCGGGAATAGGAGGAGATCTCGGCCAGAT
>Ga0209758_1001412_pt1 | contig 28454 bp, 27 predicted proteins | sample AraplaMF_Col_mMF_FD_184258 | JGI IMG/M metagenome (GOLD analysis project Ga0209758, IMG submission 184258) | Arabidopsis root microbial communities from the University of North Carolina, USA - plate scrape MF_Col_mMF (SPAdes) (version 2) | ecosystem: Host-associated > Plants > Roots > Endosphere...
CCGGAGTCCAATCCGGGCGAAGCAATGCTGACTGGTTCATCGTGCGGTATCCTCGCGTTCAGCACCCGACAGGATGCCGAGTGCTGAAAAAACAGATGGTTACCGCTGAACCGGCCTTCAAGACGATTTCAGGTTAAATCGAACAAGGCCTTGAATCGATGGCATTAAATCAGCGTTTTCTAACTCACGCCGATTTGCCGCCCTTGATGACGCGCTGGACCGGCGGTTTCTTCGCACGGGAATGCTGGCGCGTGAAGGAGACGATACGGGGCGCGATCTCGCGGCGGAAGCGGGAACCGTTGAAGACGCCGTAGTGGCCGACATCCGGCTGCAGGTAATGCATGCGCATCTCCTGAGGAATGTTCACGCAGATGGTCTGCGCAGCCTGCGTCTGGCCGACACCCGAGATATCGTCATTCTCGCCCTCGACCGTCAACAAGGCGACGTTGCGGATCGCCGAAGGGTCAACGTGTTTGCCGCGATGCATCAGTTCGCCCTTCGGCAGCGCGTGCTTCATGAAGACCTGTTCGACAGTCTGCAGATAGAACTCCGCAGTCAGGTCCATGACGGCGAGATATTCGTCGTAGAAATCTCGGTGCTTTTCCGGCTCGCCGTCGTTCTTCACGAGATGCATGAAGAATTCCTTGTGGGCAATCAGATGCCGATCGAGGTTCATCGACATGAAGCCTGAAAGCTGCAGGAAGCCGGGATAGACGGGGCGCATGAAGCCCGGTTGCGGCCAGGGCACGTTCATGACGACGTTATCGGCAAACCATTCGAGCGGGCGCTCCTTGGCAAGCTTGTTGACGGCCGTCGGATTGATGCGAGTGTCGATCGGCCCGCCCATCAGCGTCATGGACGACGGCGAGAGCGGATCCTTGGCTTCTTCCATGATGGCAGCCGCCGCCAGCACCGGCACCGAGGGCTGACAGACGGCGATGACATGGGTGTCATGACCGAGGAAATGCAGCATCTCGATAACGTAGTCTATGTAATCCGAAAGATCGAAGGTGCCTTCCGTCATCGGCACCATGCGCGCATCGATCCAATCGGTGATGTAGATATCGGCGCTCGGCAGCAATGCCTCGACGGTGCCCCGCAGCAGGGTCGCATAGTGGCCGGACATCGGCGCGACAATGAGAATGCGCGGATCGTCGCTGTGACCGGCTGGGACATCGCGGGAAAAATGCAGGAGGTTACAGAAGGAGCGCGCCCAGACAATTTCCTCGCGCACCGCAACCTTCTTGCCGTCGATCAAAGTTTCGTTGAGCCCGAATTCCGGCTTGCCGTAACGACGGGTCGTTCGCTCGAACATTTCGAGACTGGCCGAAATGGTGCGGCCCATCGGGGTCTGCGAAAAGGGGTTCAGCGGATTGGAATAGGCAAAACGCATGATATCGGCTGCGGCGCGGAACGGTGCCAACGCTGCATGGTTCAATTCATAAAGCTGGTAGAACATGAAGGGCGCCACCTTTCTCTATCCGGCAAAGACGACGCCAATTGAAGGGCACCGGGTTCTTTCCGTTAACGCTGGCACATCGGCGTAAGCTAACAGGTTTTTGCTGCACAGCAACATAACATTACAGTCTGAAAGAAAAATGCCGGAAAATTGATCCCCGGCATTATCTTGGTGCACAAAGTTTAAGCTTTTCAGCAGGAAAAACAGTTAACGATCCGCTACAAAGAGTTGCTTCTGAGTGCCGAGACCTTCGATACCGAGTTCGACGACGTCACCGTCCTTCAGGAAACGCGGCGGCTTCATGCCCATGCCGACACCCGGAGGCGTGCCGGTAGAAATGACGTCACCAGGCTGCAGGGACATGAACTGGCTGAGATAGGACACCACGAAGGCGACGCCATAGACCATGGTCTTGGTGGAGCCGTCTTGCATCGTCTGCCCGTTGACCTTGAGCCACATGCCGAGGTTCTGCGGATTCTCGACCTCATCCTTGGTGACGAGCCAGGGGCCGATCGGCCCGAAGGTGTCACAAGACTTGCCCTTGGTCCATTGGCCGGAACGCTCGGTCTGGAAGGCGCGCTCGGAGACGTCATTGGAGACGCAGTAGCCGGCAACATAATCCAGGGCCTCGGCTTCGCTCACATATTTGGCGGTCTTGCCGATAACGACACCAAGCTCGACTTCCCAGTCGGTCTTTTCGGAACCGCGCGGAATCTGGACATTGTCGTTCGGGCCGACGATCGCCGACGTTGCCTTCATGAAAATGACGGGTTCGGGGGGCACGGTCGCGCCCGTTTCGGCCGCATGGTCTGAGTAATTCAGGCCGATGCAGATGAATTTTCCGGTGCCGGCAACGCAGGCTCCGATACGGCCAGGGGCCAGTTCCGGCAGGCTCTTCGGATCAAGGGCTGCAATCTTCGCAAGGCCTGCGGGCGTGATCGCCTCGCCGCCGATATCGGCGACATGGGCAGAAAGATCGCGGATCTTGCCATCGGCATCGAGCAGGGCCGGCTTTTCGCGGCCCGCTTCTCCAACGCGCATCAGCTTCATGAATGTCCTCCTCAATGGAAAGTAGATGCGCCACCTATGAACGAATTATTCATCGGTGTCATTATGACTTGCCACGGAAGCGGTACGCCCGCTTAGAAAATTTCCGCCAGTGATGGACCAACCGGAACAATACGCGTGGGGTTGAGGCTCTCGATCGAATAATAGCCGCGCTTGATGTGATCGAAATTCACGGTCTCGGCAATGCCGGGCCAATCCAGCATCCGCCGGCAGAAGGACTTAAGGTTAACATAGTCAGAGAGACGCCGCAGATTGCATTTGAAGAGACCGTGATAGGCGACATCAAAACGCGCCAGCGTGACGAACAGACGGATATCGGCCTCCGTCGGATGGTCGGCAAAGAGGAAACTGCGTCCTTCGAGCTGCGGTTCAATCCAGTCGAGGCAAGCAAAAACCCCGGCAAAGGCCTCTTCATAGGCAACCTGCGTCGTTGCGAATCCGGTGCGGTAAACGCCATTGTTCAAGGACGAATAGATACGCTCGTTGAAGGCATCGATTTCACCCCGTCGAGCGGCCGGATAGAGATCGAGACCGCCACGGGCAAGATCGCCAAAGCCGCTGTTCAGCATGCGCAGAATGTCGGAGGATTCATTGTTGACGATCGTTGCACGCTTTTTGTCCCATAGAACGGGGACCGTTGCTCGTCCGGTAAAATGGGGATCCGCTTTTGTGTAGATCTCGTGCATATAGATGACGCCGTTCAGCTCATCCGAAGTCGCGCCGGGATAATCGCCAAAGCGCCAGCCCTGTTTGCTGAGCGCCGGCTCGACGATCGAAACCGAGATGACGTCTTCGAGCCCTTTGAGCTTGCGGCCGATCAGCGTGCGTGAAGCCCAGGGACAGATATAGGCGACGTAAAGATGATAACGTCCGGCTTCCGCGGCAAAACCACCCTCACCCGTCGGACCTGCGCGACCGTCAGGTGTCACCCAGTTGCGGAAGCTCGATATCTGGCGGACGAAACCACCCTTCTCATCCTTCGCCTGGACCGGCTGCCAGTCCTCGGTCCATTTCCCATTTACCAGCATGCCGCATCTCCTGATCGACCGGATTTGACGCTGCTTTACCGAGAGTTCCTCGCGCGCGTAAGACCAGTTTCTGGAAACAGATTGTGCACTGGCTGCGACCAAACTCTGCTTGCCAAGCAGGCGAGCACGGAAATATCACTTAAGGTGATCTCCGCAATGGAATCCCCTTCCATCGCCAACTTCCGGAAGCCAGCATGACGAAAGCCAATAGCCGCGAATCCGAATATCCAATCGATCCGATGTTTCTCGACCGTTGGTCGCCTCGCGCCTTTACCGGCGAGATCATCGAGGAAGCCCAGCTTCTGACGCTTCTCGACGCCGCACACTGGGCACCGTCCTCCGCAAACATGCAGCCGTGGCGGTTCCTCTACGCTTTGAAAGGCTCGGAACACTGGGAAGAATTCGTGAGCTTGCTCGTCGAATCCAACCAGGAATGGGCGAAGAACGCTTCGGCGCTGATCTTCGTGGTCTCGCGCAGCTTCAGCGGCGCTCGTGGCGAGGGACGGCCAAGCTATACGCACTCTTTCGATGCCGGCACAGCCTGGGGCCATCTTGCCATGCAGGCCCGTATTTCCGGCTTCTATGCCCATGGCATGGGCGGCATCAAGCATGACGAGATCAAGGAAAAGCTTGGTGTTCCCGATGGCTATCGCGTCGAAGCCGGCATTGCCGTCGGTCGCATTGCCGAGAAGAACACCCTTTCCGAGCGCAACCGCGAGCGCGAATTTCCGAGCCAGCGCAAGCCGCTTTCGGAAGTCGCCTTCAACGGTCATTTCATCGGCAACGATTGATTACAAATAAAAAGCCCCGCAAGCCTGATGGCTGCGGGGCTCTTTCGTGACCGGTTTCGGTCAGATATCGAGGTTTGCGACGCTCAGCGCATTTTCCTGGATGAATTCGCGGCGTGGCTCGACCTCATCGCCCATCAAACGAGCAAAGAGACCGTCGGCATCGGTCGCATCGCTGACCTTTACCTGCAGCAGCGAGCGAACGTTCGGGTCGAGCGTCGTTTCCCAAAGCTGCTCGGCATTCATTTCGCCTAGGCCTTTATAGCGCTGCATCGTCAGCCCCTTGCGGCCGCTGGCGAAAATCGCATCGAGAAGAGCACGCGGGCCGGAAATTTCGACATCGCCATCACGCCGGCTCAGTGCCGGCGGCGTCTGATAGATTTCCTTCATGCGTGGTGTCAGTTGATCGATAAGACGGGCATCCTGGGAGCCGATCAGTGCCATATCGAGCACAATGACTTCCTTGACGCCGCGGACCATGCGCTCCAGACGAATGCCGCCCTCGCTGGTGAGGCTGCCTTCCCAACCACGTTCAGTTTCCTCGGCGATAATATCGAGGCGCTTGGCCACTTCTATCGCCAGTTCCTGAGCGCGTTCGGCATTGCTGACCAGTTCGGCATTGAGCGCGCCGGCAATGGCTGCCTGCTCGACGACCGCGCGATTGTAACGCGAATGCAGATTATCGAGCAGTGCGCGCAGACGCAGGGCATCGTGAATGACCTCGTTCAGGTCCTGCCCGACGCGGACCTCACCGCTGGCGAGCTTCAGCGCCGCATCATCGAGACCCTGGCCGATCAAATAGTCTTCCAGTGCCTTTTCATTCTTGACGTACTGCACCGACTTGCCGCGCGAGACCTTATAGAGCGGCGGCTGGGCGATATAGAGATGGCCGCGTTCGATCAGCTCCGGCATCTGGCGGAAGAAGAAGGTAAGCAGCAGCGTGCGGATGTGGGCGCCATCGACGTCAGCATCCGTCATGATTATGATCTTGTGGTAACGCAGCTTTTCGGCGTTGAATTCGTCCTTGCCGATGCCGGTGCCGAGTGCAGTGATCAGCGTGCCGATTTCCTGGCTTGACAGCATCTTGTCGAAACGGGCGCGTTCGACATTCAGGATCTTGCCGCGCAGCGGCAGGATTGCCTGATTTTCGCGCGAGCGCCCCTGCTTGGCCGAGCCGCCTGCCGAGTCGCCCTCGACGAGGAAAACTTCGGACTTGGCCGGATCACGCTCGGAGCAATCGGCAAGCTTCCCGGGAAGCGAAGCAATATCGAGCGCACCCTTGCGGCGCGTCAATTCGCGCGCCTTGCGGGCGGCTTCGCGGGCAGCAGCGGCTTCGACGACCTTGCCGACGAGAACCTTGGCTTCACCGGGATGTTCTTCGAGCCAGGTGCTGAGCGCCTCGTTGACCAGGCTTTCGACAACCGGACGCACTTCCGAGGAAACGAGCTTATCCTTGGTCTGCGATGAGAATTTTGGATCCGGCACCTTTACCGACAGGACAGCAGTCAGCCCTTCGCGGCAGTCATCACCGGTCAGCGTCACCTTTTCCTTCTTGGTGATGCCAGAGGTATCGGCATAGGAGGTGATCTGGCGCGTTAATGCGGCGCGGAAACCGGCCATATGCGTGCCGCCATCGCGCTGGGGAATGTTGTTGGTGAAGCAGAGCACGTTCTCGTGGTAGCTGTCGTTCCACCACATGGCCACTTCGACGGTAATGCCGTCCTTCTCGCCGCGGATCGCGACCGGCTTTTCGACGAGCGGCTTCTTGGCGCGATCGAGATAGGAGACGAAGGCTTCGAGGCCACCGTCATACATCATCTCTTCCTGCCTGATGTCGGAATGACGCTTGTCCGTCAGCAGGATGCGAACGCCGGAGTTGAGAAAGGCCAGTTCACGCAGGCGGTGCTCAAGTGTGCCATAGTCGAATTCCGTCATGGTGAAGGTTCCGGAGCTCGGCATGAAGCTGACTTCCGTGCCGGTCTCGTTGCCGGCTTCGCCGGTCACCTTCAGCGGCGCATCTGCAACACCGTGGGTGAAACTCATCTCATGGATCTTGCCTTGGCGGCGGATCTTCAGCTTCAGCCACACTGAAAGCGCGTTGACGACTGAAACGCCGACGCCATGCAGACCGCCAGAAACCTTGTAGGAGTTCTGGTCGAACTTACCGCCAGCATGCAGCTGGGTCATGATAACTTCGGCAGCCGATACGCCTTCACCGCTATGGATATCCGTCGGAATACCGCGGCCATTATCCGTCACAGTCACCGAACCATCAGGATTAAGCGAAACGGTAACGATATCGGCATGGCCGGCGAGCGCTTCGTCGATCGCGTTATCGACGACTTCGTAGACCATATGGTGAAGGCCGGAGCCGTCGTCGGTATCGCCGATATACATGCCGGGGCGCTTGCGCACGGCATCAAGGCCCTTCAGAACCTTGATGGAGTCTGCGCCATATTCGGTGTTTACGCCGTTTTCCGTCGCGGGTGCATCGGTCATTCTGTCGAGATTTTCCCTGTTGTAGTCAGCAACGGCGCGCCTTGCGAATCACCGGCTTTTTCAATGTCGAATATAGGTTTTTTGCAGCGAGTTCCCAATGGCAAGGCCCTAAAACAAGGCATAAATCAGGGGATTATGACGCTTTTCCGTCCCCTTTGCCGCCATTTTCAAGAAACGCCGATAGCCGGGCGATATCGGCGCTGTCAAGGTTGCGAATTCGCTTTGCAAGGCGATTGGCGAATTCGGTATATTCGGGCGGCAGGCCCGAAGTATCCACGATCACGCGCGGATCGGAAGAGCCTGCAACAAGGAAGAGTTCCTCGGCCTCATCCCAGATGATGTTGAAGTAGCCGGCGATACGCTGCAGGAGATCGAAGCTCGGCACGCCGCGCCTTCCATGCTCGAGCGCGGAGAGATAGGCAGGCGAAACATTCAGGGCGGCCGCCATCTGTTTCTGCGTCACGCCCTTGCGGGCGCGCAGCTTGCGGACTGCTTCAGCAAACGGCGTCACGACGTTTCTCCGGAGCGCCGGGAGAGGCGGATATAGAGCGCACCCTCGCCACCATGATGCTGGGCCGCCGACTCATAGGACGAAATCAGAAAGCGGAATTCCGGCTTGGAGAACCAGAGCGGCACGGCACGTTTCAAGGCGCCTTCGCTACCCATGGAGCTGCCCTTGCCAGTAATAACGAGGACGTGCCGCATGCCGCGTTCATGCGCCCGGATCAGGAAATCGAGCAGGAAGGAATGTGCTTCGCTCTGGACCATGCCGTGAAGATCAATCCGTGCTTCCAGCGCCAGCTTGCCCTTGGCGATCTTGCGCTTGACCGGTCGCTCCAGCGGATGGTGGACGCCCGAGGGCTGTTTTGCGTGTGTCGGCATTATGGGTTGTTGCGGAAGCGGTTCGGCCGTCTTCTGCTTTTCCGCCTTTTCCTGTTCGGCTGCCGCTTCGGCCTCCGCCAGGAAGGCATCGAGCGCAGTCAGCTCATCCGTCTTGCCGGGCATAGGCCGGGTACTGCGGGCTACCCTACCCCAGAGGATTCTCTCGTCCGAGCTGAGCTTGCGGTCCTTCGCCATCAGAGGAACCTCGCTGCAGCGGTATTCGGAATGAGAATTACAAAATCGGCATCGTTGCGCACCGTCCCTGCCAGCTCTCCTGCAGCATAACCCGAACCGGTGAAAATGTCGCCGCGTGCGGGGCCGACGATTGCTGAACCGGTGTCCAGGGCCAGCATCAGCCGCTGAAAAGGTTTGCCGCCATCAAGATGCAGCAGGCTTTCGGAGCGGATGAAGAATGGAAAGCCGAAAGTATGGATCAGGCGGTCGACAGCGAGCGATCGGCCCGCAAGCAATGGCACCTTCGCTGCGGCGACCGGCCCCGCATTCGGATCGTCCACCGGCGCTTCCCGAAAGAAGATATAGGAGCGGTTATGCCAGAGGATTTCGTCGACCTGGTCCGGATGGGCAGCAAGCCAAGCGCGGATCGACTGCATGGATATGTTGGCGCGGTCAATTTCGCCACGGTCGATCAGCAGCTTGCCGATGGCCGAGAACGGGTGGCCGGCTTTGGCGGCATAGGTGATACGTCCGATGCTGCCATCCGGATAACGCAGACGAGCGGCGCCTTGGACATGGACGAAGAAAAGATCGACCTTCGATCTCGTCCAGGCAATCTCAAGACCGCGGCCATCAAGGTAACCCTGGTCGATGGCACGGCGATCCGGATAGGCGTCGATCAGACCATCACACAGGCGTCCGAACGCGTAAGAGCTGTCCAGCCCCGCGGGGCGGTTCTGATCATGGAGGTCAATGAGATCGTCCGGACGTCGATAAATCGGAAAACGGAAACTCTCATCCGGCCTGTCGGAGACGTCGATTTCCGGTTCGTAGAATGCCGTGACAAACCCGCTATTGCCCTCTCTTCGGATAATCCGGAACGCCTGGCAATGTTGTTCGAAGAAGGCTCGCGCCGTCTCGGCCGACGACGGGCGAAACTTTTCCGCCGCTTCCAGCAATGGAAGGAGATCGGCTGACGTCAGTCCCAATGACCCCGTGCGGTAGGGTTTCGTTTCGGAAATGTGCTGGCGACAGGTGGCCATGACTTCAAAAAGGCTGGAGGGATCGTCATCCCCCCAGCCTTCCAATGTATCGAAACTGACTGCCTGAAGGGCGAAGTCTGCTATGTCACTCATGTTCCGATTCGGTTGCCACGAGTTTCCAGTTGGGATCGCGCGAGCGCGTGTCGCGCGCAAAGGTCCATAGGTCGTTGACCTCGGCGACATTCTCGGCGTCACCATCGATCAGCGCGTCATTCTTGTCATAGGTGGCAGAGATCAATTGGCTGATGATGCGCACTGTGATCTGGGCCTCGCTGCCCTTGGTTTCGGCGTGAGTGATTTCCGCCTTGTCGATACCGACGAAGGTGGACTTCATCTTCTCGCCCTTGTTTTCGCGATCTGTGATCGCCGCGTCGAAGCCGTCATAGACTTCGCGGGAGAGAAGGTTCTTCAGCGTTTTCCGGTCGCCATCCGCAAAAGCCATGACGATCATCTCGTAGGCCATGCGGGCGCCGTTCAGGAACTCCTTCGGATTGAAAGACGGGTCGGACCTGTTGAGCGCACGCAGAGATTCGTTCAGCGGCGTCCCGGCCGGCGCAAAAGCGTCGATCGCGGAAAAACGATCTTCCTCTTCGCCATTCGCGTCGCGTCGTGGCAGGGTTACGACCTTGCCGGCATCGGCGGTATCGTTCTGCGCGGCGTCCCGTGGCGTATAGAGATCACGCGGCGGCTTCTCATTTCCAGTGCGACGTCCAAGAACGGACCGAAGCTGAAAGAAAATCAGCACCGCCGCCACCAGAAAAAATAATGTGATGAAGTCGTTTGAACTCATATCCCGCCGTTCGCTGTTAACATCCCTGATTTCTACCCCCATATAGTCCGGCTATACAGATGATTCAAATCATGGCTGGTATCTTTGCCAGTGCCAAGAGGAGCCCGAGCCACTCGGGATAAAGAGATGCGTTTTTCCATGCTGCCGGTTTTCGTGCTGCTTCTGCCGCTTGCCGAGATCGTTGGCTTTGTAATTGTCGGCCGTGCGATCGGACTTGCCGCGACGCTGGCGCTTGTCGTGCTGGGCTTTGTCGTCGGCTCCTTCCTCTTGCGCCGCCAGGGTATTGGCATCCTGCGCCGCATGTCCACCGAAGGGCGCAACGGTATCATGCCCGGACGGGAACTGCTCAATCCGGCGATGACCGTCATCGCCTCGCTGCTCTTCATCATCCCGGGCTTTCTCTCCGATATACTGGCGATCCTGCTTCTTATCCCGCAGGTTCGCAATCTGCTCTGGCGGTCGATCGCAAAGCGTTTCGTTGTCGTTGGCACGCGCGGCGACGGTTTTTCGGCTTCTTCGCGTTCGGATTTTCGAGGCGGGCCAGGCAAGCCGGGCGATTCAAAGGTGGTCGATCTCGATGAAGAGGACTATCATCGGCAACCGGATGGCAAGTCGCCCTGGTCCGGCAAACAGCTCGGAGATTGATGCGGCGGCGCATTAACGCGCCGGACGCCCAGGGTTGTAAGCCTATCCCCGAAATGTTAGATGGCTGCACCATTCAATGCCCCTCGAGGAAAAGCCCATGGCAGACGATAACAGCAGCAACGGCGCAGCGAGCCCGACCCTTTCGATCCTTGCCCAGTACGTCAAGGATCTTTCCTTCGAAAACCCGGGCGCGCCGCGCTCGCTTCAGGCCCGCGACAAGGCACCGGCGATCAACATCAATGTGAACGTCAACGCTAACCCGCTGTCCGAAACGGATTTCGATGTCGTGCTGTCATTGATCGCTGAAGCCAAGGAAGGCGACAAGACGGTATTCCATACCGAGCTCGTCTATGGCGGTGTCTTCCGTGTTGCCGGCTTCCCGCAGGAGCACATGCTGCCGGTTCTCTTCATCGAGTGCCCGCGCATGCTCTTCCCGTTCGCCCGCCAGATCATTGCCGACGTCACCCGCAACGGCGGCTTCCCGCCGCTGATGATCGATCCGATCGATTTCGCGCAGATGTTCGCGCAGCGCGTTGCTGAAGAGCAGGCCCGTTCCAAGGTTCAGGCCGTTCCGAACTAAATCGATCTCACAGGCTGGAAAATCAAATGCCCGGGTTTTGCCCGGGCATTTTTATTTTCAGTTGAGCTGATCGTATTTCGACCAGACCGCCTTCTGGCCGAGTTTGGTGATCAAGGCGTCATGCGCTGCAGCCTCCGCCTCACTTAATCGCGGCGCCAGCGGCCGCGGCCTCTCCATGACGGCAGCTATCACGACTTCTTCTACGTTGGCGTTGCTCTTGTTCTGGCTCGCAGATCCTGCGACACCGAGACCCAAAGCGGCCTGTCGGCCGCCGATCATCTCGATATAGACTTCGGCGAGAAGTTCGGAGTCGAGAAGAGCGCCGTGTTTCGTGCGGTGCGAATTGTCGATGCCATAACGACGGCATAGCGCATCGAGCGAGTTCGGACCCATCGGATGCTTTCGGCGGGCAAGCGAGAGTGTGTCGACGACGCGATCCGGCAAGATCGGCGGTAGGCCGATCCGGGCTAGTTCGGAGTTGACGAAGCCCATATCGAAGGTGGCGTTGTGGGCAATCCACTTCCCGTCACCGAAGAATTCCAGGATCTGTTCGACGACATCAGCAAAAGGCGGCTTGTCCTTCAGGAATTCGTCAGTGATGCCATGGACGGCAAGCGCATCCGGGTGAACTTTCTGATCGCCCGGATTGACGAAGAGATGGATCGTTCTGCCTGTCGGGAAATGATTGAGGAGTTCGATGCCGCCGATTTCGATGATGCGGTCCATGCGGTTGTCGAGGCCAGTGGTTTCCGTATCGAAAATGATCTCACGCATGTGGGATTTCTTCTTTCGCTATCCGCTTCTTCAGGTCGGCGATGATATTTGCCACCTGGCTCCTTGCCGTCTCGATGCTGTGGCCACTATCCACGATATAATCAGCACGGCGGCGTTTTTCTGCATCAGGTGTCTGGCGGGAGAGAATCATATTGAATTTTTCCTCCGTCATGTTCGGACGCGCAAGCACTCTTTCACGCTGAATCTGTGGATCGGCGCTGACGACGACGATTGTATCAACCCTTTGCTCGGCACCGGTTTCGAAAAGCAGGGGGATATCGAGGACCACCATCTCAGCCCCCGATTCTTTCTGGCGCTCCAGAAATTCGCTTTCCCGTTTACGCACCAGAGGATGGACGATCTGCTCCAGCCTCTTGAAGCCATCGGGACTCTGCGCGAGCTGCCGGCCAAGCTCCTGACGGTCGACAGCACCGTTTTTCATCGTGCCGGGAAATGCGGCATCGACCAAAGGGGCTGCCTCGCCAGCATAGAGATCATGGACGACCGCATCGGAATCGTTAACCGGAACACCAGCTTCCGCAAAGAGCTTCGCCGTCGTCGACTTGCCCATTCCGATGGAGCCGGTGAGGCCGATCTTCAGCATCAGTGTTTTTCCATATCCGCTATTATCAGAGCCCGCAGCGTTTCATCGACGACGGGCCGTATGCCGAACCATTTTTCAAATCCCGGCACGGCCTGATGCAACAGCATGCCAAGGCCATCGACAATGGCAAAACCTTGCTCCTCCGCCTGAGCGAGGATCGGCGTTTTCAGCGGCACATAGACAATGTCGGTAACGACAGCATCCGAGGCCAACGGCGAGAAGTCGATCACAGGTGCCGCGTCGCCATCCATCCCAAGAGACGTGGTGTTGATGAATAGTCCGGCCCCTTTCATCACTTTGCCGAGAGCCGCCATCGGATGGGCATGGACCTTCGGGCCGAAGCGGTCGGCCAGTTCCCGCGCCCGCTCGACCGTGCGATTGACGACGTGGATTTCGCTGAAGCCTCGGTCACGGACGGCCTGGATGACCGCTCGGCTCGCACCGCCGGCGCCAAAGATCACGACCCTATCGTGCCGGTCCCAGCCGGGATGGCGTTCATCGAGATTAGCAGTGAAGCCGCGGCCATCCGTGTTGGTGGCGAGAAGTTTTCCGTCTTCCAGCCACAGTGTATTCGAGGCGCCGAGTTCTTCCGAGAGCTCATCGGGCTCATCGGCCAGTTTGAAGGCCAATTCCTTGTGAGGGATTGTGACGTTGCCGCCGATAAAACCGGCGCTGCCGTCTCGCAGGGAGGCGATAAAATTCGCAAAGGCTTCCGGGGCGACCTCATGGGCGCGATAACTGCCGGGCAGATTGAGCGTCTTCAGCCAGTGACCGTGGATCAATGGTGAGCGCGAGTGCCTGACTGGAAAGCCCGTGACAAACGCTTTCGGCCCTAGTGTTTCACGTGAATCATCCATCGATCGCTTCCAGTTCCCGGAGTTTTGCAAGGAGCGGTAACATCGGCAGGCCGAGGATCGTGAAATAGTCACCGTCGATTTTCTCGAACAGCTGGATCCCCTCCCCCTCTAGCTGATAGGCCCCGACACTCGCCAGTGCCTTTGCACCGACGCGTTCCAGATAACGCGCGATGAAATCGTCCGTCAGCGGTCGCATCGTCAGTTCGGCGTGCGCAACGTGCCGCCACAAGACTTCACCGTCTCTCACAATGGCGATCGCGCTGTTCAGGCGATGTGTCTTACCCGCAAGCACACGCAGATGATTGGCAGCATCGGTCATATCTTCCGGTTTGTGAAAAGCCTGAGAGCCGAGTGACATCGTCTGGTCCGAGCCGATGATCAGCGCGGCGCTGAAGCGCCGGCTGACGTATTCCGCTTTTGCCTCCGCCAGAACGAGCGCTACTTCGTCCGGCGTAGCCCCCGATTTTTCCAGCGGCGCTTCTATTGCCCGCTCGTCGATCTGAGCAGCATGCGCTTCAAAAGCGAGGCCGGCATTTTCCATCAGCATGCGGCGGAACGGGCTCGACGATGCAAGAACGAGCTTCGGTGTCATCCAGGTCCTCGACAACAATTCGGTCGTTCAGCGCTTAACGCAGCTTCGGCCGCAGGGCAACGATGGCCGCCGCCGTTTCCTCGATCGAGCGTCGCGTTACATCGATCATTGGCCAATTATGCCGGGCACAGAGGGAGCGTGCATATTTCAGCTCCTCCGAGATTGCCGCCCGGTCGGTATAATGCTCACGGTCGAAACCGGGTGTCGTTCCGAGCAGGCGATTTTCCCGAACTTGGGAAATTCGGTCGGTGGTGGCGATGAGGCAGACGATCAGGGGTCTGGTTGCGGTCAGCAGGCCCTCGGGCAAAGGCACGCCATAGACGATCGGCATGTTCGCCGTCTTGATGCCGCGGTTCGCGAGATAGATGCTGGTTGGGGTTTTTGACGTGCGGCTGATCCCGACGATGACGACATCGGCTTCGTTATAGTCTTCATGCATCTGACCGTCGTCGTGATCCATGGTGAAGTTCAGGGCTTCGATACGGGCAAAGTATCCGGCATTCATGACATGCTGGGCGCCGACGCGGCGCCTTGATGGCGCACCGAGATAGATCTGGAACGCACCGATGACCGGCTCCAGGACATTGACGGATGCCACACCCATCTCCGCACAACGCTCATCGATGAGGCTTGCTAGTTCACGGTCGACGATCGTGTAGAGTACGATGCCGGGTTCATTATCGATCGCCTGGAGAACCGGCATCAATTGCTTGCGATTTCGGATCAGCGGATAGACATGCTCGATTGGCTGGGCGGACTTGAACTGCGCTGATGCGGCCCGGCCGGCCGAGATCAGAGTCTCTCCGGTGGAGTCAGAAATCAGATGCAGATGGAAGAAGTTGGTTCTGTTCTCCACGCTATTTTCCGCTGCCTGTTGAAAAGACTGGATAGCGAAGAGCTAATGGGCGGGCCGGGATCGAGGCAAGGGAAAACATGTCCCCTTTTCCACATTCGGGATTTGGCGATGTCTTATTGCATCAGCTTGTGGATCACGAGGATTATAACCAGAGGTCCTGTCAGGATTCACAGCTTATCCCCAGCGAAGGTTTAAAACGACATCTCGTGAAACCTCTGGAATCGCTGTCTGATTTCAATTTTCCCTGGCTTTCGGAATCAAGTCGCGTTTTTTGTGCAGGCTATTCGTGTCCGCCGTGACAAAAGGCGCTGTCCGTGGATGGATTTTAATCCTTGATAGACACCGACTCTAAGAAATAGAAACCTTTTAAAATATCTTTGGATTTTTATAGGGAAGAAGCGCTTGAGCGAAATGCGCCGGAAAATCATGCGGGTTCTCGACGGTGAAACTCTGACCCCACCTCCTCTCTGGCTGATGAGACAGGCAGGCCGGTATCTGCCGGAGTACAGAGAAACGCGCGCCAAGGCGGGAAGTTTCCTCGATCTCTGTTATTCGCCGGACTATGCCGTAGAGGTTACGCTCCAGCCGATACGGCGCTACAGCTTTGATGCTGCCATCCTGTTTTCAGACATCCTGGTCATTCCTGATGCGATGAAGCGCAATGTGCGTTTTACCGAGGGGCATGGTCCGGAAATGGATCCGATCGATGAGACGGGTATTGCCGGCCTGGATGGAGAGAATGTCGTCGGTTACCTGCAGCCGGTGCTGGAGACGGTGAGGCGTCTGAGGAAAGAGCTTCCTTCAGAGACGGCGCTCCTCGGTTTCTGCGGAGCGCCGTGGACGGTGGCTACCTATATGATTGCCGGTCACGGCACGCCGGACCAGGCGCCTGCCCGTCTCTTTGCCTATAGGCATCCGCGTGCGTTCGAGCATTTGCTGATGCTGCTTGCCGATGTTTCGGCCGACTATCTCGTGGCGCAGATCGATGCGGGCGCTGATGCAGTGCAGATCTTCGATTCTTGGGCCGGTGTTCTCGGAGAGAGAGAATTCGAGGCTTTTGCTATTCGACCCGTTGCCCGCATGATTGCTTCCATCAAGGCGCGGCGGCCGCAGGCGCGGATCATCGCCTTTGCCAAGGGTGCGGGCTACATGCTGAAGACCTATCGGCAAAAGACGGGCGCTGATGCGATCGGGCTCGACTGGTCCGTCCCGCTCGCTTTTGCGGCCGAGCTGCAGAAGGACGGACCGGTGCAGGGTAATCTCGATCCGATGCGAGTCGTGGCTGGCGGTCGTTCGTTGGAGGAAGGTGTCGACGATATTCTTCAGGTGCTTGGAAATGGACCGCTGATCTTCAATCTCGGTCATGGCATCACACCGCAGGCGGATCCGGAGAATGTACGCCTGCTCGTCGAGCGCGTGCGTGGCGCGGGGGCCGCGTGATGGAAAAGCAGACGGATCAAAAGCCGGGTGCCTATGCCCGCCGCCGTGCGCATTTTGCGCTGATCTTCTTTGCACTTCTGGCCGTCTGGCTCTTCGCCTGGAACCCCGACAATCTCTATCTCTGGATCAAGGCTCTCCACATCATCGCGGTGATCTCGTGGATGGCCGGGCTTTTCTACATGCCCCGGCTTTTCATCTACCACACGGATGCGGAACCCGGTTCGGTTCAATCCGAGACCTTCAAGGTGATGGAGCGCCGCTTGCTCAGGATCATCATGAACCCGGCCATGATGCTGACCTGGATCCTCGGTCTTTATCTCGCCTGGTCGGTTTATGATTTTCAGGGGGGCTGGCTGCACGCAAAGATCGGGTTGGTCGTCCTTCTGACCATTGTCCATGTCTTTTTCAGCAGGGCTGTGCGGGCCTTCGAACGGGATGAGAACCGTCGCTCTGCTCGTTACTGGCGCTTCATGAATGAGGCGCCGACGGTGCTGATGATCCTCATCGTGATCCTTGTCGTAGTGAAGCCTTTTTGATGCCAGGGGTGGTGCGGGTTAAATTTCAGTCATTTTAAGCAGCCCCCTTGCGGGCCGGGTTCCGACTCGCTATTTTCCGCCCATCTCATCTTCGTGGCATGTGTGTAGAGTTCAGTCGCCTGCGAGCCCTTTCGCAGTACCGAATACGACCCAACATCGCCTTTCCCCTTCTAAAATAAAGAGTATTGGTCACTTCATGGCTGAAATGAAGCTTCAGGAACTTAAGAGTAAATCCCCGACGGATCTTCTGGCTTTTGCCGAATCGCTCGAGGTCGAGAATGCGAGCACGATGCGCAAGCAGGAGCTCATGTTTGCAATCCTCAAGGTTCTTGCCAGTCAGGATATCGAAATCATCGGCGAAGGCGTCGTTGAAGTCCTACAAGATGGTTTCGGGTTTCTTCGCTCCGCAAATGCCAACTATTTGCCCGGCCCAGACGATATTTACATTTCTCCTTCCCAGATCCGTCGTTTTTCGCTGAAGACTGGCGATACGGTCGAGGGTCCGATCCGTGGTCCGAAGGAGGGCGAACGTTATTTCGCGCTTCTAAAGGTCAACACGATCAATTTTGACGATCCGGAAAAGATCCGTCACAAGGTCCACTTCGACAACCTGACGCCGCTCTATCCGAACGAGCGTTTCAAGATGGAACTTGATGTTCCAACCTCCAAGGATCTTTCGCCGCGCGTCATCGATCTCGTGGCGCCTCTCGGTAAAGGCCAGCGCGGTCTGATCGTTGCACCGCCGCGTACGGGTAAAACAGTTCTCCTGCAGAACATCGCTCACTCGATCACCGCGAATCACCCGGAATGCTATCTGATCGTCCTGCTGATCGATGAACGCCCGGAAGAAGTCACGGACATGCAGCGTTCGGTCCGCGGCGAAGTCATTTCTTCCACATTCGACGAGCCGGCGGTTCGGCACGTCCAGGTCGCCGAAATGGTGATCGAAAAGGCCAAACGCCTTGTGGAACATGGCCGCGATGTCGTCATCCTGCTCGACTCCATCACTCGCCTTGGTCGCGCCTACAACACCGTCGTTCCTTCTTCGGGTAAGGTTCTGACCGGTGGTGTTGACGCGAATGCCCTGCAGCGCCCGAAGCGGTTTTTTGGTGCGGCCCGTAATATCGAAGAAGGCGGTTCGCTGACCATTATCGCGACGGCTCTTATCGACACCGGCAGCCGTATGGACGAAGTCATCTTCGAGGAGTTTAAGGGTACTGGTAACTCGGAAATCGTTCTCGACCGCAAGGTTGCCGACAAGCGTATCTTCCCCGCCATGGATATTCTCAAGTCGGGCACCCGCAAGGAAGATCTGCTCGTTCCGCGGCAGGATCTGCAGAAGATCTTCGTCCTGCGCCGTATTCTTGCTCCGATGGGTACGACTGATGCAATCGAATTCCTCATCGACAAGCTGAAGCAGACGAAGAATAATGGTGATTTCTTCGACTCGATGAATACCTGATCATTAGCCGGATTCCTCAGATTGGGGCTGGTGAGTCGTACGCGACCGCCAGCCTTTTTCTGTTTTAAATTGATCCGGAAACGAACCGATAGGCTGAAGACCGTATGGAAACGTGGAACGATACCATATTCGCTCTTTCAAGCGGCGCTCCGCCGTCAGGGGTGTCTGTTGTTCGTGTCAGTGGTCCGCAGACCCGTCTTATACTGGAAGATCTGATTGGTAAGGTTCCCTCACCAAGATCTGCTGCCTACCGAACGATTCGGACTCGGAACGGTTTAGCGATCGATGCTGGACTGGTTCTCTTTTTTCCGGGTCCGGCCTCTTTCACCGGAGAGGATTCCGCAGAGTTCCAGGTCCACGGTTCGAGAGCGGTCATATCAGCTCTTTTGAGAGAATTAGCATCGTTTCAGCAAACCCGGCTTGCGATGGAAGGAGAGTTCAGCCGCCGTGCCTTTGAAAATGGCAAGCTTGATCTCGTTGAGGTCGAGGGACTAGCGGACCTTATTGCGGCCGAGACTGAAATGCAGCGTCGTTTGGCACTTGAGCAGAGTTCAGGTGGTCAGTCGCGCCTATATGATTCGTGGGCGGAACGAATTACGCGTTCTCGAGCGCTGATCGAGGCGGAACTCGATTTTCCGGACGAGGATGATGTTCCTGGATCTGTTTCCGGTCAGGTCTGGACGTCGCTGGCAGAGCTCCGGAGAGAGATGGAAGATCACCTTTCCCATGCGGAAATGGGAGAGATCGTCCGCGATGGTTTTAAAGTCGTTATTGCCGGCGCGCCCAATGCTGGTAAGTCCAGCTTGATGAATTGGTTTGCGCAAAGGGATGTGGCAATCGTTACCGATATCGCGGGGACGACCCGAGATGTGCTTCATGTGGATATCAATCTGAATGGCTATCTGGTTAAGCTCTATGATACGGCGGGCCTGCGAGACACAGTCGATATCGTGGAGCAGGAAGGTATCAAGAGAGCACAGATGGCACTGACCAACGCCGATCTCGTCCTCTTTCTGGTTGATATGGGTTCGGCGCTACCGATGGATCCTGCCGACTTGGAGCGAGCCTCGTCGCATGTTATTGTCGGCACCAAGCGCGATCTGTATCCTTCGGCCGAATCCTATAAGCTTCAGATTTCCACAATGACGGGCGAGGGTCTTCCGGAGCTTCGGGACTATGTTTATTCCTTCATCGAACAGAAGTTTGGGGGATTATCCTTATCTGCCCCGACACGAGAGCGGCATAAAGATTCACTCTCGAAATGTTTGATTGCCCTATCGGCGGCAATCGATCAGACGGAGCAAAGCTTGGAGATCAGAGCGGAATCTTTGAGGCTCGCAAGTGATCATTTGGGGCGTATTACTGGACGCGTTGACGTCGAAGATCTTCTTGGCGTCATCTTTTCGGAGTTTTGTATCGGAAAATGATTCACGTGGAACGCCGGCGGCAGCGGAGTGTGAAGTTTCACGTGAAACCTTTTGTGGAGTAGCGCATGAGTGCCAGTAGTTATGACGTTATCGTAATCGGAGGCGGTCATGCCGGATCAGAAGCCGCGGCGGCTGCCGCAAGGATGGGCGCGAAAACTGCCTTGATCACGCATCGGCGCGACACGATCGGCGTAATGTCCTGTAATCCGGCCATAGGCGGGCTTGGCAAGGGCCATCTTGTTCGCGAGATTGATGCGATGGATGGTGTTATGGGCCGTATTGCTGATGCCGCAGGTATCCAGTTTCGTATGTTGAATAAGAAGAAGGGTGCAGCGGTTCGTGGCCCGCGCACCCAAGCCGATCGCAAGCTCTATCGCCTCGCCATGTTGGATGCCATCGAGGCAATTGAGAACCTCGATGTGATCGAAGGCGACGCATTTGATTTGGATATCAAAGGCAATCGAGTCGCTGGCGTAATAATGAAAGACGGAAGGCTCATCGTAGGACCGTCCGTTGTTATTACGACAGGCACGTTCCTTCGGGGCCTTATCCATATAGGAAATGAGAAGACACCTGCAGGCCGCACCGGAGAGCCGCCTTCGATGGGGCTTTCAACGACGTTCCTGCGATCGGGTCTGAAGCTGGGCCGTCTTAAGACAGGGACACCGGCTCGTTTGAACGGGAAAACGATTGATTGGGAATCTGTCGGGCGTCAGGCTGCCGATGATGAGCTGGTGCCGTTTTCCTTCATGACAGATCGGATCGTGAATCCACAGGTCGAATGCGGTGTAACGCGAACAACAGAGGCGACGCACCGTATCATCGTCGATAACCTGCAAAAATCGGCGATGTATTCTGGACAGATCGAAGGTGTCGGTCCACGATATTGCCCATCGATTGAAGACAAGCTCGTTAAATTTGGTGAGAGGGACGGACATCAGATTTTCTTGGAACCTGAAGGGCTTGACGACGATACCGTTTATCCAAACGGGATTTCGACGTCGCTGCCGGCCGACGTTCAAGCCGCGTTCATCAGGACGATTCCTGGTCTGGAGCGCGTAGAGATATTGCATCCTGGCTACGCGATTGAATATGACCATGTCGATCCGAGAGAGTTGACGGCAACATTGGAAGTAAAAAAACTTCCGGGGCTTTTTCTGGCCGGGCAAATTAACGGGACGACAGGTTACGAAGAGGCCGGCGCCCAGGGTCTTGCTGCAGGTCTGAACGCCGCATTGTCGAGTGGGAATTCCAAACCTTTTATATTCAGTCGTACGAACTCCTATATCGGTGTCATGATTGATGACCTGACGACGCGGGGTGTTACGGAGCCGTACCGAATGTTTACATCTCGCGCGGAGTATCGATTGACACTCCGCGCCGACAATGCTGACGCGAGGCTTACGCCAGGTGCGATCGAACTAGGGTGTGTTTCCAGTGAGCGCCAGGCTCGTTTTTCGGCATATCAAGACGAGTTGGAGAGCGGTCGAACACTTCTTCAGTCCCTATCCGTTACGCCGAATGAGGCGCGTAAGGCAGGACTTAATCTTAATCTCGACGGCCAGCGCCGAACTGCCTATGAGCTTCTGTCCTATCCCGAATATGCGTTTTCGCAGTTGGAACAGGTGTGGGGAGATCTGAAGTCCTTCTCCAAAAAGGTTGTCGAGGCTTTGGAGATCGAGGCGGTCTATTCGGTCTATATGGATCGTCAGACCGCGGCCATCGAGGCACAGCAGCGAGATGAGGCACGCTTGATTCCAGAGAGCTTCGACTACAGCAGTCTATCGGGACTCTCGAATGAGCTAAAGAACAAGCTTAACACACAAAAGCCTGCTAATATCGCTCGGGCTCTGAAAGTGGAAGGCATGACGCCAGCGGCGATTTCGCTCTTGCTCGTGCACTTGCGTCGCGGTGAAAGTGTTCGTGGGCAGGTCGCATAGTCGCTGCAAGGTTTGAGAGTCTTCGGGAATGGAATTAAACGGATTGCGTGTTTCACGTGAAACACAGGAACGTCTGCAATATTTCGCAGAGCTTTTCACCAAATGGGCCAAGGCGATCAACCTCGTCGCTCCTTCGACCATGGGTGATATGTGGAACCGGCATATCGCGGATAGTGCGCAGATATTTCAGATCTCCCCTCACCCTCAAACCTGGATCGATCTCGGAAGCGGTGGCGGTTTTCCCGGTGTGATCACCGCGATCTTCCTGGCCGAGCAGCAACAGGGTTGGGTTCACTTGGTGGAGAGCAACAATAAGAAGGCGGCATTTCTGCGTACCGCTTTGCGAGAGACCGGCGCGCGAGGCGAGGTACATGCCATCAGGATTGAAGATGCGCCGGTAGCAATAGCTGCTTGTGATGCTATTTCTGCCCGTGCGCTAGCCGATCTCGATAAGCTGATTGAATACGCGGCGCCATGGATGGTTGGAAAGGAAAATAATCGCGCATATTTTCATAAAGGCCGGGATTACCAAAGAGAGATCCAGAAAGCACATGGCCGCTGGACTTTTGATCTGCTAGAACACAATAGCGCTGTTGAGCAAGATTCTGTAATTCTCGAAATATCAAGTCTCCAGCGCCTGGTTTAACGAAACGGATATTGCGGCAATGGCGGGCGAACGTAATCGGATTATCACCATCGCAAATCAAAAGGGTGGCGTCGGCAAGACGACCACCGCAATCAATTTGGCAACCGCTCTCGCCGCCATTGGCGAGCGGGTGTTGATTATCGATCTGGACCCACAGGGCAATGCAAGCACTGGTTTGGGTATTGATCGACGCAATCGTAAGCTTTCCTCTTACGATCTGATGGTCGGGCAAGCTGGTGTCGCCGAGACCGCGTTGGAAACGGCAGTTCCTAATCTCTTTATTGTTCCGTCGACGATGGATCTTCTCGGAGTCGAGATGGAAATCTCCCAGCAGAATGATCGCGTCTTCAAGCTCAAAAAGGCATTATCTTCCCCCGAAGCGGTGTCTTTTTCTTACATTCTTCTCGACTGCCCGCCTTCCTTCAACCTGCTGACGATGAATGCGATGGCGGCTGCCCATTCCGTGCTGGTACCGCTGCAGTGCGAGTTCTTCGCGCTTGAAGGTTTGAGCCAGCTTCTGGAGACCGTCAACCAGGTCCGCCGAACGGTCAATCCGCAGCTCGATATTCAAGGCATCGTGCTGACGATGTTCGATGCTCGTAATAATCTGGCGCAGCAGGTCGTCAACGACGTGCGGACTCATCTCGGTGAAAAGGTCTATCACACACTTATCCCGCGGAATGTCCGTGTTTCAGAAGCGCCCTCATACGGCAAGCCGGCTATTCTCTATGATCTCAAGTGCGCCGGCAGCCAGGCCTATCTGCAGCTTGCATCGGAAGTCATCCAGCGGGAGCGGCAGAGACTGGCAGCTTGAAAGACTGTATGACAGAGTAGGCGAGTTTTGAACATGAATGACGATACATCGAAAAGACGGCTTGGCCGCGGCCTCGCAGCCCTTATAGGTGAAATGGATCAGCCTGTTCCGGCCGAGGCGGAGCGGCCTACGGTCAGCGCGGACCGGATGATCCCTATCGAGTTCGTCACGCGCAACCCTCGCAACCCTCGTCGTTTCTTCGATGACGCCGAGCTTCACGACCTTGCGAGTTCGATCCGCCAGCATGGGATCGTGCAGCCAATCGTCGCCAGAACGCTCGCGCGGGACCGCTATGAAATCATAGCTGGGGAAAGACGTTGGCGGGCAGCCCAACTCGCTGGTTTGATTGAAATCCCTGTTATTATCAGGGATGTTGATGACAAGACGGCGCTGGAAATTGCGATCGTTGAGAACGTTCAACGCTCCGATCTCAATGCTCTCGAAGAGGCGCTCGGGTATGAGCAGCTCATCGCCGAATACGGATACACCCAGAACGATCTCGGTGAAATTATCGGCAAGAGCCGCAGCCATGTCGCCAATTCGTTGCGCCTGTTGAAGCTGCCCGAGCCCGTTCGGGACATGCTGGCTGCTGGAAGCCTTTCTGCGGGGCATGCGCGTGCGCTGGTTTCGACATCAGACCCCTCCGCACTCGCGCGTACTATTGTTTCCAAGGGCATGTCGGTGCGCGATGCGGAGAAGCTTGCGCAGAACGACATCAAGGCTCAGTCAGAGCCACACGCGCCGGTTCAAAAGAACCAGAAGGATTCCGATACGCTGGCTCTGGAGCGCACGCTTTCGGACACGCTCGGGCTTGATGTGTCCATCAATCACAAGGCCAGTGGCGGTCAGATCCGCATCTCCTACAAATCTCTGGAGCAGCTCGAGGAAGTCTGCCGGCTTCTGGAACGCCGCTGATCAGGCTTGGGGGCGTCTTGCCGACTGCAGTGTCGTGGAGAGCAACGTCTGCATGGCGATGCTGTCTTCCAATATCTGACGCTGTCTCGTTTGCAGGACAGCTGCTTGCAGGCGCTTTGTTTCACGAGAGATGGAGTCTGCGCTCCAGCTTTTTAACGCCTGCTCTATAATCGGCTTGCGGCGGAAATGAAGATGTCTGCCCAGCGTCTGCATGATTTGAGCGGGCGGCAGTTTCTTGTCATCCATCTCCGCGCGCATCGTATCGAGAAGCTGAAATTGTCTAAGGCAGGCTTGGAGAACCAGAAAAACCGACGTTTTGGAACTGGTGATCTTCTGCATCGCATGCAGGAAACTGTTGCTGTTGCCACTTAATATCGCATCAACAGCATCGTCGACTGAAATGGCACTGGCATCACCAATTATTTCGGTAACGTGATGATCGTCGATCGTTCCCATGCCCCGGCAATAGAGCGCCAGTTTGCGAATCTCATTTCTGGACGCAATTCTGTCGCCACCGATCAGTGCGATGAGGGCCTGCCTGGCAGCAGGCGTTATGCCCAACCCTTCGGCGGAAAGTTCATTGTCGATCAGCGCGTTCAGCGCCCGGCCGTCGTCAGCATAGCAGGGGATGGCAACTGCTCCGCTGCGAGCAGCCTCGACCGTCTTGCGTAAGGCGGATCCTTTTTTCAGGTCACCTGCTTCGATGATGATATTGGTCGCTTCAAGGGAAGCGCTGGACAGAAACGCGACGGCATCGACGAGATATTTCTCGTTCGCAGCACCCCTTACCCATATCAGCTTTTCACCGCCGAAAAGACCGATAGATTGGGCTTCGTCAACCAATCGGCCAGGTTCTTTCTGCAGATCGCCAACATCAAGTTTGGTGACGGAGAACGGATCATTCTGATCTACGCCAGTTTTTCCGGCAATCATACCGGCGCGCTCGGAAACGAGTCCACGGTCTGGGCCATAGATCAGATAGATGCGGTACAGGCGTGCGGATTTCTGCAGAAACCCTTCGAACTCATGGGATTTGATTTCTGCCACGCCACCGCTCCCTTAGCGGCTGAGTGCGGCGGCGAGATCCGCTCCCACGAATTCGGCCGCCTGATTGGCGGCGCGATTTTCCGCATCGAGAATTGCTCGCTGCTTGGCAAATTCCTGGCTCGGGAAGTCAACCAGAGACGTTGCGGAGCGGCTACCTGCCTTGATGACCTGATTGTCCTTCGTCGTCCGTAACGTATAGCTGACCGTCACGTTCGCGCGGCCTGCGCGAGACGTATCCGAGGACTGAACAAGCAAAGTATCGGCAACGTATGACGAAACTTGCATATCAACCATGTAATCCGGCTTCTCAGGTTCACCGGCACCGCGGGAAGCTATGAAGATCAGACGATTGCGAACTACCTGTCCGACGCGCGTGCCCGCTTCGGAAAAGCCGACGGAGCCGAGCTTTTCGGTAACGCCGGTGTTTTCGGAATAGAGCGGCCGAACCTGACAGGCGGAAAGAAACGCCGTGGACACAAGGATCGTGACGATGCCGGCGCGGCGCGCAAGCTTGCGGGCGAAATCAGACGACAATGTTTACAATCCTCTGTGGAACCACGATGATTTTTTTCGGTGCCTGACCGTTCAAGACATTCTTCACCGCGTCCAATTCCAGCACGGCTTCGGTGACGGCATTCTGATCTGCGTCGCGCGAAATTGTCAATTCGGCGCGCTTCTTGCCGTTGATCTGCACGGGAAGGATCACGTCGTTCTCGACGACGAGCGATTCGTCATAATCCGGCCAGGCTGCGTGGGCGATGAGGTTCTTATTGCCAAGGGTCATCCAGCATTCCTCGGCCAGGTGTGGCGTCATGGGTGCAACAAGCTGGACCAGAATCTCGGCCGCGTTTCGGATGGCAGCCCGATAAGCTACATCGCCCTCGCCGCTTGCCACCTTCGTCAGCGGGCCTGCCAGCGCGTTGACGAGTTCGTAGATGCGGGCGACTGCCTTGTTGAACCAGAGCCTGTCGTAATCGTTCTGGACGGCCTTCAGCGTCTTGTGGGCAAGCTGCGAGATCGCCAGTGCTTCGCCTTCCTTTGCCGGCTTGGGTTCGACGGCGGACAGTCCCTCCGCCGCTTCAGAAACCAGGCGCCAGAGGCGCTGCGTGAAGCGATGAGCGCCCTCTACCCCGGCTTCGGACCAGATGACGTCACGATCGGGCGGAGAGTCGGACAGAACGAAGAAACGAGCAGTATCGGCGCCGTAGGAGGCGATGATATCGTCGGGGTCTACAACGTTCTTCTTCGACTTCGACATCTTTTCGATCGAGCCGATGGCGATTTCCTCGCCGCCTTCCAGCAGATAGGCGCTGCGCTTCCCATCGATCTCCTCGATGCGGATATCGGCGGGCGAAATCCATTCGCGGTGCATGCCGGTGCCGCGGCTATAGGTTTCATGGACCACCATGCCCTGGGTGAAGAGGCCCTTGAATGGCTCCTTGACGTCTACATGGCCGGTCTCGCGCATCGCCCGCGTGAAGAAGCGCGAATAAAGCAGGTGCAGGATCGCGTGTTCGATACCACCGATATACTGGTCGACCGGCAGCCACCGATTGGCTGCGGCCGGGTCTGTCGGCTGCTTCTCCCAAGGTGCCGTGAAGCGGGTGAAGTACCAGCTCGAATCGACAAAGGTGTCCATCGTATCCGTCTCGCGACGCGCATCCTTGCCACATTGCGGGCAGGAGACGTGACGCCAGGTCGGGTGGCGATCCAGCGGATTACCGGGCTGATCGAACGTCACATCCTGCGGCAGCTTTACTGGTAGATCCTTCTTCGGAACCGGGATGACGCCGCAGTCATCGCAATGGATGACCGGGATCGGGCAGCCCCAGTAGCGCTGGCGGGAGATACCCCAGTCGCGCAGGCGGAAATTGACCTTGCGTTCGCCCTGCGGCGCATTGCCGAGCAGGGTGGAAGACAGCTTGTCGGCAACGACCTGGAAGGCTTCGTCAGTCGACTTGCCATCGAGGAAGCGCGAGTTGATCATTACGCCTTCGCCGTCATAGGCGACATCGCCGACGGTGAAGCTTGCGGCATCGCCGTCCTTCGGCATGACGACCGGCACGACCGGCAGGCCATATTTATGAGCGAAATCCAGGTCTCGCTGGTCGCCGGAGGGGCAGCCGAAGATGGCGCCCGTGCCATAATCCATCAGAACGAAGTTGGCGACGTAGACCGGCAGCTCCCAGGAAGGATCGAGCGGATGTTTCACGCGGATGCCCGTATCCATGCCTTTCTTCTCGGCCGTCTCGAGTGCGGCAAGAGAAGTACCGGCGCGGCGGCATTCCTCGCAGAAGGCTTCGATATCGGCATTCTTGCCCGCCATTTCTTTAGCGAGCGGATGATCGGCGGCGATCGCCAGGAAGGAAGCGCCGAACAGCGTATCCGGGCGCGTTGTATAGACCGTTACTTCAGTTTCGCCGGCGGGTGCGGTTTCCGGAACGATTTCCCAGCGGACCGTCAGACCTTCGGAGCGGCCGATCCAGTTCTTCTGCATCAGGCGCACTTTTTCCGGCCACTGGTCGAGCGTATCGAGCGCGTCCAGCAGGTCCTGGCTGAAATCGGTGATCTTGAAGAACCATTGCGTCAATTCGCGCTGTTCCACCAGTGCGCCGGAGCGCCAGCCACGGCCGTCGATGACCTGTTCATTGGCGAGAACGGTGTTGTCGACCGGATCCCAATTCACCTTGGACTGCTTGCGGTAAACGAGACCCTTTTCCAGGAAGTCCAGGAAAAGGTGTTGCTGTTGCTGGTAGTATTCGACGTCGCAGGTCGCAAATTCGCGCGACCAATCCAGCGACAAGCCCATCGCCTTCAGCTGTGCCTTCATCGAGCCGATATTCTGATAGGTCCAGGAGGCGGGGTGTACGCCGCGCTCCATTGCCGCATTTTCTGCCGGCATACCGAAAGCGTCCCAGCCCATCGGATGGAGGACGTTGTAGCCGCGGGCGCGCTTGTAACGTGCCACTACGTCACCCATGGCATAGTTGCGGACATGGCCCATGTGGATACGGCCCGACGGATAGGGGAACATTTCCAGGACGTAATATTTCTCGCGCGGATCGGAGTTGTCGGTCTCGAAGACCTTTTCCTCATTCCATTTTTGCTGCCAGCGGGGCTCAGCATCGCGCGGATTGTAACGTTCGGTAGCCATGGTATCAGAATTTCCGGAAAATCAGGGGAGGTTGGTCGAGACCTTCACCATGAAACCAACCAAGCGTCAAGTTTTGCGGGCGCTTCAGGCGTTCGATCTCGGCTTTGGGGTGATTTCGTGGAGAGAAGTCTTGGCAAGGCCACTGCAGGTGATTAGTGCATTGCCAGTGAATTATGTGTGATGTCGGGGCAGCGCGATGGAACTTCAAGAGCGGTTGAACGAAGTGCGGTCCAAGATCGCTGCGGCAGAGCGGGATGCGGGTCGCTCCGCACGCTCCGTCGAGCTTGTGGCTGTCTCGAAGACCTTCGAGGCCGATACCATTCGCCTGGCGATCAAAGCCGGCCAGCGCATCTTCGGAGAGAACCGCGTTCAGGAAAGCCAGGGAAAATGGCCGGAGCTGAAAGAGGAAACGCCCGGCATCGAGCTGCATCTCA
>Ga0209758_1001421_pt1 | contig 28344 bp, 35 predicted proteins | sample AraplaMF_Col_mMF_FD_184258 | JGI IMG/M metagenome (GOLD analysis project Ga0209758, IMG submission 184258) | Arabidopsis root microbial communities from the University of North Carolina, USA - plate scrape MF_Col_mMF (SPAdes) (version 2) | ecosystem: Host-associated > Plants > Roots > Endosphere...
GGTTGCTGGCGCGCTTGGTCAGGCGCTCGACCTCGCCCTTCAGCTCGCCCATCGACAGGGCGTTGCGGATCGAGACCGTGATGCGCTCGGGCGAAGCCGGCTTGATGAAGAAGTCGGTGGCGCCGGCCTGCATGGCCTTGACCACGGTGTCGACGCCGCCCGAGGCGGTCAGGACGATCACGGGCTGCGCATAGCCGCGGGCGCGCATTTCCTTCAGGGTGTCCTGGCCCGACAGGCCCGGCATGACCAGGTCCAGCAGGACCACGTCGACGGGCGCGCCGCTGGCGAGATGCGCCATGGCCGCGTCGCCGTTCTCGGCGTGCGAGACCGAGAAGCTTTCGCGCTCGAGGACGGCCTGGATCAGCCGCCGTTGAGTCGGATCGTCGTCGACGACGAGAACCGTCTTGGTCATTGCAGACACCCGTTAGAACCGGCCGCGTCCGACATGGGACAGGGCTCTTGTTGGTTCAGAGTGATACAGGCGCGGGGTAAAGACCGGGTTTCGGAGACGTGAGTCAGGGGTTAACGGTCGCCCTTAACGAGGTGTGACGATTGGGCGCGCGGGGGCCTAGTCGCTGATCGTGATCTTCCCGATGGGTGTTCCCGGCGGGAGGGCCTTGATCTGCCGATGCAGCTGGCCCGCGATGTTGACGTTGACGACGAAGCTCCCCTTGGTGATCGCCTCCACCGAGCATCGGCCGCCGAGGATGGGTGCGATGGTCCAGTCGAAACTCTCGCCCGGAGCAAGGACAAGTCCCCGCCGGCTGGCCGCCTGCACCCAGACGTCCCCGAGAATCTCGTCGCGATAGTGGTCCTGGTCCAGCGCCTCGACAAAGGCCGCCGCGCTGTCGGCCACAACGTTCAAGGCGCCCTCCATCGTGTCCAGCATGATCACGCCCAGCGGCGTGTCGAAGAACATGTCGCCGAAAGGGACGATCAGGTCAGGGAGCGGGGCCGGTGGCTCGAGCCACGCCCAGGCCTCGAGCGCCTGCGCGATATCCGACACGTCGACGTCCAGCACCAGTCGCGGATAGAGGGCGCGTACGGTCTGGCCCAGCGCGCCGATCTTGCGCGGCGGCGAGCCACCGAACAGCTTCTTGAACATGCTTGCGGTCCTCCCGATCGGCGAGAGCTTGCCCCGGACGCGCGGGCGGGGCTACCCCGAGATCCGGCTCGGCGGCACGCGGCGGATCGGGCCGCCGTCCTGGCTGACCAGGCGGGCCTCGATGCGGGTCTCGCCCTCGCGGCCGATGTGGCAGACGCCGACGAAGTGGCTGCGGCGCTGGGTCTTCTTCTCGGTGGTCGTGGCCGCGAACTTGACGTCCACGGCGCCCGACAGGTCGCCGCCGCCGGTGTCCATGTTGGTGATGTCGATGTCGTTCAGCGGCCCGATGTTGAACCGCTCCTTCAGGCGCTCGGTGCAGCTGTGGAACACCACCACGCTGCGCAGGGTCAGGGACAGCCAGCCCATCGGCTGGGGCTTGTCCGCCGCCATCGCCGACGGCGCGGCGACCAGCCCCACGGCCAGGGCGACGGAAACGGCGGCCTTGCTCATCGATGTCTGCCCTCGCCGACAACCCCTCGTCGACCGGCGATATCCTAAGGGGCGACTCGCCGGCGCGCCCTTTAATTCGCGGTAATGCGAACGGCTGTTCAGGCGTGCCGATCCGACCTAGCCTCCGCTCGTGTTGCGTGGGAGGGGATGATGTTCGTTGGGCACTACGCGGCCGCCCTGGCCGCCAAGGCCGCTCAGCCCAAGGCGCCGCTCTGGACCTATGTGCTGGGCGCCCAGGTGGTGGACGTGGCGTGGGCCGTGCTGGTCCTGGCCGGGGTCGAGCGGATGAGCCTGGACCCGCATCTGGCCGGCAGCCCGCTGGTCCTGTCGCACATGCCCTACACCCACAGCCTGCCCGCCGCGATCCTGTGGGCGCTGGGCGCGGGCCTGGCCGGCTTCTTCCTGCTGAAGCTGCCCCGCGCGGCGGCGATCGCCGTGGGGCTGGTGGTGGCGTCGCACTGGGGACTGGATTTCCTGGTGCACCGGCCCGACCTGGCGCTGGGGTTCGGCGGTCCGAAGGTGGGGCTGGGCTGGTGGGACCACGCCGTGCCCGAGCAGGCGCTGGAGATGGGCCTACTGGCCATCGCCGCCACGGCCTGGGGCTGGCGGCGCGGCCTGCAGGGGCACAGCGGCTGGAGCACGCCGCTGTTCCTGGTCCTGCTGGTGGCCCTGCAGCTGGTCAGCATCGTGGCTCCACCGACCGGCGGCGTCCCGCAGATGGTGATCGCCTCGCTGTCGGCCTACATGCTGGCGACCCTGTTCGCCTGGCTGATGGACCAGACCGAGCGGCGAGGGCGCTGAGGAAAGCCACGGCCACGATTGCGTGCGTCTTTCGACAGGGCCATATCCGTGGGCCATGAACGCGCCCTTCAAGACCGACGCCCTGCCCGAGTGGAATCTCGCCGACCTCTACGCCGGCCGCGAGGATCCCAGGATCGAGACCGACCTGGCCGCCGCCAAGGCCGCCAATGACGAACTGGCCAGCCTGGAGGGCCTGTTCCTCCAGGCCCGCGGCGAGCCCGAGCGCCTGGGCGTGCTGCTGGATCGCGGGATCCGCCTCTACGAGCAGGCGACCAACGGCCTGTGGGGCGTGGGGGCCTATGCGGGCCTGGCCGCCTCGACCGCCCGCGACGACCCGGCCTGGGCCAAGTTCGAGGCCGACCTGCGGGCCCGCTCGTCGCAGATCGCCTCGGAGAGCCTGTTCTTCTCGCTGGAGCTGAACCAGCTGGAGGACCACGAGCTGGAAGCCGCCCTCAAGGCCCATCCCGCCGCCCAGCGCTGGCGGCCCTGGCTGCGCCGCCTGCGCCTGTCGCGCCCGCACGAGCTGACGCCGGACCTGGAGCGCTACATCGTCGATCGCGGACCGGCCGTGGCCAACTGGGTGCGGCTGTACGACGAGACCCTGGCCAAGCTGACGGCGAGCGTCGGCAAGGAAAGTCTGACCCTGCCCGAGGCGCTGAACCGCCTTTCGGACCCGGACGGCAAGCGCCGCAAGGCGGCCGCCGACGGCCTGGCCAAGGCGCTGGAAGAGCGCGCCTCGACCCAGGGCCTGGTGATGAACACCCTGGCCTTCGAAAAGCAGGTCGAGGACCGCTGGCGGCGGTTCGACAGCCCCGCCCAGTCGCGCCACCTGGCCAACGAGGTCGACGCCGACGCGGTCGACGCCCTGGAGCAGGCGGTGGTCGAGGCCTATCCGCGCCTGTCGCACCGCTACTACGCGCTGAAAGCCAAGGTCATGGGTCGCGAGACCCTCGACTATTGGGACCGCAACGCGCCCCTGACCGCCGCCGCGCCGCGCACCTATGGCTGGACCGAGGCCCAGGGGGTGGTGCTGGAGAGCTTCCAGGCCCTGGCCCCGAAGTTCGCCGACACCGCCAGGACGTTCTTCGACCGGCCGTGGATCGACGCCCGTCCCCGGGCCGGCAAGCAGTCGGGCGCCTATTCGCATCCGGTCACCGCCGAGCGGCATCCCTATGTGTTCATGAACTACATGGGCGAGCGGCGCGACGTGCTGACCCTGGCCCACGAGCTGGGCCACGCCGTGCACCAGACCCTGTGCGCGCCGCTGGGCACCCTGCTGGCCGACACGCCCCTGACCCTGGCTGAAACCGCCTCGATCTTCGGCGAGGGCCTGGTGTTCGACCGCCTGCTGGCCGAGGCGACGCCCAAGGACCGCATGGGGCTGTTGGCCGGCAAGATCGAGGACGGGCTCAACACCGTCGTGCGCCAGATCGCGTTCCATCGCTTCGAGCGGCGCTTCCACGAGGCCCGCAAGGACGGCGAACTGTCGCCCGACCAGATCGGCCGGCTGTGGCTGGAGGTGATGGCCGAGAGCCTGGGCCCGGCCGTGACCCTGAACGAAGGCTACGAGCACTACTGGGCCTATGTCAGCCACTTCGTGCACGCGCCGTTCTATGTCTACGCCTACGCGTTCGGCGACCTGCTGGTGCGCGGCCTGATGGAGAAGCGCCGCGAGGATCCGGAAACCTTCGCGCCGCTCTACGAGGACCTGCTGGCGGCCGGTGGAACCCGCACCTATGTCGAGGCGCTCAAGCCGTTCGGCCTGAACCCGCGCGAAAAGGCGTTCTGGGCCGCGGGCTGCGCCCAACTGGAGCGGTTGGTGGACGAGTTCGAGGCGCTGGTGTGAGGCGCGAAGCCGTCTGTTCAGGCCCTCCCCCTGTGGGGGAGGCGGCCCGAAGGGCCGGAGGGGGGAGCGATCCCGCCTCGGCAGGCTCCCCCCTCCGTCGGCTGCGCCGACACCTCCCCCATAGGGGGAGGACCTAGATGGCCGATGGCCAGCCTCCCAAAGACCCCGAACGCGACCGTCTTTCCGGCCGGCTGACCCGCTTCGCCAAGGTCGGGGCGGGGCTGTCGGGGGCGGCGGTCAGCTACGGGGCCAACAGCCTGTTCGGCGGCGACAGCGCCGACGCCCGCAACGCCAAGGCGCTGAGGGCGGCCCTGGGCGGGCTGAAGGGGCCGCTGATGAAGGCGGCCCAGATGTTCGCCACCGTGCCGGACCTGCTGCCGCCGGAATTCGCCGCCGAACTGGCCGAACTGCAGACCAACGCCCCGGCCATGGGCTGGCCGTTCGTCCGCCGACGCATGGCCGCCGAACTGGGGCCGGACTGGGCCGGCCGGTTCCAGAGCTTCGAGCACGAGGCCGCCGCCGCCGCCTCCCTGGGCCAGGTGCACCGCGCCGTCGCCCCCGACGGCCGCGCCCTGGCGGTCAAGCTGCAATATCCCGACATGCAGAGCGCGGTCGAAAGCGACCTGGGCCAGCTTCGCGCCCTGATCGGCCTGTTCAAGCGCATGGACGGCTCGATCGACCCGTCGGAGATGATCGTCGAGGTCGGCGACCGGCTGCGCGAGGAGCTGGACTACGAGCGCGAGGCCAGGCTGATGGCGGTCTATGGCGGCTTTTTCACCGGCCGTGGCGACATCCGGGTTCCCGAGCCCGTGCCCGCCCTGTCGACCAAGCGCCTGCTCAGCATGACCTGGCTGGAGGGCCGGGGCTTGCTGGCCTTCAAGGATGCGCCCCAGGACACCCGCGACCGCATCGCCGCCCTGCTGTTCGAGGCCTGGTGGAGCCCGATGACCCACCTGGGGATCATCCACGGCGACCCGCATCTGGGCAACTACACGTTCGGCGGTCCCGAGGGGAGCGACGGCGCGGCGCACCTGAACCTGCTGGACTTCGGCTGCATCCGCATCTTCCCGCCGAAGTTCGTGGGCGGGGTGGTGCGGCTGTACCGCGCCCTGTCGAACGACGACCGCGCCGAACAGGTCGAGGCCTATCGCAGCTGGGGCTTCGCCAATCTCAACGACGACCTGGTCGACGTGCTGAACGTCTGGGCCCGGTTCATCTATGGCCCGCTGCTGGACGACCGGGTGCGCAGCGTCGCCGACGATGTGCCACCGGGCGAGTACGGCCGGCGCGAGGCCTTCAAGGTGCGCCAGGCCCTGAAGGCGAAGGGGCCGGTGCTGATCCCGCGCGAGTTCGTGTTCATGGACCGCGCCGCCATCGGCCTGGGCGCGGCCTTCCTGCACCTGGGCGCGCGGCATAACTGGAAGGCGCTGTTCGAGCGCTCGCTGGAGGGCTTCTCGGAAGAGGGGCTGGCCCGGCGGCAGGCGGCGGTGCTCAGCGCGGCGGGGGTGGCTTGAGCTCCTCCCCCGCCATGCGGGTGAGGCGTAAGGAACGATCATGACTCCCCGCACCCTCAAGCGCCTCCACCCCGCCCAGCGCGACGACATCGCCGACCTGGTCACCCGGCGGCCCTTGCCCGGGCCGGCGATCCCGCAGCTGGATCCGTTCCTGTTCCTCAACCACCACGGCCCGCAGGTCTATCCGCCGAACAATCGCGGCCTGCCGTTCGGGCCGCATCCGCATCGCGGCTTCGAGACCGTGACCTTCATCCTCGAGGGCGAGCTCTCGCACCTCGATAGCGGCGGCCACGAGAGCGTGATCGGCCCGGGCGGGGTGCAGTGGATGACCGCCGGCCGCGGCCTGGTCCACGCCGAGCTGTCGCCGGCCAGCTTCAAGCGGGCGGGCGGGGCGTTGGAGATCCTGCAGCTGTGGGTCAACCTGCCGGGCCGGCTGAAGATGACCGCGCCGAACTATCTGGGCCTGCAGGCGGAGGCGATTCCCAAGGTCGAGATCGGCGGCGCGACGCTCGAGGTGATCTCGGGCGCGGTCGATGGCGTGACCGGGCCGTTCCCGTCGCTGATCGGCGTCGAGATGAGCGTCGCGCGCCTGGCGCCGGGCGGGGCGGCGACCCTGCCGGTCGCCAGGGGGCGGACGGTGTTCCTGTACGTGGTCTCCGGCGAGATCGTCATCGGCGGCCAGGCCGCGCCGCAAAAGGCTCCGAAGTGGAACCTGGTCGAGCTGAACGACGACGGCGACGCCGTGGCCTTCGACAGCCCGTCGGGCGCGGTGGTCCTGCTGGGCCATGCCGCGCCGATCGGCGAACCGGTCTTTGCCCATGGCCCGTTCGTGATGAACACCCGCGAGGAGATCATCCAGGCGATCGACGACTACAACGCGGGCAAGTTCGGGGCCGTGCCGGGGTAGGGCGACGCTCTGAGCGCTTCCCCACCGGTTGTCATCCCGGAAGCCTGGCAGAGGCTGTCCAGGACCCAGAGGCGGCTGCACCGCATTTGCCCAGTCCCCTGGGTCCCGGCTCTACGCTGCGCTTCGGCCGGGATGACAACGGACTAGGCTGCCGGGGTTCTGGCGAAGTCAGCTCTCGTACGCCGCCAGCAAGCCCTCCAGCCGCCGCTGTTCCGGCTTCAGCACCTTGAAGAACCGCAGCGCGTTCCAGCCGACGCTGGCGCCCAGGGCGACGCCGAACACCAGCAGCATCTGGACCATGTTCCGGTCGGTGGTCTTGCCCACGTCGTTCAGCTGGACCACGGCCACCAGCATCGGAACCAGGAACACCGGCAGGCTCATCCAGAAGATCCGGTAATTGACCCGCGCGCGGCGGTTGGCGGCCAGCATGGCCTCCAGGGCCTGGCGCACCGGCGAGCCGTCGCGCGGCGCGCGCCTGGCCCGCAAGCCGGCGATCGACACCGCCGCCAGCACCGTCCAGCAGACGCCCAGCATGGCCAGGGCGCCCCATTCGCGGCCGACATCGGTCTGGCCGACCAGGATCGACCGCACGGCGATCGCCGTGAACAGGCTCATGGCCGCGACGGGGATCGCGAACAGCAGGATCTCGCCGCGGCGGCGGGCTTTCAGCGCGTGCATCAGTTGCTCCATCAGATAGGCCTGGGCCGGTTGGTCGGGGGTGTTGGCCTGGGAGCGCCAGGCCTGTTCGAGACGCTCAAACTCCATCGGCGCGCTCCTCCACGAGGTCCGAGAGACGGCGGCGGATCCGGCTGAGCCGGGCGCCGACATTGGTTTCGCTAAGACCGTGCACGCGCGCGATCTCGGCATAGGGCTGGCCGTCCAGCGACAGCAGGACCAGCGAGCGGTCCAGCGGCGGCAGGGTGCGGATGGCGTCATAGAGCCGCTCCAGCAGGCCGGCCTCCGGCGCGTCGTCCGCCTGCAGACGTAGCGCCATCTCGGCCTCGACCGCCTCGCGCCGCCGCCGGCGGCGGCTCTCGCCGCGCTTCCAGGTCAGGGCGGTGTTGTGCGCGACGCGGTAGACGAAGGTCGTGTCGGCGCTGTCGCCGCGAAAGCGCGGACGGGCCCGCCAGACCGCCAGCATCAGCTCCTGCATCAGGTCGTGCTGGTCGGCCGGCTCGGCGAAGGCGCGGGCCGTCCGGCGCAGGGCGCCCAGGTGCGGCGCCAGCCACGCCGCGAAAGCCTCGTCCTCCTGCCGTCCGGCGCCCATGGTCCGCCCCGTTTTCGAAAGGTTAGACGCCGGCGGCCGTCCCGTCCTTACAAGGTCGCCTGCAAGCTTTTCCCCCAAGGCTTCCCCAGCGTCGCGCTTGCCAGGCTTCAAACGCTCGTTAGACTTTGCCCATGTCCGACGATCTCACCGACGCCCAGGCCGCCGCCATTCCCGAGGGCTACAGCCAGCTGAACTGGTCGCGCGGCTTCGGCCGGCAGATCGGGCCGCTGTACGAGCGGCGGGCCAGGCCGGGCGAGGCGACCCTCGGCTTCCGGGTCGAGGAGCACCACACCAACGGCCTGGGCAATTGCCACGGCGGCATGCTGATGAGCTTCGCCGACATGGCCTGGGGCCGGATCATCTCGCTGCGGAAGTCGTATTCGTGGGTCACGGTGCGCCTGAACTGCGATTTCCTGTCCGGGGCTCAGCTGGGAGACTTCGTCGAAGGCGACGGCGAGCTGGTCGCCGAGCAGGACCTGGTGTTCACCATGCGCGGCCGCATCTGGGTCGGCGAGCGGACGCTGATGACCGGAACCGGGGTCTTCAAGGCCCTGGCCCCGCGCGCGCCGCGGCCGGGCGAGATCGCCTATGCGGCGTCCGGCGCGGTGGGCTGAGCCATGGCCGATGACCATCCCTCGCCCGCCTCGCTGCTCGGCCCGTTCCACGGCGAGAAGCCGCTGGCCCCGGCCTGGTTCGAGGCCGCCATCGCCGTCGCGCCCGAACGCTCACTCATCCCGGTCGAGGGCGCGGAGATCGAGCTCCTGACCTGGGGCGAGGTCGGCAAGCCGGGCCTGCTGTTCCTGCACGGCAACGGCGCCCACGCCGACTGGTGGAGCTTCATCGCCCCGTTCTTCGCGAGCGACTGGCGAGTGGCGGCGATCTCGTGGTCGGGCATGGGCGACTCGGACTGGCGGCCGGCCTATTCGGCCCAGCTGTTCGCGGCCGAGATCTTCGCCGCCGTCGAGGCCGCGCAACTGGAGGCCGGTGGGGTGAAGCCGATCCTGGTCGGCCATTCGTTCGGCGGCTTTCCCGCCCTCTATTGCGGCGTCGAGCACGCCGACCGGCTGCGCGGGATCGTCATGGTCGACAGCAGCATCCAGCCGCCAGAGAAGCGCTGGCGCGGTCCGCCCGCGCGCCCCGACGCCGCCAACCGGGTCTATCCGACCCTGGCGGCGGCCCTGGCCCGCTTCCGCCTGGCCCCGCCGCAGGGTTGCGACAACCTCTACATCGCCGACCACATCGCCCGGGGTTCGCTGAAGCAGGTGGAGGGCGGCTGGACCTGGAAGTTCGACCCGGCCATCTGGCAGCGGTTCTCGATGCCGGACCTGGGCCTGCTGCTGCCGCGCATCGCCTGCCCGGCGGCGATGATGTGGGGCGAGCGCTCGGCCCTGATGCACGCCGAGACCCTGGACTACATGATCGACGAGATGCCCGAGACGGTCCTGCGCGTCGCCATCCCCGACGCCGACCACCACGTGATGGTGGACCAGCCGCTGGCGTTCGTGACGGGGCTGAGGGGACTGCTGGCGGGGTGGGGGTAGGAGCCTTCCTTCACGCATCCAATGAATGACGGTCGAAAAGGGAGGGTAGGATGACATCCTCCCGACCGCCCGCTAAGTCCGTTGCCATGAGCACCGCCCAGAAAGCCGGCCCCGTCCTCGTCTACGCGCCCGACCGGGGGATCGGCGACCTGATGTGGCACCTGCCGACCTTCCGGGCGATCGCCGCGACCACGCCGGAGGGGCGGGTGGTGCTGGCCGCCCGGCCGTCGAGCCGGGCCGCCGAGGTGCTGGCCGTCGAACCGTCGATCAGCCACGTGGTCTATGCCCGCCACTTCACCGGATCGCTGAAGGGCGTACGCGAGGTCGCCGACTTCTGGCGCATCTGCCGCGAGGTGAAGCCGCGCGCGGTGTGGATCCTGGAGAAGATCGGCCGCCCCGCCCAGGCCGCCTGGCTGGCCGGCGTGCCCGAGCGGCGGGGCTTCGGCCTGGGCCACGCCAGCCAGGAGCAGTGGCTGCAGGGGCCGTTCCTGCCCAAGACCATGCGGCCAGAGCATCGCCTGACCAAGCTGGCCGCCTTCGAGGCCCTGCACGGCCTGAAGGTCGACAGCCGCGAGCCGGGCCTGGAGCTCGACGAGCGGGCCGTCAAGGCCATCAAGGCCCGGTACGGGGACCGCCCTGGTCCCTGGCTGGTGCTGGGCGTCGGCGCCAGCGAGCCGGCCCGCACCTGGCCCGCCGAGCGCTTCGCCGCCGTCTCCCAGGCCTTGACCGACCTGTTCCCCACCGTCTTCTGGCTGGGCGGACCCAACGACGCGCCCCGGATCAAGGCGACGGTCGCGGCCCTGCCGCCGGGGCGCGACCTCTTGGCCTGCGACCTGCCGCTGGACCAGGCCGCCGCCCTGATCGCCCTGTCGGCCGGGTTCCTGGGCAACGACTCCGGGCCGCTGAACGTCGCCGCCTCGGTCGGCCGTCCGGCCGTCGGCCTGATGGGCACCAGCCCCGTACCGGCCTATTCGCGCTGGCTCTCGCGCCTCGACGGCGGGGAAGGGCGGATCGCCGACATTTCGGTCGACCAGGCGGTCTCGGCTGTTCGAACGCGGTTCATTCAGGAGGGGTGGGCCAACCGCGACATCCGGGCGGCTTGAGCCGACGGCCCGCACGTTGTAAGCGGCGGGGCGTTTTTTAATTCCACCTAGGAAACTGACATGGCCGGCGACTACCAACGCGGTGAAATGGACATCCACGAACAGTCCGCGACCTTCGAAGCCTTCGGCAAGATGACCAAGTGGGGCTCGCTGGCCGTCGCGGTCCTGCTGCTGACCATCACCCTGTGGTTCTGCACCCCGGCCGGCTTCGTCGGCGGCGTGATCCCGGGAATCGTGCTTGCGATCCTTGGCGTCGTGTTCCTGCGCGAAAAGCCCGCCTCGGCCCACTGACACCGGTAGACATCGGTATTTTTTTGCCCCTGCCGCGAGCGTAAGGCTCGACATCGGGCAAGAACATCCCCTAGAGAGACGCGCAAGCTCGTCGGAGCAAGCAGCGTCCTTGGGAGGGGTATGCCGATGGCCGTTATCGCCGTCACGAAAGAGACCCGCGGTGGTGAAACCCGGGTCGCGGCCACGCCCGAGACCGTCAAGAAGCTGGCCGCGGCCGGCTGGTCGGTCGTGGTCGAGGCCGGGGCGGGGATCGCGGCCTCGTATCCGGACGCCGACTACGAGGCGGCCGGCGCCAAGCTGGCCAAGACGGCGAAGGACGCCCTGAAGGACGCCGACGTCCTGTTCAAGGTCCGCGCGCCCGAGGCCGCCGAGATCGCCGCCCTCAAGACGGGCGCGATCGTCGCGGCGGCGCTGAATCCCCATCAGGACAAGGACACGCTGAACGCCCTGGCCAAGGCCGGCGCCAGCGCCCTGGCCATGGAGTTCATCCCGCGCATCACCCGGGCCCAGGTGATGGACATGCTGTCCTCCCAGGCCAACCTCGCGGGCTATCGCGCCGTGATCGAGGCGGCCGAGGCCTATGGCAAGGCCCTGCCGATGATGATGACCGCCGCCGGCACCGTCGCCGCGGCCAAGGTGTTCATCATGGGCGTGGGCGTGGCCGGCCTGCAGGCCATCGCCACCGCCCGCCGCCTGGGCGCGGTGGTCACCGCCACCGACGTGCGTCCGGCCACCAAGGAGCAGGTCGAGTCGCTGGGCGCCAAGTTCCTGGCCGTCGAGGACGACGAATTCAAGAACGCCCAGACCGCCGGCGGCTACGCCAAGGAGATGTCCAAGGAATACCAGGCCAAGCAGGCCGAGCTGGTCTCCGCGCACATCGCCAAGCAGGACATCGTCATCACCACGGCCCTGATCCCCGGCCGCCCGGCCCCCAAGCTGGTCAACGCGGCCCAGGTGGCCTCGATGAAGCCCGGCTCGGTGCTGGTCGACCTGGCCATCGAGGCCGGCGGCAACGTCGAGGGCGGCAAGCTGGGCGAGGTGGCGGTCACCGCCAACGGCGTCAAGATCCTGGGCATCCCGAACCTGCCCGGCCGCGTGGCCACCGACGCCTCGGCGCTCTACGCCCGCAACCTGTTCGCCCTGTCCAGCCTGTTCCTGAACAAGGAGGGCGCGTTCGCCCCCGACTTCGAGGACGAGATCCTCAAGGCGGCCCTGGTCACCCAGGGCGGGGCGGTGGTGCATCCGAGTTTGCTGGGGTGATGGCCATGGGGCCGAACCTCGTCCTTCGAGGCTCGCTTCGCTCGCACCTCAGGATGAGGTTCTACTGCGAAGACCGAGCCATCAAACTTCCTCATCCTGAGGTGCCTTCGCGTAGCGAAGGCCTCGAAGGACGCATTGAGCCAGGAGCCTGAATATGGAAGCCGTCGACCCCACCGTGTTCCGCCTGGCGATCTTCGTGCTCGCCATCTTCGTGGGCTACTATGTCGTCTGGAGCGTGACGCCCGCCCTGCACACCCCGCTGATGGCCGTGACCAACGCCATCTCGTCGGTGATCATCGTCGGCGCCCTGCTGGCCGCCGCCGCGCATGGGGCTCACAGTGACCTGTCGGGCGGTACGGTCGCCGCCTCGACCTGGATCTCCAAGGGGGCCGGCGCCATCGCCGCCGCCTTCGCCGCGGTCAACATCTTCGGCGGCTTCCTGGTCACCAACCGGATGCTGGCCATGTACAAGAAGAAAGAGAAGAAATAGGCGGCGGGATCCAGGGCTCATCCGATGGACCTGATCTGGGATATCCTGCCGTTCGCGATCTACCTCGTAGGCAGCCTTGCGGCGGCCGTGCTTGGTGGCGCGATCGTCGGTGGGCGCTTGTCGCGATCATGGCTCGCCAAGGCGGCGCCGCGTCTGCTGGCCCTTGGTCTGATGGTGCTGCTCCTGGCCCCCAAGCCCCCGCCGGTCGCGGCGGCGGTGCTCGGCTACGCGGGTTTCGCGATGTTTGCGGCGGGATGGCTTTTCAAGGGCCGAACCTCACTAGGTGTGCAGGCATTCGGTCTGTTCATGCTGGTCGCAGCCCGGTTCTGGATCGTCTGGGCCACTGCAGGTGCGGATAAAGCGCTTCGCCTTGGTCTTGAAGTCGGGGCCGCCCTGGCCTTCACCTTGATTGTCTACGCTGTCGCGGATTGGCGCGAGCGGCGCGCGAACGCCCGCACAGGCGAGGGCGTCTGAGCATGTTCAGCGCGATCAAGAAAATCGCCAACCGGTCCGACAGCCTGCGGCGCATCGCGCTGGAGCGCTGGTGGGACGAGCTGCGCGCCTCGCCCCGGGCTCAACAGCCCGGGCGGCTGATCGCCCATGGCCGCAAGACCTACAGCCAGAACGACGAGGACGGCATGGTCCTCGAGATCTTCAACCGCATCGGCGAGGGCGACCGGCGGTTCATCGAGTTCGGCGTCCAGGCCGGGGTGGAGTGCAACACCGCCCTGCTGCTGATGGCCGGCTGGAGCGGCCTGTGGCTGGACGGCTCGGACAAGTATGTCGAGGCCGCCAAGGGTCATCACGCCGTCGCCGTGGGCCAGGGTCGGCTGACCGTCCAAAAGGCCTTCGTCACCGCCGAGAACATCGACGGCCTGTTGGGACCCTGGGCCGGCGGGACCGCCGAGACGCCCGCCGACATCGACCTGCTGTCGATCGACATCGACGGCAACGACTACTGGATCTGGCAGGCGATCACCGCCGTGCGCCCGCGTGTCGTGATCATCGAATACAACGCCGCCTATCCTCCGCCCGTCGCCTTCGTGGCCGAATACAAGGCCGATCGGGTCTGGGACGGTGGCAACTATCACAGCGCCAGCCTGGCCAGCCTCGAGGCCCTGGGCCGCGCCAAGGGCTACGCCCTGGTCGGCTGCAATCTTTCCGGCGCCAACGCCTTCTTCGTGCGCGAGGACGAACTGGTCGGCCCTGACGGGCAGCCTCGCTTCGCCGCGCCCTACACGGCGGCCAACCACTACGAGCCGCCGCGCTACGACCTCTCCGGCCTGCCTTCGGGCCATCCGCCCCGGTTCGGCGTCAACGCCGCGCCGCCGCTTTCCTCTTCGCCGCTCTTGGGGGCCAAGACCTGACATGAACGCCAATCTCGCCGCCATCCTCTACATCGTGTCCGGGGTGCTCTTCATCCTGGCGCTGCGCGGGCTGTCCAGCCCGGTGACCAGCCAGGCGGGCAACCGCAACGGCATGATCGGCATGGGCATCGCCGTGCTGACCACCCTGGCCACGCTCTGGAAGCAGGGCGCGCTGGATCCCGTGACCATCGGCCTGATCCTGGGCGGAATCGCGGTCGGCGGCATGGTGGGGGCGGTGATCGCCCGCAAGGTGGCCATGACCTCAATGCCGCAGCTGGTGGCGGCCTTCCACAGCCTGGTCGGCATGGCCGCCTGCCTGGTGGCGGTGGCGGCGATCTACACCCCGGCGGCCTACGGCATTCTCGGCCCCGACGGTCATGTGCACCTCAACAGCCTGATCGAGCTGTCGCTGGGCCTGGCCATCGGCGCGATCACCTTCACGGGCTCGGTCATCGCCTTCGCCAAGCTGAACGGCAACATGGGCGGCGCGCCGATCCTGCTGCCGGCCCGCCACCTGCTGAACATCGTCATCGCCCTGGCCATCGTCGCCCTGGTGGCGGTGCTGGTGATCTCGGGCGGTGCGGCGATCTGGGCGTTCTGGGCGATCTTCGCGCTGAGCCTGCTGATCGGCGTCACCCTGATCATCCCGATCGGCGGCGCCGACATGCCGGTCGTGGTGTCGATGCTGAACAGCTATTCGGGCTGGGCCGCGGCGGCCCTGGGCTTCACGCTGGAAAACACCACCCTGATCATCACCGGCGCCCTGGTCGGCTCGTCGGGCGCGATCCTGTCCTACATCATGTGCAAGGGCATGAACCGCAGCTTCATCTCGGTGATCCTGGGCGGCTTCGGCGCCGACGCCGCGGCCGGCGCCGCGGCCGGGGGCAAGGTCGAGACCCGTCCGGTCAAGCAGGGCTCGGCCGACGACGCCGCCTTCATCATGAAGAACGCCAGCAAGGTGATCATCGTCCCCGGCTACGGCATGGCCGTTTCCCAGGCCCAGCACATCCTGCGCGAGATGTGCGACAAGCTGAAGGAAGAGGGCGTGGAGGTGAAGTACGCCATCCACCCCGTCGCCGGCCGCATGCCGGGCCACATGAACGTGCTGCTGGCCGAGGCCAACGTCCCCTATGACGAGGTCTTCGAGCTGGAGGACATCAACAGCGAGTTCTCGACCGCCGACGTGGCCTTCGTGATCGGCGCCAACGACGTCACCAATCCGGCCGCCAAGACCGATCCGCAGAGCCCGATCTTCGGCATGCCGATCCTGGACGTCGAAAAGGCCCGCACCGTGCTGTTCATCAAGCGGGGCATGAGCTCGGGCTACGCCGGCGTCGAGAACGAGCTGTTCTTCCGCGACAACACCATGATGCTGTTCGGCGACGCCAAGAAGATGGTCGAGGGGATCGTCAAGGGGCTGTAGGCCTTCGATCGCTTCGCTCGGAAAGAATAGGCCCCGGATGTTCCCGTCCGGGGCCTCTTGCTTGTGGCGGGTCTCAGCGGGCGGCGACCGTGACGGCGCTGACGCGCGCCGCGGACCGCAGGCTTTGGCGCTGGTCCTTGGACAGTTGCGACATGGTTTGCCGGCGGACCGCGGCCTTGCAGCCGGCCATGGTGAACCCGCCACTCGGATTGCCGCGCGCCATCTCGTGGCAGACGTCTTCGGCGGCCGCGCTGACGCGGGCGGCGAACTTGGCGGCGTCGGCGGGGGCCGCCAGGTTCAGGTCGTTGAACGAGACGCGAGCGGTCGATGCGGCGGGGGCCTGGGTCAGGCCCGGGGTCGGCGCGGCGGTCAGGGCCAGGGCGGAGGCGATGGCCAGGCTGATGGTGAACTTGCCCATTGGAGTTATCCCTCTATCAGGCATTTGTCTCCCGGCGTCGGAGTGCTTACTCTCATTTCGTTGGTAATACACATCACTTTTCGATGCATGACAGGGAATATATGAAGTATAATATTAAGTATTATCGATGATATTGGTAGTTTTCATTATCTTCGATCCGTTGTATGGCGTCGTCAATGCTTAAGATTGTTCATCTTTGTGGTGGCGCTTGGCATAATTAAGGCCCCGGACGTTCCCGTCCGGGGCCTTTTGTTTGTCGGGGTCATGCGGTCGCTCAGCGGGCGGCGACGGTGACCGGGGCGGCGCGGCTGGCCAGGTGAAGGCTCTGGCGCTGGGTCCTGGACAGTTGCGAGGCGGCCTGGTTGCGGACCGCGATCTTGCAGCCGGCCATCGTGAACTCGCCACCGGGGTTGGTGCGGGCCTTCTCGCTGCAAACGTGTTCGCCGGCGGCGTCGACGCGAGCCAGGAATTCGGCGGCGTGGGCGGGGTTGGAGAGGTTCAGGCCCACCAGGGAGATGGTGGCTGTCTGTTCCGCGGCGTGGGCGGCCTGCAGCAGGCCCAGGGCGGGCACGGCGGCCAGGGTGACGGTGGCCACGGCGGTCAGGCTGGTCATGAACTTGCGCATCGGAGTCTTCCTTACTGAAGGGGCGCTGTCGCGCCGGCGGTTGATGGGTTTAGCGGCTGGCCACTTGCGTCGGGGCGACCGAGCGGCGCAGGTCGGCGTGCTGCATCGCGGTCAGCTGGCGGCGGACGTCCAGGCGGACCTGGGCCAGGCAGTCGGCTTCGCGGATGTTCGAGCGGACGTTGCGGCCGATGACCTGGCGGCACAGCGCTTCGCCCTGGGTGTCGACGCGGGTCTTGAGGATGGCGGCCTGGGCCGGGTCGTTGAGGTCGAGATCGCCGACCAGGATGCGGGCGGTCGGCTCGGCGGCGTGGGCGGCCTGCAGCAGGCCCAGGGCGGGCACGGCGGCCAGGGTGACGGTGGCCACGGCGGCCAGGCTGGTCATGAACTTGCGCATTTGAGTTGTCCCTCTGTCTTGGCGCGTCCCTGCGCCCCATGTCCAAAGATATACTCGCCGCTTCTCGGGAATACTCGTTACGTCTCCTTCATGACGTGTAATTAAAGAAGTGTACTGGAAGTAATGTTCTGAACTTACTGTAATGTGTCGTCGCCCCCGTGTCCGCCAACTCATGGTCATGGTTGGCAAATGGTTAAGCTGCGCCGCCTTTTCGCCGCATGAACCCGGCATAGAGCCCGCCTTCATCATCCCGAAAGGTCGCCTGTGGGATGGAAGCGCGCTTCGGCGCGGTCACTTCGGGTCGACCGACCGTCTGTGAGGATCGCTCTTGGCGTCACGAGTCCTGGCTGCAACGTCATCCCCCTATTCCCTCGCCGCGTTCGCCGCCGCGGGTGGCGCCATCGTGGTCTGGGGGATGATCAACGCCGTCACGACGATCGGCGCGATGAACGCCGACCTGGACAAGCCCGCGCCGGCCCCGGTGAGCGCGCCCGTCACGGCGCCCGAGCCTCCGGCGCCGCCGCCGCCCGCCTTCGTGTTCGACGCCCCACTGCCGGGCCGCGTGGTCAATTCGCCGTTCGGCCTGCGCCAGATGCCATGGGAAGAGAACGGCCGCCTGCACGAGGGCGTCGACATCGCCGCCCCGGCCGGCGCGCCCGTGCACGTGGCCACCGACGGCATCATCATGAAGAGCGGCGTCAGCGGGACCTATGGCCGCTTCGTCGAGGTGGCCCACAAGGACGGCTTCCGCACCCTCTACGCCCATCTGGGCCGCGATGCGGGCCTCAAGCGCGGAACCTATGTCAAGCGCGGGACGACCGTGGCCTATGTCGGCAACAGCGGCCGTTCGACCGGCTCGCACCTGCATTTCGAACTGCGCAACAAGGCCGGAAGGCCGCTGAATCCGGCCTTGTTCATGGGCAAGACCTTCGCCGAGAAGGACGACCTGCCGCTGAAGGCCGCCGCCAAGGTGGGCCGCAAGGTGCGGCTGGCCCAGGTGTCGCGGTGGCCCGAGGGGGTGAAGGCCCAGATGGCGGAAAAGGCGGCAGCGAACGGCGAGGGCGTGGTCACCCGCGTCAAGGGCGGCCGCATCCGCACGCGGATCAACGTCGTCGACGGCTAAGGCCTGCGCAGGTCGAGCCCCTGCATCAGATTTGGACGCCGCCGTCACTCGACGGACATAGTCGCTCGTCTAGAGTGGCCGCATGCTCAAGTTTGTCGGACGCGCCGTTGCCGGATTCGCTCTTCTCCTCGTTTCCTTCGTCGCCGTGGGCGGCCTGATGTCGGCGGCGGGCCAACCCGCGCCGCGTGGCCGGATGGTGGATATCGGCGAGGGACGCCATCTGCGGCTGGTCTGCGAAGGGCCATCTCAAGGCGGGGCCGGCGACCGTCCGCTGGTGTGGCTGGAGGCGGGCGCCTTCGGCTTCGCCGCCGACTGGGGAGCCACCCAGGACGCCCTGAGCGCCGCCGGCTGGCGGTCCTGCGCCTACGACCGGGCCGGCATGGGCTTCTCGCCGCCGGGACCGGCGCCGCGCGACGGCCTGGCCATCGTCTCCGACTTCGAAAAGCTGGTCGCCGCCTCGGGCGAAAAGGGACCGTTCATCCTGGTCGGCCACTCGATGGCCGGCCTGCGGCTGCGCGAATATGCCGGACGCAATCCGGATCGGGTGGCGGGGGTGGTGCTGGTCGACGCCTCCACGGCCGACGCCGCGGAAACCGAGACGTTCAAGCCGTTCGTCAAGGCCTTCACCGCGGCGTCGCGCTGGGCGGCCCGCGGGGCGTCGCTGGGGCTGTTCAAGCCGCTGGCTCGGACCAGCCTGGGCGACAAGATCGGCCTGCCGCCGGCCGCCCAGGCCGAGAAGCGCTGGGCCTTCGCCAACGGCCGCCACAACCGCACCGCCGCCGCCGAGGTGGCCCTGTGGCCCGAGTCGGCGCGGCAGGCGGTCGCCGAGCCGGCCTATGATCCCGACTGGCCAGTGGCCGTGGTCACGGCCGGGCCGGTCAAGGGGCGCGAGCGGCGCAAGGCGATGCAGGCCGCGCCCGCCGAGCGCGCGCGGCGCGGCTACGTGGACCACGTCGAGGCGGCGACCCACACGCGGCTGCTGGGCGAGGCGTTCGCCGGCCATATCGTCAAGGCGGTGGACTTCGTGGGGGCGGCGGGGAAGGGCGGTTAGCGCTTGCCCCCTACGGGTCGCTTCGCGACCGTCTTCCCCCGCAGGGGGAAGAGCCTAAGCGCGAAGGCTCCGCCCTCCATGGGGGCGGACAGGCCGCGAAGCGGTCAGGTGGGGGCAAGTCAGGGCCGTTCACCCAGCGCCCAAAACAAAGCCCGCGCGGATCGCTCCGCGCGGGCTTGTTGTGTCCGAAAGCTCGGGAGCGTCGCTTAACGCGCGCCGGCCGGCTTCTTCGGCATCGGCAGCAGGCCTTCGCGCTGGGCGCGCTTGCGGGCCAGCTTGCGGGCGCGACGGACAGCTTCGGCCTTTTGACGGGCGCGCTTTTCCGACGGCTTTTCATAGTGCACGTGCCGCTTCATTTCGCGGAACGAGCCTTCGCGTTGCATCTTCTTCTTCAGGGCCTTGAGCGCCTGATCGACGTTGTTGTCGCGGACGAAAATCTGGACCAGGGGTCTCTCTCCATTCGACGGCCCGACCATCTTCCCGAGTCCCTCTCAGGGGCCGGGCGGGCGAACAAAACCTGATAAGCCCGGAAAGGGATCTCCCGGGCGACGAGGGGCGGCTGATAGCAGAGGCGGCGGCCTCTGTCCATGGCGACGCGGCCTAAACTCCCGTGTAGACTCGGATTCATGAGCGACAAAACCGCGAAAGCCACCCAGGGCCCGGGCGACTGGGCCGACATCGCCGAGCAAAGGGTGCTGGACGAGGCCCTGCGCCTGGCGCCGCGCCTGGGGTGGAACCCTGGCATGGTCCGGGCCGCCGCCCTGGCCGCCGGGCTCGACGCCGGCGAGGCGCAACTCCTGCTGCCGCAAGGCCCGCGTGACCTGGCCGCCCTGCTGTCGCGTCGCCACGACAAGGCCGCCCTGGCCGCGCTGAAGGCCCAAAGCCCGCCGCCGGCCAAGATCCGCGACAAGATTCGCGCCGGCGTCCTCGCCCGGCTGGACGCCGCCCAAGGCGACGCCGAGGCCCTGCGCAAGCTGGCGGCCTTCCTGGCCTTCCCGACCCACATGCCCCTGGCCCTGACCCTGGTCTGGGAAAGCGCCGACGTCCTGTGGCGCTGGGCCGGCGACACGGCCACCGACGAGAATCACTATTCCAAGCGGGCGATCCTGTCGGGGATCCTGGTCTCGACCCTGGCGGTCGACATGGCCTCGGGCCGCGAGTCGGCGCTCAAGCATCTGGACGGCCGCATCGACAACGTCATGGCCTTCGAGAAGTGGAAGGCCGGGATCAAGCCGATGAACCTCGCGACCGAGGTGGCGGGGGCGCTGGCGCGGATGCGGTACGGACGGCCCTAGTATCCAAGGCCCTCCCCCTGTGGGGGAGGCGGCCCGGATGGGCCGGAGGGGGAGTGGTCCCACTTCGGCCGTATCCCCCACCGATCGCTGCGCGATCGCCTCCTCCACAGGGGGAGGCCCTATATGGGTGAACTCACCAGCGCCCTCTCCACCGCCGCCAGCGCGTGCAGGGTCGTGGTGTCGAACACCGGCACGGAACTGTCGGCCTGGCCGATCAGCAGCATGATCTCGGTGCAGCCCAGGATGATCCCCTGCGCCCCGCGCTCGATCAGCCGCCGGATCACCGCCCGATAGACCTCGCGCGAGGCGTCCCGCACCTGGCCGGCCACCAGTTCGCGATAGATGATCCCGTGCACCGCCGCGCGGTCGTCTGCATCCGGGATCAGGACTTCCAGGCCGAACTTTTCTTCCAGCCGGCCGCGATAGAAGTCCTGCTCCATGGTGAAGGCCGTGCCCAGCAGGCCGACCTTGGAGAGGCCCGCCGCCTGGATCGCCGCCGCCGTCGGGTCGGCGATGTGCAGCAGGGGGATGTCCACCGCCGCCTCGATCGCCCCGGCGCAGCGGTGCATGGTGTTGGTGCACAGGACGAGAAAGTCGGCGCCGCCCCTCCGCAGGGTCCTGGCCGCCTCGGCCATCTCGCCGGCCAGGGCGTCCCAGTCGCCGGCGTGCTGCAGGGCCTCGATGCGGGCGAAGTCGAACGACCACATCAGGGTGCGGGCCGAGGCGACGCCGCCCAGGCGGTCGCGGACGCCCTCGTTGATCAGCCGGTAGTAGTGGACCGAGCTTTCCCAGCTCATGCCGCCGATCAGACCTATCAGCGCTTGGTCGGCCATGCATCGTTCCTGGAAGCCGTCAGTCCTGCCGCGCGCCCGGACGCCGCTGGGACACGTGCCATAGCACCCCGCACGGATCGTAGACATAGGCCACGCGCAGGCCCCAGGGCTGCAGGGCTGGCGGTTTGGGCGCCTGCACGCCGAACCGGCCGGGCAGGTCCAGCGCCTGGATATGGGCCCACCAGGCATCCAGGTTGTCGACCATCAGCTGCATCATGCAGTTCTCGGCCCAGGCCTGCTGGTAGCCGCGCTGCAGGATGAAGGCGCTGGCGCCCACGCCGAAGATCGCGACCTCGCCGTCGAGCAGGGTCTCGAAGCCGAGGGCCTGGTAGAAGGCCTTGCTGGTCTCGAAATCTTTCGCGGGGAGGAACGGGCGAGCCGACTCCGCGCCGTCGGGAATAGCCATGTCGATCGCCTCGGTCCGTGTCCGGCGTGTGGAGGTTGCCTCGCGGGCGGGGCGCCGACAAGGGGTGGTTAGAGGGCTTGGGCCGGTGCAAACTCGCGCGATGTTGTCTCTTCGACCTTTTGCATGGAGATCGCCCGACCGCCGGTTGCTCTATCGCGCGGTGTTGGTGCTCACGGGCAAGAGACTAACCCCACGTCGTTTCCGCGTAGCGCGCCACGCATTGCTGGAAGATCTCGAAATCTATGACGACCCTCGTCAGGGCGCGGGCAGCTGGATATTCGAAAACGAGCAGCGGCCGCTCGAGCGGCTTGGTGAAGAGCTCGACGGCACGGCCGAGACCGGCGCTTATGCTGACGCACAATCTAACGTCCAGGCAGCTGCTAACGATCTACGGGCCGCTCTTGAAGCCAACGGAACCTAGACATAGTGCGGCTTCCGCAACGGGGTTCGAAAGCCGACGGCGCCGCCCCTAGTCCCTCAACCCCCGCAGCCGGTTGACGTGCCCCATCTTCCGTCCCGGCCGGGCCTCGCCCTTGCCGTAGAGGTGGATGCGGGTCTCGGGCTCGGCGGCCAGCTTGGCCCAGGCCTCGACCTCGGCGCCCAGCAGGTTGGTCATCTCGACATGGGCGCGCGGCGCCGTGGGGCCCAGCGGCCAGCCGGCCACGGCGCGGATGTGCTGCTCGAACTGGTCGACCTCGCAGCCGTCCTGGGTCCAGTGGCCGGTGTTGTGCACCCGGGGGGCGAACTCGTTGACCAGCAGCTTGCCGCCGGCCAGCTCGAACAGCTCCACCCCGATCACCCCGACATATTCCAGGGCGGTCAGGATCCTGGCGGCGATGGCCTCGGCCTGGTCGCGGGTGGCTTCGGTGACCTTGGCAGGGGCGCTGGTGCGGCGCAGGACGCCGCCCTCGTGGTGGTTGTCCGACAGCGGGTAGCAGGCGATCTCGCCGTCCCGACCGCGGGCGGCGATCACCGACAGTTCGCGCACGAAGTCGGCCGGGGCCTCGAGGATGGCGGACTGGCCGGCGATCCTGTCGAAGGCGGCGGCGGCCTCGGTCGGGCGCTGGATCCAGGCCTGGCCCTTGCCGTCATAGCCCTCGCGGCGGGTCTTCAGTAGCGACGGGGCGCCGATCCTGGCCACGGCGGCGGCCAGGTCCTCGGCGGTCTCGACGGCGGCGAAGGCGACGGTCGGGACGCCGATCTCGGCCAGGAAGGTCTTTTCCACCACCCGGTCCTGGGCGGCGGCCAGGGCCTTGGCGCCGGGCGCGACCAGCACGCCCTGGGCGGTCAGTTCCGCGACCGTGGCGGCCGGCACGTTCTCGAACTCGTAGGTGACGACGTCGCAGGCCTCGGCCAGGCGCTTGAGCGACCAGCGGTCGTCATAGGGGCCGACGATCTGGCGGGCGGCCACGCGGCCGGCCGGGCTGTTCTCCTCGGGGTCGAGGATCACCACGTCGAAGCCCAGGCGGGCGGCGGCCAGGGCCAGCATGCGGCCCAGCTGTCCCCCGCCGAGGACGCCGATCGTGGAACCAGGAGGCAGGGGAAAGGTGCTCATCAGTCTTCGACGCTTTCGACGACGCTGTCGGTCTGTTCGGCCCGGAAGGCGGCCAGGCGCTGGGCCAGGGCCTCGTCCGAGATCGCCAGGATCTGGGCGGCCAGCAGGCCGGCGTTCCGAGCCCCCGCCTCGCCGATCGCCAGGGTGGCGACCGGGACGCCGCCCGGCATCTGGACGATGGACAGCAGGGAATCCAGGCCGTTCAGGGCCTTGGACTGCACCGGCACGCCCAGCACCGGCAGGATGGTCATGGAGGCGACCATGCCCGGCAGGTGCGCCGCGCCGCCCGCGCCGGCGATGATCACCTTGTAGCCGGCGGCCTGGGCCGTGGTGGAGAACGCGACCAGCCGCTGGGGCGTGCGGTGGGCCGAAACCACCTTGGCCTCGTAGGCCACGCCCAGGGCGTCCAGCGCCTCGGCCGCCTTCTTCATCGTCGGCCAGTCCGAGCGGCTGCCCATGACGATGGCGACGGGTGGCGTGGCGGTGGGCATCGGCGACGATTTCCCTAGAGGCGTGATGGAGCGCCCCTCAAAAGTTTTTGGCGCGCTCCGTGACCGGACGGCCGTGAATCGCGGGCCTTATAGCCCCTGGCGCCCAGGCGCCAAAGCCCGTTCTCGCCGAATGAGCCTCGGGAAAAGCCCAGGCGATCCGAAGGGATAGGCGACGCCGCGACGCTGCGACACAGGCGTGTCACCATTGTCATGGTTAATGAAAGAACGCAGAAATGTTGGAGCTTCACTGCAAGTGATTCCCCCCGTGGTTCCCGACGTCGCATGAAGATCACCAGCGCCCGCACCGAATCCTTCTCGGCGATCCGTCGCCGGGCCCTGACCGAGGCGGCCGGGCCGGCGGTGGCGCGAGCCGTGGTGGCGGCCGATACGGCCGGATTCCTGGGGCTGTCGGAGGCCGACCTGACCCCGCAGGTGCAGGCGGCGCTGAAGACCCTGATGGTCGAGATCGACGACCTGCGCAACGAGGTCGCCCGGCTGAAGTTCAAGCTGGGTGAGGCGCAGGGCCTGGCGGACCTGGACGTGCTGGCCCCGGTGCTGAACCGCCGGGCTTTCTTGCGCGAGATCAAGCGGGTCGCCGCCTTTGCCCAGCGCTACGGCTCGCCCGCCAGCCTGGTGTTCTTCGACCTGGACGGCTTCAAGGCGGTCAACGACCGGTTCGGCCACGCGGCCGGCGACGCGGCGCTGAAGGCCGTGGCCGAGCGCCTGCAGGCCCATGTCCGCGAGAGCGACGTGGTGGGGCGGATCGGCGGCGACGAGTTCGCCGTGCTGCTGGTCCAGGCCGACCAGCAGACCGCCACCGCCAAGGCCGAGACCCTGGCCGCCGCCGTGCGCGGCATGCCGGTGCAGGTGGGCGAATGGTCCGTGCCGCTGCGCATCTCGTGGGGCGTGCGCGAGATCGAGGCGGGCGCCGACCCCGAAGCCGCCCTGGCCGAGGCCGACGCGGCCATGTTCCTGAAGAAGCGCGTCCGCAAGGAGGCATAGTTCAGCCGAACGGCGCTGGTTCATCGGTAGGGCCTGATTATGATCTGGCGCTTCCGTCGGTCAGGAGTCCGCCCATGTCCAAGTCGCACCGCTACGCCACGACCCTGACCTGGACGGGCAACACCGGCGAGGGCACGGCCAGCTACCGGTCCTACGAGCGGGCCTACGAAGTCGTGGCGGGCGGCAAGCCGGCGCTGCTCGGTTCGTCCGATCCCGGGTTCCGGGGCGATCCGGCCCGCTGGAACCCCGAGGAACTGCTGCTGGCCTCGATCTCCTCGTGCCATCAGCTGTGGTACCTGCACCTGTGCGCGGTGAACGGCGTGGTGGTGGTCGCCTATCGCGACGAGGCCACGGCGGTGATGGTCGAGGACGAGACCGGCGGCGGCCGCTTCGAGAGCGCCACCCTGCGGCCTCATGTGACGATCGCGGCCGGTGATCCGGAAAAGGCCATGGCCCTGCACCACGAGGCCAACGCCAAGTGCTTCGTGGCCAATTCCCTGAACTTCCCGGTCGGGCACGAGGCGAGCGTGAAGGTCAAAGGAGGCTGAGCCGAATTGATCGCGCTGAGACGCCATCGTCCGTTGAGCGTCGTACGGCTGACGAACAAGGGCGCGGGCAGTTGGCCGGCAACCCGCCGCCTAGGCGATGATGTCCGGCGTCAGCTGGTCTTCCAGACGCACGATCTCGTCCTTCAGCGCCAGCTTGCGGCGCTTGAGGCGGGCGATCTGCAGCATGTCGGGCTGGGGCCGCTCCTCGAGGGCCGAGACCGCGTCGCCGAGGTCCTGGTGCTCCTCGCGCAGGGTCGCCAGGCGCCGCTCGATGGCGATGTCGGTTTCTTCGGAAGGATCGTCGTCGTTCATGGACGCTCCTCCATGCTGGCCAGTAGGGCGGTGATAGATAGCAAAGCCTGACAGCCGGTAAAGGCCGTCACGCCGCCGAGCCGCCCAGAGCGTCGGAAAGGGCGCGCAAGGCGGCCTCGCGCGGCGGGTCGCCGGACGCCCGGGCGGCCTCCAGCAGGGTGTCGAACACGTCCAGCGCCGGGCCCGGCTCGCCGCTGAGGGCCTCCAGGCTTTCCATCAGCACCTTCTCGCCGTGCAGCTCGACATCCTTGACGGCATTGCGGAAGTCCTCGCGCGCGCCGTCGTCGATCCCGGGCCAGGCCGGCTTGACCGTGCGGCGGATCGCGCGGAGGGGCGAGCCGACCTCGGCGTCCCAGCGCCTGACCAGCTGGGCGGCCGCCTTGGCGTCGGCGGGGCGGCCTTCGCTGGCCCGCCAGGCGGCCCACAGCAGGTAGGGCACGTTCTGGCCATGTCCGTCCTGCAGCGACAGGCACGCCCCTGCGACAGACGGTCGCACATAGACCTCCAGGGCCCATTGCCAAAGCCGCATCTCGGTTAACCCCCAAAGGCCTTTCAGGCCTCTCCAGTAATCGTCGCCAGGTCCTCGCCCCAACGCTTGACCGGTCGCCAGGACAGGCCGAACAGGTCGAGCGCGCGGCCCACCGACTGGTCGACCATCTCGGCGATCGACTGCGGCCGGGCATAGAACGCGGGAAGCGGCGGAGCGATCACCGCGCCCATCTCGGCCAGCTTGGTCAGGGTGCGCAAGTGGCCCAGGTGCAGGGGCGTCTCGCGCACCATCAGCACCAGCGGCCGGCGCTCCTTCAGCGTCACGTCGGCGGCCCGGGTCAGCAGCGACGCCGTGACGCCCGTGGCGACCTCGCTCATCGTCCGCACCGAGCAGGGCGCGATGATCATGCCCAATGTGCGATATGAGCCCGACGCTATCGCCGCCCCAATGTCGCCCACCCGATGGACAACGTCCGCCTTTTCATTGACCTCCCCCACGGAAAATCCGGTCTCCTGGGACAGGGTCAGGGCGGCCGATTTCGACAGGACGAGGTGGCTCTCCACCCCCAGTTCGCGACAAGCGTCCAGCGCCCGAAGGCCATAGACAACCCCTGACGCGCCTGAGATTCCGACGATCAGGCGAGGCTTTTCCAAGGGCGCCTGGGGGGAGGCCTGCGGGTCCGACATGGTGAATTTTCGTCCGTCTTGGGAGCAAGCTGCGCCAGGTCAAGCGTCGCCGATTGCAATCATATGTGATCTGACAGCTTCGAACAGCGGGTGTTGACTTGCCTCTCCACCAGCAAGGAGCCGACAGCCATGGCCATCGAATCCCGTATCCGCGAGCTTGGGTCCCGTCACGAGAACCTCGACCGCACGATCCAGGAGGAGACCCGTCGTCCCGTCAGTGACACCACCCTGCTCAGGGAGTTGAAGCGGCAGAAGCTCAGGCTCAAGGAGGAGATCGAAGGCCTCAGGGCGCGACTTCATTAGCCCCCTCAAGGTCGCCGCGTCGTGAGACGGCGGTGACGGACCGAGGAGGCCGAAAACAGAAAGGCCCGCTCCGTTCAGACGGGGCGGGCCTTTTGCTTTTCGGGCGGGGACCGGCGTATCCGCCGGTCCCCGCTCCGGATCAGTCCTCGTCGTCCTCTTCGTCGTCGGCCACATAGGTCGACTTGCCGAACACGTCCTCGGCCTTGGGCTCGATGCGGCCCTTGCGGATGGCGGCTTCCTCGTCCTCGTGGTCTTCCGGCAGGGCGCTGGTCTCCGAGGCCGGACGCAGGGTCGGGTCTTCCGGCAGGATGCCCTTCTTCAGGTCGTCCTTGGCCTTCTTCTCGGCCGCCTTCTTGACCAGGGCGTCCAGCTCCAGCTGGCCGACCAGGCCCAGGGTCACCGGATCGACTGGCTTGATGTTGGCCGCGTTCCAGTGCGTGCGGGCGCGGACCTGCTCGATGGTCGACTTGGTGGTGCCCAGCAGCTTGGAGATCTGCGCGTCGGTCACCTCGGGGTGGTGGCGCAGGAACCAGGCGATGGCGTCCGGGCGGTCCTGGCGGCGCGACACCGGGGTGTAGCGCGGGGCCTTCTTCTGCGGCTTCAGCAGCTCGGCGTGGCGGCTGACCTGGGCCTTCATCCGGTAGTCCGGATTGGCCTGGGCGCGATCCAGCTCTTCGCGGGTCAGCTGGCCGTTGCCGATCGGGTCGGCGCCGCGGATGTCGCGCGCCACTTCGCCGTCGGCGATGCCGCGGACTTCAAGGGGGTGCAGGCCGCAGAAATCGGCGATCTGTTCAAAGCTCAGCGACGTGTTGTCCACGAGCCAGACGGCCGTCGCCTTGGGCATCAGGATGTCGGACATGCGGTCCTCCAGAAATGACGGCGCCCGACCTTGCGGCCGGGCGGGATGTTCAGCCTGGAGCTATAATGCGGTTCTTCGGGAAAGGGAACGGGGATCGCGAGAACGGCGAAACTCCGGGGCGGAGGATCAGGGAAGGGTCTGGGCGGGGGAGGCCGACAGGGTCATGCTGATCACGCAGGGTGGCGCCGAGACGCCGCTGAAGGTGGCGACGCCGGGCGACGCGTTGTTCCAGACGCCCGTCACCGAGGCCGCGCTGCAAGTGGAGATCGGGGTCTTCACGACCAGCGGCGTGATCTTGATGGCGGTGGGCGAGATTGGCGTCACCGGCCAGGGCAGGCTCCTTGCCGAGAGCGCGCCGCACACCGGTGAACCCGTGAAAGCGACGCTGGTGATCACGGAGCCCGACACGGTCAGCGTCGCCGTGCAGGTGACGGACGGCGAGGACAGCGTGAAGGGACCTGTGAGCAAGAACGTCCCGCCGGGCGTGAAGGCCGAGGCGGGGGCGGCGGCGCCCGTCGAGACGAGAAGGCCGAGCACGAAGCCTGGGATGATTTTCAAGGCTGGATCCTCCGATGGGCGACGACGCCC